>Ga0265338_10009530_pt1 | contig 11561 bp, 4 predicted proteins | sample 42126metaG_FD_193579 | JGI IMG/M metagenome (GOLD analysis project Ga0265338, IMG submission 193579) | Rhizosphere microbial communities from Carex aquatilis grown in University of Washington, Seatle, WA, United States - 4-21-26 metaG | ecosystem: Host-associated > Plants > Roots > Rhizosphere >... | reverse complement strand
TCCATGGCCTTCCAGCACCTTGCGCAGGTGCTCTCCCAGAGGGTCGCCTCCCACCTTTCCAAAAAAATGAACACGGGCGCCCAAAGCCGCCGCGGCGCAGGCGCTGTTCGCGCCTCCCCCACCAATCGTCTCACTAATCTTGGAAACCGACGTCTCCCCATCCCGCAGCAGGCCGGCGGACTCTGCCACGTCGTGCAGCTTCACATCGCGGTTGATGTTCCCCACCACGTAAACTGACGAACCCGCGAACGGGCTTCTCTTGTTCATCCTGAAAATGCAATTTCTTCTATTATCGTTTGAGCGAAGTCCGGATTATTGCATCATAATTCGATAAAATCTAGAGGGCGCATCGATGGCTGGGTAATTGGTAAAAGTTATAAGCCCGCTGGGCGGCGGGGTGTTAGTCGAGAGTGGCAACCAAACGGTGAGGTCGGTGGACATTTCGAGCACGTAGCTTGAGCCAGGAAGGCCGGTTACCGTCATCTGAATGGAACCATCAGGACTAAACCGAGGCGGATCGATCACAGGCGCCAACATTCCCATGGTGAAACGGATGTCGCCGATCCCCCCACCGAAGCCGTCAAAGGCAATTGCGTACGGGACACCACCCACGGCCGTAAAATCGAGTTGCGTTGCGAAAAATGTTGATGCGACCGGGCTGAGTGCCGAGACGGCGGCGCCGGTGTAGATTGCTATAACCGGGCTGAACGTCGTGCCTTGGGCGTTCAATCGAACGGTTCCACTGACGGGCGGAGACCAGGCCCACCAGACGGAATTGGTGGCGCCGCTGAACCCTGTGTGATCGGGTTCCCCCGGCTCCGCGGTAGCACCAACGTTGTAGCCGAGCCCGGTCACGGTGGAGCCCTGGAGGAGGATCCGATTGGCAAACTGGTCATTGGGCGGTGGCGGCACGTAGGTCACGGCGAGTTGAATCCAACCCGCGTCGCCTGAGCCTGAATCGACTGCGAAAGCATAAACGGTATTGCTCACAGCGCTGAAAAGGGCGTCGGCCTCCGCGAAGTACGTGCTGTTGCTAAAAACCCCGTAAGCCTGAGCACTGCCGACCGGCGCCAGCGTGTTGAGGGAGTTTCCGGTGTAAATGGCCAAAAGCAGCGAGGAAATCCCCTGGCTGGACCCATGCAAACGGAACTCGCCGTTGCGCGGCGCGATCCAGGACCACCAAACCGAACGAGAGCCGGCGACACTGGCGTGGTCAGGTTCGCCGGTTTCGCGCGTAGCGCCGAAGTTATAGCCCGACACCATGTTGGTGAACCCGGGGAAGAGGATACGGTTGGAAAACGCATCGTTTAGGGGCGGAACTGGCAACACGGTAATCGCGAAAGGGGTGCCATTGGTAGCAGCGGCGGCGTTGCTAACGCGTACGGAATACCCGCTGCCACCTTGAGCGGGGCTAATGTTCGTTATGGTATAAGAGGCATTCGTCGAGGCGGGACTGATGACGACTCCGTTGCGAAGCCATTCGTACATGAGTGTAGGCGTTCCGACCGCAAAGGCAGTGAGTGTCACGTTGGTTCCCTGCAATACCGCACGGTCGGTAGGTTGAGAGAGAATGGCGGGCGCAATGTTACCGGGCGTGAAGGCGACCTGGTCCACCCAGCCGGCGTCGGTGAAGTTCGTGCTGTAATTGTTGCGGAAAAAACGCCAGCGGAAAGTATTGGTGCCGGGACCCAGGAAAAAGAACTGGGGCTGCCAATCGACTTCGCCGGAGATGCGGTAGGGCTGCTCGATTCCGTTCAGATTAAGGCGAAGCGTGTTGGCGTTGGTGAGCGACGACACCTTCCAGAAAAAGGAAAGTCCGCCGGGCCCAGTCACCGTGGTTTCCATCCACGTTTCGAGACCGGAGTAGATCGGCGCGCTTTGTGCCGCGTCCACCCCATCGTGCGAGACGTTGGTCTGGCCGTACCACCCGGCTGCGCCTCCGCGGGTCCAGGGCAGACCGGAGGTTTCCAACGCCTGATCGAGCGCAAAGCCGAAGACTCCTTTGATGGTGCGGCTCCCGGACATGGTTACCTTCGTTGTGGTGTTGGTATCGAAGGTATCGCCGGTCCACATCACGAAGAAATTGCTGAGGGCGGGAACCGCGGAATTTGTGACGACCTCAGAATAGTTGTACTTTAGCTTGGATGGATTGGCTGAGACAGTCCCGGCGCCTTCGGACAACAAGGTGAGCCGGGGCTTTTGAGAGCCGCTGCTTGTAGGATCCGTGCCGTCAAGATATTCATCCAAATTGCTGATCCCATCACGATCGGGATCGTCGCCGGGTTTGGCGTCAAGACTATCGAAATATTTCCATTCCCAAAGATCGGCCAGGCCGTCTCCATCGGTATCCTTGAGCGGATCGGTCCACACCTCGAACTTGACCTCGTCCACCCATCCGGCGTCGGCCGGCGCGTTGGTGGTGCCGATGTATTCAGAGACCTCGTTGCCGCCTTTTTGGTAGATCCAGCGAATCCTGTTTGTGCCGGCGGGAAGATAATACGTCCTCAGTTGCCAGTCCGTGTTGGTGCCAATCGCTCCGGATCGTTGGGAGTTGTTCACATAAAATACCAGGCTATCCCTTGGTGTTCCATCCACTTTCCACCAAAAGCTGACGGTCCCTTCTCCACTCATGACGTTGGTCAGCTCCAGCACCGCCTGTTCGCTTGCAAAAAAGGTGCGAGCGCTCTGGGCGGCGTCCACTCCGTCATGAGTGATGTTGGTTTGACCATACCAGCCGGCCTGATCGATCCGCCAGCGGTTGGTGACATCGAGCGAGTTCGTGAGCGAAAGGCCGAAAATGGCCCGGACCATCTGGCTGTCGGCCAGCTTCAGTGAAGCGGGGTTGGTTGTAAGATTATAAAAGGAACTAAAGATGCCCGCGCCAAGAAACCCGAGGAATTCCTGGCCTGGATCGGGAACGGCCAACAGGCTCACGGTCTGGCCATTGGTGTAGTAAGGCAGGTTTGGTGTGACGAAGACCTGCCCACGGTCGCTGATGATGGTGAGGCGAGGGTTTGCGGAGTTGAAAGATTTTGGAAGGGTTCCTTCGCGAAACTCGGCCAAATTGGGAATGCCATCAGAATCATAGTCATCCAGGCCGGTATAGTTGGTGATGCTGCCCAAATAGGTTAACTCCCATGCATCCGCCAACCCGTCGCCATCGGAATCCAGTTGCAAAAATGCGTTGCTGCTCGTGACGGATCCAAAGGCGTTGCTGACGATGACGCGGTAGGCGCCAAAGTCCGCCGCAGCGATATTCGCGACCCGGAGTGAGTCGGTCACCGCCCCCGGAATCGAGTTGCTGTTGAGTTGCCACTGGTACGTGAGTGGCGCGCTTCCCGTCGAAAGGACGCTGAAACTCGCGCTTTGCCCAACGGAACCCAGGCGGTTGACCGGCCCCGCCGTCACCGTTGGGGCAATTGCGAAACTCGAACTGATTTGCGCTAATCCTCCGTCGGCATCGTAGGTGAGCGCGACTTGTCCTGGGAGCGATTGTAATCCCACACAAAAAAGGACACTCAGTCCCGCCAGAACTCGGGGGAGGTGGACGAAAGGTCTAAAGCTCATGGGTTTGCCTGCTTTCCACTAGTCGAGCGAAGCTGCCGCAGCGGCACGCAAGGCTGCATCGTTGTTTATCTTGGGCGTAATCCTGCCGTCGCGTGGAGGTAAAGGAGGTTCTGGATTTGAGTGGAAGATGTCGACAAAACTGTTCCACAAACTCTCCAACGCTCCCGGCCCTTTTGGGTCGACTTTGGCTGGCGCCGGGACAGCCCCGGGTGCGCAAGGTTTGCCCTCCAAGGCCCGAAAGGTTTGGCCAAAGGTTTGATCAACTGCCTTGTCATAGAGATGCCCCGAAGCATCAGCAGTGTTTGCGATTTTCGTCGTCCCCTCCGTGTACTGCTGCGATGGGGAGGGCACGATCTTCTTTATCGCATCCTCGCCCATGCCTTGAACCTTTTGTTTCACCGTCGTGTCGAGCGCCTTCGGGACGGCTTGCGCAGTTTCATACCCGACAACCGCCGCTTTAGCAGCTTGGTAACCGGTCGTGTTCTGCACGAGGGTGTCCGCCTTGGTGCCACTCTCACCAAGTGGGTCGAGGAAATTCATTGGATCCGACGACACATAGGCATACAGGTTGGCCCCGTCCGATTCGCCCAGCGGATCGCGGCTGGTCCATCGAGCAAGGCGGGGATCGTAGGCCCGGGCGGGGGCCAGGTACAGACCGCTGGGCAGATGGAGCGGGTGACCCGTGAAGCCAAACCCCGGCTCGAGATCGCCGCTCAACCGCTGGCGGTCCCCATACGGACTGAACTCAAACCGGCCTCGGATATTGCCGGATTGGTCGCACATTTCCCGGACCGAAGCCAAATGGTCGCGCGTGAAAAAGTAATTGCCAACCGGCAAGTCGGACCCGGCAGAACTGGATAATCCAAAGCTGGAGAATCTTTTCAGGATGACGGCGCCGGTGGCATCGCGCTCCTCGCATAACTGCTGGCCATCCCATAGATAACGTTTCTGACTCACCGTGGCGCCACTCTCCTTTTCCACGATGCCGATGCGGCGGTCCAATCCATCGTAGCTGAATTCAGTCCGGTGGGTTCCGTTGCTGATGGTGACGAGGCGATGGGCCGCATCCCATTGGCAGGACGTGGCGGCAAAAAGGCTGTCGCTGATAGTGGTGACTTGGTTCAGAGCATTGTGACCGAAAAGACGCTGAACTCCATTGGTCTGCTCGCTCGTTCGATTGTCGGCGTCATCGTAAGCGTAATCAAATGTTTGGACTGGCACCGACCCCGGCGATTCCGCCAGGCTGAGCAAACGATCCCCAGCGTCGTAAGTGGGCGCCCAGGATTTGAGCGCGGCGCCTTGGAGCTGTGTCCAGTTGGTGATTTGCCCGATCGTGTTATAGGCGTAGGTGAATTGGGAGAGTATGGAATTGTTCGGCAGCCGATGGGTAATGCTTTGCAGGAGCCGATCCTGAACGACGCCATAAAATGAGTAGTCCGTGCGCTGGCCGTTCGGATACTGCACCGACGAAAGCCGATCGCTTCCACCGTCCCACGCCAAAGTGAATATTCCCAGCACATTGGTCATTTGGGTCAACCGGCCGGCCGCATCGTACACCCGCTGGACGGCCACTCCATTGATCGACCGGTTAGAGACGCGGCCAAGGTCATCGTAGCTGAAACCGACGGTGTCGTTGGCTAGCGGTCCGTCAATCGTCGCAAGCCGCCCGGCCCCGAGCGAGGGGGCGCCCGTAATCGGATAATAACCATAGGAGGTCAGACCGGTTCCGTCCTCCATACTCAACACGCGCAGGTAGTCGGGATCGTAGGTGAAGCTGACTGTCGGGGTCGGGACCCGCGCGTTGAGGTAACTTTTTTGGCGCAGAGTACCGTCGACGTTGTAGCGAAAGAACGTAATCTGGTTATACTCGTCGCGAATCGATCGCAGATTTCCAGTTGCGGGTTCATAGTCATAAAGGACTTGTGACCCGCCCGGGTAAACCTTCGCGACCACCCGACCCTGCACGTCCCGGGTCCACGCGGTGGCGTGACCCATGGCATCGACGATGGCTTGCAATCCACCACAGCCGCACCATTCATAGCGCGTGACGCGGCCCAAGGCATCTTGCACCGCGGTCAACTGGCGCAGGCTGTCATAAGTCAATCGGTTTTGTTGCCCCGCGCGGTTTATCAGTATCTCCGGATCGAGACGATTGTAAGAGATAGATTCGAAGGTCCCGTCGGGATAGGTCAGGCGCGTGCGACGATCCATCGCATCGTAGTCCAGCCCGACCCTGTAGCCGTCGGGTCCCGTGGCGGTTTGCAGGCGTCCAATGGCGTCATAGGTAAAGCGGATCGTGTCGTTGGTCTCGGCCAAAGGCCCGTCGATCATCGTCAGAAAACCGTTGGCATCGTAAGAAAAGATTCCTTGTTCTCCGCGTGGATTAGTCGCCGTGAGCAATTGGCCGCGCGGGTTGTAGGTGAAAACCGTAGTCTTACCGGCGGCATCGGTAGTGCTGAGCGGCCGATGCTGGGTGTTGTACGTCGCCCTGAAGAGCAGTTCGTTTTGGCCGGCACGTGTTTGGCGGATTTCCCGCAAGTCGATCTGGTTTGTCTCGTAAACGAAAGTCAGCGTGCGTCCGATCGGATCGATGGACCGGGTTGGATTGCCTAGGGAATTGTACTCATACTGGTAAAGCTGCGTCGTGCCATCGTCCAGCACGCGCGCGATTTTCGTCTGGCGGTCCGAGGTTCCGACAAACGTTGGGCTGGCCTGTCCTTCGTAATTAAACCAGACGCGGTTTTCGAACGGTGCTTTGTAACTCTCCAAAATCGGAGACGCGGTGTTGTAGTCTCCCCCATGGGTGAAGTGATAGATTTTGGCGTGGGTGTAGCCCAGGAAATTTTGGCTAAAACTCTCAGCGTACGCTTTCCGATCCCAGTAGAAGGTGTTCCGCGCGAAGAGGATGAAATTTCGAACTGGAACTCCCTTCGGCACTATTGCCAGCGGGTCGCTGGTCAGAATCCCGCTCGCACCTTCATTGTATTCGACCCGTTCCTTCGATCCGTCCGGATTGGTTATTTCCAGCCAATTAGCCCGGGTGATCTCTTTGTAAGAGTCGGCGTCAAAATGAGTCGTGCCGTAGGGGGTGGTCATGTCGCTGATCCACCAGCCTACGTTGTTCTTGGCCGTGTCCACAAAACTCGAGGAGAGGCCCAAAGAATCAACAATGTTTGTCAGGTGCGCAAAGACGGCGGCTGAAGGCTGGAACCGGGCGGTACGACCAAAGGGGTCAACCACCCGGGTAATGATATACCCTTGCACCCATTGCCATTGCTGGAGGACGTTCGTGTCGCTGACTTCGTAATATAGCTTGGTTTGCTGCCCGAGCGCGTCGGTAATGCCCGTGATCCGACCAGGAGAATCAAACTGGATTGTCGCGGAGTTGCCGGCGGGGTCCACGACGGCGGTCATGTAGATTCTCCTGAGAGTGCCGGCCGAGGCTGTCGGCAGATCGAAGATTTTCTTCGCCCCGTCCGGGTAAAGAAGCTCGTATCGATTGGTTGAAATGCGAACCAGATCAGCCCGGTTGCGTGTGAGATTCTGAAAAACTTGATTCGTCGAGTTGTAATCCGTAAAGGTGAGCGTTCCGCCTCCATCCACAGCGAAGCGGATATCACCCGCAGGATTCATGGGGTCATCCGTAATGTAAGCGAGCCAATTGCACCGCCAATCCGGGCTTACATTCGAGTAGTCGGGCCCTTCGAGCCCCTGAGCGCTGGCAGAGTTGTAAGTGACGGTAAAATAAACGGGAGGTCCGACCGGGGGCGTATAGCCTACCGGCGTATCCTGGATCAGCTGGCTGGCGAGCAAAAGATGGACGTTCCACGCCGCCATGCCTTGGCATGAATCGAGGGGCTTTGCTGTCAGATCGTACGGGGTGGTCGAATCCGGGTCGCTTATGTTGGTTGTGCCCTTGCCCCAGATACGATCGGCTTCGTCGTCTGATACCGCGCGCCACCCGGCGGGCAGGGGGCCTGCGCGAACCAGGAAATAACCGCTAGCCTCCTCGTCCAGAGTTGAGTCTGAAAGCCACGTCTTGTTGCGGAACGTCGGATCCTCGGCACGGAGCAGAAGGCCATCGCGCGCAATCAGCGCAGCGAAGTGGCCCACCTTCCAGTGAACGACGGCGGGTAAAATAACCGCGGCCCCTGGGTCTCGGAAAACGACCTGGTAATTCATGCCCAAACGTCGGGATAACTCAGCAACTTGTCGGACGGAAAAACCATTAGTGGTGGAGTGGGAATCCTGGATCAATTGATTGCCCGCTTTGGCGCGATCAGTGGCCGCGCAAATCCGGTCGAGGGCGAGCGGTCCGCAACGAAATGACGTCTCTGGCTGATGCTCCATGCTCCAAAGCCCGTCGCGAGCACCGAGAATGTTGCGGGAAGCACTCGCGCGAAACTGGCGCTTGTCCACTTCCGCTAGCACTTGGCGAATCTCCGCCATTCGTCCTAGCCGGGCGTACATCAGCGCGAGCTCTCCGACGGCTTCGCTGGCTAAGGTCGTTGACACTTCATTGGTGAAGGCCTTGCCCTGATTCCAGGCCGATCTCCACGAATCAATTGCCTTCGAGTAATGGCCAGTGCGATAGTACTCTCCGCCGAGGATGGACCGCAGAGAAACCGTCCAGGCGGAATCGGGGAAATCGTTAATGAAACGCTCAACCGAGGAAAAATCATCGCGGAACGAGCGCAGTTTAAAGATTTCCAAGGCGTCGAGCAGCGCGAGGCTTTCGGCGTCCAGCGGCGCGCGTGTGGCCATCAGCGGCGTATCGAAAACACGTGATTGGCTGACTCGTATCGAAGGTGAGGGATCGGCCGGAAGCACACTCGTTATGGCTCGCGTGGATCCAGTCCCTCCAGACGCCAACTCCTCCCCGGCGCCTATTCGCGCTGCCGCAAGCATTAGTAGAACTAGGATACACTCGGACCACCGCGGTTCATTGTCGTGCATAAAACTGACACGGCGGCCTTGCCGCCAAAAAGCCAAATTAGTTGGGAGCTCCAGAACCCACACAAATCAACGGCGGCGGCGGCAGAAACGGTGCCGCAGATTTTGATGGCTTCCGCCTTGCACGCGTTGCGTTCGTGCTCTGCGGTGGTGTGATCGTCCGGAAATAACTCCAATCGCAGCGGCGTTCCCCGTTTAATTGATTGGATTCAGCGAGTGTGAATGGCTGGTTCGATGCAATCTGGTACGCCGGCCTGCGCACGGATCGTACAAGCACGATAGAAAGGGGGGTATTGATCTTGGTATAGTCTACCCGTGAACTGGTTGACTGCAAGATTTATCGAGATAAATCAGTGGTCTGACGCCCGTTGGTCAGTTCTGACGCACAACGCAGGCGCTAACCCTGAGAGTTGGTGGTTAACGCTTCGATACAGGGATTTGAGTTCGATTCAATCAGGCAACTTTCGAACGGTGCCGGGGCAAACGGGCTGACCGCTATTGGCACTGCTCAAGGCCGCGAAACAGAGAGCCAGCGTCCGGAAATTGTTGCGCGCCGAATTCGTGGGTTCACGTTTATCTTCGATGGCGCAAAGCAGCTCGCACATGGTTCCCTGAAACCCGTTTTCAAACCACGTGCCGGAGAGCTCTGGCACAGCGACGCCCGCAGCCGTGGTTAGCACGACGCTCTGTTCGCTGAGGCTGGCGCCGGTCGACTCGAGAGTGCCGAGCGAGCCGGCTAGCAGTGTGCGATCGGCCTGGCCGAACGTAACTGCCGCATTGAAGGCTATACGCACCTGGGCTCCCTCTGCGTCTATTAGCACGGAGGCCAGGAAAGGAGGACGGGCTCTCTGGTAAGATGCGCGGCCAACCGATGAGTAAACTGTTCTAAGCTGGCGTCGTCCTAAAAGGCAGGATGCCAGATCAAACCAATGAACTCCAAAATCGTAGAGAATCAGGTGGTGGAGATTTTCGAACGGTGTGCCGACCGTCCAACTGTGGTCGAATGACAGAGTAAAGTCCGCGCTGCCAATCTCGCCCAGCAACCCAGCCTCAATTGCCGCGAGCGTGTAAGCAAAATGCGGAGCCCAGCGGCCATTCTGATTCACCGCAAGCCTTACCCCGTGTTTGTCCGCTAAATCAGCCAGTCGTTCCGCCACGTCCAAATCGATCGCAAATGGTTTCTGGCTCAACACATGTTTTCCGGCCGCCAGCGCAGATTCGATCAAGGCAATCCTATGTTCCGGATGAATGGCCACATCAATAACCTCGATGTCATCTCGCCGACGCAGTTCGCGAAAATCATCACATGCGACGGCATTCGGAAAGAATTGATCGCGCCGGCTCCGGGCGCGTTCCAGGTTCAAATCACAAATGGCGGCGACTTCCAATCCAAGTGCTTGGTAAGCCCGCAGATGATACTCGCTAACTCCCCCGGCCCCAACCAACCCGAGCTTTGGCCGATAATGCCGCGGCATCCGCGGCAGATAAGATAACTCCGGCGCCGCTATCTTTGTGCTGTGGACCTGCTTGCTCAGGCCGTAGTCGGCTTGCTCGGGCGTCATGGAGATCAAGTTGGTTTAAGCAACTAACGGGACCGTCTTGCGCTGTGAGGCGCTCAGGATGGCGCTATCGATAATTTGCTGGCCTACCCGCGCAATCCTCGTCGAGAGCGGCCCCTCCGGGGCACGGTGGTGCCGGATGCAATGAATCATGTACTGGATTGGGTTTTGGAAAGGCGGCTTTAGCTCATCCGCGATGATCTCCTGGCCTTCGGGCTTACGGTGTGTTTGCATGCGCACGATCGGCTCATAATCGTAGCTGCTGATCGTGCCGTGCGTCCCCTTGAGAATAAAACCGCATTTAGGTTGAGGCTGATGTTTCCAGGGATCGCTGAACGTGCCCCACCGAGTTTCAAATTTCGAAAGCCCGCAACCGTATCGAGCGATGGTGATGCTGTGCTCGTCTACTTCGAGGCCGTTGGGCAAATCCGTCACGGCAGTAATTTCGATCGGCTTTCGGCCGCGCTGGAACCAGGTGCCCAGGGTTGTTCCATAGCCCAGATAATCCAGCAGTGAGCCGCCGCCTTTCGACTGGCTATAAAACCAACTCTTGCGCTTCATAGCGGAAGTGGGCGTGATTTCAATTTTGTCGGCGGTATGCCACAGCGGGCCGCGATTGCCCCCAAAGTAATGCACTTCTTCCAGCGACCCGATTCGGTCCTCGCTCAACAACCGGTAAGCGGTGCAATGACTCGCCACCCACCGGAGAGGCCAGTTGATCGCCAGCAGGACCTTGTGTTTTCGCGCGGCTGCAATCATCCGGTCCGCGTCTTTGACCGACGCAGCGAAAGGTTTTTCGACCAGCATATGCGCGTGGTAAGGGGCGATGCGCTCCACATATTCCGCGTGCCGGGCGATCGCCGGACACAAGATCACGAGCTGCGGCTTTGATTTCTCCAGGCACTCGTCCACGCGAGTGAAAATGCGCTCTGCCGGAATGCGAAAATTGCGGGCCGCCGGCTGCATCCGTTCAGGGTCCTCATCACAAATACCAACGATCTCCGCTTCCGGATGATCAAAAGCCATCCGCAGCAGATCCCCCATATGCATGTGATCAAAATTGATGCCGGCAACGCGCAGTTTCATAGGTCTTGTTTTCCAGACGCAAGAGTCTCGAGTTCGATGCCCGACCCGTTTTCCAGAACCCGGTAGGCTTGGCCCAGGCGGCCGCATTCGGCCACGAATTCATCAGGAGCCTCGGTGTTGAAAGCGAACATATCGAAGTGATGGGGGATTGCCACACGCGCCCCGATTTCGAAGGCCAGCCTGGCAGCTTCACCGCCAGTCATATTGCCGGCCACGCGCCGTTCGGGCCGGTTGCCATTGATTGGCACCAGCGCCACGTCCACCTTCTCCGGGCGCAACGCAGCCGCCAAGCCGTCGTGCATCAGAGTATCGCCGCTATGATACAGCTTCACCTTTTCGAAGCTCGCCACCAGACCGAGGAATCGACAACAACCCCGTTCATCTCGCTCGACGGTA
>Ga0265338_10009528_pt1 | contig 11562 bp, 7 predicted proteins | sample 42126metaG_FD_193579 | JGI IMG/M metagenome (GOLD analysis project Ga0265338, IMG submission 193579) | Rhizosphere microbial communities from Carex aquatilis grown in University of Washington, Seatle, WA, United States - 4-21-26 metaG | ecosystem: Host-associated > Plants > Roots > Rhizosphere >... | reverse complement strand
CGGCGGGATCACCGCCGACCCGCCGCTGATCCCGCCGGACCAGCTGGCGTCGGTCGCCGCGCAGGCGGCGGGCCCGCTCGGGATGACGGCGGCGCAGGTGCTCACCCTGCTGCAGCATCCGACCTCGCCCCAGTACGTGCTGCTGGCGAAGGACGTCCCGGCCAGCCAACAGGCCAAGCTGGCCGCGCTTAACCTGCCCGGCGTCTACTTCGACGGCACCTTCGCCCGTACCTACCCCAACGGCACCGCGACCGCCAACGTGGTCGGCCTGACCAACATCAACTCCAAGACCGGCCTGATCACCGGTTACTCCGGCCTTGAGATGACCGACAACAAGCTGCTGACCGGCACCACCGGCAAGGAGCAGGTGGAGATCGGGGTCGACGGCGAGCAGATCCCGCTGGCCGGCACTCAGGACACGCCGGCCAAGAACGGCCAGTCGATCAGGCTGACGATCATCCCCGCGCTGCAGTACGAGGCCCAGCAGGCCTGCCAGCAGGAGGTCGCCAAGACGAAGGCGGACAACTGCTCGGTGGTGGTCGAGCAGCCGAAGACCGGGGACATCCTCGCGATGGCGCAGTGGCCCAACAACGGCGACGGCTACAACCTGGCCGACGAGGCCATGTTCACCCCCGGCTCCACCGCCAAGGTGATCACCGCCGCGGCCGCGTTCGAGCACGGCGGCAAGACCCCGATGAGCGCCTACAACATCCCGTACCAGATCTACCGGGGCGGGCAGTACATCCACGACGCCGAGTGGTCGCCGGGGGAGAAGTACACGATCGCCGGCGTTATCGCGAACTCCTCCAACATCGGCATGTCGCAGGTGGCGCAGAGCATCTCCCCGCAGACCCAGTACGACTACCTGCGGGCGTTCGGCCTGGGCGAGCCGACCGGGCTCGGCCTGCCGGGGGAGGAGCCGAGCGCCAGTTACGCGCCGCTGGCCCTGCCGCCGGTGTCGAAGTGGTACGGCGACACGCGCTATACCCTGTCGTACGGCCAGGGCATCGAGGTCAACGCGGTGCAGATGGCCAGCGTGTACGCGACGATCGCCAACGGCGGCGTCCGGGTGCAGCCCACGCTGCTGGCCGGCACCTACAACGCGGCCGGCCAGTACACCGCGGCCAAGGCGGGGACGACCAGGCGGGTCATCCAGGCCAAGACGGCCAAGGAGCTGGTCTCCATCCTGCAGCAGGTGCCCGCCGTCGACGACGCGGCCAACCAGCGCTGGGGCGAGATCGACGGCTACGCGATCGCGGCCAAGACCGGGACCTCGAGCGAGCCGTCTCAGCCGGGCCAGAAGACCTGCCCCAAGGACAACCCGCTGTGCATCCACGGGTCGAGCTACATCGGCATGGCACCGGGGAACGACCCGGGCGTGGTGGTCGCGGTTAACGTGCAGAACCCCAAGACGCAGACCGACTACTTCGGCGACGAGGTAGCGGGACCGGTGTTCTACAGCGTGATGAACTTCGCGCTGCAGACCCTGCAGATCCAGCCGCAGCCTGGGCTCAAGGCACCCTATGTTCGGCTCAATGCCCGCTGATATTGGATACCCTTCGGGCGTGATCCGTCCTGCCCGTCTCGAACCGCGCCCGCTATCCGGGCTGGCCGAGCTGCTCGGCATGGGCCGGCCAGGGGATTTCGATGACGGCTTCGGGGTGATCTCCGGTGTCACCCTCGACTCGCGGGCGGTCCAGCCGGGCGACCTGTACGCGGCCCTGCCCGGCAGCCGCACCCACGGCGCGGCCTACGCCGAGCAGGCGGCCGCGGCCGGGGCGGTCGCCATCCTGACCGACCCCGACGGACGGGACCGGGCCGCCCGGGCGGGCGTGCCGGTCTTCGTGGTGGCCAGCCCGCGGGACCGGCTGGGCGACGTGGCGTGCTGGATCTACGGCGACCCGTCGCACCGGATGACGATCATCGGGGTGACCGGGACCAGCGGCAAGACCACCACCAGCTACCTGTGCGAGGCGGGGCTGCGCGCCGCCGGGCACACGGCCGGCCTGGTCGGCGGGGTGGAGATCAAGATCGGCGCGGAGGCCGGGCGGGCGTCGCTGACTACCCCGGAGGCCCCCGACCTGCAGGCGCTGCTGGCGGTGATGGCCGAGCGCGGGGTGACCGCGGCGGTGATGGAGGTGTCCAGCCACTCGCTGGCACTGGGCCGGGTGGCCGGCACCCGCTACGGCGTCGCCGTGTTCACCAACCTGTCACAGGACCACCTGGATTTTCACGCCGGGTTCGAGGACTACTTCCGGGCCAAGGCAAAGCTGTTCACCCCGGCGTACTCGGCGGTGGGGGTAGTGAACGTGGCCGACCGCTACGGCCGCCGGCTGGTGACCGAGGCGACGGTGCCGATCGTCACCTTCTGCGCGGACGAGGCCTCCGGCGCCTACCCGCAGGCGGAGTGGCGCGCGGCCAACGTGCGCTGCGGCGCGGACGGCTCCACCTTCCGGGTGATCGGCCCGGGCGGGGTCGAGGCGGACGCGTCGGTGGTCCTGCCGGGCGCGTTCAACGTGGCGAATGCCCTCGGCGCGATCGTGGCGCTGGTCGAGGCGGGGGTCGACCTGGCCGACGCGGTAGAGGGCGTCGGGTCCTGCCCGGGCGTGCCCGGCCGCCTGCAGCGGGTCCCCGCGGGGACGCCCTCCCGCCGTCCGGCCGGGGTACCCGACGGGTACCCGGTTCTGCCGGGCACGCACAAGGCGGCAGGCACTCCTGACGTGTTCGTCGACTACTCGCACAAGCCGGGCGCGGTCGAGGCCGTGCTGACCGCGCTTGCCCAGGTCACCAGCGGGGAACTCATCGTGGTGCTTGGCTGCGGGGGCGACCGGGACCGGGGCAAGCGCCCGCTGATGGGGGCCGCCGCCGCCAGGCTCGCGGATGTCGCCGTTTTCACCAGCGACAACCCGCGGTCCGAGGACCCGCTTGCGATCCTCGGCGAGATGCTGCAGGGAGTGCTCGGGGTACCGCGGGGGGAGCGGGCCCGGGTCATCATCGAGCCCGACCGGGCCGCGGCGATCGAACTCGCCGTCCGCCTGGCCGGAAAGGGGGACGTAGTGCTGGTGGCAGGCAAGGGGCACGAGACCGGCCAGTACGTGGGGGGAACGGTGCTGCCGTTCGACGACGCGGTGGTGACGGCCGAGGCCCTGGCCCGGCAGGCGGGCCAGGGGAGCCCGGCATGATCAGGTTGTCTGCCGACGAGATCGCCGCCCTGGCGGGCGGCACCCTGGCCGGCGGAACCGGAGCCGGCCGGGCGGGCGCCGCGCTGGTGACCGGGCCGGCCGTGATCGACTCCCGCCAGGCGGTGCCGGGCGCGCTGTTCGCCGCGCTGCCCGGTGAGCGGGTCGACGGCCACGACTACGCCGCGGCCGCCGTCGCGGCCGGCGCGTCGGTCGTGCTCGCGGCCCGGCCGCTGCCCGGCCTGGCCGCCGCGGTGGTGGTGGTCCCGGACGTGACCGTCGCCCTCGGCCTGCTCGCCCGTGGCGTCCTTGGCCGGCTGCCTGACGCCACCGTGGTCGGCATCACCGGGTCGTCCGGCAAGACCTCCACCAAGGACCTGACCGCCCAGGTGGTTGAGCGCCTCGGCCCGACGGTGGCCCCCGCGGGCTCGCTCAACAACGAGATCGGGCTGCCGCTGACCGTGCTGCGGGCCGACGAGCAGACCAGGTACCTGGTCCTCGAGATGTCCGCCCGCGGCATCGGGCATATCGCTTACCTCACCGGCATCGCCCCGCCGCGGATCGGCGCGGTACTCAACGTCGGCCGCGCGCACGCGGGCGAGTTCGGCTCGCTCGACGCGGTCGCCAAGGCCAAGGGCGAGCTGGTCGAGTCGCTGCCTCCGGGGACATGGGGGCCGGCCGGCATCGCGGTGGTGCCCGGGACCGCGGGCCCGGCTCGTCCGGGGGGCGGGGTGGCGGTGCTCAACGCCGACGACCCCAACGTGATCGCGATGGCGGCGCGCACCCAGGCCCGGGTGGTCACCACCAGCGTGCAGCCCAATTCCGCGGCCGACGTGCGCGCCACCGGGATCACCCTGGACGACCTCGGCCGGGCCTCGTTCACGCTGCACCTGGGCGGCGCCCAGTACCCCGAAGGCGCGGCGCCGGTCGCGCTCACCCTGCACGGTGCCCACCATGTGGCCAACGCGCTTGCCACCGCCGCGATCGCGGCTGAACTGGGCCTGGACCTGCCGACGATCGCGGAGGCGCTGTCGGCCGCGACCGCGCGCAGCGGGAAGCGGATGGAGTTGCACCAGCGGCCCGACGGGGTGCTGGTGGTGAACGACGCCTACAACGCCAACCCCGACTCGACCAAGGCCGCCATCGCGGCGCTGGCGCACCTGGCGGGCGGCGGCAGGCGCGGCATCGCGGTGCTCGGCTACATGGCCGAGCTGGGCGAGATCGCGGCCGAGAGCCACGCCGAGGCGGGCCGGCTGGCGGCCGAGTCAGGCGCGGCCGTCGTCGTCGCGGTGGGCGATGACGCCGCCGCGGTGCTCGACGGGGCGCGCGCCACCGCGGGCTGGCAGGGTGAGGCAGTCGCGGTACCCGACCCGGGTGCCGCCGTTAGCGCGCTGCGCGCCCGGGTCCGCCCGGGCGACGTGGTACTTGTGAAGGCATCAAAGGCGGCCGGCCTGTGGGAAGTCGCGGACGCCTTGCTCGCGGAGGTTCCCCGGTGAAGACGATCCTGCTGTCCGGCGCCATCTCGATGATCGTCGCGCTGCTCGGAACCCGGCCGACGATCACGGTGCTGCGCAAGCGCAAGCTGGGCCAGCAGATCAGGTCGGATGGCCCGCAAGCTCACCTGAGCAAGAGCGGGACGCCGATCATGGGCGGGATCGTCATCATCATCGCCTCGCTAGTCGGCTACGCGCTCGGGCACTGGTTCACCGGCGACCCGATGACCGCGTCCGGCGTGCTGGTGCTGTTCCTGATGACCGGCCTCGGCTTCGTCGGCTTCGTCGACGACTTCATCAAGCTGTTCATGGGCCGCAGCCTGGGCTTGCGCAGCGGGGCCAAGCTGCTCGGCCAGATCCTGGTCGGCGCGATCTTCGCCGTCCTCGCGATCCACTTCCCCGACGGCTACGACCTGACCCCCGCCTCCGAGCACATCTCGTTCCTGGCCGACTTCGGCGTCTCCATCGGCGCGGTCCTGTTCGTGGTGTGGGTGCTGGTCATGGTGACCGCCACCTCCAACGCGGTGAACCTGACCGACGGCCTCGACGGCCTCGCCTCCGGCGCCGCCATCCTGGTGCTGGCGGCCTACGTGATCATCGGGAACTGGCAGCTCCGCAACGACTGCACCACCGCCCTGGCGCAGAACTGCTACTCCGTCCGCGACCCGCTCGACGCGGCCGTGGTCGCCGCCGTGGTGATGGGTGCCTGCTTCGGCTTCCTGTGGTGGAATGCGCCCCCGGCCAAGATCTTCATGGGTGACACCGGGTCGCTCGCCCTCGGCGGCGCGCTGGCCGGCCTGGCCATCGTCACCCGCACCGACCTGCTGCTGCTGATCCTGTGCGGGCTGTTCGTGATCGTCACCATGTCGGTGGTCATCCAGGTGAGCGTGTTCAAGGTGACCAAGTTCAAGACCGGGAAACCGTACCGGGTGTTCAAGATGACGCCGCTGCACCATCACTTCGAGCTTTCCGGCTGGGCCGAGACCACGATCGTGGTCCGCTTCTGGCTGATCGCCGGCATGTTCGTCGCCCTGGGCCTCGGCGTCTTCTACGTCGGCTGGTTCCCCAAGTAACCCACCCGCCCGGCTTCGCCCAGGCCGGTGCCCCGGTCAGCCTGCCAGCGCGGCGTCCAGGTCGGCCAGCAGGTCGGCGGCCGGCTCGATGCCGGCCGACAGCCTGATCAGCGTGGGCGGCGCGGTCTCGGCGGGCCAGCGGGCGCGCCGCTCCCAGGTCGACTCGACGCCGCCGAAGCTGGTCGCGGGCACGATCAGCCGGGCGGCGGCGACCACCGCGTCCGCGTCGGCGGCGGTGCCGGCCAGCTCGAACGACAGCAGCGGCCCGAAGCCGCGCGGCAGTTGCCTGCGGGCGGCGTCTGACGGCGCCAGCCCCGGGTAGTGCACCGCCGCCACCCGCGGGTGGCCGGCCAGGAACGTCGCGGCCGCCAGCCCGTTGGCGCAGGCGCGCTCCATCCGCAGCGGCAGTGTCTTCATCCCCCGCAAGGTGAGCCAGCTCTCGAACGGCCCGGGTATCGCCCCCGCGTCGGTGCGCCACGTCCGCACCTCCTCGGCCAGGGCGGCGTCCCGCGTCACGACCGCGCCGCCGAGCACGTCCGAGTGCCCGGAGACCGACTTGGTGAGCGAGTAGACCGACGCGGCCGCCCCGAAGTCGAGCGGCCGCTGCAGCAGCCCGGTCGCCACCGTGTTGTCCACCACCAGCGGCGCGCCCGCCGCGGCGGCCAGCTCGGCCAGCGCCGTCAGGTCGGCCACCCGCAGCAGCGGGTTGCTCGGCGTCTCCGCCCACAGCACGGCCGGCCCGTCCCGCAGCGCCGCGGCCACCGCGTCGAGGTCGAGCAGGTCCACCGGGACGGCCGCGGCGCCGTGCGGGCGGAGCCGGGCGGCCAGCGCCCGCGTGTTGTAGTACCCGTCGGACGGCAGCACCACCGACCGTCGGCCGGCCGTCACCGCCAGCAGCAGCGCGGTCGTCGCGGCCTGGCCGGAGGCGAACGTCACCGCGGACGCCCCCGGCCCCTCGAGCGCGGCCAGGGCCGCCTCCACGCTGGCCCAGCCCGGGTTGCCGCCGCGCCCGTACCCGGGCCCGTCGCCGGGCGCCCCCTGCGACACGTAGACGCTGGTCGGCAGCAGCGGGGGCCCCAGCGGGGCACCCGCCGTGCGCTCGCTGCCGCCGTGCACCAGCGCTGAGTCCACCGAGAATTCCACGTCAGACATTGTCCCGAACGGGTGCGGCTTGACTCAACGCCCCCCGCGCCTGGCGTAACAAACTTCCGCGACACGCGGGCGGATGTTCCAGGTATGGGCGCATCAACCCCAGAGACTAGGTGGCATGTATGTCCGCGCGAGGAGCAGTCCGGGTCAGGACGGTACGCCGGCCGAGGAGGGCGGGCCGCTGGCCGGCCCGGGTTCTGGCGGCGCTGGTGCTGGCGGCGCCGGGGCCGGACCCGGCCCGGCGGGCTTCCCCCCGCGGGCCGGCCTGCTGCGGGGGGCGGGCCAGTTGCGGGTGGCGGGGCTGCGCGGCTCGGCCGGGCTGGCCGAGGTCGGCGAGCGGGTGCGGGCCGCCCGGACGCTGTTCGACCGGCCGCTTACCTCGTACTACCTGATCGCCGGGATCACCGCGCTGCTGCTGTGCCTCGGCCTGGTGATGGTGCTGTCCACCGCGTCGGTGGCGGACCTGCAGGTGGGCGAGTCGCCCTATCACGACTTCATCGTGCAGCTGGTCGGCATCGGGGTCGGCGTGCCGGTGATGTGGCTGGCAGCCCGGTCCTCGCCGCGGCTGTTCCGCGCGGCCGCCTACCCGCTGCTGGTGGTGGCGGCGCTCGGGCTGTGCCTGACGCTGATCCCCGGAGTGGGCAAGACGCAGGCGTACACCACCCGCTGGATCGCGGTCGGGCCGTTCACCTTCCAGCCGTCCGAGCTGGCCAAGCTGGCGCTGGCGGTGTGGGGGGCCGACCTGCTGGCCCGCAAGGAGAAGCTGGGCCTGCTGGTCGACTGGCGGCACGCGCTGGTCCCGCTGCTGCCGGGGGCGGCCGTGCTCGCCCTGCTGGTGATGGCGGGCGACGACCTGGGCACCACTTTCATCCTGGTGATGGTGCTGATGGCGCTGCTATGGATCATCGGGGTACCCGGCCGGGTGTTCAGCGTGCTGCTCATCCTGATGGGCCTGGTCCTGGTGCTGCTGATGGTGACTAAGGGGTACCGGGCGGCCCGGCTGACCGAGTTCCTCAACCCGTCGAGCACCGACCCGGTCGGCGTCAACCAGCAGCTGATCCAGGGCAAGTACGCCCTCGGCTCGGGCGGGATATTCGGGGTCGGGCTCGGCGCCAGCCGGGAGAAATGGGGCTGGCTGCCCGAGTCGACCAGCGACATGATCTTCGCGATCATCGGCGAGGAACTCGGCCTGGTCGGCACGCTGTGCGTGACCGCGCTGTACGGCGGCCTCGCCTACGCGGGCCTGCGGGTGGCGCGGCGGGTGCCCGACACGTTCAGCCGGCTCATGTGCGCCGCCATCACCACCTGGATCGTGATCCAGGCGGCGGTCAACATCGGCGGCGTGATCGGGGTGCTGCCGATTACCGGCGTGCCGCTGCCGCTGGTCTCCAAGGGTCTCTCATCCGCGCTGGTGACCATGGTCGGACTGGGTATGCTCATGTCGTTCGCGCGGCGAGAGCCAGGGGCGAGCCAGGCTTTGGCCGCACGCGGCCACCCGCCGGGCGGTCGCGTCCTAAGCTGGCTACGCCAGGGACCGCGGCGAGATCTCAGACCTAGACGAAGCGGCTAGCAGGGCGAGAGCGAGGAGCAAGCGATGCGGGTGGTGCTAGCTGGAGGGGGGTCAGCCGGACATGTCGAGCCTGCCCTGGCGGTCGCCGACGCGCTGCGGGAGGCGGACAGCAGCATCCAGATCACCTGCCTGGGCACCCAGCGCGGCCTGGAGACCCGGCTGGTGCCGCTGCGCGGCTACGAGCTGGCGCTGATCCCGGCGGTGCCGCTGCCCCGGTCGGTGACGCCTCAGCTGCTGGCCGTGCCGGGCCGGCTGGCGGGCGCGGTGCACGCCGCCGGCAAGATCCTCGACGAGGTGGCGGCGGACGTGCTGGTCGGCTTCGGCGGCTACGTGGCGACGCCCGCCTACCTGGCCGCCAAGCGGCACAACGTGCCGATCGTGGTGCACGAGGCGAACCCCATCGCCGGCATCGCCAACCGCCTCGGCGCGCGCCTGACCACGCACGTCTTCACCGGTCAGCCGGACACCAAGCTGCGCAACGCCAGGTACGTCGGCCTGCCGATCCGGCGGCAGATCGCCGACCTGGACCGTTTCGCGATCGGTGACATGGCCCGGGCCCACTTCGGGCTGCGCCCCGACCTGCCGGTGCTGCTGGTGTTCGGCGGCTCGCAGGGTGCCAAGTCGCTTAACCGGGCGCTGGCCGGCGCGGCCGACTCGGTCAGGGCCGCCGGGGTGCAGATCCTGCACGTGACCGGCCCCAAGAACGCCGCCGAGGCGCAGCCCGGCCCGCTGTCAAACATCGCGGGCGCGGGCGCGGTGCCTTATATCGCCGTCCCGTACGTGGACCGGATGGACCTCGCCTACGCCGCGGCCGACTTCGCGCTGTGCCGGTCCGGTGCCAACACCTGCGCCGAGCTGACCGCGGTGGGGCTGCCCGCCGCCTATGTACCGCTGCCGATCGGCAACGGCGAGCAGCGGCTCAACGCGCTGCCGATCGTGCAGCGCGGCGGCGGCCTGCTGGTCGAGGACGCCGAGCTGACCGCCGACTGGATCAAGACCTCGCTGATCCCTGTGCTGACCAACATCGACCAGGTCGCGGCGATGTCCGAGGCGGGCGCCGCGCTCGGCCGCCGGGACGTGGACCGCTGGCTGGCGCAGGCGATCATCGAGATCGTGGCGGCCGAGCAGGCCCAGCCGGCCCACGCGCAGCCGGCGCGCTTCCAGCCAGCACCGCCCCGCCCAGCCCAGCCTTGGCCAGCCCAGACCAGCACGGCCCGGCCTCGGCCAGCACCGCCCCGGCCAGCCCAGTCGCAGCCGGGCCAGTCGCAGCCGGCCCAGCCTCGGCCGGCCCAGCCTCGGCCAGCCCAGCCTCGGCCAGCACAGCCGTCTCAGCCGGGCAGCCTGTTCACGCCGCACAGCAGCAGGCGCTCCGGTTCCGGCCAGCCCGCCTCCGGCGGCGGCCGCCACCGCCAGTCCCGATAGCAACCGCCAGGTAGTAACCGACGTTAGGGGTAACCGCGACCATGGGCCTGGTGACGCCCACCGAGCCGGTGCCGCTCGACCAGCTCGGGCGGGTCCACTTTGTCGGCATCGGCGGGGCAGGCATGTCCGGGATCGCCCGCATCATGCTGGCCCGGGGCACGGCGGTGAGTGGCAGCGACTCGGCCGCCTCGGCCGCCCTCGACGAGCTGGCCGCGCTCGGCGCCCGGGTGCGGGCCGGCCACGCGGCCGCCCAGCTCGGCGACGCGGACACGGTGGTGGTGTCGAGCGCGATCAGGGATAGCAACCCCGAGCTGGCCGAGGCGCGGCGCCGCGGGCTGCGGGTGCTGCACCGGGCGGCCGCGCTCGCCTCGCTGATGACCGGCCGCCGGGTCACCGCGGTCACCGGGACGCACGGCAAGACCACCACTACCTCGATGATCGCCACCGTGCTGCTGGAGACCGGGGCCGCCCCGGCCTACGCGATCGGCGGCGTGCTCGCGGCCACCGGGACCGGCGCGGCCGACGGGGCCGGCCGGGACTTCGTGGCCGAGGCGGACGAGAGCGACGGCTCGTTCCTCATGTACGCGCCTGACGTGGCTGTGGTTACCAACGTCGAAGCCGACCACCTGGACAACTACGGCACCGAGGAGGCTTACCGGGCCTCGTTCAGCCGGTTCATCGCCCGGGTCAAGCCGGGTGGCGTGCTCGTCACCTCGGCCGACGACCCGGGCACGGTAGACCTGGCGGCGGACGCCCGCGCCCGCGGGCTGCGGGTGGTCACCTTCGGTGCCGCACCGGACGCCGACTACGTGGTCAGCGGCGTGACCGCCCGCGGCATGGAGACGTCGCTGACCGTCCGCGGCCGTGGCCAGCACCCGTTCGGGCTGATCGACTGTGACCTCCGGCTGGCCGTCCCCGGGCACCACAACGCGCTGAACGCGGCCGCCGCGTTCGCGGCCGCGGTCGAACTCGGCGTCGCCCCTGGCCAGGCGGCGGCCGCCCTGGCCAGCTACCGCGGCGCCGCCCGGCGGCTGGAGCCGAAGGGCGAGGCGGGCGGCGTGCGGGTGCTCGACACCTACGCGCACCATCCCACCGAGCTGGCGGCTGACCTGCGGGCCGCGCGGGAGATCGTGGCCGGCGGCCCCGGCGGCCCCGGCGGCCCCGGCGGCCCCGGCCGCAGCGCCGGGGGGCGGGTCATCGCGGTGTTCCAGCCGCACCTGTTCAGCCGGACCCGGATCTTCGCGGCCGAGTTCGGCGCCGCGCTCGGCCTGGCCGACGAGGCAGTGGTGCTCGACGTGTACGCGGCCCGGGAGGACCCCGAGCCCGGGGTGACCGGGCGGCTGGTGGCGGACGCGGTGCCCGGCGGCGCCGCCCACTACGTGCCCGAGTTCGGCGACGTGCCCAAGGTGGTGGCGGCCCTCGCCGGGCCGGGGGACCTGGTGCTGACGATGGGCGCAGGCGACATCACCCGGATGGGCCCGCTGCTGCTGGCGGAGATCGGCGGTCCTGGCCAGCCGCCGCGAGTGGACCAGGCGTGAGCGAGGTACCGCGGCCGTCGCGGCCAGGCCCGTGGGGACCCGGCGCGGCCCCCGCACCCGGGCCGGTCCCTGATGGTGCCGGGCCGGCCGGCCTGGACCCGGACGGCCGCTCCGTCGCTGACGGGGGCCCGCCGGCGG
>Ga0265338_10009527_pt1 | contig 11562 bp, 9 predicted proteins | sample 42126metaG_FD_193579 | JGI IMG/M metagenome (GOLD analysis project Ga0265338, IMG submission 193579) | Rhizosphere microbial communities from Carex aquatilis grown in University of Washington, Seatle, WA, United States - 4-21-26 metaG | ecosystem: Host-associated > Plants > Roots > Rhizosphere >... | reverse complement strand
TCCCCTCCATCGTCCTCGCGACGTCCCTGTTCATCGTCTTCCACTGGCTGCACTTGTTGAACTCGTACGTCGGGCTCGTCATCGCCGATGGCACGTACGCAATCCCCTTCGCCATCCTCGTGTTGCGGGCGTTCTTCTTCAGCCTGCCCAACGAGTTGATGTACGCAGCGAGAGTCGACGGTGCGTCCGAGCTGCAGACGTTCCGCCTCATCGTGATTCCACTTGCACGCTCGGCCGTCATAACTGTCGCGGTCTTCGCGTTCTTGGCCGGGTGGGGCGACTTCATCTTCGCGTTGACCATGCTCAACGGGACCGGCATCGAGCCGATCACGCTGGGGATCTACAGCTATCTCGGCAACTTCTCGACCGACTGGGGCGCGGTGATGGCCTCGGGAGTCTTCGCCATGGTGCCGGCCGGCGTGATGCTCGTAGTCGCGCAGCGCTATATCGCGGCCGGCCTCACCGCAGGTTCGGTGAAGGGTTAGCGATGAGCCCGGCAATCGTCGCTGCAAGAACGACACCCGCCGTGTGTGTGGCACCGAGGGGGCGGTAGATGAATTAGTGACAAAAACACCACACCGTGTAGTTGCAAAGCCTCGGTTGACTTTCATTTGCACGATTAATCCTAAGAGGAGAATCGTTGTGAACGTATTGAAGAAGAAGCGGTACTGGGGACTGGCAGTCCTCATGGCCGTGGCGTGTGTCGTGGTTGGTTTTTCGCACGCGACCAGCTCCGCCGCGACGAAGATCTCGCTCACAGAAGAGGACTACTTCAACACCCCGGGCCAGATCAGCGCCCTGACCGCCTACACCAAGCAGTTCGAGGCCGCACACCCCGGTGTGACGGTGAAGCGGCAGTACGTCCCGTTCGCCAACTTGGACACGAAGCTCCTGACGCAGGCCGCGGGCCACGATCTGCCCAACCTGCTCGCAGTCGACAACCCGTTCGTGTCGACCATCATCTCGACCGGCCAGGTGGTGCCCCTGAGCGGTTTGCAGGGCTTCAGCACCGCCGGGTATTACCCGGCGGTCATCAAGGAAGGCCTTTCCGGCGGCAAGTACTACAGCCTGCCGGTCGCGGGCGCCAACTCGATCGCACTGATCTACAACATCGCGATGCTCAAGGCGGCGCACGTCAGCCCGCCCAAGACGTGGGATCAGCTCGTGACCGCAGCCAAGGCTCTCACGACGCCGGCCCACTACGGGATCGCGTTGACGTGTGAGGCCGGAGAAGACACCACGTGGCAGTGGGAGCCGTTCTTCTGGAGCAACGGAGGCAAGGCCACGTTCGCCAACGTCGCGTCTGCGCCCGGCGTGCAGGCACTGAGCCTCTGGAAGCAGCTCATCGACAACGGCTCGGCGTCCAAGGACTGCCTCAACTGGAGCCAGACGCCGGCTGCATCGACCCAGTTCATCGACGGCAAGGCCGCGATGATGGTCAACGGCCCCTGGAACTTCCCGACGATGAACCAGAGCCACCTGTTCTACGGCAAGCAGTTCGGGATCGTCCCGGTCCCGGTTCACACAGCCGGCCAGCATGTCATCGTGCCGCTCGGCGGCGAGGACTGGATGGTCAGCAAGACCGGTGGCACTGCTGCGCAGCAGATGGCGTACGAGTACATCAACGGCATGCAGTCGCCTGCGATGGAGCTCAAGCTCGCGAAGCTGTTCGGCTATCTGCCGGGCAAGATCGCCGTGGCGAAGACGTACCTGAAGCAGGCCGGCCCGGAGTGGGGGGTCTACGTCAACCAGACGCTCTTCGCGCATCCGCGCACGCTCGGCTTGGGCGTGAAGTACCCGAAGATCTCCCAGGCGGTGTGGACGGCCATCCAGGCCGGCTTGTCCGGATCGCAATCCGTGCAGGACGCACTCAACACCGCACAGGGTCAGATCAAGACCATCTTGGGAGGCTAGGAGCTGGAAGACACACGACGAGGCCCGGTACCGCTCGCCCCTGGGCAGCGGTACCGGGCGGTTCGTCCGGAGCGAACGAGCCCGCAACCACCCTCCCGGGAGATCACATGAAGAACAAGGACGAGATCGAGTCCGCGACGAGCATCCCCGCCGCCGTCGCCCCGACAGCTTCCGCTCGCGTGCGGCTCCGTCCGCTCGACCCGACGGGCGTGGTCATCGAGGACGGGCTCCTGGCGGAAAGGCAGCGGGTGAACCGGGAGGTGACGCTCCTCCGGGGAGCCGAGGAGCTCGAGCGCGCCGGGACGCTCGAGAACCTGCGCATCGCCGCGGGCCGGGCGCGCGGCAGCCGCCGGGGCATGGTGTTCAGCGACTCCGACGTCTACAAATGGTTGGAGGCGCTCGCCTGGGAGATCGGGCGGGAGCCTTCAGCCGAGCTCGAGCGCCTGGCTCACGAGACGATCGACCTCGTCGCGGCGGCGCAGGAGCCGGACGGGTATCTGAACAGCTGGTGTCAGGTCGTCGACCCCGCTTGGCGGTGGACCGACTTGGAGATGGGCCACGAGCTCTACTGCGCCGGTCATCTGATCCAGGCCGGGGTCGCGTTCGCGCGAACGACGGGCGACGTGTCCCTCCTCACGGTCGCCCGTCGGTTCGCCGATCTCATCGTCGACGTCTTCGGCAGCGACGGCCACACGGGAACGGACGGCCACCCCGAGATAGAGGTCGCGCTCGTCGAGCTGTACCGGCAGACGGGAGAACGGCGCTATCTCGAGATGGCCGACACGCTCACGTCCCGCCGCGGGTTCGGAACGTTCGCGGGCGGCCGCTTCGACCTGCCGTACTACCAAGACGCCGAACCCGTTCGCGAGGCACGCTCCATCGTCGGACACGCCGTGCGTGCGCTCTACCTCGCGGCCGGCGTCACCGACATCTACGCCGAGACGGGCGACGAGGCGCTCCTCGGGTCGATGCTTCGCCAGTGGGACGACCTCGTCTCGGCGAAGATGTATCTCACGGGCGGGATCGGCTCACGCCACCATGACGAGTCGATCGGCGACCCGTACGAGCTTCCGCCCGATCGTGCCTACTGCGAGACCTGTGCGGCGATCGCCAGCATCATGTGGAACTGGCGCATGCTGCTCGTAACGGGCGAGAGCCGGTTCGCGGACCTGCTCGAGCGGACGCTCTACAACGGCTTCCTCTCCGGGCATTCACTCGACGGCGAGTCCTTCTTCTACGTCAACGCGCTGCAGTCGCGAACCGGCGACCGACGCCACAACTGGAACCCGGTTGCGTGCTGCCCGCCGAATGTGATGCGCCTGCTCGCCTCGCTCCATCACTACCTCGCCACCACGACGGACACCGGCATTCAGCTGCACCAGTACGCCTCGTCGAGGATTCGCGCCGTCTGTCCGGTGGCCGGTCCGGTCGAACTCGCCGTGAAGGCCGACTACCCGTGGTCGGGAACGATCGAGGTCGAGATCGTCTCGACCGGCGACGTCGAGTGGACGCTCTCGCTCAGGGTCCCGGCATGGGCGCGCGCGGCGATCCTCGACGGCGCTCCGGTCACACCAGGCGGCTATGCGGACCTGACCCGAACGTGGCGCGTGGGCGACAAGGTGACGCTCGAGATCGACGTGTCGCCGAGGCTCACCGCTCCGAATCCGCGGATCGACGCCGTCCGCGGATGCCTCGCTCTCGAGCGCGGCCCCGTCGTGTACTGCTTCGAGGAGCAGGATCTGCCCGCCGACGCCGACCTCGCGGACGTCGCCGTCGACCCCGCCGCCGAGCCGGTCGACCGCGGTCCGGTGGAGCCGCTCGGAGGCGTGCCCGGCGTGGCGGTGGCGGGCGTCGTTCGCGACCTCGACGGCTGGCGTCAAAGCGAGTACCGCGACCTTCGAGAGCTGCCGGCGGCTTCGGCAGCCCCGACGCAGCTGCTCGCCGTTCCGTACTTCGCGTGGGCGAATCGGAACGAAGGCGGCATGCGGGTCTGGATCCCTACGACGGACTAGGAGCAGGAGGCAGCTATGGCGACCCTGTCGCTCGAGCAGGTGACCAAGGTCTTCGACAACGGCGTCGAGGCCGTGCGCTCGCTCGACCTCTTCGTCGAGGAGGGCGAGTTCGTGGTTCTCGTCGGCCCGTCGGGCTGTGGCAAGACGACGGCGCTCCGGATGGTCGCCGGCCTCGAGGAAGTGACGGCGGGGACGATTCGCCTCGACGGCAAGGCCGTCAACGACCTCTCGGCCAAGGAACGGGACGTCGCCATGGTCTTCCAGAACTACGCCCTCTACCCACACCTGAACGTGCTCCAGAACATCGCCTTCTCCCTCAGGGTGGGAGGCATCCCGAAGCACGAGCGCGAGCGGAAGGCACTCGAGGTGGCCGAGATGCTCGGGCTAACGGAGGTCGTTCTCCGCAAGCCCGGCCAGCTCTCCGGCGGCCAGCGCCAGCGGGTCGCCATGGGCAGGGCGCTCGTGCGCGAGCCTGCGGTGTTCCTCATGGACGAGCCGCTCTCGAACCTCGACGCCAGCCTGCGCGTGCAGATGCGCGGCGAGGTCCTACGCGTCCAGCGGCGTCTCGGAGTCGCGACCCTCTACGTCACCCACGATCAGACGGAGGCGATGACGATGGGCGATCGGGTCGCGGTCCTCCGCGGCGGCACGCTTCAGCAGCTCGCCGCGCCGCAGGAGCTCTACGAGAGCCCCGCGAACCTGTTCGTCGCCTCGTTCATCGGCTCGCCGGCGATGAACCTGTACGAGGCGACGGTCTCGGGCCCCGCGGATCGGCTCGTCCTGTCGCTCGGGTCGCAGCAGCTCGTGCTTCCGGCCGACCTTGCGCGGCGTCGCCCGGGTCTCGCCACTGCCGAGGGACGCAAGCTCGTGGCCGGTATCCGGCCCGAGCATCTGACCGTGGCTCCTCCGGCGGACGGCGCAGAGGTTGCTCGCGAGAGCACGCTCTCCGTGCTGGCAGAGCTCGTCGAGTCGCTCGGCAACGAGTCGCTCCTCCACTTCTCGACCGACGCGAGGACGGTGCGCAACCGTAGCGGCGTCTTCACGGCAGACCCGGGCATTCACGCTTCCGGGGACATAGCCGGCGCGTCTGCCACCGAAGGCGTTGCTCGCCTCGATCCGCGCGTCCGGATCGCTGTCGGCGACCACCTCGCCCTTGCGGTCGACGTCGATCGCCTCCACTTCTTCGACGCCGAGACCGGGGACACCATCGGAGCAGCTGGCGCCTCGCCTGTCGTGTCGTTGCGAGCGGGCCAGACCTGAGAGCACGGCGGAGACTGACCTACATCTAGGTCGGCGCGCCACCGAGGTAGAGCTCCGCGACGCGCGGGTCCGCCAGCAGCTCCGGGCCACGACCCGTCAGGGCGACGCGGCCGCTGTCGAGCACGGCGCCGTGGTCCGCGATTGCGAGGCCGGCGCGTGCGTTCTGCTCGACGAGGAGCACGGTCCTGCCATCGTCGTTCAGCCCGCGGACGATCTCGAAAATCAGGTGGCGCGCCTTCGGATCGAGGCCCATCGTCGGCTCGTCGAGGAGGATCAGCCGCGGCTCCAGCATCAGGGCGCGCGCGATCTCGACGAGCTTCTGCTGGCCACCGGAGAGCTCGCCGGCGCGCTCGTTGCGGCGGTCGGCGACGAGGGGGAAGCGCTCTGCGATCTCCTCGGCGCGGCGGCGCACCAGCGTCCGGTCGGTGAGCATGTGACCGCCCGTCAGCAGGTTGTCCCAGACCGTCATCAGCGGGAAGAGGCCGCGATCCTGCATGACGTGGACGACGCCGCGCGCGAGCACCTGCGCCGGCGAGAGGCGGCAGATGTCCACGCCGTCGAGCAGGATGCGGCCGCTGCGGGGCCGGAGCAGCCCGCTCAGCGTCTTCAGCACCGTCGACTTGCCGGCGCCGTTCGGGCCGACGAGGCAGGTGACCGTGCCCTCCTCGAGCGCGAGGTCGACGCCGTTGAGGATGTCGCCGCGCCCGTAGCCGGCGACCACTCCCTGCAGCTCGAGCAACGCCGCCAGGTCAGCCTCCCAGATACGCGTCGAGGACGCGCGGATCGTCGCGGACGAGGGACGGCGGCCCCTCGGCGAGCTTCGTGCCGTGGTCGAGAACGACGACGGGGTCGCAGAGGCGCATGACGAGGTTCATGTTGTGCTCGACGAGCAGGAACGTCAGCCCGCGCGCGTTCAGCTCGCGGACGCGCTGTTCGATCTGCTCGACGAGCACCGGGTTGACGCCCGCGGTCGGCTCGTCGAGGAGCACGAGTCGCGGCTCGCCCATCAGCACCGTCGCAAACTCGAGCAGTTTCTTCTGGCCGTACGAGAGCGTGCGCGCACGGTCGCCGGCGAGGCGCGCGAGGCCGAACTCGTCCAGCAGCCCGAGCGCTCGCTCGCGCTCCGGCGTGCGGATCGAGCGGCGGAAGGCGGCGTACCAGGGCTGCTGGATCGCAGCGACCATGTTCTCGACCAACGTCAGGTCCGGGAAGATGCGCGCCTGCTGGAACGTGCGGCTGAGCCCGCGCCGCGCGAGCGTGACCGGATCGGGTCGCCGTACGCGCGCCCCCGCGAACGCGATTGCGCCCGCGTCGGCGCGCATGTAGCCGGTGATCAGGTTGAACGCGGTCGTCTTCCCGGACCCGTTCGGGCCGACGAGCGCCGTAAGGCTCCCTTCCGGCACGCCGAACGAGCAGTCCGAGACGGCAGTCACGCCGCCGAAGCGCTTCGTCAGCCCCTCGACCTCGAGCAGCGCGCTCACGCCCGCACCTCACCGTGGACGACCGGCTTGCTTCCGTGCGTCCGCCGCCGCTCGCGCCAGGAGTCGAGCGCATCGCGCAGAGACGGCAGGATCCCGCGCGGCAGCAGGAGCAGCACGACCATGAACACGGCCGAGTAGCCGACGAGGTAGAACTCGCTCGCGCCAAGCCGCGTGATCATGTACTGCTGCGCCGGCACGAGCACGAGCGCGCCGACCGCCGGCCCCCAAAGCGTGCCGCGGCCGCCGAGGAACGTCATCAGGACGGCGCCGATCATCACGAGCGGGTCGACCGACGACTCCGGGTAGATGAAGGTCAAGTAGTACGCCCAGACGCCGCCGACCATCGCGCTCAGCCAGACCATCAGCGACCACGCGACGAGTTTCGCGCTCGTGACGCGGATGCCGAGCCCGCGCGCCTTCTCCTCATCCTCGCGAATCGCGAGCAACGTCAGCCCGAGCTTGCTGCGCATGATGAGCCAGCACAGCCCGAGCGCGACGAGCAGGATCGCGAGCATCGCGAGGTAGAACGGACGGTCGTAGCTGTCGATTGGGAAACGCGGCGTCGGCAGCATCAGACCGGTCGAGCCCTTCGTCAGCGAGTGCAGGTTGAACGCGAGCTGCTGGACGATGAAGAGCAGCGTCAGCGTCACGATCGCGAACGTCATCTGGCGTGTGCGGAGCGCGATCCACGCGACCGGCAGGGAGGCTAGCGCGACGCCTGCGCCGACGAGCGGCAGCGCGTAGAACGGGTTGTAGCCCGAGCCGATGCCGACGTGCTCGAACGTGATCCCGAGTGTGTACGCGCCGAGGCCGAAGAACGCCGCCTGGCCGAGCGTGATGTAACCGGTGTAGCCGGAGAACAAGTTCCACGCCGTCGCGAGCGCGGCGTACATCAGCGTCAGGACGCCGATGTTGACGATCCAGGCCGGCGTGAAGACGAACGGGAACGCGACGGCGGCGCCCGCGAACGCGGCGCCGCGCGCCAGGCCGAATCCGGTCGCGCGGGTCACAGGACCCGTTCCCTAAGGCCGAAGATCCCCTGCGGCCGGACGATCAGGAAGGCGATCAGCACGACGAAGAAGGAGAACGACGACCAGATGGGCGAGATCTCGACGGCGACGAGCGACTCGACGACGCCCATGCCGACGGCCGCGAAGACGGCCCCGCCGATGCTGCCGAGGCCGCCGAGGACGACGATCGAGAGCAGCCGCGAGATCAGGTCGTAGTGGCTGCCCGGGTTGAACGGGTAGATGACGCCGTACACCGCTCCGGCGGCCGCGGCCATGGAGACGCCGAGGCCGAAGCTCAGCGTCTGCACCCGGTTCGCGTCGACGCCGAGGAGCGTCGCCGCGGTCGGGTTCTGGACGGTCGCGCGGACGGCGCGGCCGAAGCGCGTCCGGGTGAGAAGCAAGGAGAGGAGCGCGAGCAGCACGCCCGACGCGACGAAGCCGAGTAGGCGCACCTCCGCGATCTGGTAGCCGAGCACGGTCCACGTCGTGTCCGCGTACGACGGCAGCGACAAACGGAACGTCGTCTTGAACGCGACGCTGAGGATCCCCTCGATCCCGAGCGCGAGTGCCCAGGTGACGAGGAGCGAGAGCTCGGAGGCCTCAGGCCCTCGCAGCGAGCGGACGAACACGAGCTGCACCGCCACGCCGAGCACGAACATCACCGGCGTGACGATCACGATCGAGAGGAAAGGGTCGACGCCGAGGTGCGACCAGAGCGCGTAGCTCAGGTACGCCGCGAGAATGACGAGCGCCCCCTGCGCGACGTTGATCACCTTCATGATCCCGAAGACGAGCGTCAGCCCGCTCGCCATCAGGGCGTAGATGCCCCCGACGAGGATCCCGAGGATGAGCGCCTGAACGACCTCGTGCACGTCGACCCTTTCCTACCAGTCTCGTCTTACTGTCCCCAGGCCGGCTTCGGATAGACCGGCGACTTCACGGCGACCTTCTTCGGCAGCACGGGATAGAGCTGGCCGCCGATCCACTCGACGAGCAGGAACTGCCCGGTCGGCTGACCGATCGAGTCCCAGTGCAGCGTCCCCTCGACCGTCGGCCACCTACCCGTGTGGAGTGCGGCGATGATCTTCGCGTTGTTCAGGCCGACCTTCGAGATCACGCGCTGCGCGACCTGGCCGACTGCGTACGCCTCGGCGGAGCCCGGGTCGATGTCGCCCGCCTTGCCGCCGTACAACTTGAGGAAGGCCTTGATGAAGGCAGGATTCCCGTACGTCTGTGCGGCGGGGTACCAGTCGCTGGAGCTGAAGATGCCCTCGGTGTTGTTCGCCCCGACCTTGCCCGGGAACTCGCCCGGGCTGTTCGGGCCGTTCGCCTCGAACAGGAACTTCGGGCTGTACTTCGCCTGCACGAGCCCCTTGATCAGCGAGTAGCCGTCGCCGGCCTGTGTGCCGCCGACGATCATGTCCGGCTTCGCGGCCGCGATCTTCGAGACGATCGGCGTCATGTCGACGGTCTCGGACGGGTAGATCGTCTTGTAGACCGTCTTGATCCCGGCCTTCTCGAACTGGGCCCGCATGCGATCGGCGATCGGCGATGAGAACGGATCGTCGAGCGCCGGGTACGCCGCGGTCTTCGGCCGCTTCGACTTCGGCAGCGACAGGATCCACTTCACGAACACGTCACCGCTCTCCACGATCGGTGCAGGCTGCGTGAAGAAGACGTTGTGCAGCTTCTGGTCGAAGACGGCGGGACCGCCGCCGGCCGGCTCGATGAACGCGTAGCCGTAGCGGCTCGCGACCGCCGCGGACGGCGCGGTGAGCAACGTCGAGAACGGTCCGAACACGAGGTCGACGTGATCCTTCGTGATGAAGTTCTGGTAGTTCGTCGCCGCCTGCGTCGGGCTGCTCGCGTCGTCCTGGATGATGAGCTGCACCTGGCGACCGAGGATTCCGCCCTTGGCGTTGACGGTCTTTTCCCACAGCTTGTAGCCCTGCTCGGCGAACTTGCCGGGGTCGGAGAAGTCGCCCGAGAGCGAGAGCGAGATGCCGATCTTTATCGGCCCCGCCTGGGGTGCGGCGGAGCTGGTCGTCGCGGCGACTGCGGCGAGAGCCGCGCAGGCAGCGACAACGGCCAGGCGTACTGGTGTGCGACTCACGACCGAGCCTCCTTGTCCTGCAGTAGTTGGTGCGCCGCCTCGCGGCGCGGACACGGTGAACCACACGTCGGACGGTCAGACAAGGGCGCGAGTCAACCAAATCTCGCCGTCCGATGCAAGCGGTCGCCGGCATCTTTGTGATCCTTGTCGGCAATAGGCCTGGCGGGCCCTTGCGATCGCCCGCGCGGGAACGTATCGTTGCCGCGCGTCCGTCTGCTTGTCGGACCAATTCGCGTCACTTTTCAGCCATGGAGACCGCAACGAGCTACCAGCCAGTCGAGCGCCGCAGGGTCTACGCCCAGATCGCGGAACAGTTGCTCGCGCAGATCGGCAGCCGCCGGCTGAGGCCGGGCGACGCGCTGCCACCCGAGCGCGAGCTGACGCAGACGTTCCAGGTCGGGCGCTCCTCGATCCGCGAGGCGCTGCGCATGCTGGAGTCGCAGGGCGTGATCGCGCCGGCGAGCGGCGGCGCGTTCGTCGTCGCCGACGCGGCGAATCCGCTCGAGACGTCGCTGCGCCTTCTCTTCACGCTCGACGAGCAGGCCGGGATGCACGACCTGTTCGAGCTGCGGCGGATCCTCGAGTGCGAGGCCGCGGCGCTCGCCGCGGAGCGGCATCGCGACGAGCACCTCGACGAGATGGACGCGGCGATCGCCGAGATGGAGGCGTCGCTCGTGGCGTCCGGTCGCGGCGACAGCTTCATCGAGGCGGACGTTCGCTTCCATCTCGCCGTCGCCGAGGCGACCGGGAACCGGCTCGTGCTGCACAGCATGCACGCCGTGCGCGACGTCCTCCGTCGCGCGCTCGTCACTGTCTTCCACATCCCGCAGAGCCCCGAGAGCGCCGTCGTCGAGCACCGCGCAATCCGCGTAGCGGTCGCCGCCGGCGACGCCGGCCGGGCCCGTGACGAGATGCGCGCGCACCTCGGCCGCGTCGAGAGCGACGTCCAGAAGGGAGTCCTGCATGGCTGAGCTCGGCTACGTCGGCCTCGGCGTGATGGGGCAGGCGATCGTCCGCCGCCTCCTCGACGCCGGTCACGAGGTGACGGTCTGGAACCGGACGCGGGAGAAGGCGGAGCCGCTGCTCGTCGCCGGCGCGCGCTGGGCGGACAGCCCGCGCGAGGTCGCCGAGCGCAGCGAGATCGTCTTCACGATGGTCACGAACACGGCAGCTGTGCGCGCGGTGACCGACGGCGAGGACGGGATCCTTGTGGCGCTCGGTCCCGGGAAGATCTACGTCGACATGTCGACCGCGAGCCCGGCGAACACGCGCGAGCTCGCGGAGGCGGTCGCCGCGGCCGGCGCGCAGATGCTCGACTCGCCCGTCTCGGGCACCTCGATCACCGTCGAACAGGGCAAGGCCTCGCTCATGGTCGGCGGCGCCGACGACGCGTTCGAGCGCGCCCGTCCGGTGCTCGAGGCGATCGGCCCGCGCGTGATCCACGTCGGCCCGAGCGGCAGCGCCGTGACGATGAAGATCGCCGTCAACCTCTCGCTCGCCGTGCAGATGCTCGCGTTCAGCGAGGGTGTCCTACTCGCCGAGAAGACAGGTATCTCGCGCGAGAAGGCGGTCGAGGTGATGCTCGCGTCGGTGATCGCCTCGCCGATGGTCGCCTACCGCGGCCCGCTCGTGCTCGGCCATCCGGACGAGGTCTGGTTCAACTGCCACATGATGCAGAAGGACATGAACCTCGCCCTCGAGCTCGGCCGCCAGCTCGAGGTGCCGCTGCCGACGACGGCCGTCACGAACGAGCTGCTGACTGCTGCGAACGG
>Ga0265338_10009526_pt1 | contig 11565 bp, 9 predicted proteins | sample 42126metaG_FD_193579 | JGI IMG/M metagenome (GOLD analysis project Ga0265338, IMG submission 193579) | Rhizosphere microbial communities from Carex aquatilis grown in University of Washington, Seatle, WA, United States - 4-21-26 metaG | ecosystem: Host-associated > Plants > Roots > Rhizosphere >... | reverse complement strand
CTCGGGCGTAAAGGCGATCCAGTCCACGACGGCGTCAAACTGCAAATCCTGCAGCGCGGCGCGGGCTTTGTCCGGCTGGTTGATATCGACCGTCAGGCTGTGGCTGCCGGACGGGTTTTTATCCTGCTGCCCGCGATTAAGCAGATAGAGTTCGAATCCTTTGGCGATTGCCTGCTGACTGACGGCCGTACTGATTTTGCCCGTGCCGCCGATAAACAAAATTTTCATGAGCCGCCGATTCTAATCGGATGGGGGCCGTTGATTCAAGAACTCACTCATATTGGCGGCGGATTATTTTGCTGTAGCGTCGAGCTTGTGGCTCGAATGAATCGGCGCACAGCACCGACACTACAACCCGAATCAGGACCCTGCCTGTTCAGATACGCAGAACCAGCACAAGCGGAGCAGGGGAAACAACTTACTTCGTCTGGTTGTTTGCCGGTTTCTGGTTTTCGACGAACTTTTTAATGACGGCGATTTTCTGGCGGAAAATTTGTTCACGGATCCGGCCGTTGGATTCATTGCCGCCGTAAGGGATTTCACAAACGAATTGCGAGCAATCTGCCGTCACCACGGCCATGTTCGGGGCGAACCCGCCTTCTTCCGGACCGCCGAAACCCTGTTGTACCGCAGGCGGGACCTTGCCCAGTTCAGCCTCGTGCCGCACGAATACCAACACGAGATTGTTGTGGAACACGTCGTAAAAGTGAGCCAGCCCGCAGTCGCTGCCTTGTCCCATCGGATTGGCGGGCACCAGCATGCTGTCCCATTCCATGATGAACCCGATCATTTTGTTTTCGGCTTTGGCCTTTTTCTTGGCCGCTTCCAGATTATCCAGCGAGAACGCCAGGCTCTTCTTTAGATAAACCACATTGTTCTGCCGTGCGATGGCCAGTCCCGCCTCGTAGGGATCATAGTGATACCTCTTCTTTACGTCGTCGGGCAAATTTTCGAAGGGGACCTTCACGCCTTTGAGAGAGCCTTCAACGGTGACGACGAAAAAAAGGCCGTCCGGCTTTACGCTGACATCCCTGACGTCCTCATATTTTTTCCCATCCAGCGTGGTGATGTCTTCCGCCCGGCACATGATCCCGGCCACGCAGGTGACGATGATGACATAGAATAGTTTTGCGTTCATGATTTCTGTCTGTGTTCTCGTTTGGGAATCCGGCAATTTTGGTCGGGGAAACGGTTCTGTCGAGTCCAAAAACCAGTTGTCCAGCCGGTGGAAAAGTTGGCTGGAGCGCGGAGCATTGCTCCGCGTGAGCCATGGTATCGATCCGGCGGGCAATGTTCCGCGCCCCCGAAAACGCAATTTGCATCACTTTTGGAACGACTGCGTTTTTTATTGCTGAAACGGCGCAAAAGGCGTCCACTCGTTGCATGAAAACACTTTTTTCGATTCTGGTTATCCTGGGCTTCGCATTCAGATTATCGGCGGGAGACACCAACGCGCCTGCATCGTCGAAAACCGATGCTTCTGTCCCGTTGAAAATCGGCACGGGCCAGGCGGACCAATATTACGGGCGGGAAATGATCGTCACCGGCACGGTCGCGCAAGTCACGATTCGTCCCAAGGTGAAATTTTTGAATCTCGACCAGCCATTTCCCAACTCGCCATTCACCGTCGTCATCTTTCCTGGCACCTTTATTCCGGATGTGGAAGGATTGAAAGGGAAAGCGATTGAAGTGAAAGGCCGAATCAAGAACTTCCACGACAAACCGGAAATCGCCCTGGATAGCACCAATCAATTGACCATTTTGGGCTCAACGATTTCCACCAATTCAATGATTTCCACCAACGCACCGGCCATTCCGCAACCGACCAACGCGCCGCCGTCCCTGGAAGCCACTAATTTGACGGAAATTTTGTGATGGATTGGCAGGGACGTGAGGTCCGCACGTCCATGGTTAAAGGTAGGGCCGTGCTGCTGCACGATCACGGACAACCCGGTCGATTGCAAAAAATGTTCTGGGTTTGGCAATTTCGTTCCTGAATTCGTCATTGACGCTAAGGCAGTTGCCTGTAGATTGTGCTTTCGGTTTTTCGCTAAACTTTTTTAGAAACGGATAAAAAACTATGGCAGTAAAAGTTGCAATCAATGGGTTCGGCCGCATCGGACGTCTCGTGTTCCGCGCGCTGGTCGAACAAGGCATGGTGGGCAAAGACATCGAAGTAGTCGCCGTCGGCGATATCGTCCCGGCGGACAATCTCGCGTATTTGCTCAAATACGATTCCATCCAGGGTCGCTTCAAAGGCACGGTGGATTCCAAGAAATCCGCCGCCGACAAGCCCGATGACGATGTGCTCGTCGTCAACGGCAAGGACATCAAGGTCGTCAGCGCCAAATCACCGGCGGAATTGCCGTGGAAGGCACTGGGTGTTGATCTTGTCATCGAATCCACCGGTTTGTTCACCGACGTGGAAAAGGCCAAGGGCCACATCACGGCGGGCGCGAAGAAGGTCATTATTTCCGCCCCGGCCAAGGGCGATTGTCTTACGGTCGTCATGGGCGTGAACGAAGGCAAATACGATCCGAAGCAGCATCATGTCATTTCCAACGCGAGCTGCACAACGAACTGCCTGGCGCCGGTTGTTTACGTGCTGCTCAAGGAAGGGTTCGGCATCGAAGAAGGTTTGATGACGACGATCCACAGTTTCACCGCCACGCAAAAGACCGTGGACGGCCCCAGCAAGAAAGACTGGAAAGGCGGCCGCAGCGCGTCCATCAATCTGATTCCTTCCACCACCGGCGCGGCCAAGGCCGTGGGTCTGGTGTTGCCCGAAGTGAAGGGCAAATTATCCGGCATGGCGTTTCGCGTGCCGACCGCAACGGTTTCGGCGGTTGACTTGACGGTGCGCACGGTCAAGGAAACCAGTTATGCGGAAATTTCCGCCGCGATGAAGAAGGCCAGCGAGACTTATCTCAAGGGCATTCTCGGTTACACCGAAGACGAAGTGGTCAGCTCGGATTTCATCCATTGCGAACTGTCCTCGATATTCGACCAGGGTTCCGGCATGGAATTGAACAAGCGGTTCTTCAAGCTGGTGAGCTGGTACGACAACGAATGGGGTTACAGCTGCCGCGTGGGCGACCTGATCAAGGTGATGCTCAAGAAAGGACTGTAAACTGTTGAACGAAATTTCAAGGCGATCCGGCAACGGGTCGCCTTTTCTTTTTCAAATCCATTGAGTTTAAGCCAGAATGCGCGCGTGAAAATTTCGGTCATCATCCCCGCGTTCAACGAGGAACGATTGCTCGGCGAATCGCTGGCGCAGGTGAAACTGGCGATGGCCGCCTTCACCCGGCGTCATTGGGAAAGCGAACTCATCGTTTGCGACAACAATTCCACCGATCGCACGGCGGAAGTTGCGCGCGCAGCGGGCGCGACCGTCGTGTTCGAGCCCGTCAATCAAATCGCCCGCGCCCGGAATACCGGCGCGGCGGCGGCCACCGGCGACTGGCTGATTTTTGTGGACGCAGATTCGCAGCCGGGCGCGGAATTATTCACGGACGTGGCGGAACAAATCCAATCCGGCCGCTGCGTGGCCGGCGGTTCGACGGTGCGGATGGACGAAAAATTCCCGGTCGCTGAATTTTTTACCTGGATCTGGAACTGTTCCAGCCGGATGGGCCATTGGCTGGCTGGCTCATTCATTTTCGTGGAGACGGCTACATTCCGGAAAATCGGCGGGTTCAACGACAAAATGTTCGCGGCAGAGGAACTGGAATTGAGCCAGCGGCTGAAAAAATTCGCGCGTGAAACGGGCAGGGGAATCGTAATATTGCATCGGCATCCGCTGAAGACTTCCGCGCGCAAGCTGCGGCTTTACACGATTTGGGACCATTTCAAGATTCTGGCCCGCGTCGCGTTCAACCGCCGCGCCCTTTACAACCGCGAGTCCTGCCACCTGTGGTATGACGGACGAAGATGAAGATTATTACGGTGCGGCGGCAGCGGACTTCTGTCCGACGGTAAGATAATCGAGATACTCAACGAGCCGCGACTTCATGTCTTTGCGCGGCACGATGGCATCAATGAGTCCGTGGTCGAGGAGGAATTCGGCGGTTTGAAAACCGGGCGGCAATTCGGCCTGGGTCGTGTCCTTGATAACACGCGGGCCGGCGAACCCGATCATCGCGCCCGGCTCGGCTACAATCAAATCGCCCAGGCTCGCAAAACTGGCCATCACACCTGCCGTCGTTGGATGCGTAAGCACGCTGATGTAAGGCAGGCGGTTTTGCGCGTGATAAGCGAGGGCGGCGGAGGTCTTGGCCATTTGCATGAGGCTGAACATGCCTTCATACATCCGCGCGCCGCCGCTGGTGGAAATAATAATGACGGGCAGTTCTTTTTCCGTCGCGCGCTCAATCAAACGTGTGAGTTTTTCCCCGACGACCGAGCCCATTGAGCCGCCAAGAAAACCGAAGTCCATCACACCGAGTCCCGCGCGGTGCGGCCCCATTTTGCAGATGCCGGTGATGACCGCGTCCTTGAGCGCTGTGGATTTCTGGTATTCCTCCAGTTTCGCCTTGTAGGTGGCCACGCCGCTGAAGTTGAGCATGTCCACGCTCGTCATGTCCGCGTCCATTTCTTCAAAGGTGCAGGTCTCGACGAGGGAATGGATGCGTTCGCGTGAGCCGATGGGAAAATGATGGTTGCATTTGGGGCAGACTTTCAGGTGTTCGTCCAGTTCCTTGTCGTAAACCATCGTGCTGCACTTGGGACATTTTGTCCAAAGCCCCTCGGGAATGTCGCGTTTTTTGGATTTGGAGCCGGACGGCTTCAGTTTTTTGGGCAAAGGCGCCTTGTTGGGCGAAGGCGGTGTCAACGCCGGTTCGACCGTTTCGACGCCAAGCGCCTTTTTGGTAAAAGTAGTCGTGGCCATTAACAATCAGATTATACTAAATCCCGCGCGCCACTGTCCAGACGCAAACATCACCTGCGCCTGCCGCCAGGAGCGCTTGCGCGCATGCGCTCGTGGTTGCGCCCGTCGTAAAAACATCGTCCACCAGGATCACCCGTTCCCTGTTCAGCCGCGCGCCATTGCAAATTGCAAATGCGCCGCGCATGTTCGCCGCGCGCTGCGACCGCGTCAACCTTGTCTGGGTGCTGGTGAATAAGACACGCCGGAGCAGCTTTTTGTTCACCCGGATTTTGAGGGCCGCGCCGAGGTGAGCGGCCAGGCGCCCGGCCTGGTTGAATTCCCGTTCACGCTCCTTCAACGGATGCAACGGCACCGGGACGATCAAATCCCACTTTTGTTCCCGCAATACCGGCACGCTTTCGCGCAAAAGCAGGCCGGCGAGAAACGGCTCGAACCACAAAGCCCGCTGATATTTGTAGCGGTGAATGATTTCCAGTACGGGACCGTGCGCGACCACCGCCGACCGCGCGGCGCTGAAGCGCAGTTCCATTTCGCGGCAATTCGCGCATTCGAATGGCGTGGTCAAATCGCCTTCGAACGGCAGGCCGCATCGCTCGCAAAAGGGCGGTTTGATAAAGCGCACGTGCGACCCGCAACGCCCGCATACGTAGCCTTCGTTTGCCGTGGCGCGCTGTTCGCCGCAAAGCTGGCAGATTTCAGGGTAGAAAAAACCGAGGCCGACGTTGAGCCAGGTTTGGAGCGATGTGGCCGCAGCCGTCATGAAATCGCAAATGCGGGGCGTTTATTCAGAATCGGCAGGTGATTGAAGACGGCGAGCGTGAGCGCCAGCACGAGAAAGGCCAGCCAGCCGTCAATCATTTTGCCGGTGCCCCAAAACCAGGCGGCGGTGTGAGGCACATCGGCGGTGAACGCGCTGAAAATTTTGAGCCAGAAAATCCAGCCCGCGTGCAGGCCGATGGAGAAATAAAGGTTGCCCGTGCGCTGATAAGCAAGTCCGAGCAGCACACCCACCAGAGTCAGGCTGAAGAACCCGGGGACGAGCGCGTAAAAATCCAGAAATCCGCCCAGCATCCGCGGCAACAGAAGCAGCCCGGAATTCCAGGCGACCGGGCCGGTGAGTTCTGCGCGATGCAGAAAGTGCACAAGCGCGAAGATAAGACTGCTAAGCACCAGCGCCAGCGGCCAGTAAAACATGCGGCGCAATCCGCCGAACACGCCGCCTCGGAACAGTATTTCCTCAATCGTGGCCACCGCCGCCGCCGTTCCCGCCGCGCCTAGAACCGTCCCCACAATTTTTCCAGCCGAGGCGCCTTCCGTCAGCACGCGTCCGCGGGAGAGCAGGACAATTCCCGCGACCACCGCAAGTGAAAGGAAGCCGAGCAAAAGGCCGCCGGCCAATTTTTTCGACTGGCCGTAGAGTGGAACGAGGCCGGTTTCGCGCAAGGATTTGGCGCCGAGGGCGCGCAACAGCGGCCACACACCGGCCAGAGCGAGGACCAAAAACGAGCGGTCCATGAACCGATGAAACGGGACAGCGGCAAGTTTAGGGATGGCAGAGTGCTGGGCCAGCTCATAAAGCCAGGGCGCGAGCAATGCGCCGCCAAAAAACACCCCGACAATGTAGATGACCAGCGCCCAAAGAGGCCGCATGACGGGAGGATAGCTGCGCCGCCGGTTCGCGCCAAGCGCGAATTCGGCCATGTTCCGCTTTGATTGTAACGTCGGCTGTCTCAGCCGATTGTGCGCTGAGGACAGCGCACACTACAGGAAACCGGCAAATCCCGGCGGGGACAGGTTTTGTTGGCATTTGGGGAGGGAATATGTTATGCCATGGTTGGAAATGGCTGATGGCACACAAAGCATTGCGGGTTCCGAAGGAGCGACACAAAGCAAGTTCGGACGGTTCTATCTTCAAGAACTTCTCAACAATGGCGGCATGGCGGAAATCTGGCTGGTGACCGACGGTCGCGGGAAGCCTTTTGCCCTCCGGCGGCTGCGTCATGAACTGCGATTCAATCTCCTGGCGCGCCGGCGTTTTCTTCGCGGCTGCGAAGTGTTGTCCCACTTGAATCAAAGCGAACACGTCGTCGGCTACATCGAGCACGGCAAAATGGAGGGAACACTTTACATGCTGATGGATTACGTCGAGGCGGAAAATTTAAAGCTGCTGTTCGCGCGGCACGATCCGGTGATGACCGAAAATGTGGCGCAAATCCTCATTGACATGGCCCTGGGCCTGGCGGACGTGCATGAAAGCGGTTACATGCACCTTGATTTCAAGCCCGAAAACGTCCTCGTCTCGCGCAACGGCAGCGTGCGGTTGATTGATTTTGACATTGCGCAGCCGATTCCCGAGAAGCCGAAGAAAATGTCCAAGAATCCCGGCACGCCGTCTTACATGGCGCCGGAACAGTTGCAGCGCAAGCCCATTGATTCACGCGTGGATATTTTTGCGTATGGCGTGGCCGCTTACGAACTGCTGACAAACCAGAAGCCCTTTGACGGTGAAACGCCCGGGGAAATTCTGGCGCATCAGCTCGATCTCACCGGCCCGCCGCCACCGCGCGAGCACAATGCGGATATTCCCGCCGCGCTCGAAAAGGTCGTCTTAAAATGTATCGCGCGCGACCCCGACCGGCGTTACCCGTTCATGAGCGTCCTCGTCCGCGATTTGCAGAACGCGCTCTACCTGTGATAAGTGTCCTGGGCCGCGCCGTTCCAAGGGAATGTTGAGGAACGCCGTCACGCCAAGCGGGACGGCAGAGATTTCCTTCCGTTATGCTGCCGCGTGAATGCGGCGTTCCTTTGACCATCCAAACTACCGTTTAAACTGTTGCGCGACTTCTTCGAGCCAATCGTTCCCTGGCAATGCGTAGGGGCGGAAGGTTTCAATGGAGCCTTCGCGGTCGTTGTAGAGGAGCGCGCGATGAAGGCCGAGTGTGCTCGCGTTCGGCGCGTCAATCAAACTGGCGGAATCGCCGGCGCTCATCTGGAACAGCACGCGCATTTCAAATTCGCTCATCGTCTTGCGGCCCAGGAACCGGTTCACGTTGTTGTAGGTGTCGCAGGTGGCAATCACGTGGAAACCGCGGCCGGGGCCTTCACTGATCAAATTCTGGAGCACGGCGGCCGGTTGGACCTCGCCCTCGCTGCCGCCGCTCGAAAAACCAAATTCATCCTCCGACCGGAGTTTTTTGAAATTCTGCAGACCGTGGATGAGAAAGAATGTCTCGGGCGCCTTGACGGACGTTTCATCTTCCGCGCGATCTTTCAGATCATTTGCCAGGCCTGCCATGACCTTCGGCAGATCGCCTTGTGAGACCCGGATGACCTCGTGTGGGATAACGCGGATGACGCGCTCCAGGAATTCGCGTTGTGGAAAACCGGGCGGGGAGCTGTCGAGCAGAAAGAACCGCGCGGTGCCCTTCGGATACTGCGCGGCCAGCGACACGAGCGCGACGGACAAAATCGTCAATCCCGGTTCCTCGCTTTGGCCGACGACCAGCAGGTTGCTCCCGCTTTGTCTTTGGAAGACCGCTTCGGTGGGGCCTTTGATGGAGTTCGGTGCGCCCAACCAGACGCGCGCCTGGACGGGCGCCCGGGCGGATTTTTTCTGGAGCATTGCGCGCAACGGGATGTTCTCTTTGATGTCCGCCGGCGCGCTGCCTTCAAATACAAACGGGCCTGGATACTTATCAGCCTGTTTGTCGGCGCGCTCGCGGATTGTCGCCAGAAAACGGTCGCGCACTTCTTCGTCCAGCCAAACCGTCTGGAAAGGACTGTTGCCTTCAATCGAACCGGCGGCATCGTTGTAGATGCCTTCGCCGGGACGTGACAACAGCCGCGGCGCGGGATTGTCCTGGTCCATGATGAGGTAGGCGTCCGCCTCGTTGCACATGAGGGCGATGCGGATGACCATCTGGCCGATGGTGGCGCGTGCGAGCGTGTAAGCGCCGCCGAGCGTTTGCGAACCGAGCAGCACGTGGATGCCAAAGGCGCGGCCTTGCCGGACGATGCGGTCAAGCAACACGGCGGCACCCTGCGACACCCGGTCTTCCTCGGTGAAATATTCCTGAAATTCGTCGATGATCAGCAGCGCGCGCGGCATCGGCTCGGTGCCGCCTGCCCGTTTGTATCCGGCGACGTCCTGCGCGCCCAATTGGCGGAATAAATCGCCGCGTCGCCGCAATTCCGCGTCCACGCGCTCCAGCACGCTCAATCCAAACTCGCGATCACTTTCAATGGCGACGACCTTGGCGTGCGGCAACCGGCGATTGGCGTAGCATTTGAACTCGACGCCTTTCTTGAAGTCCACGAGGTAGAACTCGACCTGGTCCGGACTGCACCACAGCGCGAGGTTGGTAATGATGACGTGGAACAGGGTGGATTTGCCCGAACCGGTTTTACCGGCAATCAACGCGTGCTGGCGGGTGCCCTTGCCAATATCGAGCCGCTGCAACTTGGTCGCGCCGGAACGGCCGATGGGAACGGTGAGTTCTTCGGATGTGTCCTCCGTCCAGATTTTGTCGGGAGCGGGGGCGACCTGTTCGAACGGAACTTCGACACGATTCGAATCCTTGCCGCTTTCGCCGACACGATGCAAAAATTCGGTCACGAACTCCGGTGGCGGCGGGGTGTCAAGTGTCAGGTGCGTTCCGCCGGGTTGATTTTCCAGCCGGAAACCGCTTTCGCCCCGGGTAAGACAGATGCTGGTTTTCCGCAGTTCATCGGCGACAAACCCCTGGGGCAGGGCATGGCGGCTGTCCCAATGAATGAGAGTGAACACGCCGCAACGGGCGCCGCTGGTGGCGATATTGATGAGACGGCGGGCGGCCGTTTCGCTGAAGTTCACCGGAAAATCGGCAATTACGAGGAAATGATATTTCTCCGCGATCGAGCCGGCCTGGGCGTTGTATTCCGCGATGGTTTCGTATTCGTTGCGGAGATACATCTGGATGACCTTCTCCATGTGTTCGTTCAACTCCGCCAGCTTTTCTTCGAGCTGGCCGGTTTGGGTCCAGATGCGGCTGTTGATGTGGCTTTCCTCGTAATCGGCCAGGTGCATGAGTCCGGCGAAATTCTGGCCGAGCCCGACCGGGTCAAAAATCGTGAAGCTTAACTTGCCCGGCGGGTGGACCGACAGGAGGCGGAAAATGATGTTGTTGATGGCGGTCATCGCTTCTTCGCTTCCGGTCCGGGTCGTTTCAAAAACGATGGAGCCCTGGGACGGATATTTGAGCGTGAGCGGAACGGAAAAATCCGCGGCGAAGGGCAGGGCCAGCCGCTGGTCTTTCGGCATGGTTTCGGCGAGTTTGCCGATGTCCACGCTGAGACGCCCGAACTTCGCCGCATTTTTGAATTCCGGCGGGAGCGTCCATTGCTTCCAGACGGGGCTCTGCCAATCGGGAAAAAGTTCCGTCGCCGCCGTCTCGGCTGCCCGGATGGTTTCGTGGATGGGCCGGATTTCATTGTTCCATTCCTCCGCGAGTATCTGCCAGCGGCCCTGGATGTCCGCATTCAGTTTCGCCATTTTCGTTTCATGAACCCCGGCACGCTGGGCGGTCTGCGCGTCCGCTTCCTGTTGCAGGCGCGCCACGACGTCGGCATGGGCGCGTTCGACCCGGCTTAATTTTGCGCGGCCTAGCTGCCCGTTTTTTTGCAGGGCGCGCGCGGCTTTTTCATCAACAGCTTGCGCCCGCTGTCCGCGTGTGCCCACGGCCTCTTTGATCGTCTTCTTCCACTGCTGATTGAGTTTGCGGGTGGTGTTCTCGAATTCGGTCTGAATGCGTTCCTGTTCCTGCTGATAGCGCGCCCCGGCTTTTTCAAGACTGAAGTCCTGCAGCCGCCGCGCGGTGGCCAAATCGCGCGCAATCGTTCTTGCGCCGGGTCCGGCCCGAAAACCGCCATAAAGGTAAATGGCCAGCACGATAACAAAGAGTCCTCCAAACGTTGCCGCGGCGTCGCTTCGGGAAATGGAATTCAAGCCGGCCTGGCTGAGGAGAGTGGGTGAAAAAATGAAGAGCAGCACGAACACGATCAAGAACAGCCAGATCGGGAAAAATTTGAAAAAACGCGGGAGTGGAAATTGACGGAAGTCGTCCAGTTGACTGCGGACGGAGGACGACAGGCGTTGGAACTCCTCCCATATTTGAGGCTCATCCGGGATTTGTCCGGATTCCGGCCATGGCCGATTCGGCGAGAGCAGCCGGCGAAATTTGCCATAGCCGCGAAAGGCGCTTCGGGCTTTTGCCTCCAGTAGCGCGAAAGTCTCGCGATTTTTGTCCAATTTGGCATTGAATTCCGACAGGGCCGCGGCGGCGTTTGCCAATCCGGCTTCACGACCGCGTTCCGCCCCGGTCGAGCCTTCCTGCAATTTTTCCTTGGTGCGTCCTTCGCGTCCACCGACCCCTTCCCTGACCTGCCGGGTGACGACCGAATGGGCCTGGGTGATCCGCGCCTTTCGTTTTTCGAATTTGGCGCGCCATTGAGACTGTTCGGCTTCGAAGGCGGTCTCCGTATCGGCAATGGCCGCTGACAAACTTGCTTCCTGCGCCTGTGTGGCCGCTTCAAACACCCTCGTTTCCGCGCCTGACCGCGTTCGCAATTCACCCGCAAGTTTTTCCTCGCGGGCGGCGAAATCCCGGATGACGCTTCGGAGACGATCCAAAAGCGCC
>Ga0265338_10009525_pt1 | contig 11566 bp, 8 predicted proteins | sample 42126metaG_FD_193579 | JGI IMG/M metagenome (GOLD analysis project Ga0265338, IMG submission 193579) | Rhizosphere microbial communities from Carex aquatilis grown in University of Washington, Seatle, WA, United States - 4-21-26 metaG | ecosystem: Host-associated > Plants > Roots > Rhizosphere >... | reverse complement strand
GTCACGGGGCGATCGAGGCCGATGTTGACTAGCGTCTCGACGTTGAGGACCACGGCGCCGGCATCGCGGGGGAGTCCGCCGGGGGGGATGACGCGGCCGGTGACGTCGTGGACCAGGATGAACTCGTCGCCGGCGGGGTAGGTGTCGGTCAAGGGGAAGACGCGGACGCCGGGGCCGGCTTGGGCGGCCAGGGAGTGGAGGATTTCGGCGTACTTTTCCTTGACGGCGACGACGCCTTCGGAGGCGTCGGTTCGCTCCATGGCGACGGCGAGGCCGCGGAGCATGGCGCCGGCCTCGTGGTGCATGAGCTCTTTGTCCTTGTGCAGGAGGGGCTCGCACTCCGCTCCGTTGACGATGACCAGGGGGACGTGGGTGCTTAATTTCACGGCGGTGGGGAAGCCTGCGCCACCGGCGCCTACGATGCCGAGCTCTTCGATCGTGTCGGTCATTTTGACGGAGTCTGACAGAGAGTATACTGGAGGCGGTCAGGAAACGTCAATATCGAGCAGGGAAGAGTGTCGGCATGAGTGCCGACACGGCAGGCTGAAGCTGCGCCACGGGGGACAGCTCAGATGGAGAGGTTCAGATAGAGGCGGTTCAGATAGAGAGGGCTCGGATGGAGAGGGGTCAGGTGGAGAAGGGTCAGGTGGAGAAGGGTCAGATGGAGGGGGCTCAGATGGAGAGGGGTCAGATGGAGAGGGCTCGGATGGAGAGGGGTCGGATGGAGAGGGGTCGGATGAGAATGACCGGGATGGCGGTTTGCTTAGCGCTGCTGACGTTGGGAATGGCCTCGGCGGCTGAGTTTCGGGTGAACGATTTCGGCGCTCGGGGCGATGGGAAGACTGTCGATACGGGCGCGATCCAGAAGGCCATCGACGCCGCGGGGAAGGCGGGTGGGACCGTGGTGTTCGCGCCTGGAACGTATCTGAGCGGGTCTCTGTTCTTGAAATCGGGGACGCGGCTGCGCGTGGATAAGGGCGTCGAGATACGGGGGGTGCAGGAGCAATCCGCCTACCCGGTGCAGCGGACGCGCGTGGCGGGGATCGAGATGGATTGGCCGGCGGCGCTCATCAATGTGTACGAGCAGTCGGACGTGAAGATTTCGGGCGGCGGGGTGATCGACGGCGATGGAAAGATGTGGTGGGACGCTTACTGGAAGATGCGCGCGGAGTATGAGCCGCGAGGTCTGCGCTGGGCGTCGGACTACGACTGCCAGCGGCCCAGGCTGATACAGATCTACAAAGCGACGAAGGTGGAGATACAGGGACTGACGCTGAAGCGGTCGGGATTCTGGACCGTGCACATATGCTACTCGACCAAAGTCACGGTGGACGGGCTGACGATTCGCAACAACATCGGGGGCGTAGGGCCGAGTACGGACGGGGTGGACGTGGACTCGTCGTCGGATGTGCTGGTGGAGAATTGCGACATCGAGAACAACGACGACGCCATCGTCTTGAAGTCGGGACGGGACGCCGATGGGTTGCGTGTGAACCGCCCGACGGAGAACGTGGTGATTCACGACATCACGGTGCGCAAAGGCACGGCAGCGATCACGTTCGGGAGCGAGACTTCGGGCGGGATCCGGCATATCGAGGCTTATCGAATTCATGTGCTGCCCGGGGTAACTTACGGCGTCTTTTTTAAGTCGTCGCGCATGCGGGGCGGGACGCTGGAGGACATTTCGCTGCACGACATCGATGCGGCGGGCGTGGATGCGGCCTTCCGGGTCACGTTCAACTGGTACCCGAATTACAGCTATGCCAAGATACCGGCGGGGATGAGCAATGTGCCGGCTTACTGGCGGGTGCTGGCCGAGCCGGTTCCGCCGGAGAAAGGGATCCCGCATCTGCGGAACGTTCGGGTTTCGAATTTCAACGTCACGTCGGCGAAGGAGGCGTTTTCGGTTGCGGCGTATCCGCAGGCGCCGGTGCTGGATGTTACTTTCAAGGACGTCGATATACGGGCGCAGAAGGCGGGCACGATCGAGGATGCCGAGAACTGGACGTTCACCAACACGCGCGTGCAGGCGGCCGATGGGAGCCGGGTGACGCTGAAGGATTCGCGCGGGGTCACGGGATTGGGGGTGAAGTGACGTGCTGGCGAGGCTGTCGGCTACGCTGCTTCTGGCCTGCGCCGCGGGTGCGCAGACTTCCGCGGTCAAGCTTCAGTTCGACTTGAGTTCCGGCGAGGTGGGGGGGTACGACGAGAAGCTCGGGTACGGGTTCGAAGAGCGCTCGGGCGATGGGGGCGCGCTTTACTTCTCGGTTCGAGTGCCGGAGGAGGGCAACTACCGGGTCACGGTCACGCTGGGCGATCCACGCGCTGCGTCGGTCACTACCGTCAAAGCGGAACTGCGCCGGCTGATGCTCGAAAGAGTCGAGACGCGGCCGGGTGAGTTTGAGACGCGCTCGTTCATCGTGAACGTGCGGACGCCTCGGGTGCCGAATGGCGACTCCGTGATCCTGAAAGATCGGGAGCAGACCTTCGAGTCTTGGGCGTGGGACGACAAGCTTACGCTCGAGTTCATCGGCACGCGGCCGGCGGTCAGACGGATTGAGATCGAGAAGGCCGATTCGGTTCCTACCATCTACATCGCGGGGGATTCGACTTCGACCGATCAGCCGCGGGAGCCATACAACAGTTGGGGCCAGATGTTGACGCGGTTCTTCAGGCCGGAGATCGCGGTTGCGAACCACGGCGAATCGGGCGAGTCGCTGCACCTCTTCATCGTGGAGAACCGGCTGGCCAAGTTGATGAGCATGATACGGCCCGGCGACTTCCTGTTGATCCAGATGGGACACAACGACCAGAAGGAGACGGGCGCGGGGGTGGGAGCGTTCACCACGTATAAGACGCGCCTCGAGGAGTTCGTCACGCTGGCGCGCGAGCACGGCGCCACGCCGATTCTGGTGACCTCAGTCAACCGGATGACTTTCGGGGCGGACGGCACCATCGTGAACAGTCTCGCCGACTACACGGAGGCGGTGCGGCAGGTGGCTCACGAACAAAGCGTGGCGCTGATCGATTTGAATGCGATGAGCAAGAGTCTGTACGAGGCGCTGGGGCCGGAACGTGCGCACTTGGCGTTCGCGGGCAAAGACACTACGCATCATTCCGACTACGGGAGTTACGAATTGGCTAAGTGCGTTGTGGAGGCGATTCGGCGGCAACGGCTTCCGCTGGCGCGGTATCTCGTCGATGTGGCGGTGTTCGACCCGGCACGGCCGGATGCGGCGGCGGAGTTCGATGTGCCGGGGGAACCTTGATAGCGGGGCTGAAGTGCTGGGGCGGAGGTTATCTGGCGGCGAGGTAGTTTCCGTAGCCTACGATCATTGTGGACGCTACCAGGATGGCCAGGCTCACTCCAAGCAGAGTGCGGGTGCGGCGGCTGGTGCCGCGCCATTCGTGGAGGCCGATGCCCCAGAGGCTGCTGAAGATGATGATGGAGGCCATCTGGAGGGTCCAGCTCGAGAATTTGTAGGAGCCCATCTGGGCCTCTCCCATGGTGTAGAAGAAGAACTGCATGTACCAGGCGGTTCCGGCCAGGGCGCAGAAGAGGTAGTTACGCGTTAGAGGAGCGCCTTCGGCGGCGAAGTACTCGCGGCCGGTTCGGTTCTTGATGTTCAGGCCGACGCACCACAGGAAATTCGTGGTGAAGCCGCCCCAGAGGATCACCACCAATTTCGGCAGCCCTTGCCACAGGGCGGGCGTGCCGTGCGCGATGGCGAGTTTGGTGATGGGATCCCCGGCGTCCAGTCCGAAGGAGAAGCAGGCGCTCATCACTCCGGAGAAGATGGCCACCATCAGGCCCTTCTTGAAGTTGAACTCCTTGATTGACTCCTTCTTCTGCTCCGCCGACATTTCCTTCTCTTTGGACATGCCGGCGATTCCGGCGAAGGTGATGCCTACAAGGCAGACTCCGATGCCCAGCAGGATCACGAGGCCGGATTGCGTGCCCAGGACCTTGCTCGCGAACTCGCCTTTGAAGGCCGGCGGAATCAGGGTGCCGAAGGCTGCGCAGAGGCCCATCACCACGGCCATGCCGAGCGACATGCCGAGGTAGCGCATCGTCAGCCCGAATGTGAGGCCGCCGAATCCCCACAGCACGCCGAAGAAGAAGACCCAGAAGAGCGTGCTCCCGGGAGTCTCGCGGACCGATGCGACGAGGCCGTGGGATAGCAGGGTGGCGAAGAACAGCGGGGCGATGATCCAACTGAAGATGCCGCCGGCGAGCCAGTAGGTTTCCCACGACCATTGCTTCACTTTGCGGTAGGGGACGTAGAAGCTCCCGGCCGCCAGACCTCCCAGCCAATGAAAGACTACGCCGAACGCAGGATTCGGATTCATGATGATGGTTCCTTATCGGAGCAGAGCGGTGGCGGTCCAGAGAATGGGCGCCTGGCCGTGGAGGTCGCCCGTGTTGCGGGGGCGGTCCAGATAGTACTCCAGGTCGTTCTTCTTGTTGGTGCCGGCGCAGACATTGGTTACGTCGCCGTCGGCGTTGATGTACTTCACCAGACCGAGCCAGCCCTTGCGCGCGGCGGCGGCGTACTTACTGTCGAGCCAGCCTTCCTTCACGCCGGTGACCATGGCGAAGGTGAACATGCCCGTCGATGAAGTTTCGGGCCAGGATTCGGGATGATCGATGAGCTGGCGCCACAGGCCGTCGTCGCCCTGGAAGCGGAGGAGGGACTGCATCATGGTGCGGTAGGCCGCGAGGATGCGGGCGCGTTGTGGGTGTTGCGGCGGGAGCGAGCGCAGGACTTCCGTCATTCCCGCGGCGACCCAGCCGTTGCCGCGGCCCCAGTAGAAGGGCACGTCGGGGGCGTGGAAGAAGAGGCCGTTAGGCTGCTGGAGTTTGTCGAGGTAGGCGACCATTTCGAGCGCCGCCCTGTCGAGATACTTCGTGTCACCGGTGGCGCGGAAGGCCTGGACCTGGACGGCGGAGATCATGTACATGTCGTCGATCCAGAAGCGCGTTTCGCTGGTGAGACCTTCGGGCGTGGGCTTTTCCCACTGGCGGTCGGCAAACCCCAGGCCGAGGTCGAGGTACTTGCGGTCCTTGGACTCGATGTAGATTTCGAGGGGGACGGTGCCGAAGACCGAGAAGTCGACGTGGCGCTCGGTGGGGACTAGCGCGGATTCGGCGGGCGTCATCAGGGGTTCGAAACGCTTGACGAGACGCGCGGTGAGGTCCTTGTCGCCGGTGACTTGCGCGAAGGTCAGGCTGCCGTACCAGGCGCAGACTTCGGGATAGACGATGGTCTTGAAGCGCAGGTGCGCGCTGGGTATGAAGCGCTCGGCGACGCGCTTTCCGATTTCCGCTGGACCAGCGCCGGCCGGCCAGTCCGTGAATTCCTTCGGCGAAGCGGCGAGCAAGGCCGCGGGAAGAGCGAGGGCAAGCAGGGGGATTTTGGTCTTCATGTTCTTAGCTCGAGGAACCGCGCGTAGGCTCGCTCCCAGCCGGCGGCGTCCGGCCGGGGTTCGAATCGCACGGGCGAGAACGAGCTGCGCACGACCTGGCGGATATCGGCGAGGTTGGCGAGTTCTCCCGCGCCCATGGCTTGTACCAGGATGTTGCCGGCCACGGTTGCTTCGGCGGGACCGGCGACGACGGGCCGCCCGGTGCAATCGGCCGCGAACTGGTTGAGCACGGCGTTGCGGGAACCGCCGCCCACGATGTGGATGGTCCCGATGGTTTGCGCGGTCAGCTTTTCGAGGCTCTCCAATACCTGCCGGTAGCGCAAGGCGAGGCTCTCGAGGATGACTCGAGCATATTCGGCATGAGTCTCGGGCGGCTGCTGGCCGGAGTGGCGGCAATAGTCGGCGATCTGGCGCGGCATCTCGCCGGGGTTGCCGAAGGCGTCGGGATGGATGATGGCGGCGAAGGGGCGCGCGTCGGCAGCCATCGCCGTCAGCTGATCATAGGAATACTCAGCGCCTTCGAGGGCCCAGGCGCGGCGGCACTCCTGCAGCAGCCACAGGCCGGCGATGTTCTTGAGCAAGCGAATGGTGCCGCCGACGCCGACCTCGTTGGTGCAGCCGAGCGCTAGGCATTCGTCGTTGACGGCGGGATGGTCGAGCTCGACGCCCATCAACGACCAGGTGCCGGAGCTGATGTAACACCATCCTCCGTCTTCGCCAGCCGGCACCGCGGCTACGGCGGAAGCTGTGTCATGGCCGGCCGTGGCGTAGACGGGCGCGTTAGGAGCATCAACCATGTTGCCGAGCAGCGTGCCCGGTTTGACGGTGGGGCAAAGCAGGCGGCAGGGCAGATCGAGGCGTTGGAGAAGCTCGGTGGCCCAGGTCATGGTGCGGGGGTCGAAGAACTGTGTGGTGCTGGCGATGGTCATCTCGGAGCGCGCGACGCCCGTGAGCCAGTAGTTGAAGAGGTCCGGCGTATTCAGCAAACGGCTTGCGGCGGCGAGCGCAGGGGAGCCGGCGAGCTTCATGGCATAGACCTGGAAGAGCGTGTTGAAATGCATGAACTGGAGGCCGGTGTGCGCGAAGACTTCCGCGCGCGGCACGCGCTCGAAGAGCTTTTCCATCACGCCGTGAGTGCGCGAGTCGCGGTAGTGGCGGGGGCTATCGATCAGGAGGCCGTCGGCGCCCAGCAGCCCGAAATCCACGCCCCAGGTGTCGACGCCGATTCCGTCCAGTTGGAGCTTACGCTCCACGGCGATGGCGATGCCGTGCTGGATCTCGTGCCAGAGACGCAGGGTGTCCCAATACAGCGCGTCGTGAATCTGGACGGGCGTGTTGGGGAAGCGGTGCAGCTCTTCGAGATCGAGCTTTCCGACGGCGAGACGGCCAAGCATGGCGCGACCGCTCTCCGCTCCAAGATCGATAGCCAGGTAGTTACTCATGAGTGTCAATCCAGGTGGAACACTTCTTCGAGGCGGATGAAGCTCTCGTCGGGGCGGCGGCCTTCGAGGGCGGCGAAGAAGGACTTCATTTCATTCTGCCAGCGAGCGTTGATTTCGCGGCCGGCCATGCCGTCCTGGGCCTTCTGGTAGTCGGGAGTCTCCAGATAGCCCACGAGCAGGCCGTCATCGCGCAGAAACAGAGAGTAATTGCCCCAGCCGGTTTCGCGAAGGGCTTGTAACATCTCCGGCCAGACCTCGCGGTGCCGGCGCTTGTAGTCGTCCAGTTGGTCCGCGTGGACCCTGGCTAGAAAGCAGACTCTTTCCATGAACTCTCCTCTGTGACTCCAAACGGTTCAATGATACACGAAGCCGGGCTCGGCGCCCGCGGGCCTGGGGGGGGACACGGCCTTGGCGGCCGAAGAATCCACCGGCGTCCGCGCCGCAAGCGTGGCTATGAGCCGAATCGGCCCGAGGAGGCCGGACGGCAACGGCTTGAGGTTGTCCATATCCTGCGGGTCAAACCGCTTTCCGTATTTTCGGATGAGTGCGCTGTAATCCGGCGGCGGGCTTCCGGCCATTGCGTTGATCGCGAGGTTGCCCACGATCACTTCGACGGCGTTGTCGCCCGGATGCAGAAGATGGGTTACGTCGACGCGGTAGGGCGGCCGCCAGACGGCGCCGGCGCGCTGGCCGTTCACATACACGATTGCGGCCTCGCGGACTGGAGACTCGAGCCAGGCACGCGTACCGGGATGCTTGTGAGTCATCTCAGTGACGGGCGTTCCCTCTCCGAAATCGAGATAGACGGTGAGGCCGGGCTGTAGAAGCTCGGGGCGCACTGGGACGGTCTTGCGGTAGGTGGCGCGTCCGGAATAGAACTTTGTTTCTGGATCGTCGGCCCAGGAGTGCAGGTTCGGGAACGCCATTGGCGGCGCTTTGGCGAAGCTGATCGTCCAACCGGCGCTGAGATCGATCGCGGCTGGGAGGCTCCTGCCCGAGCGGGTCTGGAGACCCGCTGCAGGCCTGGACGCCTGCCCCACGAAGACCAGGATTCGGGATTCGTAGGGTTCTAGATCGAGTGCGACGGCGATGGCTCCGTCGGCTTGAGCCTGAAATGCGGCGGGGGCGATGGCGCCGGTGAAGGCGTCCCACCATTCGGGCTCGAGACCGCGCAAGCGGAAGGTCGCCTGCGTGTGCGCGGCGGCGTTGCCCGTGTTGGCCAGGAAATAGATCTCGGCAGAGGAGGTGGTGCGATGGACGAAGCCGATTGCAGGGGCCGGGGGCGAGAGCGCGACGTCCGGATTCTTGGCCTTGAGAAGTGACGGCGCAAGAGCGGCGTGGCCGGTGGCGATCAGGGTGCCTCCGGCTCGAACGAATGCGTCGAGCGCCTGGCGGGTTTTGGGCGGCATGCGCTGGACGTCAGGTAGAACGATGACAGGGTATCGGTTGACGCTGGAATCCAGGATGACTTTGTCGTCCACGAAATCGAAGTTGAAGCCGGCTTCGAGGATCTGGGGAATCACTCCCGTTCGGTCGAGCATCTGCTGCAGGGTCTCGCTGAGACTGACGCGGCCTGGTGCGAACTGCGCGCGGGCGTCGCTCGACGGCAGGTACAGGGCCACATCATTGACTTGTCGTCCCTGGCGCAGGAGATAGCTGATGCGCTGAAGATAGGCGGTGAGATCGGGCATCACGATCCACCACGGGTTGTGCTCGTTGAGCGCTCCCGCGGCGTAAAAGCGCCAGCCGGGCTCGCCGGCGCTGTCGGGAGAATACGGCCAGCCGTGGCCTACGATCTGATTCACTCCTTGGAGAAACATCTGGTCGGCTTCGGCCTTCATGTCGAGAGGCGTGGCGCGGAAGGCGGGCGAGTGCAGCCAGGTCCAGGTCTCGGCGGAAACCACGGGCCGTCCGAAAAGGTGCGCGGCCGAGGTGGCCCAGCGCGTGGCGGTGAATCGGTTCCAGAACGAGCCTTCGCCTTCGGGCAGATCCACCAGCAGGTTACTCGAGAGGGCGACGGGCGGGGTGCCGTAAGCCTGGGCGCGGAGACGGGTTCCGTGCCGGGTGGCCCAGTGGTTGAGCGTCGAGAGGAACCGCTCTTCGGCGAGTTCGGTCAGCGTGAGACCCCAGTCGTCGCGGATGGCCGCGGTCTCCGGTCCTGTGTTGCCAATCAGGGCAGGCAGGTGGGGCTTGAGGTCGTAGCCGCGCCGCTTCTGGAATTCCTCGAGGAGGTCACTGGTCCAGTCGGAGCCGTACACTTCCAGGCTGTCGCAGAAAATCGCGTAGGGCGGGTTGGGGCCGAAGGCCTTGAGCAGTGGCTCTCCCACGGTTTGAAGGTAGTGGTCGAGGGCGGCGCGATCGTAGTGATCGAGCACGTAGCCTTCGGCGCCGGCGGCGGCTCGCTTGACCAACATGCCGGTGCGACTGGAGAAGAAGAACAGAGCCACGCGAGGCTCGGGGGATGGAGTCACAGTGCCGTCCATCGCGATCTCTCGAGTAGATCCGTCGGCCTCCACGAAGGCGGCGATCAGCTTTTCGCCTTCCTTTTCGGGTGGCGGGGCAACTTCACGCGCGCCCGGGGGGATGGGGATGCGCTCGTAACGCAGCCGTCCCGCTGCCAGCGTGGCGGGGATCTGCGGGCCGCCATACGGCCAGCCGCTGCCGAGGGTCAGGTCGACTCTCAGACCCAACTCGCGGGCTTTGGCGGAGGTGAAGTGGAGGGCGTCCAGAAAGTCTGGCGACAGAAATGGAACGTTGTTGTCGAGCTCGAGCGGGTAGACGGGCTGGATCTCTACGCCTCCGATGCCGGCGTCCTTCATCGCGCGCATCTCGCGCTCGAGTTCGGGCTTCGTGACCGCCGGACCGAACCACCACCAGCGCATCATGATTCGCGCGTCGTCAGGCGGGCGCTGGAAGTGCTGTTTGAGAGAATCGATCTCCGCGGGCGTCGGCGGTGCGGCGATCGCCGCGATGGACGCGGCGATTAGCGCCAGAGAAGCTGTCCTGCCTACCGTCATGCGCACTCCGCCCGTTAGGATAGTGAACCCTCAGAGTGGCGTCAAAGCGGCTTTGTTGAACGCATCCTTTAGAGAAACGGAACGGTTGACAGTCAGCGCTTTTCGAGCTTGATCTCGACGGGGGCTCGTAGTCGCGCCGACTCGTCGGCCAGGTAGCGGTCCCAGTCTTCGACCGTGCGGAAATCGGGGCCCAAGGTCCAGCCGAACCCGGCGTAGGAAACGCAGGCCGCACCGGGGGCGATCCTGGCGAGCGCGTAGTAGTTGTGGTCGTCTTCCGCGGTGTCTTTGAGAGAAGCCGGATCGAGCAGCACGGCCTGGCCCAGTTCCCCGCCCTCATGGACGGGCTCCCAGGTCCGCAGGATGCCGCGCTCACGATCGAGCTTCATGCGCGTGGTTTTGAGCTTGCGGATGCCCACGGCGTGAAGGAGCCCGGCGGCGTCGCCATCGATGGCGTAGCGGCTCTCGAAACGATCGAGGCTGCGACCGGCGTCGAGCGTGATGCGCTTCTTCTCGGAGACGCGGACGCCGCCGGCGGTCCAGGTTTCGTAAGTCAACTCGAACAGGAGGCGGATGGGACCGACGGCGAAGACACGCGAGTCGCGGAAATTGGCCGAGGGATAGAGCTTGCCGCCGGCCCAGATTCCGGTGCCGCCGCAACCGCGAGTATTGCCGGCGGCGTAGAGGTCAGCGCCTTCGCCGTGGTCGCGGTGATAATCGTCCATCAGGTACCAATCGTTGACGACGAGTTTGCGCACGCGCTTAGTCCAGACATCCACGGCGCTGCTGATGAGAGGCTCCTGCGGCCAGGTTTCGAGTTCCTTGCCGTACATGCGGTGTGCGATGCGGTCATTCTCCCAGGCGAAATCGTCGCGGCGCTCGCGGACGAAGCGGCCATAGGTTTTGTAGTCCTCCACCCGGGGGATCTGCCTGTCGCCGGCGGTGAGCAGGAAGACGCGGGTCTGGCGCGGCGCGAAGTCGGCCTGGAACAGGAACTGCTCGAAGACACCGTCGTCATTGGTGTCGACGGCTTGCACCAGCAGGTCCTTGTCGGAGCCCTCGGCGCGGACGTGGATCTTGCGGACGTCATCGACCGCCAGCAGCCCGCGCAGGGCGGCGGCATCGAGCACGATGGTTTCGCCGGGGCGCGCGACGTCGATGGGATTGCGAACGGTGACGGTGGCGCCGGGTGCGGCGGCGAGGGCCGAGGCCAGGATGGGAAGTATGACTAACAGGCGGCTACGCATTTGGGCCGATTATATCCCGTTGGGCTGTCGATATGTGTCGAGTATCTTCAGGCCCTTGGCTTGATTCACTTTCATCCAGAGCTCGTTGTAGTGGGCATCGTCCAGCTTCTCCTTGAGCTGGAAGTTGAAGCTCTTGAGGTTGCCGTAGTGGGAAAGCGCGCGCTCGTATGTCGTGATGGTCAACTGGTAGGGGCCGTTGTTGCTGACGTTCTCGATGTCGGGGTACCGCCAGGTGCGCGAGTCATCATTCTTCTCTGCTGTGTAGACGACACGGTCTTCTCCGAAGGTGAGCACGCCTTGGGAGCCACCAAAACGGAGCAGGTGCTTGACGGGGATTTCCCAGGCCGCCTTGACGTCTTTGTCGGTCAGCGCGGCGACGAACCGTTGGTCGAGGCGGTTTTTCAGGAAGGCGTACGCATCGGTGAAGGTCTCGTTG
>Ga0265338_10009523_pt1 | contig 11569 bp, 14 predicted proteins | sample 42126metaG_FD_193579 | JGI IMG/M metagenome (GOLD analysis project Ga0265338, IMG submission 193579) | Rhizosphere microbial communities from Carex aquatilis grown in University of Washington, Seatle, WA, United States - 4-21-26 metaG | ecosystem: Host-associated > Plants > Roots > Rhizosphere... | reverse complement strand
CGAAAGTGAGCAAAAGGTGTAGTGAAGTGTTCTCCGTATTTCGTAGAATCATCAATATGGAGATCAATGCCTTGCTCTCTGCAGTAGTCGGATTTGGCAAGATCCCAAACCGCCCTATCCATAAAAGGGTTGTTCTCTATCCACTCTATGTTATGCAAGCCCCTAGCCTCCTCATACTCCACAATAGAGAAGAAGTGGGTAAAGGAGATGCCATAAGCTCTTAGCTGTGGCTCGACAATCGACCTGCGTGGCCCCGTGATAATATGGACCTCATGCCCAGCATCCACCAGAGCATGGCTCAAAGCCACAAACAGTGACGGGTTCTTGTTGATGACACCGTGAAAGTCTATGCCAAACTTCATTCTAGTCCTTCAGCATATTGACCATGGAACGTAGCATATGTTCCTCGTTGAAATATGCTAGGGTCTGTTCGGGAAACTTGTTACGAGCATTTTTTAGCATTGGTAAAAAATGCTTTTTAATTTCATTGAGATAGGATTGCTGCTTCTCGGGTGAGAAAACGCCGCGCATAGAGTTGACATTGTGGATGCGGTCAGCTCCCTTGACAAGGCTAGCTATAGCGCTGTTGCCAATGTCACCAAAGTAATTCTCAGGCTTTTTGCCGTTCTTATTAAGCAAGAGGCAGCAATCAGCTATCTCGTTGTCGGTGAGTTTGACAATATCATCCCTACTGATACCGTCATAGTCTTCCATGGTGTCGTGCAACAGCGCCACGGCAATGGTTCGCTCCTCGTCCATCACTTCACGAAGCGTAGTGAGATAAAGAGCTATCTCAACCTGATGCTGATATTCAGGAGTTTGGCCATCTTTGCGGGTGCCTGTGTGAACGCGCCGAGCAAAGTCAAAGGCCTTGAGAGCCTTGATGTATTTAGAGCCATGCAAATAGGCCCGTAAGTAGATGAAGAGTTTCTGATAGCGATCTTCCACGAAACACCTCTGATATTGATTTTCAAAAGTATAACATCCTCAAAAATAACTGTCAATAAAGAAAAAGCCAACCCTTTTTGAGGATGGCTTGTTTCTTGTGATGTACAAGTGTCTTAAATCTTCAAAGCCGAATTGCTTCGGTTTACCTTAAATGAGCGTCAAGATCTCGGGGAGACTGTTGACCGCGTATTCCAAGTCAAACACCTTCTTGGCATCCTCACGTTTGGCGACAATCTTACCCCTGCCCTTGGCATGGAGGGTAAGAAGGTCATAGAGCGTAGGCTTCTCCATTTCGGTGATGCCCCTGACAATGGCAGTCATGCCGTGTCTGTTGCCTTCCACAGTCCTGCCCCAATAACCATTCTTCTTTGGCATGACCAAGTCCAGCCAGATCACTTCTCTGGTCTTGAGGTCAAAGAGCATCGGAACACCAGCCGTAGACGCCGAAGTGAGGTCAAACTTGTGGACCACTGTCTTGGCATCAAATATCTCACCAGACTGCAAGTTTTCCCTCAACATCACACCAGCAAAACATTCATTCATGTCGCAGAAGTTCTGACCAGTGTAGCTATTGATGTTAACCACGACATAGCGGTTGCCAGCTTGAAGAGCCTTAGCAATATTAACGTCAATGAACTCGGCTGCACCATTGGGAGCACTGGTGATATCGCCACTGTGAGCGCTGATCTGCTCTTCTTCAGATTGATTTAGACCACCGTAACGGAGGTTGGTGAAGCTAACATGACCCGAAGGCTCGAATTCATCATTCAAGAACTGACTCGAAAGGTCAATGTCAATGCGGTCTCCCCCGCCAAAGCCGTACTCGTCCTCAGACTTGTCCTTGGGCTTGCCCTTAAGACCGTTCTTCCACCAAGTAAAGAGGCGGATAACCTTCTTGTCACCAGGGATGGCAATGCGAGAGCCACGGGCAACCGTTTTGAAAGCCGTGCTGGCGCTACGCAAAGCAAGGGGGACATTGATATTACGCAATGACTCGTCAATGAAGACGTTGCCCCACTTCTTCTCTTTGGCAAAGCGTTCCACCAACACCGACTCAACGATATCGATGATCTTCACGCAGATGCCCTCATCAATCAAGGGCAGGGGCTTGAACACCACCTGGACCTTGCTGATGTTGCCCTTGGGGAAGAAGATGCGGCTGTTCCTGGTCTCAGAACGACCCTGGAAGTGGCTCCTGATGTTCAAAAGAACATTGGTAGGAACCGACAAAGCAGCCTTCTTGAAAAGGGTCAAGATTGGATTGATCTTGGCAGCATTGCGAACAATATGATCCAATCTACGAGCCATCTCCGTGGGACGCTCAGACAAGAGCTTAGCAGCCCTATCAAAATGGCCACCCTCAAGCAGAGCCTCAACCTTGGAGTGAAAGGTCTCGATGTTGGCTTCCTGACGCAAGTCCTTGAAAGCCCTGAAAGCCTTCTTGAAACGCTTGGAGAAGTCGCCAGGATGCAAGATCTCACCCACACGCAACCACTTGTTGCGATGCTTCACCATGTTCTCAGGCAGTTCCTTCATGCCGTTGAGAAGTTCCAAGATGACACGGCGCTCAGCGCGCTTCAGGTTCTTAAACTTGGTATTCTCAGCCAAGCTTACATCGCCATCCGACAACGCCGTGAGGAAACGCAAAATGTCGGTGGGAGTACGCATGAGGCTCTTGAGCCCACTGGTATTCTTGTCGCTGTAGAGAAGACCAGCCACATAGGAGGCAATTTCTTTGTTCTTGATCTCGGGGACTTTGAACGTAGCTTTGTTGTCCGCATAGAAGTCCTTGATGTAGGTCTTCTGCTGGTCAGAAACAGCGATGCTGGAAGTCATCAGGTTGTTGACAACCTTGATGTACTCATCCTTGTCGGCAAGGTCAATCACCGTCAACTTGTAATTGCCGATGAGGGGAGAACGGGCTTCCTTCTCAGCATCAGGCAGGATGTTCTCGCCCAAGGCGATGCCAAGATAGTGAATCATGGCATTCAGGTATAGCTCAACCTGATCACCCTCCATCACATCCGTAGGGAAGTTGACGAACATGGGCTTGTGAGCCACATGGGCGCCCTTCATCTTCTTGAGGATGGGGAGAATGGTGGTATAGATGCTCACCAAATCCTGCTTGCCAATCATGTACAAGTTTCCCATGAGTCGCGGGGAAAAAGTGAATCCCAATGGCTCAAGGTTCTTGAGAATGGTGGCGACATAAGCCCTGCTCTTCGTGGCTTTGTCAGTCTTAAAGTCCCTCACATCGAACTTGGAGGCGACCTGAAGCAAGCATGTGATCTTTTTGGTGTTCATGGTATACCTTTCTAAAAAGTTTACGGGAGATCGCTTGTTCTAATTCTGGTAGGAGGCTCAGGAACCCTTGCGGGAACCCTCGCCTTCTTAGCTGTTGAAGGAAGACCAAGCATAGCCCGTAGTATAAGGAGATTAGCTACCCTATTTCATCCAATATGATTGTAGAAGGAAGGACAGCTATAGCCTTAAGTTCAAGGTGATTGTAAAAGCTAACAATTAACAGTTGTGTAGAAGGAAGCTCCTACATAGCCTTGAGTATAAATATTATACGAAGTCGGGCGATAGATGTCAACAGAAATCTACTACAAAAGTATGATTTTCTTAATCAGGGCTTGATTGGCATCCCTCAGGCAGTATTCAGCGTTTCTGAACCCATCGTAGTAGACTGAGTCATATTCTAACTGCCACTTGTTCTTGTCCAACTTGGATGCATTGAGGCATTTGCCAACGATCACATCCAGTTCCAGCATGGTCTTGTATTTCTTGGGCCTATTGCTCCAACCCTTGCTGGTGTAATTGAGAGCTTTCTCCCAAGGACCGACATATAAGCCCCTGCCGAAAGCCCCGCTCTTGGAAACATGCAAACCCGACATGATGATGGATTGCATGTTGGTGGCATTGCTGCCGTGATAGAGGGTTTTGATAGCTCCATTCTCAGTTTTGTCCAAGACCTTGAAGAACTCAGCCTCGTTGGGAGGACGCCTCACAAAGATCTCTTTGCCAACCCTATACAGCCCATAGAGCCTCACATCAAGATCAGTGAAACCCAAATGCTGTATGGGCGGTATCTCTTTGAGCCTACGCTTGGCGTCCCTGTCCAATTCTTCTTGGATGGTCTTTCGGAATTCTGTCTGCTTGATTTTGATGCCATCAAGAGCACAATCCCTGATATCGTTAAGTGTCCTCGGTATGAGACTGCCATAGAACCCAACACTGTATTGGCTCAATTGCTTCATGAAATCCTTAGCACTTGAGCCAGATACAGTGACCTCCTCAGTCTTTTGTTCACGCTCCTTATTACGAACGTAAACATATATAGAATGAGTGACTTTGGCAGTATAGAGCATGGTTAGTCCTGTGAGACGGCGCCGAAGAATCCCCTGACCTTCTGCCACAGCGTCTTGGGCTGGGCAGGATGGTAGGTGCGGAAGTTGCCATTGTCTTCCATGTTGGCAGATTCCATGTGACCGTCTTCGTAGGCCTGCTGCAGGAAAGCGCTCACATCGCGCTGGTAGACCGCAGCCTTGGCCGAGGACCGCAGACGGGTCTTGAAGTCCAGAGAGGTGAAGGGCTTACCCTCCTTCAACATCTCCTCCAGCAGGGCAAAGGCTTCCTGGTTCCATGTGACGTTCTGGGGATATGCCATGATGTTGCTCCTTAGCGGGTGCGATAGTGGGTGAATGGCTTCTTGTCGAACCTCTTTCTGGGTGTTATCTTAGCTATCTGCATATCTTTCCAATAGTGATCTTTGCGGTCTTCAGCCTTGGCTTTGAGAACCACGCCATGCCACGAAGCCTTATCCCTGCTCCCGTAGATGCGGCAAGGAGTCCTGAATTCAATGTGGACCTCGAAGAGCGTCTTTCCAGATTCACATGACTCTGAGAAGATAAGCAATTCGGAGTTGTTGTTGTCTGAGCCGCCACCGATGAGGGCCCAACGCTCTGAAAAGTCCACCGTGATGAGATCTACATCAGGGTTGATGGGCGTGACATGCATGACGGGACGCTTTTTGAATGAAGGCTTGACGCTTTTGCCGTCATCCAGATAGAAGACCTTGGCGTTTTTGACCAACATGACCGCTCCTACTTGATATGTTTTATCTCGAATTGCTGTAACTGTGGGGCTCCAACCCCTACCCAAACCCCATCAAAGGGTCTGAGCCAGTTTTTGATGCTTTCAGGGGTTCCTTCAACCATCATGTGAGAACCACTGGCACCATTTTTGTCGGCGGTGATGATGCTGACTGTATCCCAATCAAAGAGTACTTTGACATCTTCGGGGATGGGGCGAATCTTGTCTTCGACCAACAAATGGATCTGCATGGTTAATCCACCACAAGAAAATGTTGGAGGTTGATGCCTTCCAACCCATATTTGTCAATGAGCTTCGAAAAAGCCTCATCTCCATAGGCAATGGACTGACCCAAAGACAAGCGAAGCCTGTTCTCTGCTTGCATGCCCATGGCTTCAATCATAGCTGCCGTGGACTGAGCATGGGTGAAAGCTATCCGCTGTTCGGCTGTCATGACTTACCCTCTTTGGCCTTTTCAGCATTCATGTAGGCAAGGCTGTTCACCAAAGCCAGTTTGAAGCAGCGAACCTGTTCTGGGTTGAGCGACCAGCAGAAGTTGAGAGAGTCATCTTGCTCTCCGTAGTTGCTCACCTTCTCATCCACGCACCACCAGAACGTTTCCCTGTCGTAATCCTGCTTTTCTTCTTCCAGCAGATCACGGAAGTGGATCCATTCTTTGAGCCGTCCAGCCCCATCCTTGCCAGCCAAGTATTTCTGGATGGCACCAATGGCAGCGTCCATGTCCACTTCGTCAGCTAGCACTGTGTAATGCATGGTGTGTTTGTTCTTGTTGACATACTGAACCTTCCTAAGGATCAGGTTTTTCTTGCCAGCCAGACGCCTGATGGATTTGGGGATAGCTCCGAATTCAAACTCGGCTGACCCCATGTAATCCAGGCTCATGAACTCGCTGACCTTCTGACCTTCCTTGAACGTTCCCTTTGGGGTGCATCGCTGAACGAGCCACATGGTTAATCTCCTCTAGTTGGTGTTTGAGGTGAGATTATTCTCCCATCTCATCAAGGCTGTCGAGTTTCATGTTGCTGGGGAGAGTCCATTCCACCGTCTCTTTGAAGTAGACTCGGAACTCGCTCAGGTTGGGCTTGGCAATGTTGATGTAGACCTTATGACCGTCATTGAAGATGAGTCGCAGCAACCCAGGCTTGAAGAGGTGAGCTACTCTCACATCCTCATAGATATCGGCTTGGTTCACGCCGTCCCAGAAGACGCAGACTTTCTCAATGAGAGGGTATTTGTCGTCATTCTGCTTGTTGGGCATGGGCTTAGCACGGCGCAAGAGAAACCAGAAGAGCGAACCCAAGATGACGAAGAGGCCCAGTATCTCGAAGAACTGTAAGAGTGTCATGGCTAATCTCCTTTGAGTGACGAACTGCAACCATGAGATAAGTATAACAAATTTAGTATAACTTGTCAAGAATCGCCATAGTTGGAGCGTGAGGAGTTACATTTGTTACAGGCAATCCTCATGTTGCTGAAATCAGTCAGGGAACCACCAAATTTCAATTCCACAATATGGTTCACCGTGACCCTGTCAGGAGCCGTAAATGTCCTGTTCTCAAAAAGCTGTCTGTTACAATTAAAGCATCGAAATTCTTTATGCGTCTTTTTGTACTCTTCAATATATCGCCCCCTGTACCTCTTCCACACTCCCGCAGTCTGACCTTTGGCTACATAGTCTCGTTCAGCATAATACTGAATCAATAGCACCAATGCCGCCTGAGAGCTAACATGAGGGTCTTCTACAAGGACATTTTGAAACTTGCGGAAGACCATCTCTTCACGCTTATAAAACCATCGCTCCTGTCCTGTGCGGACAGAGAGATGCGCTGGCGCTACGAAGGTCCGACCTCTGACGATAGGCATTAGTAAGTATCACTCTTTTGAGTACATTTGTCAATAAAAAAAGGACGGGGCTAGTTGCTCCCCGTCCCTAATTTATTTCAGTAGTTAACTACTTGTGGCGGGCGTAAGCCAGTTCCACCGTCCTGTAGACGGTCTTCCACACTTCGGAGTTCTCAGCGATGTCCTCAGGGGCGTTGATGCCCTTGTTGTCGATGATGTCATCGATGATGGTAGAGATGGCTTGACGGTAGACGCTCAACATCAGCGGAACTGTGACGCCACCCTTCCACACCACATTGCCGCTGCGAACCTGCTGGAAGGCGCGGACAGCCGAGAGAATGGGGGCAATAGCTCCTCCATTGACGCTGGCGGCCATCTCCTTGTCAGTGTAGGGCGAGGTGAAAATGCCCCTCTTCTTGGTGGAAGCGAAGACCTTGTACTTGCTGAACTTGGAGGGACGCTTGGACTCGCCCTTCTTGTTCTGGCTCAAGGCTTCCTTGAAACTGTCACCGATCTTCGACTGCAGAGATTCGATGATGATCTCCTCAAGTCCGTCATGAACCATCAGGACATCGGTCAAAACATCTTTCATGGCCTGGAAGGACTCCACGTTCTCCACATAGGAACGCAAGAGTTTGTTGGGGTGGAGTTGCGAGTCGGAGGGGTACTTGCCAGCGGGATGCTTGGCAATGTTGGTCATGTCCATCAACTGGACCAACTGAGGGAAGTGGATGGGATGGAAGCGGTCATGCTGACCCTCTTCATAGGCAATGCGCTGCCCGAAGGGGGTCTTGTCGAGGATGTCCTGAACCCACTTGGTCTTGCCAGCCAAGTTCAGATGGCTGTGGACCTTCAGGGATTCTCCCGTATTGCGGCCGATGGAGAATTCCACGCTCTGCTGGCGGGACAGCTTGCCCTCCACAATCTCCACCTTCACATACTGGTCGGTAGGAAGATTGTCTTCCACAGCCAGCTCTTGGAAGATGCGATTGCTGTGTCCGCCATTGCGGATATAGGTCTTGCCCATGACCGTCACCTTGTTGGCGCGCTCCGTCACAGTGCCATCGGTGGAGTTGGTGATGCCGCTGTGGTTGAGGCTCAGGTGGGTGTCAGTGACAGGCTTCTTGCCCTCAGCCACGGGCTTCTTCTTGCGGGCGACCTTCTCTTTGAGTTCCATGTGGGGTTTCTTCAGCTTCAAGCCCTCAGTGCGGCAGTTGTGCTTCGCATCGTTGACGAGATTGAGGGGGTAGTCCTTGAGATTCACCAAAAAGCTGTGAATCTTGAGTTCGGGGCGGGTGGGGTCTTCGTAGCTCTGGTAGGCATGGACGTTCTCAAAGGTCACCAACTCTTCATCGGTCTGACCCTTGATTTCACGAAGCGCATTGAGCTTGTCAATGAACTTTTGATGAGGATGCTTTTTCCCCTTCGAGGCGCTTTCCATGTTCAGTCTCCTGATGGTTCGCAATTCCCTTTGAATTGCGATGGATTAAAAATACAACACCTGTGGAAAACTGTCAATAACTTTTTCAGATATTTTTGTGATTCATTTCATGTCTAACAATCTCTCTGCTGAACTTACTAGAATAGCACTGCTCAAAAACCTTCACAAAGAGACGTTCAACCCTCTTGTGGAACTTTTTGTTGTGCTCATTTTTCTTCTTGTTGAGCCACAGACGGTAATGAAGCATTTCATGTACTAATGTATAAAGGTCATTTGCAAAGCTAATCTCTTTATTTTTAATCCGATTATATCTAACGACCATGATTCCAGCCCACGGCGCAAAGGCTCCGCTCAAGCCCTTGAAGTTGCTCCTAACCTGGGCTGGCATCTCACTGCGGTTCACACAATGAACAAGATTTATCTTGGGTAAGCTTTTGCCAAAGCAAACTTTGTTGATGTTGGCAAACTCCCTGTGGATGTCGAATTTCATGCCAGCACTCCAGAGGGCTTGTGATTCTGGGCAATGGGCATTCTACGCCCAAAGCCCCAAGCCTTCTGGTGCACCCTGATAGTGGGAGCCGCTTGACGCCTCTTAAACTCAGCCCTATCCACCATACGGTGAATCTTGGCAAAGTCTGTGAATCCAGCCGCTTCAACCGTTGTGCGGCACTTCTCCAAAATCTTCGGGTCAACCTCATTTCCCTCAATGTAGGGAATCAGGACTGAGTCCAAGACAGGATAGGGAGGGAGATTGTTGGTGTCCTTCTGCCCCTCATACAACTCCGCAGAAGGCTCCTTGTCGATGATGACATTGGGGATGACCTCTTTGCCAGCTAACTTATTGATGTAGCGGCAGAGTTCCCAAACCTCAGTCTTGTAGAGGTCTGCAATAGGAGCTAATCCACCATTCATGTCACCATAGATAGTGCAGTAACCCACAGCACACTCGCTCTTGTTGCCAGTGGTCAGGGGGAAGAAGTCAGTGAACTGATTGGTGAATGCCATCAGCATGGTGCCACGAATGCGGGCTTGGGTATTCTCCTTGGTGAGGCTCTTGGTTTCAACTCCTGTCATCTTGCCAAAACCCTCCATCATCGTCTCAAAGGTATCGATAATGTTGAAGGTGTGGAGTTTGATACCAAGATTCTTACAAAGGGTCTCTGAATCCTTCCAAGACCCCTCAGAAGACACCTTAGATGGCATGGTGATGGCTTCCACGTTCTCTGCTCCCAAAGCGGCCACAGCTAAAGCCATGACCAGGGCACTATCTACACCGCCGCTGGAAGCAATAGCAGCCTTCTTAAAACCACATTTGCGAGTGTAGTCTCTGATGCCCAAAACGATCTGCCTGTAATAGAACTCAGAAGGTGTCATGGGAGGACGAAACTCACCCCACAGAGCATCATTCTGCTCGGAGCTGACATAGCCAAGCATGATCCTGCCGTCATAGCGGATAGTTTCAAAGGTTTCGTCATCTTCCTCAAAACTCTTGAGGACATGAAGCACATCTCCCTCTTCATTGATGGCAAAGCTAGTGCCATCAAATACAAGGTCATCATTGCCGCCAACCTGGTTGACGTAAATGATGGGGATATTGTGGAACTTGGCAATAGCGGCAAACTTTTCCACGCGATATTCTGGCTTGCCCACATTGCTAGGGGAGGCATTGATGCTGATGATGATCTCAGCTCCAGCAGCCACAGTATCCTCAACGGGATTGGAGGTATAGAGCGGCTTGTTGGTGAGAGCCTTGTCATTCCACATATCCTCACAGATGAGGAAGCCCAATCGCTCATCCTTGTAAGCATAGACGCATACATCATGTCCAGGCTCGAAATGACGACTCTCATCAAAGATGTTGTAGGTAGGCAATAATCTCTTGCGGTAAGAGGTTTTGATCTCTCCATCAGCAGCGAATACCAGCGAATTGTAGAAGGGCTTACCCACACCACTGATGTTCTTGTGGAAAGTGCCAAAAACAACGGCTATGCCATTGTAGGAGGTGGCATCAACCACCCTGCGGACCTGTTCCATCTGCTCATCGCAAAAACCCTGCCGCTCAATGAGGTCCAGGGGAGGATAGCCAGTGATGGCTAACTCAGGAAAGACCACAATATCGGTCTGACCTGCGCTGGCATGGATGATTGAGATCATCTTATCGGCATTGCCAACAAGATCTCCAATGGTGGTGTTGATTTGAGCCATTTTGATCTTCATGATTACCCCTCTTCTTTCATTGGATGTCTCTTATTCTCGTTATAAATCCCTAACAGGGTTCCACAAAGAAAACCCATGGAGAACATTCCTGAACCAAAAAGAAGCCAGTTCATGACTTGTCCACTAACTTGAGTTTAAACATGCTGACACCCTCATCGCCTATCTCAAAGCGAAGATCTGGGTGGGACATAGCTTCGGCCAACTTCCTGAGCGCTTCAACATTCTTTGAGCTAATGCTGTTTAACATGGTAAAGTATATCTCTTCACCATTCCAGATATGGAGACTGTGGTCCTGGGGAACATTAGTGTCCCGAATTGTGATGAAGTGGGCATCGTTGGGTTCGGAGAATTTTGTGAAGATGCTCATCGTGAAAAGATCTTCACCATCCTCCTCAATCACTACATCCGTAGTTTGAGACTCATTTTTGTTCGCCATGTCATGCTCAGAATAAGAGATTTGAGAGATAATGCACTCCAATTCAATGCCAGTCTTTGGATCAGTGCTTGAACTTGTGCTAATGACCTTTCTATTTTCAGCCATGTTTTACCTCAATGTCTCTACTGCCCAACCTTGATTGAATTCACCATCTCTTCGTGTTGCTTAGACCTCTTCTCTTCAAAAAGGTGCCATCCACACTTGATACAGGGCTTCCAAGTGTTCTTGCCCCGCCAGTGTGGATGGCCACACTTCTTGCAGATTTGCCATAGCTTAACGCCAGCCCATGGCCGCCCAGCACCGTGCCCAGCGTAGCCCATGACTACTTCGCATCCTTGCTGTTGAACACATCCACTTCCTGGTCCTTGTGGGTCTTGAAGGCATCATCAGTGCGGTCAGAGGTCATCACTTCATAGTCCTTGAAGTCGATCTTGGGGAATCCAGCCATACGAGCGAAGAAGGAAGTTGGCATCTGACCCACATAGGTCTTGTAGTCCCTGACGCGGTCGATCATGTCCTTCTGGCTGGCCTGGAAGTCATTGCGGCTCGATTCCACCACTTGCTGAACC
>Ga0265338_10009522_pt1 | contig 11569 bp, 16 predicted proteins | sample 42126metaG_FD_193579 | JGI IMG/M metagenome (GOLD analysis project Ga0265338, IMG submission 193579) | Rhizosphere microbial communities from Carex aquatilis grown in University of Washington, Seatle, WA, United States - 4-21-26 metaG | ecosystem: Host-associated > Plants > Roots > Rhizosphere... | reverse complement strand
CCTCGCGGTAGCGCTTCGGTTTCGACGCTCGTCGCCGACGCGGGCGGTAGCGTCGCGACCATGATCGCCGACGACGGCAACGTCTACTTCTTCAACAGCACGACCGGCGAGATCTCGCGCGTCCCCATCGACAGAAGCTCCGGCCCGGTTCGGCTCGTGACCGGCCAGTCGGGCGTTTGCAGCATGGCCGTCGACCAGGGAAAGCTGTTCTTCATCACCGGCTGCAACGTGAATTCATTTGAAGGTCTTTATGTCGTCTCGGCCGACGCCGGTGGCCCGCCCAGCCCCCTCACGAACCAGATCGTCGGCCCGCAGTCCCTGGCGCTGTACGGTGGCTACGCCTACGCCTACGTCTGCGCCGGCAGCATGTTGCGAATCCCCGAGACCGGCGGACCGCTTGAGGTCATCTCGTACAGCTGCGCCAACCAGCTTCACATCGACGCCACCGGCATCTACGGCGTGGGACAGGGTTCGCAGGGAAGTGGCGCGGCGTTCCGCGTGTGGCCGCCGTGACATGCTTGGCGCTTAGCTCCGCCCTCTCTCTTGACGGGTAAGTTGTCCTCGTGAGGCTCGCCCCAAGCCGTCATTGCAAAGCACTGCGAGCTCTACTCGCCCTCTGCTGCGGGGGGCACAAGCGCCAGCATCTCAGCAGAAGCCCCGGTCGCCTGACGCGTCTGACTCTCCGGAGAACGAGCACCGAAAGCCCAGGCCTGACGCTGGCTGGGACTGTTTCGCGGAACTCGACGACAGTGGACGAAGCCCGTGCCGGAGCCGGTCGGCGACGATGCCCACCTCTACGCTGTCGCCAGATAGAGGAGCAGGAACCCCATATCGCGATTGTAACGCGGCGCCGATGCCGAACCTGGTCAGCGCACCTGGCAGCAGTACAGAGTGGCCGACCCAGTACGAGCACATTTCGCTCAGCTCGCCCGCCGGAAGACGAACAGACAACCGTCCGGCCCAACTTCAGCGCATGACGAGCACCGCGCCCGTGGAGGGCTGGTGGTATGCGTCCACGTAGTCGATGGCGAGTTGAACCTTCGCGACCTTCGTGAACACCGGCCCATCCGGAAAGAGCCGGGTCAGGGTCACCGATTCGGTCTTCCCATCATGGGTGACGTCGAGCTGCATGAAGGAATCGTTGACCGACCGGCCGGTCTTATCAGTGGCATGGGTATACATCACTGACTTGAGCGTCACCTTCAGCCCAGGCGCGACCTCGGTTTCCTGGTCCTGGGTCAGCTCCACCTTGAGCGGCTCGGCGGCATTTCCCACGGCGGTGTCTCCCCCGAGCTTGGTCTGCGACGCTGGACAGGCACAGAGCAACAGCGTGGCTACCTGCAGCGCGCGCGTCTTCATGAGCGCAGGCTATCACCAGCAATTGCGACCGGTGCTTGAGTGGGGTCGGCGCCCCTCGACGCACTCGTCCCGGGTGGCCGCGCGTTGGGCAGAGTTCACGAATGCGAGCCCGCAGAGCGGAGAGTCCCTCGTCATCAACGACGAGCGCGAGCGCATGACCGAGCTCGCTCAGCCGGCAAATTGGCATCGTCGACCGAGCGCCTTCAACCGGCCCCGCTGCGCTTGAAGGGCCGGACAAGGGCGCGAACCATGGAAGGTCGACAAGTGGAGCTCAGAGCTGGGTCATGCCGCCGTCCACGGGGAGTTCGTGGCCGTTGGTGAAGGTTGCCTCGAAAGCCAGAAACACCGCGGCCTTCGCAATCTCCTCTGGACGACCAAAGCGTCTCATCGGATTGCCCTCCGCCATCCGCGTGTGCATTTGGTCCATCTGCTCCTTGGACATCCCCGTCTTGAGAATCACCGGCGTGTCGATGGGACCCGGACTGATGGCGTTGACGCGAATACCCCGTGGCAGGAGCTCGGACGCGAGCGAGCGCGCGAATGACCGGAGCGCGGCTTTGGCGGCCGCGTACGCGCTGACCATCGGCATCCCCTTCACGTTCGCGATGGACGTCGTGAGGACGATGGCGCTCCCGCTGGGCATCAGCGGCGCGAGCTTCTGCGCCGCGAAGTACGGCCCTTTCATGTTCAAGTTGAACATCTCGTCGTACACCGCCTCGGACATGCCCTCGAACGGCACGAACTTTCCGTACCCGGCATTGAGGAACACAAAGTCGACGGCTCCGAGCTCCGACTTCGCTCGAGCGGCGAGAGCGTCGATGTCCGTCAGCACCGTCGCGTTGCTCGACATCACGATGGCGTTGTTCCCAAGCTCCTCGCGAGCGGAGTCGAGCGTCTTCTTTGTGCTCCCCGTGACCAGCTCACGCGCTCCCTTATCAAGCAGGAGCTTCGCCGTCGCGAGCCCCATGCCGCTGGTGCCGCCGGTGATCACCACCCTTTTCCCATCGTACTGTCCCATGATTGCGTCCTCCTCGTTGCGAGTTGAGTGTCACCTTGCTTCTGATTCACGGCGTCGCGCGGAACCGTGCGCGCCGTATTGCCAATTACGAACTGTTCGGTCTGGTGATTCGGCGAATGGTCGGGCGCAATTATTTTTAACTACATGATTCACAAATCGATGCGCGCGAACCGCAACTGAGCTCCGACGAGATCGAAGCGCGGAAACGCGACCCAGGCTCGCCAGCACCACGCTAAATTCAGCTGCGACCGGGTGCTCCCTCAGACACCACGCTCGAGGATGCGGCGGAGGAGAAGTCGACGCCGGAGACCTTGACGACGGCCTGCCACGCCGCTTCCTGGCTGGCACGGTCGTGGAGGTGTGGTTGGCGCTGCACCTCAATTGGGCCTGAGAACTTCCCTTGTGCCGAGGCGAAGAATTGCCCTGAGACGTCGGTCCCAAATTCGGATGCCTGGAGGTAGCGACGAGCCGCGGTCTCTGGCGTCTGATTCATGCCGGGAATGAGGTTCACAATTGGGATAAACAGATGCTTCAACGCCCAGCCAGCGCTTCGCACCACCTTGGTGGCGGTCGCGCCTCCGGGCGACACGGCGTACACGGCCATGCCGGAGGGCAGCCGGCGGGCCAGCGCCGCGGTCCACCAAGCGATGATGAGCTTGGCATCCGCATACGCATTGTTTGGCACGTACTTCACATTCGGCCCGTTGTGTATAAGGGCTTCAACAGCGGCGGTTCGATCACCCTGGTGGTATTTGGCCGCGAAGGCCGGCAGGTCGGTGTATTTGAACATCGGCACGCCCCCTCGGGCAGGTTCCGCACCTGCGATGACGATCCGCGCGTTGGGGCTCAGCAAGTTGGCGCGGAGCAGGCCGATAGTCAGTTGATGATGGCCGATGAGCGGGGCTTGAGAGGCCTCGATTCCATCCGCAGTCAGTGCGCGCTTCTTGAAGGGAACCAGGCCTGCATTGAGCAGCACAAAATCGATCGGTTGACCTCGCTTGACGAGCTCGGCGAGGGCGGACTGAACCCTGGACGGCGCGTCCAGATCCAGCTGCAGCGGCGTGAAGACCTGGGTCTTGGTCTCAGCCGCGAGCTGAGCGGCCGTTTCCTGGGCCCGGCTCAGGCTACGCCCGGTGACGAAGACTTGGCGGCAGCCCTCGGCGGCCAGCATGCTGGCCGCCGCATAGCCGAGCCCTGAGGTGGTGCCGGTGACGAGAGCAGTCGAATGTCTCATGGAGGTTTCCGTAGAGTGGGGATCGAACCGGGAGGCTCCGACGGGTCGCCTTGCCGATTTCGAACTGATCAGTACGTTAATGGCGCAGGCGCCCAGCCGCAAGGAGTTTTGAACCGGATGATTCAAAAAGCCGCCAGGCCGCGTGGAAGACCGCGCAGCTTCGACGAACAGGAAGCGCTGGAGAAGGCCATCCAGGTGTTCTGGTTGAAGGGCTACGACGGAGTGACGATCGACGATCTCGTCGACGGGATGGGTGTTGGTCGGCCGAGCCTGTATGCCGTCTTCGGGGACAAGCGGGCGTTGTTCCTGCGCGTCCTCAGGGCGTACGCAGAGCAGAAGGGCGCTCGCGCTGCGAAGGCGCTCCTCTCGCCGCAAGCGCTTCGCGCCTCGCTCGTCGGCTTCCTGAGACACGCCGTCGAGAGCGCGACCGAGGAAGGGTCCGCCCGGGGCTGCCTTCTGGAGTGCGTCGCGCCGCTTGTGAACGACCCTGAGGTTCGGCGGTTCCTGCAGAACGCGGTCGCGGGCGCCACGGCGCTGGTGGAGCGCCGTTTCCGGGACGGAATCAGTGCGGGAGACATCCCTCCGGACTTTCCGGTAGCCGTGCGCGCGATCCAGGTCACCGATTTCGCTCGCGGCCTGACGATGCGTGCGCAGTTAGGCACGCCGCGCAAGACGCTCCTCAAAGAGGCCGAGGAAGCGGCCGACCTGGTGCTTCTGCCGAAGGAGATTCGCCAGGGGCCGAGTGGCAGTGCCCGGAAAGCCCGTACGGTTCGGGGCTGAGTTCCGCGTCCTGCATCGTGATGACTGGGAGGCACCTTTTCTCGGAGTCTAGACGAGCGAAATCTACTCGCGAGTAAACGAGGAGAATCTCCAAGCTTCGCGGGACGAGCAGGACGGACCCCACTGGCGTCTTTCACGCACCGTGTGGGGCGCCGAGACGCGAGATCGCTGTTCACTCGGCGGGTGCAGATCCGTGTGGGCGGTTTCACGGGCTGAGAAACGGCCGCTGAATTCCTCAGCTCGCCGGTTGGAACTCGAATGGGTAGCTCACCGTGGCATCGCCGTCGGGCTTGAAGGGCGTGGTCCAGGCGCGGATCTTGGCCTTGAGGCAGCTGGCCACTTCGTCATTGCCCATCTGGTTCTCGTCGATCGCTACGTCGGTCACGCGCCCGGCAGTGCCGATGGTGAACCGCACCACGATTTTGCCCTTGAGATCGGGGATGCGCTTGAACTGGGCCTCGTAGCAAGCCTGCATCGCCGATTGCCGGACCTTGATGAACCGCGCCAGCGCGGCCGTGTCGAGATCACTCGACGTGTCGAGCGCGGCGTCGATCACACGGCCGTGAATGCTCGCCTCGCGGCGGGGCCCGGTGTCGGCCGCGCCGCTGCCCGGATCGTCGCCCGTGGCGGCATGAGCATCGCCGACGCCCTTGGGACCGCCCACGTTGTCAGAGTTGGAAGTCGCCACACCGGACGCGCCCGAGAGCGCATGCGCAACATCGTGACTACCCGCGGCATCGGGCGCCGACGAGACCTATGCTGCGTTGACCTCACCGATCGGCAGCCCACGCCCAGAGGTCTCGTCCGAATGGAGGTACGGGTCGCCACGCACCACGAAGTACACGAACACTGCCGCGGTGCCGACCAAGAGAATCACACCCGTTCGCGAGGTTGTGGTGGGCGCGGACATGACTCACCCTACCCCGACCCGTGAATCGCGGTCTTTGCTCACCGCCCCGCCAACAGCTTGCCCGGCCCGCAGCTCAGCCAGGTGCAGTTCATCGAGAGCTCGGAGAGCTTCCCGCGCTCCAGGCACTCGTATTTCGAGCTCCTCGCCACCGAAGCTCCTCGAGCTCGCTTTCTGCCTCGCGAATCACGGATGCGCCGAGAACCGACTTCACTATCCCGTCGAGGTCGCCGAATGGGCCAGCGGGCGCGGGTCGATCACCTCGAGGACCTCCTGCTCGAGGGCGATCACCGATGGGCGTGGGCTGGTCCGGCGGGAAGTGACCTTGGCCAGCCGCTGCGCGGCGTCGGCGCGCGCGAGCAACTCCTTCGCGTCGGTCGAGGGGTCGGTGGTGGTGACGATTCCCGCCGAAGCCGTGAGCGACTCCAAGCCGGCCACGGGCTCGCGCGCGAGCTGCTGGAGGACGGTGCGGATTGTCGCCTGCGCTTCCTCGCCGCGCGTCGCGCGCATGATGACCACCACCTCGTCCCCGCCGTCGCGGTAGGCCTCCGAGCGATCGCCCATCAACGCCTGGAGCGTCTTGAGGTATGTCCGAAGGAGTTCGTCGCCCGCCTGGTGCCCGTGGAGCTCATTCACCCGCTTGAGACCGTTCAAGTCGAGGTACGCCAGGCTCACCGGCTCCGTCTCCAGCGCGTGTGTCAGCGCGATGGTGGTGTCCTTGAGGACGTGGCGCTTGTTGAGCACGATCCCGAAGGAGTCGAGGTCGCGGCCCGAGAGCAGCTGTTGCTCGAGTTCGGCCAGGCGGACCAGACCCTTGTGGTTGATGGCCAGAAGCACGGGCTGGCCATGGAGCACGCCGTAGAGCTCCCGCTGGCGATCGGAGATAAGGCGCTCGTTGAGCGTATCCCACGCGTCGTCGGAGGCGACCGGGGTGGCCACGCCGTTCAGGAATCCCTCGTTCAACAGGTGGGCCACCATCGCCGTGTGCGTGGAGTCGCCGCTCGCGGAGGCATGAGAGGCGGGCCCCCGACGCTCCAGCATGGAGAGGAACTTCAGCTCGCGCAGGCGTGCATCGCGAATACCGTTGGCCATGGTCCGGTGGTACGGCGGCTGTTTCGCTGCCACCTGGGTGATAACACCCATCGGGGCGTTCGTTCACCTTTGTCCAGTCCTCGAGGCGCTCGACACGGGTACGCCGCCTCATTGCGAGAACCCGCGTGTCGCATGAAGCTTCCCACCATCGCGTGGGACCCATCACCGGAGGCGGCCCGTGAAAATCCAGAAGCACCGGCGAAAGCTCCTGGTCGGCTCGAAGTCCAAACAGGACCAGGCGAACTGGGACAACAACTACGACGCCATCTTCGCCCGGTGCCCCACGTGCAAACAGAGCCGCAGCGCGAAGGCGGGCTGCGCCGACGTCTTCCATCGCAACCCGGGCTAGTCGCTCTTCGAAATCTTCGCCGAGCGGCTGGAGATGTGAAGCGGCGGCGCTGAATCGTCGAACCAAGCGCCCGGTCCGCCTTGCAATGCGGTCATCGGTTCTCGGCAAGAAGCTCGGCCAGGACTCGCTTGGCCTCGGCGAGCTTCTTGAATGCCAGCGTGAGACTGGCGGCGATCATCGCCTTCTCGGCACGCTCGGTGGCCGTGAGTGCCTCCAGCGCCCCCGCGAGCTCGCGCTCTGCGACGTCAAGCTCGTCCTTGGCAGTGGCGATGCGCTGCTTGAGTTCCTGAGGGAGGGTCGGCATGGCACTCCGGGTGGGTCGAGGGACGCGTCAACGTTGCTGTATTGCAACACTCGCGCTCGTGGCAAACACTTACGCATGCTCGTCGGGTTGTTCCTCGCCATCGTGACCAGTGCCTCCCCAGACTGGCAGCTCGTCGTCAACGGCGACGTGCAGGTCTATACCCGTCCCAAGGCCAACTGTGCCGAAGAGGTGCGGGGCGACATGGTGATGCGAGTGAGTGCAGCCGAGGTACGCGCAGTGCTGCTCGATGAGGAGTACGCGCGTCGAGCACCGTACATGGCTGAATTCCGCGCGATCGCCCACCCCACGCCCAACACCTGGGTGCACTACACGCGCCTCGCTCTTCCGATCGTCGACGATCGCGACTACTTCATCGAGATCACGCTGGAGAGCGACCTCGCACCCGACGGCAGCGGCGAGTACCGCTCGAGCTGGAAGCCGTGGGGCCTCGATCGGCCCGCGCGACGCGGTGTGGTCAGGATGGTGCACAACGAGGGCTACTGGCGAGTCAGGTCCACCCCGGACGGTGCGCACGCGGAGGTCGAATACGACCTGGCACTCGACCCCGGCGGCCTCATTCCCGCTTGGATCGCGGAAGCTGGCAACAAGAGGATCTTGCCGGATGTGATGCGGGGCATCGAGGCCGAGGCGCTTCGCCGTCGCAGCTTGGCCAAGTGACCCGCTGGCCACGCTCGTTGGCCCGCCTGCGAGCGTCCTGAAGCACCTCGTTGAACCCGGTCGACGAACGGCGCCGCCTCCAATGGCGGACGTCGAAGTTCGACTGACCAGCCGTATCAACCTGCCCGGAAACCGGAGCGCAGATTGCTACGCCTTGAGCTTGCTCAAGTGCTTCATTTCCCATGTGCGCCATTCTTCGAGCCTGCTCTTTGCCCGTGTCGCTTCTTTTGGAACCAAGGCAATCAGCGGGGCGCTGTCGCCGGGCAATTCGCCCAGGGCCTCCAACATGCCTGCAGACTCAGCGAGGGTCGCGATGAGTTCCGATGGCGCGAGGCCAGCAATTGCAAGCTCCAGGGCTGTCTTTATTTCTCGCCTGAGGTGCGAGAGCTCCATTCTTGTTTCCATCGCGGCTCCTTCCAAGTTGGAAGACCTTCAGATCGTCGCGTCTGCCTCAACGGTGAATCGTTCCGCGCACGCAGCACCTTCCCTTCCCCTTTCCGGCTCCGACTGAGAAATGCCTGTCGGTGGCAACTCAGATGACAGCCCCCCGTGTCTCGTGGACCTTGGGCAAGTTGACCGTCATGGTGTCGCCGTTGCGCTGGATGGTGACGTGGTCCGGGTCCGCGTCCACGGCATGCGCCAAGCGCAGAGACTGAGCCGACGCCACGCTTGAGGTCGTGTGCCTGCTCGCGTCGCCAATGTGATCGCTTGCAGCAGTCTTCTGCTCAATGCGCAGCGTGACCTGATGCGCTTCCGCATCGACGCGCACCTGGGCATCATTCTGATCCGGCACCTGGACCGTGAGCACGTACCGATCGGGCTGCTCGGCAAGGTTGAGTCGGGCTGGCTGGCCGAACGCAGGCTGCGACGCCCACATCCCACGCATCTGTCGCTCCATCTGCCGCCGCATGCGCTCCATGTCGGCAAACGGATCGCCGTCGAGAGCGAAGATTGGAGTCGGCCAGGGCGGCACATCGTCGGGAGCGTCGGTCTGGCTCGAGTGGGACGGATTTCGCGGCTGGTCTGGAGCATGGGCGAGCGCAGCCTGCGACGCACCCGCAGATTCTCGCTTCACAACGACCTGGTAGACGCGCGCCATCGCCATGCCTTCGCCCACCAAGCCGGCGATCACGAGTAGGAAGATGACGAGCAGAGCCAATGGACGCCCAAACGTAGATTTCATGTGCAGTTGAACCTCCTGTCCTCGACATTCCGACACCAATGAAGTCTGGAGCCGGAACACCTATCCGGTTCTCCCAAATCCGCTCCCAGTCATCCGCGGCACGCGCACTCGGACCTCGCTGGCGGTTGAGGAGCCGGAGGTCGTTCCATGCTGCGCGTCGATGTGTTCTTCGAGAGTCGTGGCTACAGAGTCGGCAGCGTGGCCGAACTGCGGCGCCCGCGCTCGAGCAGACCAGCCGCACAAGGGGCATGTGAGTGCCAACTCGAAGTCGATCGACTTCATCGGGGCGTCCCCGCGCGCCCGAGAGATCCTGCGCCATCCGTCGAAGGCCCCAATCCGGGCGGCGGCGCCGCGAGGTCGAGCAACGCACGACGGCGGTACCAGCTTGCGGGACGCCGCAGGAACAGGTCATCGTCGGTCGTCCGGAACACCTCGTCGAAGACGATGGCCACGCGACGCGCCGCGAACCAGCCCCACTCCGCCACGTGGCCCGTCGCGGTCTGGACCAGTCGGCCCACGAACGCGCCATCGCTGCCGCGCACGCCTTTGCCCACGTGTACGTCGAGCCTTTCGTCGCGAGTCATGGTGGTTTCTCCATGAGGCGGCTCCCGCCGCGCAGGGTTTTGAAGCCGCGCGGCGGGAGGTCCCGCGGTTCTCAGCTCTTGACCTTCACCTCGATCGCGCGGGGCTTGTGTTCCGCGCGGCGGGGCACCGTGAGCGTGAGCGTCCCATGGGTGAATTGGGCCTCCACCTTCGCGGCGTCGAACTCGGGCGGCACCTCGAACGAACGCGAGACCGCGCTCTTGCGCCGCTCGCGATGGAGCACCCTCTCCTCCGCGCCGTGCGTCACGAGCGGGGCGTCCGAATGAACGCTCAGCATGCTGCCTTCGAGCGAGACCTGAATCTGCTGCGGATCGTGTCCCGGAAGATCCATCCGAAGCACGAGCGCGTCGTCGGTCTCCGCCACATCCATGGGCGCCCAGGTCTGGTCCAGTTGCTGGAACGCGAAGGGCTAGTCGAAGAGCTTCCAGAGGTCCCGCAGGTTTGGCGCGAAGGCCTCGAGCTCCGCAGAGAGCGCAGGCACGCGGGCCGAGGTTCCATTGGTCTGCGACTTCGTCACGTTGAGCATGTCCATGTTCTCCTTTTGTCTGGGCATTCGGAGCGCCCGGGCCATCACTTAGATCCGCTTTTCGACCTGTCAAGCGCGTGGGAATGCACCTCGGGGTTCGCTGTTTTCGCCGGTGAGAAGCGACGCGCTGGCGTCGCAAGACTCGGTGCCGCGCAGCGGCCCCTGGGAAAGGAGGAGGGATAGACGCTGAATCTTTTTACAGCTCAAGGCTGAAGCGCTCCGTCTCCGGAGCAGTGTTGCGAGACCGGTCCTGACCGGTCGTAAATTGGGCCCGCTCCCGCCTTGCGCGGGGCGGGCTCTGATACTTTTGCGGGCGTCACCGAGCGCGCCGTGAATGGGCCCAGCACCGTAACTGGCAGGAGGCCTTCGCGGCCTGCGAGCGTCGCGAAGCCTCGGGTATCGAGAAGCTGCGAGCGCTCGCCACTGGACGCGAGCCTCGTCGCCGTTGACGACGACGTGCTCCGACGATGGCGGACCCGGCCCGTGTATCCTCGGCGGATGACCAACGCACCCGGGTTTGCCGAGGGTTTCCTCAAGCGCGTCGTCTGCCACGCGTGTGGAGCCACCAAGGCGAAGCGCAGCGCAACCGCGTTCGTCTATTGCGACTACTGCGCCTCACTCACGGATTGGGATTTTCAGATCGCCATCAGCGATCCGAGATCGAAGCTCCCGGGTCCGATGTACGAAGCTGCCGTCGCGCGTGTCTCAGGCGCGCTCGCGACGGCCTTGGCCAGCGGGGATCGCGCGCGATACCTGGAGCTCCAGCGCGAGATCTTCGCAGCGTACGTGGAGGCCTGCCCGGCGTCCGTTCCACCGCGATGTGGCGACCCGACGTATCGCGCGGCATTCATTGAATACAGCGCGGAGGGTGCCACGCGGACGGCCTTCAATCCTCAGGCGCGGGCAAACGTCGAGGCCATGAACGCTGCCGTGAAGAAGCTCAAGTGGGAGCAAACGATCACGGGCACCAAGGTCGAGTCGAAGAGCTTCTGGTTCATGTTCGAGGCGGTGAAAACCGTCACAGATGGCGCCAAGGACGAGCCTGAGCTCAAGCATCCCGACGGCGCGCCGCTCGAGCTGCTGCGCAAGATGTCGATGTCGATCCTCGCGCAGGGGTGGATTCCGTATCTCACAGAGCACGATACGAATCTTCTCCTCAGCACGACGGGCCTCGCTTCTGAATACATCCAGGCACCGCAAGTCACGCTTCACGCAACGAAGTGCGGGCAATGCGGCGGCGCGCTCAGCATTCCCGAGGGCGCGAAACGGTGCCTCTGCGAGTCCTGTGGCTACGTCATGACGCAGGCGGGTGGCCCCATCAAATGCACCACCTGCGGCGCGGCGATCAGCGTTCCCGAAGGGACGTCCACGTTCGCCTGCTCATTTTGCAAGACGGAGCTGCGCGCAATGCGCTGGTGAGCGTTGGCTCTCAAGTTCGAAACGGGCGATGGGTGCTCCCGGCCCCACCCCTGAATCGCCGCCTATAGTCAAAGCCATGCCCGCTTGGCTCGAAGCCTTGAAGAAGAACGCGACGCG
>Ga0265338_10009521_pt1 | contig 11570 bp, 11 predicted proteins | sample 42126metaG_FD_193579 | JGI IMG/M metagenome (GOLD analysis project Ga0265338, IMG submission 193579) | Rhizosphere microbial communities from Carex aquatilis grown in University of Washington, Seatle, WA, United States - 4-21-26 metaG | ecosystem: Host-associated > Plants > Roots > Rhizosphere... | reverse complement strand
CCAAGCTCGCAGTCGAAATCAATACCGTTACGCCATCGCGGTCGGATCGGCAGGCACTGGTTCGGCTTGGGATACGCGAGAAGTTCTGATCATGCGGTCATGTGATGGGTGACGCCCCGGCATTTTGCTTTTCGGTGGCGTGATGCTGACAGGTTGTGTACAGAGAAGCAGATTGGCATTGAACGCGCGATGTTTATGTCATCTTTTTGAAAGACACGTGCGCACCAAGCCACGCGGGTCGGTGCCCGCCGTCAGCGACATCAGTGTTTGCTCCGGATACTTGTTACCGACGCTGGAGAGCAGCTCCTGGTAGATCGTATCCTCGGAATTGCGCACGCCGATCAACGCCAACAGCGTTTCCCGTGCCCCGTTGACCAGTTCGGGACGCGCCTGGAGGCCCCACTCCGGGTGGGCCTTGAGGTGTGCAGCGTAGAACGTGAGCAGCCGTTCGGATAGGTCGAGTCGTTCGCCTTCCGAGAGCTCGGCTTGCGTGCGCCATTGATGCTGCAGTTGCGTAGTCGTAAAGCTCGTGTCTACGCGGCTGGGATCTGCCAGCATCAGGTACGTTTTGAGGGTATCGTGCCCTTCAAGCGCGAGTTGGGTCTGGGCGTCGGCCTGCCCGGTCTGCATCTGGCTTAGATCCACCAGTTCGGCTTCGAGATTCTGTTGCACAGGCATCAGCAGGTCTCGGCGACTCGCTTGCGCGTACGGTTTCCATAACGCTGCGAGCACTTCACGGTCGTGGTTCAGACCGAAGCGCGTCAGCAAGGCCGCGTGGTGCTGAATACGGTCTTCGTAGAAACCGATTTCTCGTTGCAACACGTCCAGCGCGCGCAAGCGCGTGGCGGCATCGGGTGCAGTCTTACCCAAATCGACGGCACGCTGAGACTCGATCAGGTCATTGCCGTTAAAGATGCCCGCAACTAGCATGCCGGCAGTCCATACGCCGACGACGGCCAAAGCGACAAACGAGCCTACCTTGATCGGGTGTCGATTCCTCCGGCGCCCGGGTTCAGTACGAGCGGATGACCCCAACTGGTGCCAGACCGGGAGGTCGGCGCTGCTACGACCTCCCGGCGACGGCGCTGCGTTCGAAAGCGGGAACGGCGCAAAGTAGACACCGCTGATGCGTTGATGATGATAACCACGCCGCTCGCGCTCGGACAAGCCCGCGATCCAAGTGGCCAGCGGTGCGGCACGCGTATCCAGCCGCTCCGACAATTCTGGGCCATAGCGGTCCCGAAAGTTAGCCACGAGCGGCTTGACGCTGCGATGGGCGAGCTGGTCGCGCAGCGACAACAAAGCTGCTTCGATCGCACTGGTATGGGCATCGGGGGGAAACTCACAACCGACCACCTGAGTATTGCCGTTGATAACCTCATCCATCTGTGCAACGTCGAGCACGAATACGGGTGCAGCCCAATATAGCCCGTCCGTGATGCCCGCGAGATTCACCCCATAGACACTGTCAGTGCGGCGTTGCGGCGGCAAAGCAGCGGCACCCTCAATCGTCAGCACGACCGCATCGATCGGTTGACGGCGACGTAGCTTGTACAACTGCTCCAGCAACAATTCATCCGGCTGCCCATTGGCGCCGGTTTTACTCCACAGCAGTACGACATCCTGAGTGATCAACCAACCGTGCTCGGCCAATCCAGGTAACAATCGGCCTATCACCGCGTCGTCACCAGTCAGCAACAGCCAGGACTGTCTGTAACGCCACCGAAAGCCGTGTTTGTACCGCAAGAGGCTCCTCAATGTCAGGAAACGCTGTTGCATCTGCTTGCGCGCGGCATTCACGTCGCTGGCACGTTGCGCGTCTCTCGTCCGCCCGAACGGCAATAGCTGCTTGATGTAACCGAACACGCGCCCGCCTTCGACCATAGCGTGAATGCCAATGACGAACACACCAAACATCGCAATGCCGGCAATAGACCATGCCTTTGTCTCGGAGCTGACGATACCGATGTGCTCGCCGAATAAATACAGCAATAACGCGCATAACACACAGACCAGCAACACCAGCGCAATAAATCCCCAGACAAGCTTAGGAGGTTCAAGACTATCTTGTTTTTTCATTTAGCTATACTTACTTTCAAATATTATGCAACGGTTCCAATCTTCGTCTCCCCGACCGTTCCCGTTGCCCATATCTGTGCGCAGCCAGTTTCGACTAGCCGTTCTGCCCCAAGCGCGATGGCCAGCCACGGAGCAGCCACGCCAGCGTCGCCAAGCGCAACATCGACATCAGCTACCGACATTGCTGGATTCTTTGAACCACCGATCAGCGACGCACCGGGCGCCCCTTCCATCAGAGGCCGGATTTCGTGAGCAAGCCCAGACAGCCAAACCCGCTCAAGCTGTCCAACCGTGACATCCGCCCATCCGACAGCGGTCTGTAGAGCTTTCGCCACCGCATCCGCCGGACCCGCGACCGGCCGATGCAGGCGCGCGATAGGCAAGATATCTCCCAACATCGATGGGTTCGGCCCCCCAATGAGCAAGGCGACTGCAATCTCGGCACTGTTCTGTGGAGGTGTGTCATATAACTGCGCGGCGATCACCAGCGCACAACGATCTAAATTGCGATTTGGTGATTCGTCTAGCCAAGCATCGAGCATCATCGCGCCGCTCTCGTGAAGCAGCGTCTGGACGTCACTGATCACAATGCTCAATTGACGAGCCCGTCTTTCCGCAAACTGAGCCAGCGCTAACACCTCAAGATCGTCCGGCACGCAGACGACAAGACTTAGTGGAACGCACCGTGGTATACGGCTCGCAACAGATCCGACAGACACGAGCAAACCATCAACCGCCGCGGTGTAGCGTTTACTCAGAGACGGAGTGTTTGATTGTTCGCCCACTTCAGTTTCATCAATTTTCGCAACGACCGGTAAGCGTGTGCATCGCACAGACTCGCCGCGCCCCCCCTCGTTCGCCCGCACGCTCAGCAGTTTTCGCCCAGCGACAATCTTATCGGCAACCGAAGTGACACCCAACGCTGTCTGATATGCATAAGCCAGAATGTGCAACGGCTGCTGTCCGTACCTAATCGTGCTCTGCAGCACATACTCCCGAGCAATATTGTGGCTCGCGACCGAGTTGTGCTCGACCTGATAGACAATCCATGGGACAGCGTAAACCATGCCAAAAAGTATCAACGGAAGGCCACACAGAATCATCCAAAACCGCCATGAATGGGTCGATACGTGCGGTGGCCAGAGCCATAGCGTGAACAGTACCCAGGCCGTCATCCAGATAGCAAACGCAATACTCCAAACCACTTTTGACGGCGGTTTAAGCCGCACTGTGCGTCGTTGCGGGATCGTGGACAGATCTACCGGCATCCCTTACTCGATCTCGTAACCTATCAGCGATGCGATCAAGGTACAGCCGCAGGCACAACGATGACCATGCAACGCCACAGGAATACCTCTATCGGTAAAATCCGGATCGCCTTCGATAATTTCATTGACCCCATGCTCAGGACAATCGATCAAATCGCCTTTTCGAGCCACACCCAGATCATCGAATACCATGGTGGACGAACAGCCAATTACTCGTCCGTTATGGGTTGTTCTATCGTGCAAACGAACAATGCTTTTCATAAGGTATCCTATTGATAATGCAAGAAAATTTCGCGTTATATAATTTTCTGTCACGGATTTTCGATATCAAATTACGACGGTTTATACCCCGCGCAGCAGACGCGGATCGGCTCCGTATCGGTTCGGCGTATGCGGCCACAGCAAGCCCGCGCCAATAAAAAGAATGATGCCTCCGACCGGGACAAAAATGGCCAGCGCAAACCATCCGGGGAAGTCGCAGTCATGCAAGCGTCGAACACAGACAGCAAGGTAAAGCCAAAGCTGGAGGGCCACGAGACCGACTTGACCGACTACAACGATAAAGACAAAAAGCGTCACACCAAACCAGAACAACAAATTATTCTGATGCGCTCTGTAAGCAAGCTCTAGTATCGCACCGAAGGGCATCAAGAGAAATGCGGCGACACAGCCCACCAGCGCGGTAACTACGACGCTGAGCGCCGTTACCGCCCAGTATTCGCTTCGAGTTGCACGGCCGTCGCCACGCAGGTATTTACGGAACTTCATATACGTCTGCTTTATCAATTTAATTCTCAAAATATTGAAAGGAGAAAAGTGCGGTCATCGATCAAAGCATGAACAGCGGCATTCGATACGTTAAAAAAGCACGCGATATCCGGATGGACCTGGGTCATTGAGGGTTCGGATGTATTCCTCCGACATCTCCGACCAGTCGGTCGTCGACTGCTTTGTGATTAGAAATGCGACGACACAACCCAACAGCGCGGTGACGGCGACGCTGAGCACCGTTATCGTCCAGCATTTGCTTCGAGTGGCACGGCCGTCACCACGCAGGAATTTACGAAATTTCATATACGTCAGCTTTATCAATTAGATTCTCAAAGTACCCAAAGAAGAAAAAGACGGTACTTGATCAAAGCGAGCCCAGCGGCATTCGATATGTTCAAAAAAGCACGCGATACCCGGATGGACCAGGATCATTAAGGATCTGGACATATTCCTCCGGCATCTCCAACCAGTCGGTTGTCGACTGCTTCGCGATTTCCAGAGTGTTGCGGTATTTAAGTTGGTTGGGAGCGCAAAGCAGGTCCAGTTGTCCTTGCCACCACTCCTCGCCCGAAACCAGGAATGAGTTGTGTACGTATCTTGAAAACAAAGGCTGCAATGCTTCGGGCAGTGGATGTCCTTCTGCATTTCGCCATAGCTCATACATTTCCTGGACCTCGCCGTACAGCGGTGCCCTGATTTCGGATCGCGCGAGCACGTCCATTTCCTGACGCAATTGACTGAACACGTAATCATCGTCGTTGCCATTACCGAGGCTGGTCAGGTGGGTATCGTAGATCGCGCGGAACCAGAGGATAAAAAGCGCTTGATGACCTCTCAATTCTTCTTTCAGCGACTCAGGCAAGTGCAACATCGGTTTGATCAGCGAGGGGCCACGCAGGCATTGGGTGCGGGTTACCGTTACGGGTTGTTTCAGTTCCTCGACCGTAAAGGGCACGACCTGTGCGGCCAATGCCAAAGCTTCCTGCCTATAGGCTTTGACGAGTTGCTCGACGGCAGGATCTACCTCAAAGTCAAGAAAGACCTTGCCTTGTTCCTTTTGGAGTCGATTTAAAGACAGCAAAGGCACTGCTTGCCGGCGCGCCTGCATGTGCATGAAATTGAGCGGAACGCGAGCCAGATGGTCGCTCTTACCCTGTTCCCCATCCTCATATCCGCCGCCGACGTCCGCTTGTGCACCCGGGTACATCCATTCCTCGTACTTGGCACCCATTTCGGCCTTTCCGCCTATGATCGACAGGGGTTTGTAGAAGCGGTACTCATGGGCGGCACACAGATGCACGACTTTCTCCACCTGCGTGGGCATTCGGAGATCGTTTACGACGCGATCCGATAGTGGCACGTAAGCCGACAGGAGATTGTCAGAGAAACGATGCGAGACACAATCGAACAGCCCCATGAACCGCAGATTGACGGCGATCCCCTCGAAACGGCCCTTGCTACATACCTCGTTGATCAGGCGATTCGCGAAGGCAATCGCGAGCGCCCCACCATTGTCATAACCGAACACGGCCACATTGATATGTTTTATTGTGTACAGTCTCTGCGCCTGATGGACTGCCTTGGCGAAATCGTCCTCCGCCGCTTCCAGTCGCGTATCGACACCCGTATTAAACAGTGATGCTGTCCATTGCCAATCGCGCGCCGGCAGCGCTTCGACCGCGCGGCCCAAGGTATATTCGCCCGCTGTCGCGAGCAAGCGCTTTTCTAAACGCAGCACGCGCCATGGATGATGGCGGATCTCTTGCGCGAAAGAAATCCAGTGGTCGACCGTCCTGCCCACTTTTCGAAACTCCCGATCTAGCGTCCCCTTCACGCCCCGCTTGCGCATTTGCGAAGCTTGTCGGCCGAGGTATCTTGCCGAGTCAGTCAATTCGCTGCCGACCTTGGCAAGGACGTCAGTCACACCGCTAGCGGTATGCGCTTTGAGTAGATCTACGGTTTTATTTTTTGTGTAGTCTGCTGCCTTTTTTTGCGCGGTATCTAGGGGGTTGCCAGGTATCAGCGTGTCGATGGCTTTCGCCTTTGCGTCCTGCATCACCTTATATCCCGCCGTCTTGCTGATGACTTCCAGTTCGGGATCGAAGCGGGTACCGAGCCCAGGATAGTAGAACGGAATTCGATCCTTCTTTTCGGTTACTCTTTCTGCTACGCGATATAACTTTCCAATATTGCTAATGCTTGATGTGCCGCCAAACTCGGGGAGACTGTAACCAAACCCATCAAAGAAAAAACTGATCCAGAGCACGCCTTCGCAGGAATAGCAAATGTCTTGCGCGCGCGCACTGATCTCCTGTGCCGACGGCATAATATTAGTTTTGCTATCCATTTACTCTCTCCGTAGTAGTATTTACGCGGTTATCCACCTCATCTCGCCAATCGAGCACGACATGGTTATCAGCCAGAAAGTGGACCTGCAAGTAGCGCGATTTGCGTGATTCCGGCTGAGGAACCATCACCTGAACTTCGTGCATCTCGTCTAGAACGTGTTTCTCGATCTCTGACAAGGGTCGATCGAATGTCCATTTCACAATGGCTTGCTCACCGGGGCGAACCGCGCGACCGCAGGCGACTCCCTCACCTCCCGAATACGTTTTACCTGGGCGCCGGCCTCCGACATCGTTCCCGCATTTTCTTTCTGATGTCGAAGCCCCAAACCAATAAATCGGTCGTTCGCGATAGTCGTGGCCCACCGTGCAAACTCCGTAGATGGACGGCATGACCGCCTTCTTTGCAAAGAGCACGACCGCGACAACCATAGTCGCCAGGCCGGCAAGACTTCCGGCATGCCGCCCTCGCATCCTCATCATCCGTTGCTCCTTATTTCTCCAGTCACCGGGTTAATATGGCTATCTTGCTCATCGCGCCAGTCAATCACCACGCGGTTATCAGCCAAAAAATGCAAAAACACATATCTCGACGTGCGAGATTCCGGTTGAGGAATCGTCACTTGGACTTCGTGCTCTTCTTCAGGAACGTGTTTCTTGATCTCTGACAATGGCTGATCAAACGTCCATTTCACAGTGGCTTGCTCGCCTGGTCTCATAGAACAACCACAGGCGAAACCACCATGGCCCGCGTTACCACATGTTCCGGTCGGCGCGATTAGACTGAAGCCATAGATCGGCCTCTGCCGATAGTTAACCGCTGCGGTGCAAACGGCATGGCTCGAAGGCGTAACCCTACCCTCCAACCCATAAAAAATCACCAGAGCAGCGAGTACGACTACAGTCAGCACAACGCCCACACGCCGCTTGCTAATCTCTATCACTAGGAGTCGCAGAGTCTTAATGTTGCTGTTCATCGACGCTCTCCGTGACAGGATTCAAGCGGCTATCCAGCTCATCGCGCCAATCCAGTACGGCATGGTTGTCGGCCAGAAAATGTACTTGCAAGTAGCGTGATTTGCGCGATTTCGGTTGGGGAATCGCTACTTGGACCTCGTGCGTCTCTTCTGGAACGTGCTTCTCGATCTCTGACAAGGGTTGATCGAATGTCCATTTCACAATGGCTTGCTCACCGGGGCGAACCACGCAACCGCGGGCAACCGCGCCTCCGCCGGGGAATGAAGATCCCTGCTTCTTCGCGCTAGCAAAATTGCCGCACCGGGCTTCTTTTGTCGAAACACCGAATACGTATATCGGGCGTTCCCGATAGTTGTAGCCCACCGTACAGACTCCGTAGACAGATGGTGCGATCGTCTCCCTCGCAAGTAGCACAACCACGATCGCAAGAGCAGCGGCGCCTCCGACATGCCACGTAGTCATTTCCGCCATACTCAAACTCCTCTCGCTACATCGAGCTGCTTCTGTTGTTGGATAAAAAAGTCCGGCAAATTCTTGGCGAGCGAATCTCCGCCCTGCGCCGCAGATCGAAGTAAACCTCCTAGCTCGTCGGAGTGCAGCATTTCGCGAGGCCAAGGCAAGGCGGCCACTGCGAACTCGTATTGACGCCGCAACTCGTAGATGCCATACAATTCGGCAACTTGAATAACCTCGGACACCCGCTCGAATATGGCGAATGGATCGCCGCTCGCAGTCAACCAACCCTCAGCCTTCATGTTCAAGATGATCCGATCGGCATGGGTGCGGGCTTGCAGCGCTTGGAACTGCTCCTCCGAAAGCTCCAGCGGATAAGACGCAAGCGCAGGCGCCGGATCACGCTCCTTGCATTGCAACTGGCCAGTGCGATCGCAGAAAATCCATCGACGCACAGGGGCAGTCAACGTCTTCCACTGCTCGCCATCAAGAACATGAGACAAATGCTGCAACGCGCAGGCATCATAAAAGCGCAGAACACCCATCTTCTTGTCAGGCAGATGGACGTCGACGAGTACCCGCCAGTGATAGCCAATCTGGTACAGCGAATAAGGTGATTGAATCCATGTGCCAGCGAACGGGTAAGCCTCAACGTCCAGCCACTCGGGAACCGCATTCTCAGTTGGGTCCAGTGACAACGGAACGAGCCAGGCGGTGAGATCCGCCTCTTTTCCTTCTGGGTTTGCGAGAAGCAGGTTTCCCCAGCGACCGCGTTGTGCCTCGCGCGCCCAATCAAAAGTCTCGCTGTGCGGTAGCTGAGCAGCGTCAACCAGCAAATACCAATGGTCGGACGGATGCTCGATCCTTCCTTGCTCTACCCGTGCGCGGAATGCTGAACAAAACGACGAAAGCCACGTCATGAGCGCTCCCCAACTGGATCGTGGGCCGCGGCCATTTCTTTCATGCATTGACGGCATGCAGGCTGGTTGACGTCCCACGCTTTGGAAAGGCTCATGCTCACGGGTCCAGTCGCGCCGAACTTCCCGCATTTGAAGCGCCGGTCACCTGGCGTGCCATCCTCAATGCCCAACGCATTTAGCTTAAGATACGAACCGCCTGCCATTAAGATGATTTCATCTTTCGCGGAAACAACGATTCGACCAGCCACGCTGGTGATCTCGACGTTCTTGTCGGCCTGAAGGCCAATTGCATCGCTTTGTGCTTCTATTTCAACTTTGCCCTTCGCAGCAAAGAGCTTCATGCCGAGTTTTTGGGCGAAGAGGGAGACTGCCTCTCCCGCCGCCACGGTAAATTTCTTCAGCGTGCTGATATCAGCGTCGCCGATCGCCGTCGCGATAAGATTTTCGGTGGCTGAGAATTGCATATGCCCACCGGATACCAGTGCCATTCCTTCGGGCGCACTTGCAAGAAGGCCGGCTTTTTTGAGCCCATTTAGCGTATTCTCAAGAAGCGCTCTCTGTTTTGCGACGTCGGCAGCGTGCGCCTGCGCGGCACCTGCTGCCTCGGACAACGTTTGTGCCTGTTGCAAAGCCCGTTCAAGCAATTGCTGAGCCGCGCCCATGTCAAGCTGTTGGCCATCTGCGGCGAGTTGATCGTCCGCCGAAATAAACACCCCCTTGCCACCCCGAATCGCACCCCAGCGCGAAGTCCGCAACTCAAAGCCTTCACCTCGCTGCTTCGTCTGACTATCCACCAGATAGCCCAAGCTAAGCTGACTCTTCCCCGAATGTTCGGTCGACAGCTTGATCCCTTCGTATCCTTGCGCATCCTCAAACCGCAGTTTGTTATTGCTCTGCGTGCGAATCACATTGCGCGTGTACCAGCCCTTCTCGGCCGCAATCAGGTCGGGCTGCTCGCTGTCGTGATGAAACTGCGAGATATAGGGCTTGTTCGGGTCCCCATCGCGAAATTCCAATACGGCTTCAGTGCCATCGACCACAGGGAAATGAAACCCCGTACGCCACCCGCCCGCGAACGGTTTCGCAAGCCGCAACGGCACACTCTCCATACCCTTAGTCCATTCATCGAAATCGAGATCGAAGCGAACTCGATATTGCCCTTGCTCCGTCAAGTAGGCGTATTTGTCTTTGTCCGGCGAGGTCACACGTCCACTTAGCGTGCCATTAATCTTCGGCCACCTCTCATCCTCGATCCTCAACCTGAAACGCCGATCGGAAGGAATCGCTTTATAACAATTCCGATACCCCTTATCCCGCGCCCCGCTATGAGTGATCTCGACGATCATTTGCCCATTTGGTGCATCCGGCAGTGCTGCGTCCATGCGTAGGACACGCGCAGGCCGCAGGTCGAACACGTTGCTTTCGCCCTCATACACAATTTGCCACGCAATCGCCGCTTCGTGACGCAGCTGTGCTTCCCACTCAGCGCCGGGCCGGTCCAAGTGGTGGGTGCCGTACACATAGGGTTGACCGTAGGTCGTGGTGTCCTGGCGGGCGACATTCGCCTCGGCTTTGTATCGTTCATAAGCTCGCTCCGGGTTGTAATCGGCCACTAGAAACGAGGCCGGTACTGTCTCCATATGGGTCTGCAGCGCGCTGACCGACTCAGCGCGAGTCGCTCCGTAGATAGCCGCTTTAGGCGACTCAAGACCACTCGCTTCCCGATACGGCACGGTCAGTATCGGCAAATAGATGTAGTGATCGATATCGTCGCCAAACACCACCACATCGCCAAACTCACCGGGCAAGATGTAGCTATAGATGCCTTCCTGCTGCATCAGTATCTGGATATAACTCCAATCATCGATCTGGTACTGGAAACGGAATTTGTGCGCCGGGTACTTTCGACGCAGCTTGAAGAGAAATTGATGTCCTCGAAGATCATGGCGCCGCAGCACGGCCTCAATAATTTCCGGAGCAGTCCGATTTTGGTAGATGCGGCTAGCACGCGTCAGTTTCAGACGCGCGATATGCGCCTCGACCACGATCCGGTAGGCAGTGAAATCTTTGGTGGTCTTCACCTGAGAGAAACGGGTGATGCAACCCGAGAATTTGCGCGGCTCAGTGAAGTCAACGGGATCTATCGTGAAGACCGCATCACGCCCGAGATAGTCGCCACGAGCAAGCACCTCAGGATGCGTGAGCTCAATGGTGATCCGATACGGCTCCCCAATCTTCTCAACCGCTTCGAACGAGACCACCGACAACGGCACCCCATTGGCCGGTCCCATCACCTCGAGGAAATAGTGCTGCTGCCCGGTCAATGCCTTGTAGCCGGATTCAACCGACCCACGCCTATCCAGTAACTCCGCCATCGTTCTATCTCGTTATCAGCCGTGATCGAAAACATGAGCACGATCCAATTTTCCGCTTCATAGGCGGAAGAAGATGTCTCACTCGCGGGTTCGAAGGTTAAACGTGTTTTTGCCATCTGTGAATAGATTATTCAGTAAAACGATATATATTTTTTAACAAGATAACATTCCAGAATTGTCCTATATCAAGCCGGTATCAAGGCATGGTACTTATCTACCTCCGCAGCAAAATTCGACATGACCGATCGTTATCTCTAATTGAACAGAAGGACTTCATATGGCCGAAAGCTTCCAGAACGAAGTGCCAAAAGCACGCGTCAATATCAAGTTGGACCTCCATACCGGAGGTGCGCAGAAGAAGGTCGAGCTCCCACTGAAATT
>Ga0265338_10009520_pt1 | contig 11570 bp, 11 predicted proteins | sample 42126metaG_FD_193579 | JGI IMG/M metagenome (GOLD analysis project Ga0265338, IMG submission 193579) | Rhizosphere microbial communities from Carex aquatilis grown in University of Washington, Seatle, WA, United States - 4-21-26 metaG | ecosystem: Host-associated > Plants > Roots > Rhizosphere... | reverse complement strand
AACAGATCCAGGCCGAGGATTTCGTCCGCCGATTTTATAAAAGCGAGTTTTTCTTTCGCATCGGCATTACTTTCAAGCATTTTCCAAACTTCAGCGATAAGTTTCGGCGTATCCAAATCATCCGAGGCGAAGGAAATCGCTTCGCCGGCGGAACTGGCAACTGCTTCACTTGTGCGCTTCGCTAAGACTACGCGTTCAGCATTTACCAGTTCCGCCGTCTTCGCCTTTAATCTTTTGAATGCATTCGCCGCATTGTCCAAAGCTTCGAAACTGAAATTAATTTGCGCCGAATACCTCGCGGTCAAAAGAAAATATCGGTAGGCGAGAGGGGAGTAACCTTTTTCGACGAGCGAAGAGAGCGTCATAAAATTGTCGGCGGATTTCGCCATCTTGCCGCTGTCGATAGTAACGAAAGCGTTGTGCATCCAATAGCGCGCGAACGTTTTGCCCGTCGCGTGTTCGGATTGGGCGATTTCGTTGTTGTGATGGACGGGAATATGGTCGATGCCGCCCGTGTGAATGTCGAAAGTCTCGCCGAGATATTTCATCGACATCGCCGAACATTCGATGTGCCAGCCGGGATAACCGACACCATATGGACTTTCAAAACCCATATGACCGTCCTTGGAAAATTTCCACAAAGCGAAATCGCGCGAGCTTTTCTTTTCGCCGTCGCCGACGCGCGCGCGGATGTCGTCGAGTGGCGTGAGACCTCCGAGCTTGCCGTAATCGTTTATTCTCGAAGTATCAAAATACAGTCCGTCCGCCGTCTTGTAGACGAGACCGTTTTCGTCGAGTCTTTGAATAAGTTTTTCCTCATCTTTGAGATGGTCGCTCGCACGCGGGAATTTCGTGCCCGTGGTCTCAATATTGAGAAGTTTCAGATCTTCCTTGAAAGCCGCTTCGTATTTGTCGGCGAGCTTTGAAAGTCCATCGAGAGTCATGGGCAAGCCTTCGCGTTTGAGACCTTTGACCATTTTGTCGTCGCCCGAGTCCGCATCGGAGGAGAGGTGTCCGATGTCGGTGATGTTTATGACTTGTTTGACTTTGTATCCCGCCGCTTCAAACGTCCGTCTCAAAACATCGGCAAAGACGTATGCCCGCAGATTGCCGATGTGGGCAAAATTGTAGACCGTCGGGCCGCAGTGATACATTCCGACCTCGTCGTTTTTTAGCGGCACGAACCTTTCTTTCTTTTTCGAAAGAGTATTGAAAAGAAAGATGTCCGGTTTTGATTTCATGAGACGTTTAGAGCCATTCTTTTTTCGAAAAATACCAGAGCATCGTGGCGCCGATGGCAATAAGTCCGCCGAGAATCACCCAGAAATCGTTCGGCGTGCCGATGACAGCGCGGGCGATGTTGTCGATGGCGAAAAGTCCGAGGAAAATCTGCATCACCGCCGTGATAAAAAGAATGACCGTGAGGATTTTGATGATTTCGTTTTGCTTGTTACTGAGAAGCGAGTCGTTCGTGTCGCGCAGTTCGTCGAGAGATTCCTTGTAACCCGTGACGAGTCGGCGCACTTGGGCGTATTCTTTCTGAATCAATCCCGCTTCGTATTCGTAGCCGTTGCCGAAAAAGGCAACGGAGGCGATACGATAGGAGGCGAGAATGTCTTCGTGAAGTTCGGTCGCGTGTTGAAAGGTCAAAAGCTCGCGGGACAGTTTCGAAAGCTCGCGCACCATTTCGCGCTCCTTGCCGGCGAACATTTTCTCTTCGATATCGACGAGCATGTCGCCCGCGACCGCGAGCTCGTCGTGAAGCGAGAGATAAATCTCGCGCATCATCCAATAAAAGAGCGAGCCGGCGTGGACGACTTCCGTCTGACGTCTTTCGAGGATTTCCGAAACTTCGAACATTTTCGAAAACTTGTGCAAAGCGTCGATCGAGTCGTAGCGCGCCGAAATGATGAAATCTTTACCGATAAGAAAATCGATTTCTTGGACTTTTTCGCGGTGCGTGTGTTTCCACGCCGGAAAATGGATGACGAGGTAGATATAGTTTGGATACCGTTCGACCAACGGGTCGGGAGTGGGGAAGAGAAGTTCTTGAGCGACCGCCGGCTCGATTTTGTATTCGCCGATAATCGCGCGCACGTCGTCCGGCGTCGGATGTTCGATGTCGACCCAGGTGATGTTTTTGTATCGATGGGTGTGTGTCATAAAAATGATTCTATCACATTCCCGACATGCGCCATCATTGCGGAGAGGGGGCATTTTTGCGATAATCACCTGATGCAAGAAGAAGAAAAGAATAATCCGCGCGGTCAGAGGAGCGTCCTTCTCATCGTCGCCGTCATCGTGGCTTTCGTCGTCGGTTTCTACAGCGCCCGATATTCGCAAAGCGTCAGCACGCCGGCGACCGAACTTTCAAACGCCACAACGGGCGCTCCGGCAAACGTCGACTTCTCTCCGTTCTGGAAAGCCTGGGGCATTCTAGACGACAATTTCGTCTCCGCCACAACGACGGCAAGTTCAACCCAAGCTCGTGTATACGGCGCCATCCAAGGCATGACTGCGGCGCTTGGAGACCCGTACACCGTCTTTTTCCCGCCGACTGAAAATCAAGATTTCAATGACGAGATTACCGGCTCCTTCGGCGGCGTCGGAATGGAAATGGGACTTCAAAACGGACAAATCGTCGTCATCGCGCCTCTCAAAGGCACGCCGGCAGACCAGGCCGGAGTCAAAGCCGGAGACATTCTGACAAAGGTGAACGACACCGATGTCTCCACGCTCACGCTCGACCAAGCCGTGGATATGATTCGCGGCGACGCCGGCACGACCGTCTCCATTACCGTTTTGAGAAACGGCGTCGCCGCTCCTTTGACGTTTAAACTCACGCGAACCACTATCGCCGTGCCGACCATCGACACGAGCGACTCTCCACAATCCATATCAAGCACCGAAGGCACATCGACACTCGCGACTCTTTTCGCCGACCATATCTACACCATCAGCCTCTACACGTTCACATCCGACGCGGCAGACCTCTTCCGCGGAGCGCTCAAAGACTTTGTCGCTTCCGGCGACCACAAGCTCATCATCGACCTGCGCGGCAATCCCGGAGGATATCTCGAAGCCGCCGTCGACATGGCGAGTTGGTTTCTACCGTCCTCCGACGTCGTCGTGACGGAAGAATACGCGAACGGCCAGAAAAATATTTATGAGAGTAAAGGCTACGACGTCTTCGACAATGGCAACACGGACATTGCCATCCTAGTCGACGGCGGCTCGGCATCGGCGTCGGAAATATTCTCCGCCGCTTTACACGACCACGACAAAGCCATCCTCGTCGGCGAGAAAACATTTGGTAAAGGCTCGGTTCAAGAACTTTTCTCCGTCACGCCCGACACCTCCATCAAAGTAACCATCGCCAAATGGCTCACTCCCGACGGCGCATGGATTTCCGAAAAGGGAATTATGCCCGACTACGTCGTCTCGGCGTCATCGACACCGGTCGTGAAAGGCGTGTCCGACCCGCAAATGGCGAAAGCTATACAGCTTCTGTCCGCGGAAAATTAATTGGAAAAAATAACCCTCCATGCTAGACTGAAAAACCTATGAAAGTAGCATTACTTAAAGACGTGTCAGGCCTTGGCAAGAAAAACGACGTAAAGACTGTCTCGGACGGACACGCCTTAAACTTCCTCATTCCGCAAAGATTAGCCGAGGTGGCGACCGCATCCGTCCTCGCTCGCGTCGAAACGTCGAAGAAACAGATTGAGCAGGAAAAGAAAGTTATGGAAGATTTGCTTTCCAAAAATATCCACACCATCGACGGACAAACAGTCGAGATAGAAGCGGAAGCGAACGAAAAGGGCAGTCTCTTCGCCGGCATTCACAAAGACGAGATAGTAAAAGCGGTCAAAGAAGTTATCGACGTCGACCTTCTCCCTGATTTCATCGTACTCGACAAAGCCATAAAAGAAACGGGCGAACACAAAATCGAACTCAAAGTCCACGGCAAATCGGCGACATTCACGCTCAACATCAAGTCTAAGTAACTAGCTTGTATTGGTTCGATTCCAAGACCGCCAGTTTTTATAAATATAAAAAAGGCCCCAGTGCCGTGAAGCAAAGGGGCCAGTTCTTGTTTGGGCGGAGGTGAAGGCCGCAATGAGTCCGAGGCTCTCCGAGATCCCATTTTATGCGGGTATTTGTTCCGCAATAGCGAGCAACAAGAAAGAATGCAGCCTCGAATATGAGACTAAACGATATAAATCATTTGTCAACAAAGGTTCCAATATCGTACCAGACCCCCAAGGATCTCTATTTCACGTTGACGATATTTTATATTCACAATATTATTGACACTTTGTCATATAACTGATATTATACTTTTGTGATGGTCGGTAATCCTTGCGGCATTACGCCAATAGGCCGACTGTCGCGGATTGCTATTTTGACAATGAAAAATTACCTCGACGAACTGAATTCCGTCCTGCTCGGCTACGGCAACATCGATGTCTCCGACAAGGACTTCAACAAAATCGAAGACAAAGAGAAGGTCGTCGCAAACTGCAGTCCGAGGGTCAAGCTCATCGCTTCGTTCATGTACAAGCTTCAGGGCGACCTCGACGACAGGGAAGCTTGCCTCGAGGCAACGGACAAAGCGACCGACCCGAGGGAATACGCCCGTTTCAAAGGCGAAGCGTATCTAATCCGGCAAAAGATGAAAGCTACGGGAACCATCCTCTGGATCACCGTCCACGAGGAAAATCCGGAGCTTACGCCGATTCCGCATCTCACCATCAGGAAAGGATGGAAGATTGTCTCCTGTCCCGAAGCTATTTCGATAGAGGATGTCGTGGACGAAGTCTTGCGGCTAATCACGGTGAAAAGCCCGAACGGACTTCACGGCAAGAACTGACCAACCGACTCCGACAGATTCAAGGTCCGCGCAGAAATGTGCGGGCTTTTTTATATACTTATTTCACGCTGACGATATTTTTGATTTTCGTTCTGCCGTTAAATCCGAGTTTGCGTTTCGTGGAGAAAGACACGATGCCGGGCTTTGCGGCGTAGATAGTGAAGTCGCGGCCGAGAGCGGTGTTTTTGCCCGCGAGAGTATTCAAACCTTCTTGGCGGATGATGATAGAGCCGATTTTCGCCGTTTCGCCAGCATAAAGCTTCACCCCGAGGTATCGTGGGTTACTATCGCGTCCGTTTTTGACTGTTCCGCCGGCTTTTTTAGTTGCCATATTTGTTTATAATTAGGTCCTATGAGATTAACCGAAGCCAAGGAAAAAATCAAGTCTTTGGCGACATTTCTAACCAGAAAGGATATTTACCTCGCACTCATTATTGTTTTCGTCGGACTCGCGTCTTTTTGCCTCGGAGCCTTGTGGCAAAAAGACGCAAGCCGGCCCGATATTACTATCCAAAACGCCGCTTCTGCAAACTTGGCGGTAGGCGAGGAGGGAAGTACTACAGACGCTTACGTCGGCTCTTATACGAGCAAAATCTATCGTTTAACGACCTGTCCAGGGGTAAATGTGATAAGTGTGGATAACAAGGTCTATTTTGCCTCCAAAGCGGATGCCGAGGCGGCCGGATATATAGGCGCAAAGAACTGCAAGATGTAAAAATATGGCTCAAAAATGGGGTATTGACGACTATTCGTTTTCATTACCAAATATTGACAAAAAAAGGTCCGTATGCTAAGCTTGGCGTAGCCAGAGCGAGCCTCTGGTCTTTCTTTTTTAAGGGCTATTCTTTCAAAGACGCAAGTCGACAAGGAATATCTTTAGAAAAACCTTCTTTGAAATTATGATCGGTCTTACAACAGGACTCTTTATGCTCGCGTCGGCAACAATGCCGATGCCACTTAATGCCATGGCTATTGCTCCGGCAGGGGTGACGAGTGTCGAGAGTTCGACTTCAACTGACGCGAAATCGGCAACGACTACCACACTAGCGCTTCAAGATTTCAAGACTCTAGAAGAGTACGTCCGAGCGTATTTTAAAGATACGCCGGAGCTCGCAGAGATCGCGAAATGCGAATCAAACTTCAGACAATACGATGCAAACGGTGCCATCCTCAAGGGAACAATCAACAAGGGTGACATCGGCATCATGCAGATCAACAAGTATTACAACGGAGACAACGCGGAAAAACTCGGCTACGACATTTACACGATAGAAGGCAACCTCGCTTACGCGAAAGTCCTCTACGAAAAATTCGGAACCGACCCGTGGTCAAGCTCGCAAAAGTGCTGGGAAAGTAAAATCGTTGCGATGAAGCAATAAACGCAATAACAAAAAAACCGCCTTAAGGCGGTTTTTTTGTTGTGGGGAATAGCGGAGGGCTATTATATATGAGTGTCGCACAATGTGTGTTTGCGGTAGTTTAGCTCTATGGGAACTAAACTGCCTAAAACATGACGCAATTGTTCATTACTGCGTTGATGCCGGCGGAGAGATTTGATTCAAGTTCGGCGTGTTTTGACCAACTTTGATGTTCTGTATGCCCTGCATGAATGCGTTCCACAAGGCCGATCCTGCCATGTTCCAGAGATAGTTGAACGGCTGGGATAGATAGTTGTCCCAGACATAGGTCACGCCGCCCCACACGTACGATGTGTTGCTTTGGCCCGTCGGCGAATTCACGACTTGCTGGATGTTAATGCCGAAATAACTCAAAACGAGGATGAGAATAATAAAAATTATAATCCATTTAATCATGATTGAAGTATAGCAAAATCTCCGGAGAAATTATTTTGTTTATGCACAGAGCTTGACAGCGTGTTCTATTCGTGAGATTGCTGTTTTCTTTCCGAGAATGACGGAGAGCGTAAACGGGTCCGGCGACTTGTCCTTGCCCGAGAGCGCGAAGCGCAGGGGCCAGAGGACGCTGCCTCGGCCTTCGGCTTCGGCGTAAGGCCAGATGGCCGATTTGATTTTCTCGGCAGTAAAATCTTTTTCAGGGATTTTTTCGAGAAGCTCGGCAACAGCCAAGAGACGCTTTTTGGCCGCGGACAAGTCCCCTTCGCCTTTCCATAAAAGTTTTTCCGGAGCAAATGTCGGCTCTTCGAAATAAAAAACAAGTTCGCCATTTTTCATCATTTCTTTGATGTCGCCGAACGTTTCGATGCGCTCGATGACGTTCGGCGTGATGCGTTTTATGATATCGCCGCTTTTGCCCGTCCACTTCCCCACCTCTTTTTCCTGCGCGGCACGCGACATCATTTTAATGTGTTCTTTATTCACCCAGCGAAGTTTCTCTTCGGAAAATATCGCGCCGGATTTCTGCACGCGTTCGAGAGAAAAATCTTTTATGAGTTCCTTCTTTGAAAAAATCTCCTGCTCGGTTCCCGGATTCCAACCGACAAGAGCCATGTAGTTGATTAAAGCGTCTGGGAGAAATCCCATATCGCGGTAGTCGGTAACGGCTTTTGCGCCGTGGCGTTTCGAAAGTTTCGAGCGGTCGGCAGCAAGCACGAGCGGCAGATGAGCGTAGGCCGGCACGGGCAGCCCCAGAGCTTCATACAAAAGCAAATGCCGCGGAGTGTTTGAAACGTGATCTTCGCCGCGGATGATATGCGTCACGCCAGAATATGCGTCGTCAACAACAACGGCAAAGTGAAAGACTGGTTCATCGAGGCTCTTGGCGATGATGAAGTCGCCGAGTTCCGTCGTGTCGAACTCCACCGTGCCGCGGATAATGTCTTTCCACGAAACTTTTCGGTTTGGATTTCTGAAACGGATAACTTCGGCGCGGTCGCCCTCTTTTTCGATTTTTTCTTTCGAAACATAGGCTTTGTCTTCGGCAATCAGTTTCTCAAGCGCCGCTTTGTGCGCGCCGGCGCGACCGGACTGTTTGTACATAACATCGTATTCGAGACCGAGCCAATCGAGACTGTCGATGATATTTTCTTCGTATTCTTTCTTCGAACGAAGCTTGTCCGTATCTTCGACGCGCAGGATAAACTTGCCTTTGTTTTGCCGAGCGAACAGGTACGAGAAAACCGCCGTGCGATATGCGCCGGCATGGAGCAGTCCCGTCGGCGACGGAGCGAAACGCGTCACGATGTTTTGAAGCGAAGTCATATTAGGATTCGTGCGTGAGGGCAATGTTGATAATCTCGCGGGCGATTTTGTCGGCGGCGTCGCGCACGGCAAAAGCTTTCGTCGAAGCAATCATCTTTGACGATATCGCCGAATTGTTCAAAATTCGTCTGATTTCGGCAAGCAAGACGTGCGGCGTGAGATTCGTTTCCTCGATGACGGAACAGGCGCCTGTCGCGGCGTAAGCGAAAGCGTTTGACGTCTGGTCGTGGCTGACTTCTTCCGGAATGGGAATGATAATCGACGGCTTTTTCCAGAGAGCGATTTCGAATATCGCCGAGCCGGCGCGCGAGATGACAATCGAAGACGCGCCGGCGGCCATGCGAAGCGCGAGAACGTTTAGGTACGCGAGTGGCTTGTAGCGATTCTTTCGCGGATTGTCCTTGAGCACCACATCGGCCGTCTGCGACACGCTTTCGAAATTGGTTTTGCCCGTTTGATGGATGACGCCGTAGTTCTCGACTATGTCCGGCAAAATGTCGATGATGCTTTCGTTTATTTTTTGGGAACCTTGAGAGCCACTGAGAATGAAAATGACCGGCTCGGGCGTATCGAGACCGAAAAATTTACCGGGGTCAGTCGTAATCGGGTCCATTATTTCCGGACGAACGGGATTGCCCGTGTGGGCGACTTTGCCAGCCGGAAAAAATTGCGCCGCCGATTCGTAGGAGACGGCGATGCGTTTTGCGAACTTGCCTGCCCACGCGTTGACCCTGCCTGGTTTCGAATCTGATTCGTGAATGACAACGGGAATGCGCAACAGCCGCGCGGCGAAAAGCGCCGGGAAGCTCCCATAGCCGCCTTTGCCGAAAACAACGTCCGGATAAATCGACCAAACGTCAATGATGGCTTTGACGACACCGACGGCAGTTTTGAAAAAATCGAAAAAGTTTTTTACGGAAAAATAATTACGAATCTTTCCCGCGTACGAACGCTTGAAAAGAATATTATTCTCGAAAAGCAGACGTTCGTCGTAAGGCGACGGCGCCATAAAATACATCTCCGCGTCGACGAATTTCTCGTCTTTGACTATCTTTTTGAGCGATTCGGCAACGGCGATAATCGGATAGAAATGACCGCCCGATCCCCCGCCTGCAAGCAATATTTTCATAGGAAAAATTATAACATAGGGCGGAAATCGCGATTTCCGCCCTTATTTCACGGTAGAGAAACGGGAAACATTAAATATTATTCCGACTTCAACAAAAAGAAGTAGAAGCGCGGTTCCGCCCTGCGAGACGAACGGAAGCGGAATTCCCGAGAGAGGCAAAAGCCCGATCATCGCGCCGATGTTGACAAACGCTTGGATAAAAATGTACGACGCGATGCCGACGACGAGGTATGAACCGAAAGATCGGTCAGCGGCTCGGGCGATTTTGAGTGCGCGCATGACGAAAAACATAAAAAGCCCAAGAAGCGCCACGCTGCCGACGAAGCCAAACTCCTCCGCCGCGACGGCAAATATCGAATCGCCGACGGGCTCCGGCAAGTCGCCGAATTTTTGAATGCTTTGCCCGAGTCCCCTGCCAACAACACCGCCAGAACCGACGGCGATGAGCGACTGCTGGATTTGATAACTTGCGGTGAGAGAATTTGCCGAAGGATTGAGATATGTTTCGATGCGTTGCATGACGTAGGGACGAAGAAACGCGATCGAGCCGAGCAAAACGACGCCGATGACGACAAGCGTGGCGATGTGCGAGAGTTTGCCGCCGGCACCGAAATACATAAAGAAAAGCGATGTGGCGATGATGAAGAAGGTGTCCGTGTCTTTTTGGAAAAGACAAAGCGTGGCGACAATAGCGATGAGAACGACCGTGGGCAAAAGTCCGAAGCGCCACGTCTCGACTTCGTCTTTGACGCCCGCGAGCCACGCGGCGAAGTAAATGATGGCGCCAATTTTCAAAAGTTCGGATGGCTGGAAAGAAAACGAACCGAGATTAAGCCAGCGAACGGCACCACCGTATTCAAGTCCGAAATGAGGAACGAAGAGCAAGAGATTGACAAATACCGCACCGATAAAAAAATACAGAGACCAGCGACGCCATTTTTTGTAATCAATGCGGGAAAAGACCCACATAAGGAAAAGTCCGGGTAGAAACGCGAAGAAAATCTGTTTGAGGGCTATCGAACTGAAATACGATGTGCCGCGCTCAAGAAATCCGAGCGCGGCGGAGAGAAAAATGACAATACCGACGAAACTCAAAATCAAAGTGGAAACGAGAAGCTGTCTGTCGATCTTACCTTCGGTTTTCATTCTCCTATTGTAGCAAATCCCGAGGCAGCGGAATCATTTTCCGGCAAGTTTCGTGACAGTCGCTTTAACAAGCGCTTCCATATCCGTAAATCTGCCATCGTACGAAGAGTCAAGAACGACAATTTCCACCGGATGCATAAGACCGGCGTCGAACATTACGGAAAGATTGCCGCCGGCGAGGTCCGTGTTCCCCGTTTTCGAGACAATGGCGCCGGGAATCTGAGGGAGTGCTTCATCGGTATTTTCGACATTATGTTTGATGAGATTTGAAGAGACAGTAATGTCCGCGGCGGGTGTGGCGGAGAGAAGTTCAGGATAATTTTTGTATATGTACGCGATAAGAGTCGCCACGTCCTTGGCCGAACCGTAGCCGCCGGACGTCGTGGCGCTCACGTCGAGTCCGGATGGATTGAAAAAATACATATCGGAAAGACCGATGGAGCGAACGGTCTTGTTCATCTCATCGACGAAAACTTGTTCCGGATTTTCCGTCGTCGTAGTCGCGAAAAATGCCCCGGCGACGGAGGCAATAGCGTCAATGCCGTCATTTGAAGACGTCACGAGCGTGAAATCGATAAGCTTGTCGAGACTCCACGTCTCGCCGGGATCGAGACCGTTGTCGTCCCCCTCCGTAATCGGCACTGCCGTTTCGGGAGGAAGATTTTCTCCGGCGACAAGCACCGAAACAAGTTTGGTCAAAGACGCCAAAGGCAAAACTTCGTCTGGATTTTTTTGAAAAAGCACTTTATTGTTGGTCAAATCAACGATGTAAACGGATTTCGCTTCCAAAGCAAGTTTAAGAAAAGGGTCGGTCGAAGTCGCCACCGTGGATTGTCCTTGTGTGAAGAAAATCATGCGGCCACCGCGCGAAATAGAAACCGCGAGAGCGGCGACGAGGATTGCAAGGACGGAGAGTCCGACAAGGACGTGTATTTTTCTCTTGAGTAAAAAATTCATTCGACGGGCGCTTCTTCGAATTTCTGAAACGCTTCTTTTACCTTATCAAACTCCGGCAGTTCTTCAAGTTTTTTCACGCCGAGATGAGCCAAAAGGTCGGTCGTCGGCGTGTAGAGAAATCCGCGGCCGCCGTCGACTTGCCGTTCGATCAGTCCGCGAATGAGTAAGTTGCGCAAAATGAAAGATGAATTGACGCCGCGAATGTAATCGATCTCGCTTCTTTTGGCTTTGCCTTTGTAGAGAATGACGGCAATCGTTTCGAGACCGGCTTTGCCCAAATCTCGGG
>Ga0265338_10009517_pt1 | contig 11571 bp, 13 predicted proteins | sample 42126metaG_FD_193579 | JGI IMG/M metagenome (GOLD analysis project Ga0265338, IMG submission 193579) | Rhizosphere microbial communities from Carex aquatilis grown in University of Washington, Seatle, WA, United States - 4-21-26 metaG | ecosystem: Host-associated > Plants > Roots > Rhizosphere... | reverse complement strand
ATCCATACCCTAATTATACGCTCCGCTTAAAACCGGCCATTTAATAAAAAGAAGGGGGCGCCTCACCGCATACGCCGAAGCGCACACGGTGAGGCGCGAGCGCTCTCATCGACTACTGGGTTCGGGAGGGCTGAGCGTGTGTTCGCTCTCGTCTGCGTAGACGTCGTGGCGCATGTCCGCGGCTTTGGCGAGCCAAAGGACGTCCCTTGCGACCTCGACCGCGAGACCGAACAGGCACACACCGACATCGGCAGCGAGCGACAAGAGAGGGCTCAGCTGCAAGGCGACACCAATGACACTGCCGATGATGACGCAGATGCCGAAGAAGACGGTCCACTTCAGCAGGTCGCGCCGCGCTCGGGACGGCCTGGCCCACGGCTCGAAGTTCGCCCCAACCATAAGGCCGACGAGGGTTGCCGTGACCGTATTGCTGCCGGATGTATTCAGGCTGAGAGCCAGAACACAGCCGAGGGTGGCAAACACGGCAGAAACACCAACGAACTTTCTAGTCATGTCTCCTCCTGGAGGCTGGACAATGTAGACAACGTAAAAGAGCGCGCACTCAGGGTTTACCCAACCCACGGGGGATCTTAATTTTGTCTCAACGGCCCGAGGGCCGGCGACAGAACAAAGATTAGTAGATTATATAATAATACCCGCATTTAAGCAATGCGGGTAAAACACGGTTTAGATTTTGCTGCTACTTGTCTTTGCGCCAACTATGCATATAGTTTCGGAGAAATAATCCGAAACCGCCAAGGAAGACGCCTAACCCAATTGGTGAGCCCCAGCCTAATACTTGATTCCAATCCATAATACTTATCCTTTCTTAGGCATAATTTTAAACTAACAAGGGTATAATTTTAAATATGGATGAGCATGACCGAGGTAAATACGATCCCATGGCCACTCCGGCGGCACCCCACCCGGCAGAGTCGCCTAGTGAACCCGCGCCCCAACCAATGGTGACGGCCAAGCAAGACCCGGTCGGGCCAGGTTATTGGCAAAAATCACATAAGGCCCTGACTTATACGTTGATCGCCTTGGTTGTAATTGCTGTTGCCGCGGCTGCTTATTGGTTTGTACTAAAACCAAAACCGGTTGCCAAAACCACGACCACAACTATACAGACCCAAACTCAGGCCGCCCAAGCCGCCAGCACGATTGCTACAGCTACTAAAAACTACAGCTCGCCGAATTTTAATTTGTCTTTTGATTATCCTCAGGATTGGACCGTAGCTGATAACGGTGGTGGGGTCATGACCGTCAAATCGCCCAGCCTGCAACTCAAAAATGCCAGCGGCCAGTTGGTGGCCGGGCAGGTGGTCTTAACCATTCGCGATCACGTCCAAAAACTCAGTGAATTTGACAGTGGAAATTCTACGGCAACCCGCGACAGCCAGAAAGTTGCTTACACCAAACCCACTCAGAATCAGCGGGCTAATACCTATTTGAGCTTCCTGCAATATGCCAGTACCACCACAACTGGCGCCCTGGACGGAGTTTACATTACTGGTGATAGCGGTTACACCAAAGGCCAGGCCATCCCGCTGGTAGACGTCCAGAAGATTGACCCGATAATTAGCGTTACATTCTTAACTTCTGGCGGTAAGGCTCTGAGTATTGCCGACAGCGCTTGGGATAATAGTAGCTTTTCAACTCCCTTGACTAATATGCTCAAATCCTTCGCAATCAACTAGTCTGGTACAATTTTGGCATGAGAGCCTATTTAATCCCTGGGTTTATGGAGAGCCGCAAGTCGCGGGATTATGATGCGGTGTTATCAATCTATAAAAAAACCGGCTATGAGCCAGTGTTTCTGTCAATCGATTGGAAATATAAAACGATTGACGACTGGCTAGAACAGGTTAAGTCTAAACTATCTAAGAAAGATATCGAGGGCTCACTTTTAAGCGGTTTTTCATTTGGCGCGGTAACTGCGCTAAGCCTGGCCGGCTATTATCAAAATCCACGGGGGCTGTTCTTATTTTCTCTATCTTGTTATTACGCGGAAGATCAAAAACGCATCCCACAAGGGTGGGTGAAATATATAGGCAAGCATCGAGCCGAAGCTTTTGCCAAGATTAACTTTAATGATTTGGCTAGCCGAGTTAGTTGCCCGACAACGATATTTCTAGGATCGAAAGAAGACCCAGCGATGTTTGATAGGGCAAGTGACGCCAACCACAAGATCGAGAACAGTAAATTTGTAATTGCCGAAGGCGCTAAGCACGATATAGCGAGCCCAGAATATATAAGAGCGATTGGGACAGTTCTGCGAGTTTAGCCCGGCCGTAAATACTTAACATGTTAAGTATTTTGATCTTGGACTAAAGGCTGTTTTTCTATGCAATAGCTATTCTGCTTAAATTTGCCTGAAAATAAACAGTGGTAAAAACTTCAACTCCGCCGTATAGTTTAAGCATAAACTGATTGATATGGCAGAAGACTCCGAATTACCTAGCGAAGAACCCAAGATGGAGCTCAATATTCCTGTTGAACCACCCGTTGAGTCGGCCCCGATGGAGAGTGATCAAAAACTAGAATCCTCGCTGGCATCACAACCGCAGCCCGATGAACCCGGGCCATCATTAACGCCCAATGAACCAAAAACTGAAATAGAACCCAAAGCCGGCGCCTCAAAACTAAGCCGTCTGAAGCACTGGTATGGTCATCATAAGAAGTGGACGATCCCCTCCAGCCTACTACTTATAATTTTAATTTTGGCGGCTGTCCCTGGACCCGCTATCAGGCGGCTGGCTTGGTACTAAAGAAGAATTTCGTGGTCCAAATCAGCGATTCCAGTTCGGGTAGTCCGGTGAGCGGTGCGACCGTCCAGGTTGGTAGTATTAACGCCAAGACTGATGGCAGCGGCAAAGCCACGCTACATGTAGCTGTTGGACCGCATAGTTTTAGTTTTAGCAAAAAATATTATCAGAATGCTAACACCAATCTGACTGTACCGATCCTCAAAGAAAGCAACACCCCGACCATAAAACTGGTGGCTACCGGCCGCCAAGTTAAAGTAAGCATCACCAACTTAATTACTAAAAAAGCACTTAGTAATACTGAGATTGAGGTGGCTGACGTGACTGCCAAAACGGATGCCTCGGGCAACGCATTACTAGTTGTGCCAGCGAATTTATCGGAGGCCCAAGCGACTTTAAGCCTAAGCGGCTATAACGATGCCAAGGTTAATATTAAGATCAGCAACGAAGTCGTCCAACAAAATAACTTCACTATGGTCCCAGCCGGTAAGGTTTATTTTCTGAGTAAACTGTCGGGTACAATCGACATTGTTAAGACCAATCTCGATGGTAGTGAGCGCTCAACTATAACTTCTGGCACTGGTAGCGAGGATAATAACAATACAGTTATGCTTGCTAGCAGAGACTGGAAATATCTCGCACTTCTGGCAAAGCGTGATAGCGATCTTCCTAAACTCTACGTTATTAATACGGCCGATGATAAGTTGCTGACAATGGATGAGGGCAACGCTACCTTTAAACCCATAGGCTGGTACAATCATTATTTTGTATATACCGTCTCTCGGAACGGCTACAATAGCTGGCAACCAAATGCGACAAGCGTTAAAAGCTATAACGCAGAAACGGGCCAAATCTTGACATTAGTTAATTCTAATGCCTCGGGCTCAAGTAATGCTGATGCCGAATACGAAAACATATGGGATGTTCTGTTCTTCGGAAACGATGTCGTCTATACCAGGACTTGGTATAAATATCCGGGTTATTTACAGGTTAATAATAAGCAGGACGTGTTAGCTGCCATACGCCCTGATGGCGCAAACAGTCGCCAGCTTAAGGCTGTAGACGCAGCTTCGAGCTATATGAGCAATTTACAATTAAACAAGCCGGACAAACTATACTTTGGAGTATTTACCACGAATTCTACAGACACCAGCTACTACTCGTTAGATAAAAACGGTATAGTCGCACAAACAACTGACTCCGCCGCCCAGAGCCTTCCGAGTGACGCTATTTCTTATCTGGAATCACCGTCCGGCAGCGCAACCTTCTGGCAGGATGAAAGGGACGGCAAGAACACTTTGTTCGTGGGCGACCAGAACGCCGATAACCCCACTCAGATAGCTTCACTTAGTGATTACAGCGCCTACGGCTGGTACAGCGACGACTATTTATTGGTGTCCAAAAATGGTAGTGAGTTGTACGTCGTACCTAAAACGGGTATCAAATCTGACTCTCAAGCAATCAAAATTACGGACTATCATAAACCATCTCAAAATTACTACGGCTATGGTGGAGGATACGGCGGCCTGTAGGGACACTGATACCTTTAAGCTGCTAGAATAGATGTAGTAAGAGAGGTATGACAAAGAAAAATGGACATGAATGACTATCAGACGCAGGCGCTGGTGACTGCCATCGACGAAGGCCACGAACTAATGCAGCGATCGCTCGGGATTGTCGGTGAGGCCGGGGAAATCGCCGAGAAGCTTAAGAAATGGTACCGCGATCAGAACGGTGAAGAATCGAGACTTGATAAGGACGCTCTAGCCGCCGAGCTTGGCGACGTGCTTTGGTATGTGGCCGCTTTGGCTGACCATTTGGGGTATAAATTGGGCGATATCGCGAAGCAGAATATTCAAAAATTGGCAGACCGTCAAAACCGCAACAAGCTTACCGGCTCTGGTGACTATCGCTAAAATACTTAACTTGTTAAGTATTTAAACGCTGTGACGGGTTTGCTTCTTTGGCGAATTATCTAAAAACTGCCATAAGTACCAGGCAGCCACCGATTCGTACGGGTGCCAGTTATTCTTATTCGAAACAGTGATCATCTGGGCTGGCTCGGGTAACTGCTTAAGCCCGTATAAATTCATAATGGCCTTACGTACGCCTAAATCACCAACCGGTAGAATGTCCAGCCTGCCAAGCCCAAAGATCATAAACATATGGGCGCTCCACTCGCCAATACCTTTAACGGCCGTCAGCTGCTCTATTAATTGATCGTTGGGCATAGTGGCGATGTGTTTAAGGTCCAGTCTCTTGTCTAAAACGTGCTGCGCCAAATCTTTCATATAACCAACCTTTGGCCAGCTGCAACCGGCATCACGCAATTTCTGGCCGTCAATTCTTATAAGCTGTTCGGGCGTAGGCATCCGACCATTAAACAAGTCCAAAACCCGGCGCCAAATAGTGGCTCCGGCCTTGGCGCTCAGCTGTTGGCCCACAATACTACCAACCAGTTCACCATAGTGATCAGTATGGGGCTTGAGGCGGCAGGGGCCATAATTTTTAATTATGGGTGCCAACTTTTTATCAGTTTTTGCCAAGTAGTGTTCGGCTTGTCTCAGTTGCTGGTCAAAACCCATCACCTTATTAAAGCATGATCTAGTTTGTGCATAAGTGCTTATGCTACAATTAACTCGACAAGGGGAGAAATAAAAAATAACGCCATTCATGCCCAAAAAGGGCATAGCTGGCAAAAAGAAAGGAAATAACTATGAACCCTAACGCAGTAGCCGCACCGGCGCCCAGATTAATGCAGGACGTTGTGCCGCCATACGCTAGAGCCCTTCACAGAACCCAAGCTGTGCCAGTAGCTGCAGCCCCAAAGGCAGCGCCAGAGACTGCCGTAGCGTCAGTACCGGTTGCGACTTCAGAATCCGAAACAATACCAGTTCAGCAGGCACAAACCCCAATTGAGGTAGCTACTCCGCAAGTTGAAGCGGCAGCAGTAGCTGAGCCCGCCACTGAACAAGCGCCGACATCATTAGCACAGGAGCAGGTTGATGCCCAGCCTCAAGTCGGCCAAGAGGTAGTACATGCAGCTAAGCCGACGATCAATTGGTTAGCCATCAGTTTGGCTGTAGTTGTGGCGGCAGCGCTCTTGTTTGCGGCCTACTCGGCTTTTAAATAATCTCTAGTTTTTAAATGAAATTCTTTCGGAGCCATTCATCTAAAGAGTGAGCGCCGCCGGCACTCAAGCAGAGCACTAGATCACCAGCTTTGGCGTGTTTTTGAATAGCGGACTTTAACCCATCGTTAAGTTTGGCGGCGTGAGCTTTATCCTGGGTAGAATTACTTAACAAGTTAACTAAATCTGCAGGGGACAATAATGGCTGGTCTTTATTCTCGCGGCCTAAATAAGTCGGCACTATGTAAAGTTCTTTTACGCTATCAAACAAATTTGCCAGGTCGTCTTTTATGAAATGCTGTCTTAGGTTATGCAAGCCCTCGTAAACAACCACTATGTTGTCGCCAGAAACCTCGTGCGCTAGTTGCAAAGCGCCACGGACCTTACCTGGCGTATGGGCATAATCCGTATAAATATTAGACGCAATCTTTTCGAATCGTCTGGCAAGGCCGGGGAAGCGGTTTAAAATATCGATATTCTTATCCAGTGGAAAGTTTGGTAATTGAGCCAGAGCTTGGGCTACCTGCCATGCATTTTGTCTATTTACGAGGCCGACTAGCTTGAGTTCTTGACTGATAGCAGGGTCATGCTCGTCCAATATTAAAAACTTATCGTTATGTTCTATACCCAGCTGCTCGGCATCGGAACGCCACATAACCGTACGGCTTGATTGGTCGACAAACTCGCTAAAAGCCTCTAAATAGCTTTCGCGGGTAGGATAAATATCCGGATGATCCCAGTCTATACCTGTAATTAGTGAAAGGTGCGGGTAAAAACTTAAGAAATTTCGGTCAAACTCATCAGCTTCATAAATGAAATATTGGCTATCCGAATCAAAGTGTCCAATATCTGCGAAAGCCATTTTAGCGCCAACGGACCAACTGACATTTAGGCCAAGCTCTTTGGCCAGCCAAACTAGCATTGCGGTGGTAGTTGATTTGCCATGCGTGCCAGCTACGGCAATTAACTTGAGGCCGTTACCAGCTATCAACTGGCTCAAAAATTCATCACGCTTAGACATTTTGATGCCGCTGCGTTTACAGAAATCAAATTCTGGATGGTTGGGGAAATCCATTGGTTGCGCCGATCCATAGACAAACCAATCAATTGGATTTTGGGCATGGACCTTAGCTATAAAATCATCATCCACGCCTATATGAGTGTTGCTGACTCCGTGTTGCTTGAGGTATTCAAGATAAACACTGGGCCTAGCGTCTGATCCACTGACTTCGTAACCGGCTTGCTTGGCGATTATTGCAAGCGAACTGATCCCACTACCGCCGATACCCGAGAAATAAATATGCATAATCACAGTTTAACCATTTATAAGCTAGCTTACCAGTTGCCAAGCGGTGTCTTAACGTGCAAACATAACTGATATGGTTTGGTTGAAAGAAACATTTAAAACGCTCGGTGCGCGTAGTGGTGCCGTATACAAAATTTTCCTGGTATTATTTTTATCCTTTGCTGTCATCTCGATCGTGGCGCTGCGTAGTAATAACGAAAACATGATTAAACTTCGTAGCAACGTCTATGCTACTGATCAATCCGGCGGCAATGTTGAACAGTCACTAGATAAACTACGGGCCTATGTTTATGCTCATATGAACACCAACCTCAGCAGTGGCGGCAACACTATTAAACCGCCAATTCAACTAAAGTACACCTACGATCGCCTGGAGTCGGCTGCCCAGGCCGCTGCCAATAATAGCGGGTTATACACGCAAGCCGAAAATTACTGCCAAGGCCAAATTCCGGCTAGTGTCTCAATATCTGGGCGCGGTCGTATTACTTGCGTGCAAGACTATATCCTAAGCCACGGGGGTACGGCCGCTGCGGCTATCCCGGCCGCCTTATACGAATTTGATTTTATAAGCCCAGCCTGGTCGCCAGACTTAGCTGGCTGGAGTTTGGCGGTAACAACATTAGGTTTTGCTGGTTTCGCACTTAGTTTTCTTTATCATCGATTTATGCGGTAATAAAAAAGACCCGGAAGTCTTATTTTAAGAGTCCGGGCCTTTAAAAAGCTTTTTGTTTTAAGGAGTGGTGGTTGGGGTGGTTGTTGAAGAGCTGTTCTGAGTGCTGCTTGAGCTACCCGTTGAGTTGGTAGTTTGGCTACAGTTAGGACCATTTGGATTCTGTTGGACAAACTGTTTGATAGCCGTTACAACTTTACCGTTGTCTTGCAAATTCTCCCAGAAAGCGACCTGGTTACGATTGATAACCATTTCGTCATATGGTGAGTGCAATTGCTGACATCCGAGCTTAGTTAGTTGCGGGTTAGCCGTACCGGTTGTAGTGGTTTGGTCGGTCGTCAAATAGTAGACATTCTTAAGAATTACATACTTGTCATTCAACTTAGTGATATGACCAAAGTAGGTAGTATAAGCTACCGAACCGCTAGTAGCGCCGCCATTCAAGAAGACAGCTTGATACTTGCCGGTATTTACCTGGTTACTTTCAGAGTAAGTCAAGTTTCCGTTAAAAATTGCCCAGCCGATTGTTAAAAGTAAGACAATTGCTACTAATACTGTGAATATGAACCATTCTATCCGAACGACCTTACCGTTCCAGTCAATATGTTTGCGGCGACCTTGGGGACGGGCGGGCGCCGAGCCGGCTGCGGGTTGTGGTGTGTTACCGCGTGACATAAATTCCATATGTTTGTTCCACCTCTTTACTTTTTAATACCACCTTATACTAGCGCATAAGCGCTTTGGTGTGCAAGACCGATTATGCCTAAAAGAGGTGTTGTCGTACTTACATACCTATTGACAAGAGAAAACTCTAAAGAGTATTTTAGGGGTACATTAACTAATTAACGGAGAGAGGGAATAAGCCATGGCTTATAAGCACACTAACAGTAAGGGTGTTACCTATTACCTAAACGCTAAGGCAGTTACGCTACGCGGGGGAAAGACACAAACAATCTATTACTTTTCTAAGGACGAGCGAGCCGACACCGGTGTAGATCTACCGGATGACCGCACAGTAAACGAAAACCCACGCAATGGTTTCTTGACCTTGAAGCGCAAAGCTTAAAGATATAAAAAACCGACAAAACACCCGCCCGAGACAATAAACGGCGGGTGTTTTTTGTAGCCCAAACCCATCATGAGGTATAGTGATTTAGGCATGGCCGATAAAATTCTCGAGGTAAAAAATCTGGAAAAATCCTACGGCGGCAAAAAAGTCGTTAAGGGTATAAGTTTTGATGTTAAGCGGGGCGAAGTTTTTGGCATACTTGGTCCAAATGGCGCCGGTAAAACCACAACTCTTGAAATGATTGAAACTCTGCGGCCGATTGACGGTGGTAGGGCAACGATCAATGGCGTGAATGTGGCCAATGATCCCCAGAAGATCCGTTACATGATAGGCGTTCAAACTCAATCGACGGCCTTTATGGATAAAGTTAAGCTGACTGAATTATTGGAACAGCAGGCCGCTGCATACGGCGAAAAAACCGACGTTAAGAAATTGTTAGATGACGTTGATCTGGGCGACAAAACCGATAGTTATATAGAGAGCCTGTCTGGCGGCCAAAAACAGCGTTTTAGCATAGCCGCGGCTTTGGTCCACCAGCCCAAGATCTTCTTTATGGACGAACCGACCACCGGCCTGGATCCTCAAGCTCGGCGTAATCTTTGGGATTTGGTCCAAAAAATCCGCAAAGACGGCACGACCATTATTCTGACTACTCACTACATGGAAGAAGCAGAAGTATTATGCGACCGCGTGGCGATTATGGACGAGGGTCAAATCGTGGCCATGGATGCCCCTAAAAACCTGGTTCAAAAGCTTCTCAAAAAGGGCTTTAAAAAAGAACAACATGTGGAGCAGGCCAATCTTGAAGATGTGTTTATCGACCTAACGGGCAAGGATCTGCAAGACTAATGCGTATATTTATTGCCGTTTTAATAGTTGTAGTGGCCCTCCGAGTCTTGACCAGGCGCTTCCCTCGTTGGCTATCCATCGGGCGTTATAGTCCAACGCGCACCAATTCCAGCGGTCGAGTTTTATCTCCTTGGGAGCGCCAGCTCCACACCGTCGTGACCTTTGCCAAAATCAGCGTGCGGCGTTACTTCCGCGATAGAACGGCCATTTTTTTCACCGTTGCCTTCCCATTGATATTTTTATTCGTTTTCGGCTCGCTTAACGGTGGCAATAATAGTGTCTCGTTTAACGTGGCTTTAATTGACCAGTCACGCACTCAATTCGCGCAGAATTTTGATAACCAGTTGCGCGCCAACAAAATGTTTAAAATCGCCCAGAATGTTAACGACCTGAATCAAGCTAAAGATAGGATGAGTAAGAGCGAGGTGGATGCTACGATTGTACTGCCGCCGGACTTTGGCGCGGTCAAAAATGGTTCCAATCCTTCCGGCCAAGCCGTAATTTACTACGACCAAAACAGCGCTCAAGCCGCCCAGACAGTCAGTTCGGTAATGGAAGGGATCTTCCAGGGCATTAACGCCAAATACGTCCAGATCAAAGAACCGTTTAGCGTGGTCAGTAAATCAACCAACACTCAAGGTTTGTCTAAGATGGACTACACAGTGTCCGGGTTACTCGGCTTTTCGATAATCGGTTTGGGTATTTTCGGCCCGGTTAACTACTTCCCGGAAATGAAAAAACAGGGTGTTCTGCGCCGCTTGCACATTACACCGCTGAGGGTTTGGCAGTTCTTTGTCAGCAGCGTGCTTAGTAACGCGGTTATTGGTTTGTTCTCTATCGCCATAATGTTAGCGGTGGCTACCGCTGTTTTTAACTTCCACATGGTCGGCAATTACTTCGAGCTGGCAGCCTTTATTATCTTCGGTATTCTAACAATTTTCGGTATCGGTTTGGCGATTGGCGGTTGGGCCAAGAATGAGAACCAGGCGGCACCACTGGCTAACATTGTGACTTTCCCGATGATGTTCCTGTCAGGTACATTCTTCCCGCGCTACGCTATGCCGGAATGGCTGCAACACGTTAGCGCTTATTTGCCGCTGACGCCGATAATTGATGGTATTCGAATGATCGCTACTGAGGGGAAACACCTAACTGATATTGGTCCGCAATTGGGTATGACCCTGGTTTGGGGCATTATAATTTACGCCATCGCCTTTAGAGTATTCCGCTGGGAGTAAAAGGGATACTTAACATGTTAAGTATTTTTACTGCAAGGGCATTTTTTTATATTCCACAACAACTGCGCATAAACAGCAATCAATTTGCAACATTTAGCGCTTCTAAAACTCTTTTGGCGCCTTTATAATCTTTAGGTAATGGCTAAATGGTTCCGTAATACGACTGCTACACGCGTGTCTTTGACTAACGCGGCCACACTTCTGATAGTGTCTTCGCTGCTAGGCCAGGTCTTGGGCTTTATGCGAACCAAGCTGGTAAACGCTAACTTTTCGGCCTTTGGCCCGCACAGTACAGACACCTATTTCGCGGCCTTTAACATCCCTGACTTTTTCTTCTTTACACTAGCGGCCGGGGCGCTTGGCGTAGCTTTTATGCCGATTTTGGCGGAGCGCCTGGAGAAGGGTGATCGCAAGGGCGTTTGGGAGCTGTCCAGCAGCTTGCTCAACTTGCTGGCCATCATTATGGGCGCCGTGGCCGTTATTATCTTGGTTTTCGCCAATCAGTTGATCCATTATATTGTGGCACCGAATTTAACTCCCG
>Ga0265338_10009516_pt1 | contig 11572 bp, 9 predicted proteins | sample 42126metaG_FD_193579 | JGI IMG/M metagenome (GOLD analysis project Ga0265338, IMG submission 193579) | Rhizosphere microbial communities from Carex aquatilis grown in University of Washington, Seatle, WA, United States - 4-21-26 metaG | ecosystem: Host-associated > Plants > Roots > Rhizosphere >... | reverse complement strand
GCGCGGATATCTTCCGTTTGTGGGTCGCCTCATCTGACTTCACGCAAGATCTGCGCATGGGCAACGACATCATCCAGTCGAACACCGATGCCTATCGCCGCTTGCGCAATACCATCCGCTTCATGCTCGCGAACCTGTCCGGCTTCGATGAGAAAGAGCGCATCGAATATGCCAAGATGCCGGAGCTTGAGCGTTACGTTCTCGCCAAAATCGCAGAGATCGACGCGATCGTGCTCGAAGGCTATACGAAGTACGATTTCAACCGCGTTTACAACACAGTGTTCTCGTTCTGCACGAACGAACTGTCCGCGCTGTATTTCGATATCCGCAAGGACGCGCTTTATTGCGACGCCGCCAGTTCAACGCGCCGCCGTTCCGCGCGAACCGTCACCGATATCGCGTTCCGCCATGTCGTGACGTGGCTCGCGCCAATCCTGTGCTTTACGATGGAAGAGGCTTGGCTGCTGCGCTTTCCCGGCGAAGTCGAGAGCGTGCATCTGCAAACATTCCCTGATGTGCCGAAGGAATGGCACAATGAGAAGCTCGCGCAGAAATGGTCGCGCATCCGCGAACTTCGCCGCGTCGTCACCGGCGCGTTGGAAGTCGCGCGCCGCGACAAGGTGATCGGCGCCAGCCTCGAAGCGCGGCCCGTGCTTTATGTGAACGCGGACGATGCAAAGCTGCTTGAAGGTCTGGATCTCGGCGAGATCGCCATCACATCGGGCGCGAAGGTTTCACCCCACGATGCGCCGCCCGATGCGTTCAAACTTGCCGAAGTCGAAGGCGTCGCGGTCACCTTCCATCACGCCGAAGGCGACAAGTGCGCGCGCTGCTGGATGATCCTTCCAGAAGTCGGAAGCAATCCGAAACACACTGACCTCTGCAATCGTTGCTCGGCCGCGGTCGATGCTCTGGAGAAGGCATGACCCGCTTTTCGATCCGTGACATGGGGCTGGCATCGGCCTGCGCGGCGCTGTTCCTCGACCAGGCCGGCAAAATTTTGATGCTTTATGGTTTCGGCTTCCGCGACATGTCGCCCGGCGAGAATGTCCCCGTCTTGCCATTCTTTAATCTGGTGATGGTCTGGAACCCGGGCGTTTCTTACGGGCTATTCCCGGCGCATGGCATGTTGGGAACCGCGTTTTTGGCGGTTTTCTCGCTTGCAGCGGTGGTCGCACTGGGCTGGTGGCTGTGGAATGCGACCCGTCCGGCGCTGGCGGTAGGGCTCGGCCTGGTGATCGGCGGGGCGCTTGGAAACCTTATCGACCGGCTGGTTTATGGAAAGGTTGCCGACTTTTTTCACTTTTACGGATTGGGCTACGATTGGTATGTCTTCAACATAGCCGATTGCGCGATCACGCTGGGTGTGGCTGCGCTATTGTATGACGCCCTGTTGCGGCCGGAACCGCCGGCCAGCGAAGGCGCTGGATCTGGAGAAGCCAATGGTTGAGTACCGCATGCGAACCGTATTGCGCGCGAGTCTTCTGTGCGCCGCCGCGCTTTCGCTGATGGCATGCCAGAGCATCCGTGAAGCTGCCGGTGTCACGAAGCAGCCGCCGGATGAATTCGCGGTGGTCACGAAAGCGCCGCTCATCATGCCGCCGGACTTCAATCTGCATCCGCCCAAGCCCGGCGCGCCGCCGGCCAATCAGGTTTCGCCGACGAACGCCGCGCAGGCAGCGATGTACAGCAGCGACGATCCGCAAGCGGTCGCGGCGGCAATTCCGGGTAACTACAGTCAGGTCGAGAAGATGTTTCTCGCGCAATCGGGCGCCGCGGGCGCGGATCACAACATCCGCCGCGAGATCGCAGCCGACAATGCAGCGGCCGAGAACACCGATCAGGGTTTTGCGGACGCGCTTCTGTTCGGCGGTTCGTCCGACTCAAGCGGCGACAAGCCCGTCGATGCCGACGCCGAAAAGACGAAGACCGATTCGGGTCAGCCGGCTGCGGGAACGACCGACGCGCCGCCCAAGCCCGCGGACTCCGGAACAATCGATCAACAGAGCAGCGGCAGCAGCTGGTGGCCGTTCTAATCCATTCGTTTTCTGACTGAACCTTCAGCGGCTTTTCGCGCTGGCGCACGTCGAGCAAAGGCGAGAATGCCGAACGCAAAATTTTCCGGATATCTTGCTGGCTGCGCTTTGGCGTTTGCCGGCTGCCTGGCACCGGCGTCGGCGCAGGACAATCACATCTTTCAGTTCGCGCTGCAGAATGGCATGCAGGTCGTCGTCGTGCCGGATCACCGCGCGCCGGTGGTGACGCAGATGTTGTGGTTCAAGGTCGGCGGCGTCGATGATCCGCAGGGATTGTCGGGCCTTGCGCATTTCTTCGAACACATGATGTTTCGCGGCACCGCCACGGTGAAGGGCGATCAGTTCGCGCAAACCGTCGCGCGCAACGGCGGCGAGGACAATGCCTTCACGACGCACGATTACACCGCCTTCTACGAGCAGATCGCCAAAGACCGTTTGCCGATCGTCATGCAGCTCGAAGCCGACCGCATGGCGAATCTCGATCTCTCCGACAACAACGTGAACACCGAACGCAGCGTAGTGCTGGAAGAGCGCCGCATGCGCATCGACAACGATCCGCAGTCGTTGATGCGCGAGCAGATGGAAGCGGCGCTGCATCTTTCGCATCCTTATGGCCGCCCGGTCATTGGCTGGCCGGATGAAGTGCGTCATATCGGGCGCAAGGAAGCGCAGGATTTCTACAATCATCACTATGCGCCGAACAACGCGATTCTTGTCGTTGCCGGCGATGTCACGCGCGAGGAAGTGCGCGCCGATGCCGAAGCGGCATATGGCAATGTGCCCTCGCGGCCGCTCTATCCGCGCGCGGAATTCGCGCAGCCGCCGCGTCTGGGTGAAACGCGGCTTGCGGTGTCGCGCCCCGATGTGAAGGTGCCAGTGTTCATGCGCCTGTACCGCGTGGTGAGCTACACGGAGGCCAAGCCGGGCGAAGCGGAGGCGCTGGAAACTCTCGCGCAGCTTCTGGGCGGCGATGCCACAAGCTCGCTTTATCGTGAGCTGGTCGTGAAGCGAAAGCTCGCGACGAATGCCGGCGCGAACTATGACGGCTACAACCGCGATGCGGGCGAGTTCAGCGTATTCGCCGTGCCGCGCCCCGGCGTGCGACTCGATCAGCTCGAGCAAGCCGTCGATCAGATATTGGAGTTCTACGCGAACAAGCCGGCGGCACCTGGTGATCTGCAGCGCGCCAAAACGCAGCTTGTCGCCGATGCAATTTACCAGCGCGACAGTCAGTACGAGATGGCGTCGGCTTACGGCCAGGCGCTGGTGATCGGGCTGACGACCGACGACGTGGATCAATGGCCGGGCCGCATCCGCGCCGTCACACCCGCCGCGGTGCAGGCCGCGGCGAAGAACGACGTCATCAAGCGCGAAGCGGTCAGCGGTTATCTCATGCCGTCAGGTGGCAAATGAGCGCGCGCCGGTTTCTCGCGACCCTTGCTGCCGCGCTCGCAATGGCGCTGCCTTCGCTGGCGCATGCCGTGACGATCCAGACATTGAGCGTCGGCCGCCAGAGCGAAGTCTGGTTCGTGCCCGATCATACCGTGCCGGTGATCGCGCTCACCGTGGCGTTGCCGGCAGGCTCGGCTTACGATCCGGCCAACAAGCCAGGGCTTGCCGCCTTCGCTGCCGCGCTCATCGACGAAGGCGCGGGCTCGTACAACAGTCAGGGCTTTCAGGCCGCGCTCAGCGGCCGCGCGATCCGCCTCTCCGCGACGCCGGAACGCGATTATCTCGTCGTCTCGGTTCTGACATTGAAAGAGAATGCGCCTGCCGCGTTCCGGTTGCTCGGCACGGCACTCGCCCGGCCGCGTTTCGATCCCGACGCGATTGCCCGCGTGCGTTCGCAGATTCTTGCAGGCCTGCAACAGGAAGACGAAGAGCCGTCGAACGTCGCGGCGAAAGCGTTCTTCCGCACGTTCTTCGCAGGCCATCCTTACGCGCATCCGGTGAGCGGCGATGCGGCGGGAATATCGTCCATCACGCGCGACGATCTGAAGAACTTCGCGGCGCAGCATTGGGTGCGCGGCGGAATCCATATTGCGGTCGCGGGCGATGTCGATACCGCGACGCTCAAAGCGTTGCTCGGCGCGGCGTTCTCGCAAATTCCCGACCGCGCGCCGCAGCCGGTGCCGTTCGTGACGCATATGGGTCAGCTGGGACTCCAGATCGTGCCGATGCCGGTCCCGCAACCGAACGTCGTGTTCGGCATGCCGGGCATCATGCGCAACGATCCGGATTTTCTGCCCGGCTATGTCGCGAATTACATTCTGGGCGGCGGTGGTTTTGCGTCACGCCTCACCACGGAAGTGCGCGAGAAGCGTGGCCTGACTTACGACATCTCGACCGGGCTCAATACCTTCCATCGCGCGGGTGTCCTGGCGGGGCAGGTCGCGACGAAAGCCGGATCGGTGCAGCAGACCATCGCGGTGATCAAAAGCACCATCGCCGATTTCGTGACCAACGGGCCGACGGACAAGGAGCTCGCCGATGCGAAAACCTATCTTACTGGATCGTTTCCGCTGGCGTTCTCGTCCAACACCGGCATCACGAGCCAGCTCAACGCGTTCCAGAATGCGGGCTTGCCCGTCACCTATGTCGCCAAGCGCAACGATCTGATCAACGCCGTGACGGCGGACGATGTGCGCCGCGCGTCGAAGCGCCTGTTCAACACCAACAAGCTCACCATCGTGGTGGCAGGAAGCCCGCAGGCGGCGCAGCCGTCCAAGCCGCTGCCGGGCGCGGACAAGCCCACCAAACCCGCCGTCAGGCCGGTCAAAGCCAAGCCGCGCGCGACGCCGAAACCGGCCAAGCCCGTTGCCACATCCCCTCTCAAAACAACGCCGCACCGCTGATTTTGCCTGTTGATGCGCAGGAACCGGGCCGCCGCGGCGCGAACCCGTCTGCTAACCTCATCGCATGAAGATTCGCCGTCTTTCCGAAGGCACCGTGAACCGCATCGCCGCGGGCGAGGTGGTCGAGCGTCCGGCCAGCGCCGTGAAGGAGCTGGTGGAGAACGCGCTCGACGCCGGCGCGCGGCGTATTGACGTTTCGGTCTCAGCCGGCGGCGCGGATTTGATTTTGGTCGAAGACGATGGCGCGGGCATGGATGTGGGCGATCTGACGCTCGCCATCGAACGCCACGCGACCTCCAAGCTGCCGGTGGCAGACGGCGAGGACGATCTTTCGCATATCGTGACGATGGGCTTTCGCGGCGAGGCGTTGCCCTCCATCGGCGCGGTGGCGCGCTTGTCGATCGCAAGCCGCACCGCACAGGGCGAAGCGAACGAAATCCGCGTCGACGGCGGTGCGGTCGGCGGTCCTTCACCGATCTCGTTCCGCGCACTCGGGCAATCGGGCACGCGCGTCGAAGTGCGCGCGCTTTTTTACGCGACACCCGCGCGGCTGAAATTTCTCAAGAGCACGCGCAGCGAAGACATCGCGACCACCGATGTCGTCAAGCGCCTTGCCATGTCGCGTCCGGATGTAGCGTTCACACTAACGCTCGACGGGCGGCGCTCGCTCGATCTGGAAGCGGAGACTCCAGAGTTGACCACGGCCTCAAGCAGCGCAGCGGTAGGCCAACTAAAAAGACTCGCGCGCATTATGGGCCGCGACTTCGGCGACAATGCCGCGCCGGTCGATGTTGCCCGCGAAGGTGTCCGCATTTCCGGTTTCGCGGGATTGCCGACATACAACCGCGCCAACGCGCAGATGCAATTCCTGTTTGTGAACGGACGGCCCGTGCGCGACAAGCTTCTGATCGGCGCGGTGCGCGGCGCCTATGCCGATTTCCTCGCGCGCGACCGCCATCCGGCGCTGGCGTTGTTCCTCGATTGCGATCCGTCGTTTGTGGACGTGAACGTGCATCCGGCGAAAACCGAAGTGCGCTTTCGCGATGCGGGTTTGGTACGCGGCATGATCGTGTCATCGCTGAAATATGCGCTGGCCGCTGCCGGGCATCGCGCATCGACAACGGTTGCCGGTTCCGCGCTGGCCTCGTTCCGCCCAGAGGCGGCGACCTATGGCGATAACGTGCGGCCCTTTCCGGTTTCGCCGCAGATGGCGGATGCCGCGCGCGCGTTTCAATCGCCGCTGTTCGCGGGCAACGCCGCGCCGGCCTATTCCGCGCGTGTCGAAGACGCGCAACCGCAGACGCAGCAGATGGAATTGCCGCTTGGCCTGGCGCGCGCGCAACTTCATGAGACGTATATCGTGGCGCAGACGGCGGACGGCATCGTTATCGTCGATCAGCACGCCGCGCATGAGCGGCTCGTCTATGAGCGCATGAAGCGCGCACTGGCCGAAGGTGGCATCGCGCGCCAGCCGTTGCTCATTCCCGAAGTGGTGTCGCTCGATCCCGCAGAAGTCACGCGGCTGTCCACGCGCGCGGGCGAACTCGCCGAACTCGGCTTGATCGTCGAAGCGTTCGGGCCGGATGCGGTCGTCGTGCGCGAAATGCCCGCGATGCTCGGCAAGGCGGATATCGCCGGTCTGGTGCGTGATCTCGCCGACGACATCGCCGAAACCGGCAACGCGCTTTCGCTGAAAGAACGGCTGGAAGAAGTCGCCGGAACGCTCGCATGCCACACCAGCGTGCGCGCCGGCCGCCGCTTGAATGCCGACGAGATGAACGCGCTCCTGCGCGAAATGGAATCCACACCGCACTCCGGCCAATGCAATCACGGCAGGCCGACCTATGTGGAGCTCAAGCTGGCAGATATCGAGCGGCTGTTTGGGAGACGGTAAGTTAGCATTCGTTTCAATGCATTCGGTGGCAGGCCGATAAGGTAACCCGATAAATGTCTATTCTGTTTTTGCTGGGGTTTTTTGCGTTCATTTTCGGACTCAATTTAATTGGCGTGCTTCGAATACATCGGCCTTTGGCGGTCCCGCTTCTAACATTCGTGTTCAGCGCGGGTTGCTTCGGGTTGGCGCTGTGGCATGTACATGACTATCCAGACGCATTGTTCAGTCACATCAAGTTGCCTCCATCGGCGCATTGCTATCTTCTTCCCGGGCTGACCGGAGATCAGATTGTTTGTCCGCCGGGTAGGCTACATTCGCCTCCAGGCGATGTGTCCCTCGGATTCAAATTTCTTCTGGCGCTGGCGTTTTGTTGGCCGATTACTCTTGGCGTTCCCTTCTTTGTCCTGATCAATCATTTCGTCTTTTGGCGTGACAGACATCACAAATTTTTTCCACCGGTTCACGAGCCGGAAGATGCGCATCAGCTCAGAGAAGCTGCCGATCTGGGACGACAACTCGCGTCAGACATTTCTGACGAAAAAGTTCGCGAGAAATATCTTTCGCACGCTCGCCTTCTGGAAGAACTAGCTAGCAAGATAGAAGCTAACAATAAGGACGCTGAAACGATTTAGATCGATGTTCACGCCCGCGATTTTGCATAAAGGTCAATTTGAACTTTCCGATGTCGCGGTGAGCGTCTCGGAGGACGCGTGGACGCCAAGCGCTTCGTATGACGCTCTTGTGCAAAACGCGTGGCAAGAGCGCGTTCGGGAGGCGGCACGTGAAGCGCATCCGGTATGGGATGGGCAGTTCTACCGCGTTACAAATATCGGCGGCATGAACAACGGTTCAACGTCTCCGAGATTATGTTTGGGATCGATATCTTACCGATACATCGCAACATATCGCGCGCTTCACGAACATCATGCGCGAGAGGGTCTTGCGCCTCTCCACCATCTCGCCACCGCGGGTCTTATCCGCACGCGCGACGGGCAGTTTGTTTTTGGACGGCGCAGCCGCAACGGCGCGATCGACCTTATCGGCGGCGGCGTGCAAAGCGATGAACTTGCCATCACATGCGGCGCGGACATCGAGGCGAATCTGCGCAAGGAAATTTTGGAAGAGCTGGGTGTGCGCAGCGAGCAAATACGGGACGTGCAAGGGAAGGGCATTGTGCTCTCGACAACCTCCAACGTCCTCGTCATCGCGGCGGTCGATCTCGCCCTTTCGATGCACGAGGTCGCCGCGCAATTCGCCCATCGCAGCGACGACGAAATGTCGGATCTGGTTTTCGTTGGCGAAGCCGAACTCTGCGCCTTTCTCGGAACCATGACCGACTATCGCGCACTGATACCGGCATTGACGCCGTGTTCGTGACGGGAGATTCCGGCGGCAGAAGAGCCGTCGTAGAATGCACTATACTGTTGCCGTATTCCCATACTGTCATCGCCCGCTTTATGCGGGCGATCCAATTTCCTTTTCAACAAGAAAGATGGATCACCCGGATCGCTCGCGAAAAGGCTCGCGACCGTGTGATGACAAATCGGGTGAGCAGAATTCAACGCTTGACACCGCCAATATATATTCCTATTGTTAGGTAATCCAAAAGAGACTCGAAGTGCCGCTCAAAAAGCGGTTTCGGTGCGCGGGAGAACTATGTCTGGAAGAATGCGAGAGGCGAATGAATGGGAGACGGGAGGAGGTATCGCAAAACGTGAATTCAAATGCGCCGGCGCATGCTAGACCACAAAATCTGGATCTGAACGCAGTTTGCGAGAGGCAAAAAGCGAAGATCAACCGGAAGGATATTCTCGAAGAAAATCAGGTGGTTGAATGAAATCGGCAAAAATTCTTCAACAAATTCAATGATGGCTTTCACGAGAGCCGAATCTCAACTTCAACTCGCAGGGCGCTGAATCGGAAGGCGGCAGGCAATCTTGATATTTCACTGCCGCGCTTGAAATCGATAGGACGGATTTGATTTGAACCGGCATATTTTGGGGAAACATGGCTGACGAAGACGCGGATGGTTTGGCCGAGGACATCGCAGAAGTCTCCGGCAACATCCTGAAAATTCTCGGGCCCGGTCTCGTTACCGGCGCGGCCGACGACGATCCCAGCGGTATCGCGACCTACAGCCAGATCGGCGCGCAGTTCGGTTACGGCATGGGCTGGGCGGTGATCCTGAGCTATCCGCTCATGGCCGCCATTCAGGAAGTCGCGGCGCATATCGGCGTCGTGACGGGTGCGGGCATCGCGCGCAATGTCAGGCAGCACTATGCGCGCTGGGTGCTCGTCGCCATCGTGATCGCGCTGCTCATCGCCAACGTAATCAATATCGGCGCGGACATCGCCGCGATGGGCGACGCAGCCAGCCTGCTCATCGGCGGGCCGATGGAATTCTGGGTGGTTCTGGTGGCCGCATTCTCGGTGTTGCTGGAGACGTTTCTCTCCTATGCGCGATACGCGTCCGTGTTGAAATGGATGACCCTTGCGTTGTTCGCCTATGTCGCGACGGCCATCGTCGCGCATGTCGATTGGAGCATGGCGTTGATCGGCGCGGTCTTGCCGGTGCTGACGCTGAATGGCGCGCAATTCACCGCGCTTGTCGCCGTGCTGGGCACGACGATCAGTCCCTATCTCTTCTTCTGGCAATCGGCGCAGGAGGTGGAAGAGTTGGCGCGGCGGCATGTGAAGCCGCTCCACATCGCCCCGCGCAGGGCGGGCGCGGAATTTCGCCGCATCCGCATCGACACGCTGGTCGGAATGGGCGCCTCCAATTTGATCGCCTGGTTCATCATCGTCTCGACCGCGGCCACGCTGCATGTGCACGGCATCACCAACATTCAGACGAGCGCGCAAGCGGCGCAGGCGCTGGCTCCGATCGCGGGAAAATTCGCGAGCGTGATTTTTTCCATCGGCATTATCGGTACCGGGCTGCTCGCCCTGCCGGTGCTGGCGGGATCGTCGGCCTATGCGGTGTGCGAGACATTCGGATGGAATCAAGGCCTCAACGCGAAACCGCGCGCGGCGCGCGCTTTCTACGGCATCATCGCGGGCGGCACGTTTCTCGGTGGCGCGCTTGCCTTCACACCGATCGATCCGATGAAGGCGCTCTACTGGAGCGCGGTGGTGAACGGTCTTCTGGCGGGCCCGCTGATGGTCGTGATGATGCTCGTCGCATCGAACGGGCGCGTGATGGGAAATCTTACGCTCACGCCCTGGTTCAAGTTCTGGGGTTGGTTATCGACGGCGGTGATGCTCGCCGCGGCGGTTGGGCTAATCGTGACGATGTAGGGCGGGGCGGAATTTCAGGCCATTGTCGCCATCGCCGAGGAGGAGGTCAGGCAGACGCGAAATTGAACAAACAAATCCGCGCGGCGCCGTAGATGCGTTCATCGCGCAATACGAAACCATCCGTGGACGGAGTAATTTCGTCCTTCGCCGTTTCGGCGACGATGAGCGCGTTCGGCGAGAGCCATCCACCGTCGCGCAACTCCACAAGCGCCGGTGCGATCAGGTTCTTGCGATATGGCGGATCGAGAAAGACAAGATCGAACGGCCCGCCGCTTCCGGTGTTCATCGGCCCCAGATCGGTCGCATCGCGCCTCCAGATTTTCGTGACGCCGGTGAGGTTCAGCGCTTCGACATTCTCGCGGATCAGCGCGCGGCTCTCGGCAGCGTTATCGACAAAGAGGCAGAACGAAGCGCCGTGGCTGATCGCCTCGATGCCGAGCGCGCCGGTGCCTGCGAAGAGATCGGCAACGCGTGCGCCTTCGAGCGAAATGCCGAAATCATTGTGCAGCAGAATGTTGAAGATGGCTTGTCTTGCCCTGTCCGACGTCGGGCGGACCGAGGCATCATCGGGCGCACGAAGGTTTCGTCCGCGAAGCGTTCCGCCGGTGATGCGCAAGGCCGCCTACGGTTCTTCCGACATTTGCAGCAACAGCTTTCCCGTGTTGCCGCCGATGAAGAGAAGATTGAGCGCGAACAAAGCCTGGTCGATGCCTTTGACGACATGAACGTCGTATTTGATTTTTCCCTCGCCGACCCACGGCATCATGTCGCGATAGAATTCGGGAAGGCGCTGGAAATAATCGATGATGATGAAACCTTCGACACGGGCGCGTTTCATCAGGATGTTCGCGAAATTGCGCGGGCCGGGGATCGGTCCCGTCGCGTTGTAGCCCGCGATCATTCCACAAAGCACGATGCGGGCTTTGAGGTTGAGATTGTCCATCACGGCTTCAAGGATCTCGCCGCCGGCATTCTCGAAGTCGATGTCGATGCCGTTCGGGCATTCGCGTTTCAGCGCCTTGGCGACATCTTCCTTTTTGTAGTTGATGCACGCATCAAAGCCGAAATCTTTCACGACATGGCGGCATTTTTCGTCCGAGCCTGCGATGCCCACTACGCGGCAGCCTTTGAGTTTGGCGATCTGTCCGACGATCGAGCCGACAGCGCCGGCGGCCGCCGAGACCACGACCGTCTCGCCCGCTTTCGGTTGGCCGATGTCGAGCAATCCGAAATAAGCCGTGGCGCCGGTCATGCCGAGCACGCTCATGCTGGCGGTTAGTGGCGCAGGCCCGCGCGGAATTTTCTGGCCACCATCGAGCACGGCGTATTCCTGCCAGCCGACAATGCCCGAAACGATGTCGCCTTTCTGAAAGCCGGGATTATTGGACTCTTCGACGACCGATAGCGTGCCGCCGCGCATCACATCGCCGATCTGGACCGGCGGCATGTATTGGTCCATGTCGCTCATCCAGATGCGGTTCGTGGGATCA
>Ga0265338_10009515_pt1 | contig 11573 bp, 11 predicted proteins | sample 42126metaG_FD_193579 | JGI IMG/M metagenome (GOLD analysis project Ga0265338, IMG submission 193579) | Rhizosphere microbial communities from Carex aquatilis grown in University of Washington, Seatle, WA, United States - 4-21-26 metaG | ecosystem: Host-associated > Plants > Roots > Rhizosphere... | reverse complement strand
TGATACTCCGGCCAGGGTTGACACGGTTGCGCTTGAGCATCGTCAGCGTAGTCTGGAGGATGTTGTAGACGTAGCGATCCCCAATAGGTAGTTTGCGCAACTGCTCCAGGAATCTTTCGAGGAAGGCCTGATCCACTTGCGCCACCGGTGTCGTCGAGTCAAAATTGGTCAGAAAACTGAGCCGCCTAGTGTAGGCCTTGAGTGTACTGCGCGATGCACCGTAGCCGTCTTTCCCCATGCGCACCCTGGTGAAATTCAGAAACTCCGTCACTGCCTTAGCGGTCGTGATGACGTGAGCTTCGGGTTGCTGGGTGTCAGGGTGCGGATCATCAGGCTGCTCTTCGCGAACACCCGCGATTGCTGCCCTTTTCAACTCCGACTCTTTGTTGACTAAAGCGATCCGCGCAACATCTGCACGGCGTCCCGCGCTGCGGGCTCGCTTGCGATTGCCTTCGTACCAGAACAGGTAGTAGGTCTGACCGACTGGAAGATCGATCAGTTTCTTAGGAGGGACGGTGTAGCCGCCTGCACTGCGAATGTAAAGTGCCGCTGTCTTGTTCGCCACGTACTATACCTCGGTGGTAAATACACCGAGGGCGGCGAAGATCGTCCGTAGTAGTAACAGTTTTTAGTAACAGGCCAGCTATTCTATTGATTCTAAAAGCTGGCGGGGACGACGGGGCTCGAACCCGCGACCTCTGCCGTGACAGAAGTGCTTTTGAACATAACTCATTGAAAACATGAGCATTGATGGCCATCAAGAGCACTCAAAAGCGGTGGAAAACACGGGTAGAAATTGGTTCAGCACCCTCGACAGCACCCTCGCAAATCTCGACTTTTTGGGCCCAGACCCCTGCTTTCTCGCGGCAGAGGTCGGCAAAATTGGACCACTGCCGTTGTACGGCAGAGGTCTGGCGCCCTCTGACTGCTGCCGTTGTTCGGCAGAGGTCGGCAGGAGTGCTGAAAAACGAGCATTGTCTCGGCAGAGATCTACTATGTCCGTTTCCTGGAGAAATCTTGCGCAGCAAAAAAAAGCCGCCTCGTTTTTCTCGCAAATCGACTTTAGATCTGTGCGGCATCATCTCGGAAATAAGGTACTTACATTGCGCATCGCAAGGATGCTGGAGAGGGCGCTGAACGTTCGCTTTCTATTCGCAATTTGGCTCATTTTGCAGCAAAACCGGCCCTGATCGCACCCTCATCGGGCTCGTCATCGTGACAAAATGCTTCCACTGCCAGAAGGGGCCGACAATAATCGGGCAGAGGGCCGAGTGCCCGCTATCTGAGGGTGTTTTCCAGGGTGCTGAAATTCTGTTAGATGTTCGTTATCGCGAAGCGCGATGGATAGGCTGCGTACGCATGTGTACCGTTGCCGCGACTCACTTAGGTTCAAATCCCGCGAAGAGCAGGTTTAGCCACCCTAGGTGTTGACAATCGTCTCACGCAATGGCATTATCGTCTCATGAAGTCCGATATAAGTTTCATGAGCGAGCTATTTCGTATCGTAAACGGTGCACTTCGTCTCGATATAGACAAGGTGCGCAACTATACGGCATTCCTCGCTGAAAAATTGGAGAAGGCTGGCGATGTGTCATCGGCGGCACGGCTGCGCAAGATGCTTGAAGAGAGCGATCAGCAGTTGCGGCCAGCAGGTGCCGCGTTTGCGAAAGTGCTCCCCGTGGACGAAGATAGCAGGTTTCCGCTGATCGAACAGGTCAATCTCAAGACCTTGTCCGAGGCCCCGGTGATCCTTGGGCAGGAGCAATGGGACACTGTCAACGAGTTCTTGAGTATCGCGAAGAGTTATGCGCTGGCTGACAGCGACGGCCTGACAACCTCGCTCAGTTTCTTGATGTACGGTCCTCCAGGAACCGGGAAGAGCCGCCTCGCGCGGTTTATCGCGAAGGAACTCGGTCTCGACTTATACATTGCACGCCTTGACGGCCTGATCTCGTCGTTTCTCGGAAGTACCTCGAAAAACATCCGTGCCCTTTTTGATTTCGCGGCGAGGACGCCGTGCGTGCTGTTTCTCGACGAATTCGATGCAATCGCGAAGCTGCGCGGCGACAGTCAGGAACTCGGCGAACTGAAGCGCGTTGTGAACAGCTTCATCCAGAATCTCGACACACTGGGCAGTCACTCCATCGTGATCGCAGCGACGAACCACCAGGAGCTACTAGACTCCGCCATCTGGCGGCGCTTTAGCTACCGGCTCGCGCTCGATTTCCCGACGGCAGATTTACGAGAGAAGATGTGGGCGGCACTCAGTGGGGGATTGGAATTCACGGACCGAGAAATTGCGCTCCTTGTTGATCTGTCCGACGGGTTTTCAGGTTCGGACATTCGTGAGGTCTATGTGCGGCTCCGCCGCCGTCAGCTCACCAAGCAACAGCACCCCGGGCTGAAGGATGCCTTCCAGGTTCTTCAAAACATGGGTATCGGAGAGGGCGAGGACCGTCGTTTTCTATCGCAGTTGCGCGGCAAGGATGTCCAGACAGTTGCGAACTTGCTACGCGATCGAAACGCCAAGCTGTATAGTCACGCCGCACTCGCCGATCTGCTGGGCGTTTCAAAAGCGACGGCGCATCGCTGGGCCACAGGAACGGAGATAGAAACCAATGGCTGAGACAACCAGACCACCGCGACAAGAACGCCTTCTGATCAAGGTGATCATGCCCAAGCAATACACGGAGAGGAAAGTACCGGGCGGCGGAACGCCGCCGAAGCCATTCCGGCCGGTCGATCAGAAATACCGAGCGTCCCTGTCAAGCCAGGTCGCGGCCATCCGCACCGCGATTGTTCCGCAGATCAGGACGGCTGGCGCTGCGCCGGTCAGGGTGAAGTTGGTCTCGCAGGCGGCTGCCAAGAGTCACCGACCGGAGCATCTTTTTTCGGCGCAGTCCTGCCCAATCGTGAGCGGAGGAGGCCTCGGTGAGTTGTTCGTCAAGGCGACGCCCGAGGGGCTGGACCGCCTGACGTCGATCATCGAGCACAACACGTCAGACCAAATGACGAAGGAGTTGTCGTGTGTCGAAACGATTGAGCCGATCACGCCTGCGTATCGACGTAGCGGCCTTGACGCGGCTGACGTGCTTCGCAACAGTCCGCGCGGAAAGAATGGCTTCATCACGCGCGTCGGGCTGTTCAACTTCGGCCCGGATCGGGATCAGCCGAATCTGGTTGCGGACTTGCAAGCTGTGTGTAAGCGGCGCGACATCACCTTGAGTACGCGAGGATATTCGCCTTCGAGCTTCACCTACGAAGCTGAATGCAGAACGGTGGACGATGTCGAAGCGCTTTCTCGCGTCATCGGCGTACGTTCGATTGCACCGATGCCGCTCATCCGTACCATCCGCCCGCGCATGTTTGCCACAAAGCCGTTGCCGGCGCTGCCAACTGCGGCAGACGTGACCGGGGACTTCCCCGTCGTCGTTGTCGTGGACAGTGGTATCGCAAGCGATATTGCTGGCCTTGAGAGCTGGGTGGCGGGTCGCAACTCAGAGGTCGCGCCCGCCTACAGGAACACCGATCACGGAACCTTCGTCGCAGGATTGATCTGTTGGGGCAGCCAGCTCAATCCGACGATTGCGGGCCTGGATGACGGCCCATGCGGCGTTTATGACCTCCAAGTCATCCCTAACGACGATCCGGCAAAAGGAAGCACGCTGCCCTTGTTTGAATCCGAGTTCCTTCAGACGCTCGACGACGCACTGAAGCAGCACGCCAACAAATACAAAGTCTGGAATCTTTCGCTCGGCACAAGCGCAGTTTGCTCGCTCGATAAGTTCTCTGAACTGGCCGAAGAACTCGACAACCTTCAGGAGAAATATCAGGTCTCCTTCGTTATCAGCGCCGGGAACTACGATACGCCGCCGCTGCTGGATTATCCGCGCACCGGAAAGCAGTTGAGCGCCGGACGGATTACGACGCCGGCGGATAGCGTCCTCGGGATCACGGTCGGAGCAGTATCCCACGTGGATTACAAAACCAAAGGCCCAAAGGAGCATCACCCGTCCGCGTTCTCGCGGCACGGCGCGGGACCGAACTACGTCATCAAGCCTGACTTAGTCCACTATGGGGGAGCCTGCGCGACTGACGCCTCACATATTTCTGGGATCCGCTCTGTCAATGGAAACGGTTCGGCTGAGAATCTCGGCACGAGCTTTGCGACGCCCCTTGTAGCGCGGACGCTGGCGCAAATCTATCACCAGGTGACGCCCACCCCGTCACCCGTGCTTGCGCGGGCGCTGCTCACGCACCACGCACGCGATCCGCGGACATCTCAGCGCGTGCCCGACGGCGAAGAGAATTTTTTCGGCTTCGGCTTGCCCGCGCCGGTGCCCTATTGCCTCGAATGCACTCCGCATACGTCAACACTCGTCTTCGACGACGTACTGCGCCCCGGCTACTTTCTCGAATGGAATGACTTTCCTTACCCGCCGTCGCTTAAGCGCGACGGTAAATATTACGGCGAGGTCTGGATGACTGTCGCCTTCGCTCCGGCACGTGGCGCCCGGTGGGGGACGGAGTATTGCGAGACACATATCGACGCCCACTTCGGGGTCTACCGCAAGGAGAAATCGCGAGAGACGGGCCTCGTCAAGCCGAAGTTGAAGTTCGTCGGCATGGTACCTCCCGAGCACAAAAACGTGGGCGAGCTATACGAGTCCTATCAGGTTGAAAAGCTACGCAAGTGGGCTCCCGTGCGCACATATTACGGCAACATGGAAGGCGGCGAGCGCGGCGAGCGCTGGCGCATGATGCTCCGCCTGCTGACCCGGCACGGCATAGAAGACGAGGACGCCTTCAAGCCGCAACCGTTCTCGTTGATCGTGACGATTTCCGATCCGCAGAAAAAGGTCCGCGTTTACGACGAGATGGCGCAGCTTGTCCGCAACCGCTTCCAATCGCAGAACCTCACGGTTCGTGCGGCGGCGCGGGTGAAGGCGCGCACATGAGTTTTTTCAGAACAGAGGGGAGGTGAAAAACGATGTCGAAGAGACCGAGTGGATTGAGACCCGGTGAAACCGTCCCGGTGTCCGGTCTGTACCAGCAGATCGGACCCCGTGGCGGAAAGGGTTCAGAGGTGACTTCCGTGAAGGGAGAACCGTTGCCTCCTGCACCTGTAAAGGGAACCACATACAAACTCGTGGACCCTGCAAAACACAAATCCGGACGGTAAGGCACGCGCTTGGCGAGCCGGAACAACCCGGCCCTCCAAGCTTATCACCAATGTTGGGCGCTAGAAGTGTGTTTGTAAAAGGAGAAAATAAATGTCCGAACATGAACATAAGCACGAGGTGAAGATTTTCATCGATCAGAACACGTACCATTCGCCCAACCCCACCACGGGCGCAGCGTTGTATACGCTGGGCAAAGTGGAACCGGGCCTGGAGCTCTTTCGCGAAGTGACAGGCGATAGAGAAGACCCGGAAGTGTCGAACGGGCCGGAGACGGTCCACCTGAAAGAGGACGAGCACTTTCACAGCGGGAAGCCGAAGACGTACACGATTTATGTGAACGGTCAGGAGAAGACGGTCGCGACAAAGACCGTGACCTACGAGCAGATTGTAAAGCTCGCGTTTCCCAACCCGATCATCGGTCAAAACATTATTTACACAGTGGGCTACGAGGATGGCCCGCACAAGAACCCGTCGGGAAGTCTCATGCCTGGCGGCAAGGTCTACGTGAAAGATGGAATGATCTTCGATGTCACGCCAACTGATAAATCGTAGTTGGGATTTGCAGAAGCTGCAGAACGAAGGCTATGAGCTGAACATCAAAGCCGGGTTTCTGCTCGTGAAGGGCGTGCCGTATGTGAACTCCCGAAAGGAAGTTCATCGCGGCACGCTCGTCGTGAAGCTGGTCCTCGCCGGCGACAAGACAACACTACCTGACGATCATGTGGCGTATTTCGCAGGCGAGCATCCCTGCAACGCCGATGGAACGGAGATAGCGCAGATTAAACACATCACCGGCGAACGCACGCTCGCCGAGGGCGTGGTCATTCAGCACTCGTTTTCGGCGAAACCGAAGCCGGAGAATTCTTACCCTGACTACCACAAGAAGATCGCTACCTATGCGGCCATCCTTGCCGGCCCGGCCCAGCTCATCGATCCAACGGCGAAGCCGCAGACTTTCAAGGTTGTCGCACCCGAGGAGGAAACGCCGGAAACGCCGTTTAACTACACAGATACCGCTTCGAGCCGGGCCGAAATCGACGTGATCACGGCGAAGCTGCAAAAGCTGAAGCGGGTTGCGATCGCTGGCCTCGGCGGCACGGGTTCTTATGTGCTCGATTTCGTCGCGAAAACGCCGGTGTGGGAAATCCATCTTTATGATGGCGACGCTTATCTGCAGCACAACGCGTTCCGGTCTCCGGGTGCCCCCTCCCTGGCGGAGCTTGAAGTCCAGACGCAGAAAGCGACCTGGTTCAAAGACATCTACTCGAAGATGCATTCGGGGGTGAAGGATCACCCGGTTTATATCGACGAGTCCAACGTCGAAGAGCTGCGCAGCATGGATTTCGTTTTTGTCTGCGTGGACAGTGGCGAATCCAAAGAGCTCATTATCAGAAAGCTTGAGGAGTTCAACGTTCCATTCATCGACGTGGGCATGGGTGTGCGGGTGGCTGACGAGATGCTGGCCGGTGCCGTGCGGGTCACCACCAGCACGCCGGGCAGGCGCAATCATTTTCGGGGTCGGGTTTCTTTCGAGGATCTCGGCAATAATGAATACAATCGCAATATCCAGGTCGCCGATCTGAATGCACTGAACGCTACCCTGGCCGTGATCAAGTGGAAGAAGCTATTCGGCTTCTACCTCGACATGAAATCAGAGCATCACAGCCAGTTCCATACGGCCACGAATAAGCTCATCAACGAAGACAAACCCATCAGAGAAGAAACACCCGACGAATGAAACAGCCGGTCACCTTCAAACACGAATTTGTCCAGTTTATTCCGGAGGATCTGCAGGAAGGGACGGTCTATGTCTCGATCCGCTTTGCAACGGTCTCGCACCTTTGCGCCTGTGGCTGCAAAACCAAAGTGGTTACCCCGCTGAAGCCAACCGATTGGAAGCTCACTTTTGACGGCAAGTCCATTTCGCTTCATCCATCGATTGGGAACTGGAGCTTCCCGTGCCGGTCGCATTATTGGATAAGGAATAACAGGGTGCAATGGGCCGAGGACTGGTCCCAGCGCCAGATCGATGCGGGCCGGGCTCACGACAGGCAATCTAGGGAGAAGTATTTTGACGGCGAACTAGCCGCGAACGAACCTGCAACTCCGACGCGGTCGGATTCGGCAGTCCCGAGTTCCCCGGCGTCACCGAAGAGATCCTGGTGGAGATCGCTGTGGCCGTGGTGACAGAAAATGTCTATCCACAGATGTGGGCACAATCATCTCAACAAGCTTGCTCTGTGCGGCACGCTTCTGCGAGTTCACGGCCTGCGTGTAGCGGGGCTCATGCGCATCCGGTTCAGAGATAATCGGCTAAGCGTATTTATTCAAACGCGTAACATCCCCTTGGTACCCCGATCCGAAGCTGGCTTTGCGCTTAACGGGAATCGCATCAGTCCAGCACCCTTTTGAGCACCCTGAATCGCGACAAACGGGCAAATTTGTAGGCAAGACCTTTGCCGCGCAAAGGCAGAAATTTGTTCCGATTGCGATGTGAGGTTCCTTCACTAGCTTTTATGGACGACCTCGAACGAGTATCCGTCCGGATCAAACACGTCAGCGGCGTAGTATCCCGGATAGTATTCGACTCGCGCCCGCGGTGAGATATTGTCTTTGGCGCCAGCGGAAATCGCAGCCTTGTAGAACTCATCGACTTTCTGATTGCTTTCGGCCATGAAACCCCAGTGAATTGCGGCCGGATCGGGTTTTCCTTGCTGGAGCCAAAAGAACGCTTGCTTTCCATCGCCAAATCCCCACAGATCAGGATGACCGGCTTCGCCCTTGTAGGGCAGAAAGAACTTGATCTTTAGAGGCTTCAAGGCCGCCTCATAGAACGCCAGCGAACGTTCGACATTGCTGACAGTCAGAATCATGAAACCGAGCATTGTTCTCTCCTTCAGATCACGAGGGCTTCAACGGCCTTTTCGCCATTGGGTACGGCATAGATCGCAAGCGGCGGTATGTTCATGCCCTCTGCCCTTACGGTTTGTACATCGTCGATTCCAATGAAGCCTAGAATCTGGCGGAGATAGGGCTCGACAGTATCCCATGGCTTCCAAGGTCCTTCACTGAAGACTCCACCAGATGCGAGCACCAGGATCGCCTTCTTGCCTTTCGCAAGCCCCTCAACGCCTGCGCCGGCGTAGTTGAAAGTCTTCCCAGCGCGTACAACATGGTCAATCCACGCCTTCAGGGAAGACGGGATGCCGAAATTCCACATGGGGCTGGCAATCACTAACAGGTCGGAGGATAGGAGCTCTTCAGTGAGTTCGTCCGACAGATGCAACGCGTCCTTCAGTGTTCCTGCCTCCACGGGGTCACGCGTCGTCATCGCCTTCAGAGTCGATTCGTCCAGGTGAGGAACGTTGCCATGCGCAAGGTCGCGTTCGACGATTCTAGCCTCTGGATATTGGGCCTCAAGCCGTGCTCGCACCTTGCCGGCTAATGTGCGGCTCGCAGATTCGGGACCACGAGGACTCGATTCGACAATCAGGATCCGTTTCATTGGGGACTCCCTTTTTATTCCATACTTACTTTCTGTTCGTTGATTCTATTGTGAGAGCTTATTATGAACAATAAGGCACTTTCACATTCGTAGCGCACATGAGAGTAAGCATGAAAAAAGACAGCCAGAAGAAACCTCTTGACTCTGCATATGTCTGCGGCCATGGAGACCCGCTGGCCGTCCGCGAGCTGCTCACCAAAGTGGGAGATAAGTGGAGCATCTTTTTGATCCTCACTTTGGCGAAACTGCCAGGCCAGCGCGCTCGCTTCTCCGAGCTGGAGAGAGCGATCCCTGGCGTCTCACAAAGGATGCTGACACTGACGCTGCGAACCCTGGAGAGAGACGGGTTGCTCACAAGAGAGTTGTTTCCGGAAGTGCCTCTGCGAGTGGAGTACGAGCTGACTATACTCGGCCGAAGTCTGCTGCGCCCCATGCAGGGTCTAGTGGATTGGGTTATAGAGAATTGGCAGCAGGTAAAGACAGCGCGCGGCAAATTCGACGCGAGATGAACTGTGGCATTCCGTTAAGTGAGCGCCAAGCAGGTCAAATCCTTCTCAGCAGTCTGTCAGATCATGAGCAAAGCGACACAGAAGAAAAAAGTCGTTTGTTCGAGAATCCTGCCAGAGGGACGCCGCTGCGCGTCGCAAATCCCGAAGTCCTCGATCATGTTCATGAAAGTTGACAATGGAATCGGTACTCAAACCATTCGGGAAACTTGAACGCGCAGGCAGATCGGATTTGACATGTCAACTCATAGCGCCGCTGTAGCTGAGCCCGTCCCTCCCATTGGGCAACCGAATCCAGAGAAGCCGTCGAAGGGTCTCACCAGCGATGAAGCAACTACCCGCCTAAAAACAGATGGACTGAACGCCATGCCCGACGTTTCAGTTCGACCCATCATCAACCTTCTCAGCAAGTTTTGGGCGCCAATTCCTTGGCTTCTCGAAGCTTCCCTGATACTTGAGGCTGGACTGCACAAGTATTTCGAGGCGGCGATTATTGCGGGCCTCCTCATCTTCAACGCGACCCTGGCCTTCGTTCAGGAAGGAAAAGCGCAGGCGACCCTGAAAGCCCTGAGGTCGCGTCTCGCCCTGAACGCTTCCGTTCTCCGAGACGGCAAGTGGAAGGCTCTTCCTGCTACGCAATTGGTGCGCGGAGATCTAATCAAGTTGTCACTCGGAGCGGTCGTTGCGGCCGATGTTCATTTACTCAGTGGTTCTGTCCTGCTCGATCAGTCGATGCTTACGGGAGAATCGCTGCCTACCGAGGCAGGCGCTGGCGCGGATACCTATGCCGGAGCACTTGTGCGGCGCGGAGAAGCTACCGCGGAAGTAACAGCTACCGGAGCTCGCACGAAGTTCGGACGAACGGCGGAGTTGGTGCAAACGGCCCATTCCATCAGCTCGCAGCAGACCGCCGTGCTGCAGATTGTACGCAATCTGGCCATCTTCAATGGCGTCGTCATTGTGCTGATGGGGATCTTTGCCTACTCCCATTCTCTGCCGCGCGACGAGATTATCTCTCTGTTGCTTACCTCCGTCCTGGCTGCAATCCCTGTAGGACTGCCGGCGACGTTTACGCTGGCTGCCGCACTCGGCGCTCGCGCATTAGCGAAGTTAGGTGTCTTGCCGACCCGCCTCTCCGCAGTCGATGAAGCCGGAACAATCAATGTCTTGTGCTCAGACAAGACAGGAACCCTGACTCTCAATCAGTTATCTGTGACGACTGTCCGCGCTCTGTCAGGTTCGGATGAAGCCCATGTGTTGTCCATGGCCTCTCTGGCAAGTTCGGATGGGGGCTCCGATGCGGTAGACGCCGCAATCCGATCTGCTTCCGAGAAAAAGCTGCCACAGGATCTTCTGAAACTAAGCACGTTTGTGCCATTTGACCCAGCAAAGAAGACCTCCGAGGCCACAGCGACCAATGCAAAAGGCGAGGTCATTCGGATTGTCAAAGGCGCGTTCACGGCGGTAGTTGGCCTAACCGCCCCAGCACCCGACGCGGCCGGCATTGCTGATGAACTCGAGAAGAAGGGATTTCGAGTGCTCGCGGTCGCTGCAGGACCTTCAACGGCATTCGAGATCATCGGCCTGATTGCGCTCAGCGATCCGCCGCGCCCCGATTCTGTTTCTCTCATTGCGGAACTGAAGTCCCTCGGAGTGCGCACCGTGATGGTGACAGGTGACGCACCGGAGACCGCGGCCATCGTGGCGCGTGCGGTGGGTCTGGAAGACATAGTCTGCCCACCGGGGCCATTGCCTGGCAACATCAAGCCTCAGGACTTCGCGATTTTTGCGAGCATTCTTCCAGAAGGCAAGTTTGACCTCGTCAAGGCGTTTCAAAAAGGTGGGCACACGGTCGGCATGTGCGGCGATGGCGCAAATGATGCTCCGGCGCTTCGCCAGGCACAGATCGGCATTGCCGTTTCTACATCAACCGATGTGGCGAAATCGGCAGCCGGCGTTGTTCTCACCGAGGCGGGCCTCGGCGGAATCGTTGCCGCCGTAAAGGTGGGCAGAACTACATTTCAGCGCATTCTCAGCTACACACTGCGATCCACGACCAAGAAGATGTCGCAGATTCTTCTGCTCGCGATCGGCTTGTTGATGACCGGCCAAGCTATCCTCACCCCGATGCTGATGGTCATCATCATGATCACAGGCGACTTCCTCTCCATGTCCCTGGCGACAGACAGGGTTCGTCCTTCCGAGACGCCAAACTCATGGGAGATTGGCAAGATCACGGGCGCAGGCTTGATCCTGGGACTATTCTTTCTGGCTTTCTGCACGGGCATTCTGGCCGTAGGCAAATTCGAAATGCACTACGGAATCGATACGCTCAGGACCCTTACGGCCATCGTGCTTGTCTATGGAAGCCAGTCCATC
>Ga0265338_10009514_pt1 | contig 11574 bp, 9 predicted proteins | sample 42126metaG_FD_193579 | JGI IMG/M metagenome (GOLD analysis project Ga0265338, IMG submission 193579) | Rhizosphere microbial communities from Carex aquatilis grown in University of Washington, Seatle, WA, United States - 4-21-26 metaG | ecosystem: Host-associated > Plants > Roots > Rhizosphere >... | reverse complement strand
GATACACATCGGAGGTTGAGCCACCGGGGTAACGCAGCATACCCACGCCTATGTTCTTAATAGCTGTACTCGTCGAGCTATCAAGCAAATCTCCGTCCCAGACAGCCGTATTCAGTCCTTTGCTGATGCTGCTCAGGGTACCCAGAGACTGTCCGGCATTGACCGTCACCTGAGCACTGCTGGCAGCGAAAGCGCGGGTGGTACCCAGAGGGTTCGTTATAGCCAGCGCAGAGATTAGTATACAGAGCACCGCTAGACTGGCGAGACCTGCTTTCCGGCGCTGGAGCGTATGAAATCTGGAGAACATCTTTGTCATTGTGTACTTCTTTCCTTCCTCAGATATCTGTGCGGAAACGTTTACGCGACCTTGTTCTCCAAACATACGCTATCAGGACTAAGCATATCAACGACAGTTACAAAGCAGGTGACGAGAAAATAGAAAAGAAGAGGCCAAATTTCTGAAACAGGTTTCCCTACCACAAAAATTCGAACTCTTCTTACTCAGTTTAGTTGGGGAGCTTTATTGCTCCTCTTCTCGCGTAAATCGTTCATATTCAACAGGCAGAGCAATGCCAAAGCGCTCACACAGCGCAGAGACATCATGGTAGTCATTTTCATCCAGTTCATAGCCAGTATGAAATGTTACCAGCCACTCTGGTGAAATACACTTGACTGTGTAGCCCTGGATTGACCCGCTACCAGTTAACGAATCCAGCGGATACTCGACGCCAAAAACACACGTCCCATCTGCATCAAATGTATAGGAATGAAAATCTACCTGTTGCCCCTGGTCATTGCCCAGAACAAAATTACAGTCGCGAGTATCATTGCGGGGGACATCTTTGTACCCCTGCGCTTCAAGCAACGCACGCAGTTCTGGCACATCTTTGTGCTGTAACGCGATATCCAGATCCGTGTGTTCACGAGTCTGTTGCCCCAACAGTGCATCGACAGCCCAGCCGCCATCTACAAAGACCTCGACGCCATGCTGTTCAAAAAGCTGCAGAAGCTGAACCACCACCGCTGCGCTCATTTCCGCGTGGCTTTCTGGTTGAAAACGTTCCAATGGTTGCATGTCTGGTCAATACACCTCTTTCGTGCACAGTCAGCATCAACCCCAGAGTGCTGCCAAAAACTTCAGCTTTTCAAGAGTTTGATAGCTCTGGCCCCCTTCATGGTGATTATAAGGCCAGACTTTGATCTCCTTCGGACCTGTATAGTGATTGTACGCGGCGAAAACAGTGGATGGTGGGCAGACCTCATCCATCAAGGCTACCGAGAAAAGGGCGCGTGCGCTGGCCCGCACGGCGAAGTTCAGGCCATCAAAATAGGCCAGCGTCTCAAAAACGGTCTCTATTTTGTCGCGATGAACCTGGCAGAACTTGACGATTTCCTGGTAAGGCGCGCTATCAGTCATCTGCGTTGCCCGTTGGTAGTGACAGAGAAAGGGTACATCCGGCAGAGCTGCCTGCACGCTGGGTTCAAGACCGCTGACGGCCAGCGTAATCCCTCCGCCCTGGCTTCCTCCGCTGACAGCGATCCGTTGCGCATCGATGGCCGGATGTGATCTGGCTGCTTCAACGGCCCGCACAGCATCGCAGAAAACGCGGCGGTAATAATAGGTCTGCGGATGAAGAATGCCACGGGTCATAAAGCCAGGGGTGTGAGGATTAGAGCCATCTGGTTCGCTATCAGGCGTATCGCCAGTGCTCCAGTTACTACCCTGACCACGAGTATCCATAATCAGATGAGCAAAGCCCGCGCTACTCCAGGTCAGCCAATCAAACGGAAAGCTTCTACCACCCCCATAGCCAATATACTCTACCACGCAGGGCAAAGCCTCGTCGCGCTGCCTGGGGAGCAAGAGCCAGCCTTTAATGGGTTGACCGGCATAGCCATTGAACGTGACATCAAAACTTTCTACGGTGCGCAGGTTATAATCAACGGCGACAAAACGCGCATCAAGTGGATGCTGGCGTACAGCATCGAGTGTCTCTTGCCAGAAGGCATCAAAGTCGGCAGGCTCCCGACGCGCCGGGAGATAGTTGCGGAGTTCATCTAAAGGCAGGTCAAAAAAGGCCATGAGTTGTGATAACCTCCCAAATCAAAAAGAGTGCGCCCAGGACAGTATTTTCCGTGTAAAAGCTTCCATCTGGCCAGTATATTCTTTTTCTTCACCCCTTTTCAAGCTGATACTTTTCCTTTTCCCCTTGACATAGAGCGCGCTCTAAGCTGTAGACTAGAAATGGCAGACAGAGATGGCGTGATGTTATCAACGATAAAGAGCAAAAAGATCAAGACTGGAAGGAAAAGAGGAAACCATGCAAAAACGTGAGCTTGGCAATGCGAAGTTGACGGTTTCGGAACTGGGATATGGCTGTATGGGTTTGACAAGCTTTTACGGCAAGCCCGCCAGCGAAGACGAAGCCATTCGTGTTATCCACAGGGCTATCGACCTGGGCGTGACCTTTTTCGATTCGGCTGAGGCATATGGGCCTTTTACCAATGAGAAGCTGGTAGGGCGTGCCCTGAAAGGACGGCGCGACTCGGTGGTGCTCGCCACCAAGTTTGCCTGGGAGTGGCTGGAGAATGGCGACCGCCGCCCTAATAGTCGTCCCGAGCACATTTTTAAGGTCATCGATGAGTCTTTGCAGCGCCTGGACACCGATTATATCGACATTTACTATCAGCATCGACTGGACCCGCAGGTGCCGATTGAAGAGACTGTAGGCGCGCTGGCTGAACTGGTCAAACAGGGCAAGATTCGCCATATCGGTCTCTCCGAGGTCGGACCAAAGACTATCCGCCGCGCCCATGCGGTCCATCCTATCACCGCGTTACAGACCGAGTATTCGTTGTGGGAGCGTGGGCCGGAAGCGGAAATCCTGCCCACCTTACGTGAGCTGGGAATAGGTTTTGTCGCCTACAGTCCGCTGGGGCGTGGCTTCCTGACCGGTGAGATCAAAAATGTCCAGGAACTGGATGCGAACGATTTTCGCCAGAACGATCCCCGTTTCCAGGGAGAGAACTTTGCCAGGAATACTGCGCTGGTTGAGCGGGTCAGACAACTGGCCAGCCAGAAGGATGCCACACCTGGCCAGATTGCCCTGGCGTGGCTCCTGCACAAAGGAAACGATATCGTACCCATTCCTGGCACAAAACGTCTGCGTTTCCTGGAAGAGAATATCGCTGCCTCGAACATCGTCTTGAACGCGGAAGAGATGACGCAACTGGAAACCAGCACTGGCCAGGGTGCTGGCGCACGCTATGCCGAAGCGGCCCTGCGCTTCATATCCCGCGATTAGAAGCAGGTTTAGCGACTCGTAACCTGCTTAACGCCCGGCGTGCGCCTTCCTGGTACGTCAAGATAGGATGTACCAGGAAGGCGTGATGATAATCTCCTCGTACCGCTGAACGTCCTCAATTTTTATATTCTGGTGGAAAACCTATGCCCGCCAGTTGCGTGCGTCAATCGCCCCACGATAGAGGGCCAGTAACCTCGCTATAGCAATATCACCTCCAATAGACCCCCAATGACGACTTCAAACATGTTTCCTTTATTGAGGAAAACGTTGCGCTTCAACATAATCAGTAGCTCTTTTCCCGACATTGCGCTACATACAAGTTTGCCAGGACCCTGTGACAAAAAGGGCAGGTTTAGAGATATATACGAGGAACGTTCCTGATCGCAGAGTTTTGATGGAGTATATGTCTTTGCAAGGATTAGATAAAGGAGCACTCACACCTGGTGCAGCCAAAGCCCGGCAGCTCATGTTTGTCTGCATCCAGGAAAATACGGGTCCTCTCTTAGGAAGTATCCGCACCTACGTGGTGAGGATGGGACTGGCTACTGGCTCAGCCGCGCGTGAAATAGCCGATGAGGTTTTGCAAGAAACGGTCGTCGAAGCGCTGACTCACGCGGAGAACTACCAGGCCAGTTCCCATCCGCTGGCCTGGCTGCGTGGCATCGCGCTCAACGTGATTCGTCGCAGGCGTGCTGCGCACACGCAGCGTGAGTTTTCGCTCACGTTGCTGGCCACTCGCTCTCCAGACGCAAAGAGCGAACAGGAGTTATTGGAGCATTGGGGACAAACGACCGAGTATGGACCAGAACAAGAATTAGAAAGCAATGAACGGGCTGAGGAGCTTCTCGCCCTGGTCTCCAGCGAAGATCAGCAAGTACTTACGCTGGCCCTTCTGGAAGGCTTCGAGTCAGAAGCGCTGGCGCAGCGCCTTGGGACTACTCCCGGCACAGCGCGTATGCGTTTACATCGCGCGCTCACCAGGTTACGTACGGCCTGGTTCAGGCACGCCAGGAATCTACAAGGAGAGTCTCACCTTGAATAAACCATTATCTCCAGAGGTTCAGCGGCGTTTGCGCGCACTCTACTCTTACATCAGAGCTATGGAAGTTGGAGACCTGGAGAGCGTTGCCACGCTGCTACACGAGGCTGAACAGGACATTGCCCTGGATCGCATGTTTCAAGAGGTAGATATGCACTATCAGGGCCAGCTAGCTATTCAGTCTGACGAACTGACAGCAGCACGGGAGCAAACGGCACAACTCTTTCTCCTGGAGGAGTCAAAGCACAGAGAAGCCGAACAGAACAACGTTCGCCAGGAAACCATCGGGCCAATCCATGCCCTTTCCTTACCTCAAGAAAGAAAGCATATAACACCCATGACATATCAACCAATAGCCCCGTCAGGGGAACAAGAGATAGAAAATAGACCGCAAATTCGCATACCAGAGTCAAAACCATGTCGGAAGCGTTCGACACGTTTTCTACAAATGTTCGCGGCAGTCTTGCTGGTGGGTGGACTACTGGTCGGCTTCCTGGTGCTCTTCGCATCTCGTGAGCCAGGCCGGAGTTCAGTAGTCGGTCAGTCCACTCTCCAGACGCAACCGCCCGGCATTTTTATAGCTGTTGCTGAAACAACGAGTTCCCCCAGTTCAATGCAGTTGAACTTTGAAGTCTATGGCCTGCGTTCCGCGAACAATACGCCCATCTGGCATACCTCTCTCGTACAGGCCACCGGAAAACCTGGCTCAGTTGTGATTCAAAGTCAGGTAGCCTATATACAGATTGGCAGCGATGTTTTTGCCCTGCAAACAGGCACTGGCAAGTTGCTTTGGAGGAAAACCTTGCCCTTTGATTCGTACGGTGACAACACGTTGCAGGTTGAAGGAAATACGCTAATTGCTGGTGGTCAGGATGCCCATGGTGAAGCGACTCTGTATCGTATAAATAAACAGAATGGGACTATCCTCTGGCATTATCAGACTGGCACGAATACAGCCTTCGCCATTGACAATGGTGTCGTTTACACGGGTCAGGATGAAGTAACCTCTACGTATACGCCCAACCCTGGAACATTACGCTTTCTGGTGGCGCTCAATGCTACCAACGGCAATGTGCTCTGGAGTCGTGACGAGATCGAGCCGCTGGGCATTACTGTTCAGAACGGCATGCTCTATGTACAAAGTATCGCGGCGGATAACACCGGGAGTGATAAACGCTACTTTCTCTCGGCCTGGACAAGCAGCGGAACCATGCTCTGGTCTGAAGCAGGTCCGGCACAGGAACCAATTGTCATCGAAGATGGATTACTTGTCATCGACACTGGCAACGATCTCTGTGCCTATCAAGCCGACAACGGGCACCAGGTCTGGTGTACCCACAATCCAGTAGCCACCTTTGGAGGTCCTGGTAGTACACCTATCAATTTTGGTGCAAGTTATACTGGCTATACAGCGCAAAATGGCGTGCTTTACGCCACATATAGCCTGCAAACGACATACTCTTCAACGTCTTCAAGCTCTGCTACCTTCCTGCAGGCACTCAATATCCAGACAGGAACTACTATCTGGTCCTGGAAGGTTGGCATAAACTACGACCATTCAACATCGCGGCAAAATTTACAAACTCCTACAATTCTGTCCCAAAAAGATACGGGCCTCAACATGGGCTTTCCTCAACCTCCTCTGTTGAGTCAGAAGACCCTTTCTCTTATTGCAAGCCCTGGCATCTTTACCTACTCGCTCACAGATGGGAAACTCCTCTGGCAATCCACTATCAAGGTTGCGGGCTATCTGGTTGATTTTGTGGGATCAGCATATATTGCTCCCTAGTCCGTTTACTTAAAAAGAAAGCGTGTATCGAGCGAAACAGGTAAAGAACCCGTCTGTTTCGCTCAATACACGCTCTTTCTCTCAAGCAGGAATAAAAAGGAACGCTTGCAACAATTCCTGGTGCGTCAAGGCAAACCAGCAGAAACAGACGGTGATGATACCCACAGTCGCAGCCAGCAAGGCAAAGGCTGGCTTGCTTTTTGTCGGTACTTCCATCAGTTTTTCCAGGCAATAGAGCACAAAGAACGTTCCACCAATCTTCAGTAACTCATCGATGCGCAGGACGGAGCCGAAGAAGAGCGCGCCAATGCCCGCCAGCACAGTCACTATCTGGAAGAGCCAGTAATGTTTTTTCCCTTTATACCAGCGGCTCGACGAGATTAGCAGGCCGGTATAGCCGACAAAACTTCCCAGAAACAGCGCTCCAAACGAAAAGATGGCAAGTGCCGGGAGAAACGTGCTAAACAGTTTCAGGGCCATAAAAAGCAGAAGGATGAGAAATGCAGCCAGAGTGGTTCTGCCGACCGTGGCTTCATCGCGAAAGCCAAAGCCATAGCAGAGAGGAGTGATAATAATACTGAAGCCCAGTGCGGAGAGCAGCGCTCCGATGGCGATAAAGCCAATCAGCGAACTGCCAAAGAGCAGCGCCGCTCCGGTCCAGACGAGAAACAGCAGACTGGAAAACCGAAACATATTGGCCTTGAATTTATGTAGATGAGCACTAAAACCAAGTGCACCGGCAAACAGCAGGCACCCACACAGCCCCAGAGAACTATGCATTGGCTCTGGTAAGAACCAGCCCCCGATGCCACATCCCAGACTTGCGGCATAGGAAATACCCTCATAAACCACGACAGGTATATGCTTGAGGATGTTGAGCAGCTTCACGACATAATGCTGGAAGAGATAGCCCAGCGCTCCAACCGTAGCAAGACTTCCCAGCAGTAAAATGACATTCAAAAAATTGATCGCGCCAGCAAATTCCTGGAGGGGTGTCAGCGTTTGCGGCGTCGGGTCCGGGGTCGCCAGAATTTGCTGAAGGGTCAGCGCATGCCCTGCAGCCTCTGACGCCTCCGCAATGTAATATGCGATAGACTGTTGCGCTTCCGCCGGGCTGATCAAGCCCTGTTGTTCAAGTGTTTCTATTGTCATGATACTGTGTTTAGCCGCTACAATCGTTGAACCAGCATCGCTGGTTTGAGCAAAAGCTACCGGCGGCTTGAGCAGGAACAGTCCGATGAACAGACAGAACAGAGTAAGCACTATGACCCGTTTATGTTGTATAGATTGCCGGAAAAGCGAAAAAAATTGCTGGTTATCCCGCATTCCTTGTGCAGGCAGAGCAAGCTGGCCTGCTGAAGATACCGCAGTGAACTGGAATGACATCGGAGTTTGCTCCTTCTCTCAAAGACTTTCTGCTGTCTTGTCTTTTATGGAGCGAGCATACAGGACGAAGCGGTCGGTCAACTATGACAAATGACCTATTTCTCTTCAGCCTCCTCAATGAGCGTCCGAACATGGCTCAGACTGGCCTGGAGTTTAGGAATATCTCTGTTGAGATCCGGGCTGACAACAGAAGCTTCCAGACTGAGATAACCGGTGAAGCCACGCTGCTGAAGCCGCGCAAACAGTGACGCGAAGTCCAGGTTACCTTCACCTGGATGAAGATACCGTCGATAGTTGTCGGCGGTATACTGCTGTCCATCATAGTCCTTCAAATGGACATGTTGCACCCGCTGGTTGGACCAGAGCCAGTCGGCCTCCAGAGCGGCCTCGATCTGTCCATGAATGGCCAGAAACTCGGTATCCAGGGCAACATAGCAGCGCGCGTTTTGCTCCAGGACACGTTCGATCACCTCCAGCGGCGTGCTTTTGCGACAGGGAATGGTTTCTACCGCGAGCAGTACACCATAATCCTCCGCGATTTGCACACAGTCATCCAATACCGCCAGATTACGCTCAATTTCCTCATCCGAGCCAGGGGTACCCCAGAGATGGAAGATCGCGACCTGCGTGCCCAGCAATTGTCCCAGGCGGCAACTATCGGCTAACCAGGCACGTCCCTCCGCACGCTCTGGGGCACTTGAACTAATCATTGCGGGTCCGGCGTTTTTCTCAATATGTAAAGCAGGGAAGCGTAACCCGATAGCGAGCAAATCTGTCGCAATCTGCTCAATATCCGGTCCCCACTCTGGATAATACATAACTTCTATGCCATCGACCGGCAGCAGGGGAGCATATGTGAGAATATCGTGATGATCGATCAGCACCGGATAGCGCCCAAAAGCGCCGCTTGAACAGAGTAATTGCATGGTTTATTTCGTCCTTCACATGTAGAGTCGAGATAGAAGCCCGTACCCATTTTCTGGGATACGTATCTGTCTATATTATATCCGATACAGTCGAGGTAAAGATATATGTATATTTTTCTATAAATGATATGCAGAGAGTACCGGACTCTCTGGAAAAAGTAGTCAGACTACAGAACTCATGTTATACTAGCTCCATGCTGAGCCTGGATTTTATTCGCCAACATACAGAGGTCGTGCGTGAGGGCCTGCAACGCCGTCACGACCCGCAGAATATAGACGAGATCATACGCCTGGTGGAACAGCGCCGGGGTCTGGCTACGCGTTGTGATGGGTTATATGTGTCTCTCAAACAATTGCATGAGGAGATGCGGGACTCGCGCGCTCTTCCCAGGCGTGACACGCTGAAAAAACAGACCAAAGCCACAACCGACGCGATTCGCTTATTAGAAATACAAATCAGCGAAATTGAGACCCATCTGAACCCCCTGCTGCTGGCGCTGCCAAACGTGCCGCATGAGAGCGTCCCCGATGGCGGCGAGCGCCACAGAGATCAGCAGATCAGTACCTGGGGCGAGAAACTGAACTTCTATTTTACGCCGAAAGCGCATTGGGAGTTAAGTGAGGCGCTGCACCTGACCGACTTTGCCAGCGGCAATCGCCTGGCGGGCAGCCGTTTTGTTGTACTCAAAGGTCTGGGCGCGCGCCTGGAACGGGCCTTGATTTCTTTTATGCTGGATATCCATACTCGTGAGCATGATTATCTAGAGATCATGCCGCCGTACCTGGTAAAGCGGTCACTGATGCAGAATGCCGGGCAACTGCCAAAATTTGAGGACCAGGCGTATCTCTGCACTGAAGATGAACTCTACCTCAACCCGACTGCTGAGGTGCCGCTGGTAGGTTTGCATAGCGATACGATTCTGCGTGCTGAAACCTTACCTCTGCGCTATGTCTCCTGGACCAGCGCGTTTCGGCGCGAGGCTGGCTCGGCGGCGCGTCAGAATCGTGGCTTGCAACGTCTGCATCAGTTTAATAAAGTCGAACTGTTCCAGATCGTCGAGCCAGCCACCTCCTACGAGGCCCTGGAACAGCTCTGTGCGCACGCGGAAACCATCTTGCGGCGTTTAGAGCTACCCTATCGTGTCGTCGAGCTCTGCGCCCACAACCTGCCTTTTACCTCCGCCAAAACCATTGACCTGGAGGTCTGGATGGCAGGTCAGGAGCGTTACCTGGAAATTTCTTCGATCAGCAACTGCGAAACGTTTCAGGCACGCCGGGCGGACATCAAATATCGTCGAGACCAGAGCACACACAGCGACTATGTGCATACCCTCAACGCCTCTGGTCTGGCCGTAGGTCGTACTATGGCGGCCATCCTTGAAGCCTACCAGCAGGCCGATGGAACTGTTATTGTACCCAAAGTTTTGCGCCCATTTATGGGCGTTTCCGTGATTGAAGCACCGTAACAATAAAAAAAGCAACAGACTGCTGGAACTGAAACGCGTTTCAGCAGTCTGTTGCTTTTTTATTGTTAGAAGATCACCTGTTCGGTGTCGCTATCGAAGAGATGGATACGCTCAGTATCAACGGTCAGGCTAACGGTTTTGCCGCTACTGGCGGTTGAGCGCGGGTTGAGGCGGGCCTGGAGGCTCTTCTTACCTGCGTTCAGATAAACCAGGAGTTCATTACCCAGGTTCTCGACCACTTCGACTGTGGCTTCGATAACCGAATCCGCGTGGCCTTCAGCCGCGACCAGGGCATGATCGTCCAGGTGTTCCGGGCGAATGCCAAAGGTCAGGTTCCGTCCAGCAGCTTCGCGCGCCTGGCCAGCATAGGCATCAGGTACATCGATAGAGCCAATGCCTCCATCCAGGACGATTCTGGTGGTATCTCCTTCACCCACGACGCGCGCGCCTGGAAAGAAATTCATTGAGGGGGAACCAATAAAACCTGCTGTGAAGAGATTCGCGGGATGATCATAGAGTTCCTGGGGAGTACCGAGTTGTTGCACCACGCCGCCATTGAGCACCGCGATGCGGCTACCCATGGTCATGGCTTCGGTCTGGTCGTGCGTCACATAGACAAACGTTGTCTGGACACGCTGGTGGATTTTGATAATTTCAGCGCGCATCTGCACGCGTAGTTTGGCATCCAGGTTCGACAGAGGTTCGTCCATCAGGAAGACCTGGGCGTCTTCACGCGCAATCGCGCGACCCAGGGCAACGCGTTGACGCTGACCACCAGAGAGCTCTTTCGGTTTGCGTTTGAGGTAATCTTGCAGCCCCAGGATATCGGCAGCTTCATAGACGCGTTTCTGAATCTGTTCTTTGGGTACATGGCGTAATTTAAGACCGAAAGCGATGTTGTCGTAGACGCTCATGTGTGGGTAGAGTGCGTAGTTCTGGAAGACCATCGCAATATTGCGATCTTTGGGGTCGATACCATTGACAACGCGATCGCCAATGAGGATATCGCCTTCAGTCACATCTTCCAGGCCAGCGATCATACGCAGGCAGGTACTTTTGCCACAGCCAGAGGGACCAACCAGGACGAGGAATTCTTTGTCGGCGATGTCGAGGTTGATGTCATGGACAACTTCGACTTTGTTGAAGCGTTTGTAAACGTTGTTAAATTGGACACGAGCCATTACGGATACTCCTTCTTGCTCTGGTAACAGGCTGTGTGCTCTGGCGCTCATGCGCCATAGAAGCATCTTTTCGTTGCCCGCTACATTTCTATTTCTGAGCTTTTGCTTAATGCCCACTTTGCGTCTGCCAGGCAGATGGGAGTCAAAGGGGCTTCTTCACATCCATATCGCAAGGTCGCAGCCCGCATGATGCTGGCGTTGGACTTATCGATAGGTGCTGTTGAGAATATACCATAGACTCTGCCAAAAAGCCAGCTTCAGGATCTTTCACATCAGGGTTATCTAATTTTCTCCGTAGAGCTTCGCCCCATCCCCCTTTTTTTTACAAAAGATGTGTTTCATGCAGGAAGCGTAGATTCCTGCATGAAACACATCTTTTGTATGTAAAAGCAAGGTTAAAAGTTTCTGACTTTTGAAAATGAAATCGTTCTGCCCTCAAACTGAGCACGAGCCAGCTTAATGTTGGAGGTTTGGACCCTCAA
>Ga0265338_10009513_pt1 | contig 11575 bp, 8 predicted proteins | sample 42126metaG_FD_193579 | JGI IMG/M metagenome (GOLD analysis project Ga0265338, IMG submission 193579) | Rhizosphere microbial communities from Carex aquatilis grown in University of Washington, Seatle, WA, United States - 4-21-26 metaG | ecosystem: Host-associated > Plants > Roots > Rhizosphere >... | reverse complement strand
GGCGGCCATGATGTGCGGGTGGATGAATGGGGCATTGACGCCATCTACAGCGGCACTCAGAAATGCTTGAGTTGTCCGCCCGGCCTGGCCCCGGTCAGTTTTGGATCGGGTGCGTTGTCGCGCATTGACTCGCGTAAGACTAAACCCCAGTAGTGGTATTTGGATGTGTCGATGCTTCGCAAATATTACCTGGAAGGGGATGGAGCCCGGGTATATCACCACACCGCGCCGGTGAATATGACCTACGGGCTGCACGAGGCCCTCGAAATCATCGTCGAGGAAGGGCTTGAAAATCGGATCGCGCGACATGCTCAAATGCATCAACGGCTGCGCACCGGCCTGGAGGCGATGGGACTGGAATATATTCCCAAACTTTCCCTGCACACTCTAAATTGCGTGCGGATTCCCGGCGGAGTCGACGATGCGACCGTTCGCCGCCGTTTGCTTAATGAATACGGGATCGAGATCGGCTCCGGCCTCGGCCCGATGGCCGGCAAAGCCTGGCGCATCGGCCTGATGGGACACGGCGCCACGTTACGCAACGTTGACCTTGTTTTGACGGCGCTGCGCGAGGTCCTGCGTTGAGCTTAAGCCATGGAACCGGCCACGATTCACCGTCTGGCATCTTTGCTCCCCCCTGAAAGGCTATTATCCCGGCCGGAGCAATTGGCTGCCTACGAGAGCGACGGACTGACCGCCTTCCGTACGCGTCCCCTGGCGGTGGCGATCCCCGAAACGAGCGACGAAGTCATTAACCTGGTGCGATTTTGCCACGACGAACGATTGCCTTTCGTCGCACGCGGAAGCGGAACGAGCTTGTCTGGCGGTTCACTGCCCGTGCCCGGCGGGATTGTGATCGGGCTCAATCGGCTGAATCGGATTCTGCGCCTGGATCCCGCATTGCGCATCGCCGTAGTCGAACCCGGCGTCGTTAATACGCAGGTTTCGCTGGCCGCGGCTCCTCACGGGCTGCACTACTCTCCGGATCCGTCGAGCCAGTCGATTTGCACGATCGGCGGCAATGTTGCCTTCAATTCCGGCGGAGCGCATTGCCTCAAGTACGGGATGACTTCCAACCATGTCCTGGGCCTGCGCGCTGTTCTCGCGACAGGTGAAGTTGTGGTGTGGGGTGGCCCAAGCCGCGAAAATGCGGGCCCGGATTGGTGCGGCCTGTTTACAGGCAATGAAGGTCTTTTTGGGATTGCCCTGGAAATCACGTTGCAACTCCTGCCGCGTCCCGAGCGTTTCCACACCGTTTTGGCCGGCTATAGTTCGCTCGAACAGGCCGGCGACGCCGTCTCCGAAATCATCGCCAGCGGGTTGCTCCCCGGCGCGATTGAGATCATGGACGCTCTGGCGCTGGAAGCTGCCAAGGCTTCGGTCCATGCGGAATACCCGCCCGGGTGTGAAGCTGTTTTGATCGTCGAGTTGGAAGGACCGCGGGAAGTCGTCGACGTCGATAGCGCGCGCCTGGGCGAGATCCTGGCCGGCAGCGGCGCGGTTGGAATCCACCAGGCCAGAAGCGCCAGCGAGCGCCTCGCGATCTGGAAGGGCCGCAAGAACGCTTTCAGCGCCGTCGGCCGTTTGTCCCCTGACTTCATCGTACAGGACGGAGTCGTGCCGCGCCGCCGATTGGGTGAAGCACTCCGGCGTGTCGGGGAGATGTCGCGCCAGGCCGGCTTACGATGCGCGAATGTCTTCCATGCCGGTGACGGCAACCTGCATCCCCTCATCCTTTTCGATGGCCGAATTCCCGGAGCACTGGAGCGCGCTGAGGCACTGGCCGGACAGATTCTTCGCATGTGCATCGAGATGGGCGGCTCGATTACCGGGGAGCATGGCGTCGGGATTGAAAAACGCGATTTTCTGCCCGAAATGTTTAATGCAAACGAAATCGATTGCCTGCTAAGATTGCGAGCAGCATTCGACCCGCTGGGCATAGCCAATCCGGGCAAGATGTTTCCTTCGGCCGAAGCGCCCGCTTTGAAACAGCACGGTCTGCATCCGCTGGAAAAGGCCGGCTTGCTCTCCCGCGAATGAAAGCACCGATTGCTCCCGCTTCAGTTACCGAACTGATCGAGGTTGTGCGTTCTTGCCCGCGTCTTCTGGCGTTCGGGACGGGAACCAAACCACGAATGTCGGCCGTCGGGGTAACCAGAGTGTCGATGTCACGGCTTCGAGGTATCGTGGAGTATGAACCGAGTGAATTCACCTTCACGGCAATGGCAGGAACTCCCATGCGAGAGGTGTGCCACACATTGGCCGGGCGCGGGCAATACCTGCCTTTTGACCCATTGCTGGTTGACGCCGGAGCGACTCTTGGGGGCACAGTCGCCGCCGGGTTGAGCGGGCCGGGACGACTGCGCTTTGGAGGTCTGCGGGATTTCATTCTCGGCGTGCAATTTGTCGATGGTATGGGGAGGGCATTGCGGATGGGGGGCAAAGTCGTCAAGAATGCAGCGGGCTTCGATTTGCCCAAATTCTTCGTGGGTAGCCTGGGCAGATTCGGCGTGCTGGTGGAACTGACTTTCAAAGTATTTCCCGCGCCGCATTCAACTCTTACTCTAAAACTCGCCGCCAGTAATGTTGAGGCCGGCGCTCGGATACTTGTGGAAGCTGCGAGCGCTCGCTGGGAAGTCGAGGCTCTGGATATCGTCCCCGGGAACTGCGATGTCTTTGTGCGCCTGGCCGGCCCAACTGAACCCCTCCAGGAGATGGCAAAAGATATTTTCACCCGGTGGCCCGGTGAGAAGTTATCCGGTGTGGAGGCTGAGGTAATTTGGTCTGAATTGCGGGAGTTCCGGTGGGCCTACGCCGATGGGCCTTTGATTAAAGTGGCTCTTACGCCCCCGGTTCTACCAGCGCTATATCAAGCGCTGCAACCGCATAAAGAAGTACGGATTCAGGTCAGCGGTGGCGGAAATATGGCGTTCGCCTCTCTCCGTGACACCGAGCAGGCCGAAGCCTTCAGCAACTCCCTTCGAGATCTCTGCTTGTCAGCGGTCGCCCTGCGAGGTGTGGGCCCGCTCTGGTACGGTGCTCACGCGAGCTCGAAAATCGCGCAGGCGGTAAAACATGCCCTCGATCCCGACAACCGTTTCCCGGGTCTGGACGAATAAGATGTTGCATTCAATCCAAACCGAGAAGCTTGGCCCGTTCGGCGCGGCTATGACGGGAGCAGTACAGGCTTGCGTCCATTGCGGCTTCTGCCTGGCAGCCTGCCCGACCTATTCCGAACTGGGCCAGGAGATGGATACGCCACGCGGCCGGATTGTTTTGATGAAGCGCGTTCTCGAAGAGAGCTTGCCTTGGGAAGCGGCGCAACCTCACATCGACCGCTGTCTTGGTTGCCTGGCTTGTGAACCCGCTTGCCCGAGCGGGGTACAGTATCGCGATTTGATTAATCCCTTTCGCGCGCTGGCCCGATCAAAGATTCCTTTGTCGAGAGGTGAAAAACTGAAGCGAATGTTCCTGGGTCAAGTGTTGCCCTTTCCAGAGCGCTTCCGTTTCGCAGCCAGAATGGGCAGCGTGTGTAAACATTTTCCCAAGCTCATACCGCATGGCATTAAGCCCATGCTCGATCTTCTCCCGGCAAGGTCGCCCCGCCGCCATACCTGGCCTTCGGTGATTCAGCCGCGAGACAAACGTCGGGCGCGGGTCGCTTTGCTCACCGGTTGCGTTCAACAAGTGCTCGATCCCGATATCAACACCGCGACCATCGACGTGCTGTGCCGGAATGGGGTCGAAATTGTCATTCCCCCGAACCAGGGGTGTTGCGGTGGGTTAGCCTGGCACACCGGTGACCTGCTCGCTGCGCAGAAGTTTGCCCGCTGCAATATTGCAGCATTTCCCAACGATGTGGATGCCATCCTCACCAATGCGGCAGGATGTGGTTCAACGATGCAGGAATACCACCTTATGCTGCGCGGGACCAAGGATGAAGCCCGCGCCGAGGCATTTCGCAGGCGGGTGATGGATGTAAGTCTGTTTCTCGCCCGGCTGGGGTTGGAAAAACTACCCAAACCAGGCGCCACCCAGCGTATCGCCTATCATGATGCCTGCCATCTCGTTCATGCGCAAAAGGTCTCCGACGAACCGCGTCAACTCTTGCGCGCTATTCCGGGAGTGGAATTGATCGAGCTACCCCTTCCTCATTTCTGCTGCGGCAGCGCAGGCACCTACAACCTGGATCAGCCGGAAATCGCCGGATCACTCGGCCAAAAAAAAGCGAGGGACATCCTCGCGACAGGAGCCCAAATAGTGGCATCTGGCAACATCGGATGCCTCAATCAAATGCGCTCGCACCTGGCCAAGCTCGGCTCTCCTCTGCCGGTCCGACACACTATGCAGATATTACGCGACGCCTACACTAGCTCGAGCCGCTAACCTTGCTCCCAGTTGCGATGACCTGGTCACAAAACTACACGCCCCTGGGTAACATTCCTTTGTCTGCCCTTGTGGCCGCCCTTCCGGTAGTAACGTTGCTCGGGCTGCTCGCTTTTTGGCACGTGCGGGCGCATTTCGCGGCATTGGCCGGCCTGTTTGTGGCCGGCTCAATCGCTGTGCTGGTATATCACATGCCCCTCACCCTAGCCCTTATGTCGGCCGCGTACGGCGCCGCTTTTGGACTCTTCCCAATTGGCTGGATCGTTATTAACGCGATTTTCATCTATCAACTCTCGGTCGAAGCGGGCCAGTTCTCCGTGCTGCAGAGACAGGTGGCCGGTCTGTCAGACGACCGGCGTATCCAGGCGCTCCTGGTTGCCTTTTGCTTCGGAGCGTTTATTGAAGGCGCGGCCGGATTTGGCGCGCCGGTGGCGATTACCGCGGCACTGATGATTGGGCTGGGGTTTCACCCTTTGGAAGCCGCCAAACTGGCTTTGATTGGCAACACGGCCCCGGTGGCTTTTGGCGCGCTCGGCACGCCACTGCTCACCCTGGCCAAGGTGACTGGTTTAGATCTACAGGCGCTTAGCGCAATGGTCGGACGCCAGCTTGGCATCATGTCCATCATCGTGCCGTTTTGGCTGGTCGCAGCACAATCCGGCTGGCGCAGCATGCTCGGCGTATGGCCAGCGTGCCTGGTGACCGGACTGTCCTTCGGTGCGACTCAATTCCTGGTGAGCAATTTTCACGGGCCCTGGCTTGTTGGGATTATCAGCGCATTCGTATCGATGGGGTCGTTGGTAATCTTGATGAATTTCTGGAAGCCGCCTCGGCAAATCAAAGAGGATGGGCCACCCGGCTATTCGACCACTGGGTCAGACATACCCGAAACGACTGGGCCGCAAGCGAGTCTATCCGTCCGCGCCAGCACGACAACCACGCGCGGAGAATCGCTCGCTTCAATTGCAGCAGTCCAACCAAGAGACATTGCTGCTTCCACTGTCTGCCGTCAAAGTCCCTGGAAGGCCTGGCTTCCGTGGATCTTGCTTTCATTCTTTGTATTTCTTTGGGGATTGCCTCCCGTAAAGAGCCTTCTGAACGATCTCTTTTCCCCCAACGTCTCCGTGCCCGGGTTAGACAACCATGTTCAACGTATGCCTCCGATCGTCTTGGCTCCCGCAGCGGAACACGCGATCTTCGCTTTCAACGCGTTCTCCGCAACCGGCTCGGCGTTGCTGCTGGCAGGAATTGTCGCCGGTTTTTGCCTCGGATTCAGTCCCGTCCGCCTGTTCGGTCTTTACTGTCGCACCTTATGGACGTTGCGGATCTCACTGCTCACCATTGCATTGATGCTCGCGCTGGGATTCACCACAAGGTACAGCGGCACGGATACAACCTTGGGCCTGGCGCTGGCGTCGACCGGCTGGCTTTTCCCCTTCTTCTCGCCGCTGATCGGCTGGCTCGGTGTCGCGCTGACAGGCAGCGACACGTCTTCCAATGTGCTATTCGGCAACTTGCAGCAAGTAACCGCTCAAAGGCTGAATCTCTCGCCGATCCTCACCGCATCCTCCAATAGCTCTGGGGGCGTCATGGGCAAGATGATCGACGCGCAGAGCATTGTGGTGGCAAGTGTCGCCACTGGCGGGCATCCGAAAAGCCCTGATGCCGGCACTGTGCTTCGCTCGGTTTTTTGGCACAGCTTGGCCTTGGCGATCCTCATGGGGGTCCTTGTCATGCTGCAGGCATACCTTTAGTCCCTGATTGATGGGCAGATCTGCCGCTCAATGGGAGTGGCTATGAAGGGGGACATTTCCGCCCGATTCCAAGAACGAGAGGAGATCGAAAACCTGGGGTTTGGAAAGCGCGTTGAGCAGTCCCACCGGCATAGGGGAGGAGCCTTGAACCTGGCGTCGTTGGATCTCGGGTTTCTTTAAAACCTGGATCAGTGAATCGGCGGGGCCAGTCTGGATAGTGACGCTTTGATCATCTTCCTTGAGAATGATGCCGAGCAGTGATTCTCCCCCCTTCAGCTCAAAATAAAAATTCCGATAACGGTCTTCAATCACTTTGGAGGGTTCAAGGATTTGTTGAAGAACGGCAGCCTCGTCATTTTTATATCGTTTGAGAACGTCGGTGAGGTCCGGACCGTAACCATAACCTTGGGATCCAAGTTTGTGACATTGAACACAAGCCAATTTGGCAAACAGCTCTCTGCCTGCCGCCGGGTTGCGGCTGGCGGCGGCGGGAAGAGGTTCGGAAGAAAAATCGGCGAGTTTCCATTCGGTAAACTTTGGCTGTTCGGAATCCGGATGCTGTGCGAGATAAGCGTCAACATCAGGCACAAGAGTCAAGGTGCCGGACATTCGCAGCCAGTGTCCTGGGAAAGTGCAAGTGAAAGGATAATCCCCTGGCTCGGCTGGCGCCTCGAAGACAAGTTTGAGTTTCTGCCCCGGATTCACCAGCGCAGTTGCGTGCAACACTTTGGACGAAGCCGGAACGTACAGACGGCCCTCGGAATCGGCTTGGGGAGCCATCTTCTCAGCGGCCAGGCCAATTTCCTGAAGCGCTCCCGGGGTAAGGATGGCCAAATTGTGGGGCATGGCATCATCGTTTTGGAGGAAAATGACCAGCGGTTTGCCAGGCTCCGCGACGATCCGCTCTTTGTCGAAACGCATCTGTTCGTAAACAGCATGCAATGTGACCACCGTTGGCCCCAGCTTACGGAGCGCACGAGTCAGCGCGCGTCCTGCTTCCGGAGGCAACAACGACGCCACTTCAGTCGCGAAGCGGAGAGCGTCGGCGAAAACAGGGTCGGCTCGCTGTTCCGCGGAAGTCTTCTGCAGGCGTACGAGGAGGCTTTGGGAAAGTGGTCCCAGGTCATCCTTGCGCCAGGCAGAGTGAGGAATGCGCATCAGGCTCGCGATCGCGGTTGGGGCTTGAACATCGGCTTGAACCAACGCGGCCAGTGTTTGAAACGTCTCGGCGTCATGTCCCGGCAAAGTCACAATGGCGGCGGCGGCGGCTTGCACGACTGGAGGTGGGTGTTCGGAGTTTAAGAGCGTTTTGACTCTGGTATAAAAGTGTTCACTCCTGCCGGCATCCGGAACCAAAGTAAGGCCCAGAACCAGATCTTCCAGTTGAGCCGGGGGCGACTCGGCGGCTTGCCAAATCGACTCGACTGATTCGTCCATGGCAACTCTTGCGGCCCAGGCGATTTGTCGAGTTATGGAAAGCTGTGCTTGGGTCGCGAATGCTTCTATTTGAGCTCGCCTCGATCCAAGCTGCGATTGGCCGGACTGCAATAAGATTGCGGACAGGTCGCGCAAAGGCCCCTCGGATTCCTTGCCCTTTTTGTCCAGATCGCCCATGGCGTTGAGCAACTCCTCCATTTGGCCAGTGTGATGGATAGCGGCCAGGCCATCCAGGGCTTCCATCCTGTATTTGCGGTCAAGTCCGCTGCGCTGGAGCAAGGCGGTATAGACGAACTCGCTCCGCGGAGCATCCATCAGTTCACGATTGGAGAGCCGTCCGAGGACATAAGCCGCAGCCACAGGATTCTTTGGCAGAAAAAAACCAGTTTGATTTGGTGGATCTGCCGCGTTTGCGTTGAGCAAAATCAGGAACAGGCTGGGCCAGAGGAGCAACCAGGGGCGATTCATTAAACCGGTTCGTTTTTTGAAAACCGCGTGAACGAGTGCAGTTGAATCAAAGTTGCGGTCAATCAGGGCTTGGGCGCCTTAATGAACCTATCCAAGGTATTCATGGTCTCATCCAGGGTGTATTTGAGATATGGGTCCATCGGGTGATTCAAAATGCCGAGCGCGACCTCCGCAGCCGCAGGAGTATTGAAAAAGCTGCAAGCCCGCACCGCTTCCAAACGAACGCGAGGGTGCTCGTCATCGGCCTGGACCTTGAGCAGACCCAGCGGGTCGGCGACGCGGTCTCGCCAGTAGCTCAATAGCCTTGTTGCGGCGGCGCGTGCGTGAAAATCCTGTGAGCGCAGCAAGCGCTTAAGCAAGGGCTCGTTCACGACGTTATCGTACTGGTACACCCAAAGCGCTTCCATCAGGTTATGCTCGTGATTAGGCTCGTTTGCGTCCAGGTGAGTTACCCAATCGGCCACTGCGGCAACGACCTCTTTGGAATCCCGGGCACTTAGCTCGATTTTGACGCGAGAGCGGACCCGGTTATCAGGGGAGCGCAGCAACTCGAGAAGTTTAGGAATTGGCTGGCCCGCGATGTCGGTTTTTTTGGAAGGCGCTCCGTTCAGGGAGGTGACACGGTAAATTCGGCCGTGGGTATGATCGCGGCTGGGATCGCGCAAATGATGCTGCATGTGGCCGATAATCGGGTTCTGCCATTCCAGGAAATAGATGGCGCCATCCGGACCGATCTTGATGTCGACCGGGCGGAAATTGGGATCATCGGATTGGACGAGCGGCTCGACTTCAGCGCCGATAAACCCGGAATCTTTGTCCGTGATTTTATACTGCAAAATGCCCAGGAAACCGATCACGTTTGCGACGAGCAGATTCCCCTGCATTTCTTTGGGAAACTGGCTGCTGGAAAGGATTTCCATGCCGGCACAGGGCCGGGTGCGCTGCTCGTACAGTTTGGGCGCGCGCTTGTGTCGAGCGGGAAAGTACGCTCGGCCGGAAAAGCACGCGCCGATGTAGGGCTCCGCCCCAGTGCCGTCCATCACAAAATCCTCGCCCCACTCGTCGAAGACATGTCCGTGCGGGTTGGCAAAATCATAGGAAACGTAAACCTCGAATTGATGGGTTCGAGGTTCGTATCGGTAAACGCCGGCGTTGGCGTTGCGGACCGGCGGACCGTATGGAGTCTCAGCTTGCGTGGTGTGAAAGACACCCTCCTGGAAATAAAGCGCACCGCCCGGGTCGAGCACAAAGCTGTTGGCGGTGTGATGCGTATCGGCTGTGCCGATCCCGCTGAGAACAATCTCGCGCTGATCCGCTTTGCCGCTGCGGGTCGTGTCCTTGAGAAAAACAATATCCGGCGCCTGGGCCACCAGGACACCGCCGTTATAAAACTCGAAGCCCGTTGGACAATGCAAGTGGTCGGCGAAGACAGTGCACTTATCCGCCTTGCCGTCGCCATCGGTATCTTCCAGGACCAGGAGCTTGTCATTCATTTCGTCCTTGGGCTTCCAGTGCGGGTAGGAAGGCCAAACCGCCACCCACAACCGGCCCTGCGTGTCCCAGGCCATTTGGACCGGTTTTGCCAGGTCAGGATATTCTTTCTCGGAAGCGAACAGATTGACCCGCGCACCCGCGGCCACCTTCATGTGCTCGATCGCTTTCTCAGGATCAATGAAAGGATATTCTCCGTTCGGCCCCGGCCCCGGCTTGTTGGATTTAACGGACAAGAACGGCGGCGTGTTGCTGTCGTCGACCATCAGCTCCTTGCCCTGTGCAACCGCCCAGATCCGCGCATCACGATTGGCGGTCATCACGTCAAGAACCTCCATCTCGCGCTGCAAAACATCCCAGTTGCTGACCTGGTCGACATACTTGAGTTGAGAACGGCCACCATAAACATTGTAACCATCAACTGTGCGGTATCGATTAAACCAATAAAAATCCTTGTCCATCACGACCGCGCGAACTTTTTCGATTCCCGGTCCTGCAGATTTCGAAATCTTTTCGCGAGGACAAAGTGTTTTGAGAATCTCCGCGGCGATGCTTTCGTGCCCGTATGAATTCAGGTGGATTCCATCGCTGGTCAGGGGCTGGGAGGCTGCCCGATACAGGTCCAGAGATCGGCTGAACAGGTCAATGAACAGCACGCTCGTCCGGGCGGCAACCTCGCCAATCGCTTCCGTGTATAACTTTAGATTCGGATTGTCGGCGTTGCCATCCGGCAAATTCGGATCGTGGAGGTTTTCATGAGCGATCGGCGAGAGGAGCACGATTTGCGGAGCATTGGTGCCGTCATATTTGTGCTGGCGGGTTTCGTTAATGAATTTGGCAAGATCAGTCTTGAACTTGTTGAGCTCCGACGGTCCGCCAAAGGATTCATTATAACCAAAGCAAGCGATCACGACGTTCGCCTTGGTTCGAACAAGCCAATCATCCGGCGAGCCGAAATTCTCACAGCGCATTCGCAGGCTTATCTCGTCCCCCGCGAACCCCAGGTTTCGGAAGGAAAGATGTCGCTCGGGAAATTGCGCCTGGAATAACGTCTCGAGCCAGCCATCGCGCTGAAAGCCCTCCGCCAGCCCGTTTCCGAGCAAGCAAATATGGTCACCCGGGTGGAGCGCCAACGCTTGGGCTGCGGCTTCACAGCGAGCCAGAGATATTAGCACTAAGGAACAAGCAGAAAGGTTCTTAATAAATGGCATAAACGCAGTATCTCCGACTTGTATTGCTTTTCCCGCCAATGGAGTCAAGCCCCTGTTCGGTGCCATGGTAACCCTTGGCGGCTATCTCGATCCTGGCTGTGAAAGCATGGAGGAGGTTTGCAGGGCTTCAAACGCGCCAAGTAGCGCGGTCCACTAGATCCCCACAAAGCTTTGACATGAGACGATTTTAATCCAGATTGGAGTTAGGGCGAGCCTGAATAGGGCCTGGCGACGGCTATGTCTGAGAGCGAAAAGTATTTGAAAGGCCAGTTGCTGCTGGACAGCGGGCAACTGAGAGGATCGTTTTTCCAGCGCACGGTCGTCCTGATTTGCCAGCATGACCCGGAAGGTGCTTTTGGCCTGATTCTCAATCGAGCTGCCGGGACAAATGCGGGCGACATGATCGTCGCGGACTTGCCGGAACCGCTCAAGGCGTCGCCGCTATTTTTAGGCGGACCGGTTCAGCCATCGGCGCTAAGTTTTCTGCTCACCGACTCGTTTATTCCCGATGCAAACGTGATGCCGAACCTGAGTTTGGGGCATTCGCTCGATACTCTCGTTGAACTCGGCGAGTCATTTTCTCCCACGCAACGGGTTAAGATGTTCGCCGGTTATGCCGGTTGGAGTCCCGGCCAACTGGAAGACGAAATGAAACGCGAGGCCTGGCTGACTTATCCTGCTTCGCTGGACCTGGTTTTCGACACCAGTCCCGATCAGCTTTGGCAAAAAATCCTGAAAAAGAAGGGCTGGCAGTACCGGCTTCTGGCTCAGATGCCGGAGGATTTATCGCTCAATTGAGCGACGTCTTTGACTCAACAGATTTGCTGC
>Ga0265338_10009511_pt1 | contig 11575 bp, 13 predicted proteins | sample 42126metaG_FD_193579 | JGI IMG/M metagenome (GOLD analysis project Ga0265338, IMG submission 193579) | Rhizosphere microbial communities from Carex aquatilis grown in University of Washington, Seatle, WA, United States - 4-21-26 metaG | ecosystem: Host-associated > Plants > Roots > Rhizosphere... | reverse complement strand
GCCATTTAGGGTTTGCTTCATTCCCTTGTTAACCTTGTTCGTCAAGCCGAGGGACTGGCGCACATTTGGACGGAAGAGCTTGCCATCTGCAATACCAGGGAACTTCAGGCAGTCGGTGAGCCGCACGGCCGCGACTACAGTTTTGAAATTCGCAATATTGACCGCGAGGTACCGGCCCGGTTCAAGAGGCAGCGTATGTGTGATTTTCGGAAAATATCTGCCTGCCGCCTCGGCCCACTTCGTCTGGATACCCTCGGAGTCGACGAGAGTCAGACTCGCTTCGGGATGCTCGAACTCGCCAATTGTTGACTGAAAGGCTGCCAGATCGTCCTTTGCAGCGGCTGTCAGTGCTCCGGTTCTGACGAGTTCGAAAACGACCTTATAGCCGTCTTCCAAGGCGGTCGAGACCGCTTCGAGCTTAATCTGAAGCTTGCCATTGCAGCTCGCCTGAAGAGCTGGAAGATTTTGTATCTGAAGCCACGCAGCCAGAACCTCCTGAAGAGGCTGATGGTCCACGGAACCCGCGTAAAATTTGCCTTGAACGACCACAATTTGCCGCTTCTCGTCATCGACGATGACCGCGTCGAATTCCTTATCGTTTGGGCCGTCCGTGATGTCATCTCTGGCCTGGACTGGTAATCGGAGATAGCAACTTCGCAGGTACCATGCCAGGAACTTCTCCCCTTCATTAGAGAAATTCTGTTGATAATACGGGTCGGCTTTGAGATCCGTCCGTATCCGCTCAATAAGTCCTGACATTCCTCCAACCTTTTTTCCACACTTTTTGCCGCATGCGCCATGCCAATCGGAGAGCGGGAGTACACACAGGATACACCTTCAGCGGCAAAAGTCTTGGTTCTTGTTCCGTATCCGCGCTGTTTATGTGGCGCGCCCCCGCGAAGGGCCGGGTCAGGCTCTACTCGCTACGCTCACCGGGCCGCCGAAGTAGGCGTCCCGTCCATTCGGTAACGATCCTTCGCGCAAGCGCTCTTTTGGCCGCAGACGTGGCCTGACGGGGCCGAGGGGCTTTGCCCCTTCTCTCCCCCAAACAGGGCTTCCGCCCAGCTTCCTTCGCCGGAGCAGAAGTGGCTCCGGCTCCGTGCAGCCGGTTCCCCGCGAAGCCTGTTTTCCCCCTCCATCCCCACCGCTCTCGCGGCCCCGGGGAAGCAGCGAGGCGCTGCTTCGCAAGCAAAAAGGAGCAAGGGCGATGACCGAAACCAAATCCGATGTTTATACCCGCGTCACCAACCGTCACCAACCGCATCGTTGCCGACCTTGAGCAGGGCATTCGCCCGTGGCACCGCCCGTGGAATGTCGAGCACACAGCAGGGAAAATCACCGGCCGTTGCGGCATAACGGCATCCCATACAACGGCATTAATGTCATCATGCTGTGGTCTGCATCTGTGGTGAACGGTTACGCCTGCCCCTTGTGGCTGACTTTCAAACAGGCCCTTGAACTTGGCGGGCACGTGAAGAAGGGCGAGCGTGGCGAATTGGTAGTGTATGCCGACCGCATCCGACGCACCGAGACCGATGACAAGGGCGAGGAGACCGAGCGCGAAATCCCCTTCCTGAAGGGTTACACCGTGTTCAATGCCGAGCAGTGCGAAGACTTGCCCGCGCACTACTACGCGAAGGTGGAGGCCCCTGCCCCCCCCGCTCCCCAGCGCATCGAGGCTGCCGACCGCTTCTTTGCCGCCACGGGTGCAGACATCCGCCACGGCGGAACCCGCGCCTATTACGCCGAAGGCCCGGACTACGTGCAGATGCCGCCCTTTGAGACCCTCACCGATGCCGAGAGCCACGCCGCCACTCTCGCCCACAAACTCACCCATAATGCCGACCCCCGGATTATGCCGCGCCGGACGTTGAATTCCCCGGTTTCAGGAGCATTCCGGCGCGACATTCCGGCATAATCAAAGCGCTTCGAGGAACGCGAGTAGCTTGTCGTCTGGACGATATCTGCCGCGACTGGACTCTGGCGCTGTGACGCGTGCGAGCGCCTTTTCCTTGAGCCGCAAATCGGCATGTATGTAGATCTGCGTCGTTTCAACGGATTCATGTCCGAGCCAGAGCGCGATCACCGATTGATCGACGCCATGGTGCAGTAGTTCCATCGCCGTGCTGTGCCTGAGAACGTGCGGGCTCACCCGTTTTCCGACAAGCGAGGAGCATGATCGTGACGCCAGCGACGTATGCTTCCGCACGATGCCTTCCAGAGCATCGCGGCTCAATTTGGTGCCCCTGTTGGTCGGGAAGAGTGGATCGTCATCGGCGCCGGCTCGTTCTCTGAGCCAAGCATCCAGAACCTTGAGAGTTTCCCGTCGCAGCGGCGTGTCGCGCTGCTTGCGCCCTTTACCTTCGCAGCGGACGTGCGCACCGGTTCCAGTCACGATATCGCATCGGCGCAGATTGATGAGCTCTGACGCCCGCAACCCTGTTTGAAGGGCCACCATGAGAACCGCATGGTCCCGTCGGCCGCTCCAGGTGGAACGATCCGGCGCGGCCAGCAGCGCATCGATCTCGGTGCGATCCAGGAATGCCACGCTCCGCCGCACATATCGCTTGCCCGGCATGGCCAAGATTTTCTGGCAATGGAGCATGTAAGCGGGCTCGTTCATGGCCACGAACCGGAAGAAGGATCGGATGGCGGCGAGACGAGTGTTGCGGCGGCGGGCGCCGTTGCGACGCTGACTTTCGACGTGGACCAGGAAGTTGCCCACCAGGTCCGCGTCGAGATCCTCGATCCTGAGCTTCGTCGGTGCTCTGCCGGTTTGTCCGTTGGCAAAGCGCAAGAACAGACGAAAGGTATCGCGATAGCCGGCGATCGTGTTCGGACTTGCTTCCATCTGAGTACAGAGCCGATCCGTGAAGAACAGCTGGACGAGTGCCGCGAGCGTCGTGGTTGTCATTGCCGTGCCTCCAGTGCCAGAGAGGCAACCGCGCGTTCTGACGCCAGCTCAAGCAGTTCCGGCACAGCTTCGATGTACCAGTAGGTGTGCGCGGGATTGGCGTGACCCAGATAGGTCGTGAGCTTGATCATCTCCCTGCCGGGATCCTTGCCCGCACGGTACCAGCCTATCAGCGTGCGAACGGCGAACGTATGCCTCAGATCATGGACGCGGGGACCTCGGCCATGACGGGTGAACTTCTGTGCCGGTCTCAGTCCTATGCTCTGGCCGACAACGGCGAAGTTGTATCGGGTACCACAGTCAGTGAGACGCTCGCCTCGATCAGATACGTGGGTGGGGTCTTGTCCCGGAATGGTGGTGTTCGCGTCGTCAGGTGGAGCAAAAATGCCGCGATGTCGGACGGCGTGATCTGTGACAGGTCGCCGACAGCGTCACCAAAGCGGAATTCGAGAAAACGATCGGCGAAACGCCAGCAATGAAAGATCGTTCTCTCACTCAAACCACGTTGACGGCGCAGATAACTCTCGTAATCCCCCTTGAGTTCTGCCCGTGCAATCTCCTTCGCCGTGCGGGGCGAAGGTGGCCTTGCAAGTCCGTGCCCGTTCAGAAAGCAGATGAAGCGCTTCATGATGAAGGTCACATAGGTCTTGCGCTTTCGACGCCAGTCCGTTTTTTCGATGATCGCGACTGCTTGTGCATCATCCAGTTCCGCGAGCGGGATGGAGTTTGCCTTCATCGCTTCAGCGAGAAAGGTAACGCAGCGCAAATGGTGTCCGACTGTGCTCCGCGCGTGGTTCAGATCGAGAAGATGCTGTCGGAAGGCGTCTAACTGGTCTCCGAACAGCTCGGTCGCGATCTTATAGGTGTCGGGGTTCACTGAATTCTGGTATGCGGGCATCGCTGGTTCCTTCCGGTTGAAGAAGCCCAATCGCCAACGGAATCCGCGTCGGCGCAATGCTGAACACGACAGTCTTATATCGATACCGTCATGGATTTACCACTCTCGAAGACTGCATCCTCAAGAATGAGGCGTACCCTTCGCGACGGCATTGCCGGAGTCCGGGATTTATTTAGTCAGACGATCAGGCTATCATCGTTCCTGTGTTACGCGACAAGGACGCGACGATCTTGGCCTCCGACACCTCGTCAATTTATCAGCTTCTTGAAAGAGCCCCCGGGCCAAGTCCGTGGTGGTGTCGCCATCCTATACAGTCCGCGCTCGGACCATTACGATGGAAACCCATCGAAAAGCCGCCGGTCAACTTGCTCGTGGACGTCGACGACCACCCGCGATTGGCGCTCCCGATGTACGTTTGGTTCCAACCACTCGATGATGGCAAAATGCTTCTTTGGAGAAGGCAGACCGTCCCACCCACCGCTAACGCATCGATCGTGGTTCAACTCATAAGTCTGGACCAGTTACGGCGAATACAGGATTTGAACGATTGGCTAGACAAATCGCCGAAGCCAGACCAGCCTCATTTCTCAACTGCGCCACAGTTCGTGGCGGAATTCGAGTTCTACACTGTGCTTGATGCTGGCAAGCATTCCCTAATACTGCCCGCCGGATTTGAACATGTGCCTGAGTTCTTTGTCATCGCGGACAATCCGACATTACCAGCGCTTCCAGGCCTCGCGTCATGCTGCGTCTATGCGATTAATCCGATACAACAATCCGTGGATGTGCTCCCACAGGACTGGTTCAACGAAGGCGGCCTCGACTATGGGTACCAATGGATCACTTGCATAGTACGTGATCCGGCGACCGGCCGATTGGCGGGCTAAGGAATCCGCGTCGACCCGTTCGTCCTTGACGAAACCGGCAGAAAACTGGCGAGGCGGCCGTAAGTCGAGGTATTATGCCGACCAACCACGCGGCTCCTCGGTAGTCTGCAATGCAAACCGCAAATCACACGGCATAATCCGGAGATCGGCATTATGGACAAGTTCATGCCCGAGCGTGGCGGCGTGGCTCTCGGCATCTGTGAAGGTCTCAAACGGTGGCATCTGCACGTAGTCCGGGCCTTCGGCGTAATAGGCACGGGTTCCACCCTGGCGAATGTCAGCGCCGGTGGCAGCAAAAAACGATCGGCTGCCTCGATGCGCTGCGCCACGGGAAGGACAGGGGCCTCGGGCTTGGCGTAATACTGCGGGCAGACCTTCGCACTGCTCGGCATTAAAGACGGTGTAACCTTTAAGGAAGGGGATTTCCCGCTCGGTCTCCTCGCCCTTGTCGTCGGTCTCGGTGCGTCGAATACGGTCGGCATAGACTACTAATTCGCCGCGCTCGCCCTTCTTTACATGCCCGCCGAGTTCGTGTGCCTGTTTGAAGGTCAGCCACAGCGGGCAGGCGTAGCCCTGCACCACGGAAGCGGACCACAACATCACGACGTTGATGCCATTATAGGGGATACCGTTGTGCCTGAGCGGGCGGGTGATTTTGCCAGCCGTGTGCTCAACATTCCACGGTCGATGCCACGGACGCACCCCTTGCTCCAGGTCGGCAACGATGCGGTTAGTAATGCGGGTGTAAAGGCCGGTTCGTGTCTCGGTCATGATCTTCTCTCCTTTGGGCTTGCGAAGCAGCGCCGCTGCTTCCCGCCCATCGGCGAGATCAGGGTGTGCAAGTGTCAGCCGTCTTCGCGGGGAACCGGCTGCACAGAGCCTGCGCGCTTACTTGCGCAGGCGAAGGAAGCTGGGCGGAAGACGGTTGATGCGCGCCGAGGGGCTGGCCCCTAAGCCCGTTGCTATGCAACGTCAGGCCGCGTCTGCGGCCAGAGAGGGCCTTGCTTGCGCGAAGGATCGTCAGCCTCGATCGTGATCGAAACCGGACTGCGTCATTCAGAACTCTGTCAGTCGAGAGGACGCGGCAGCTCGAGCCTTGCCATGCTGAGACATGGTACGCTGCAATGATTCACCGGATTGCTCGTGCTATCCGATTGAGATGGAGACAATGAAGCATGACGAATGGGCGTCCACCGCTGCCCGCATTGGCGGTCAATCGGGGGTTCATGGCGGAGTTCCTGGCGGCGGAAACGCCCTGCCTCGCCCAGGGTCTGGTCGAAGAGGGGGAAAGCCAGTGCGCCCTGGTCGCGCTGCGTCTGACCGAGGCAATTCCGCGGGCGGTGTCAGCCGCCGGGATTCGTTTTGGGCACGCGCTGTTCGGTGGCGGCAGTTGGGAGGTGGTTCACTTCGGCTTCGAGTTTTACGGCTTTGCGACCTACAATGCCCTGATCAATCCGAGCGATCCGGTGGCGCGGTCGGTTCTAAGCACCATGGTGGCGACCGGCGACTATTTTTTCTTCGCGCTCAATTCGGACCGCAGCACGACGGCATTCCGCTCGAACATCGGTACGAACAATCTGGCTGGCCTCAAAGCCAATACGGCCCGCATCCAAGGATCGACAACGACGGATGCGCAATACCGCCAGGCCGTCTCGCAGTTCGAGCGGCACCCGGTGCCACCGGGGACACTCCTGTCCTGGGTGTGCCGGGGCAAACCCGAATATCTCGACCTGGAACAGGACCGGCTGGTGCTTCGGCCCGCCTGAGCCGAGCGCCGGCAGTCTCATTCCTCCGACCAATGGGTGGCCCGGATGCCCAGCCGCCGCGCCAGCCGCTTAATGTCCTCAATGCTATAGGTTCGGAGTGACGGACGCCGCTTGCCCTGGGCCTCGGCGGCGTCGCACGCGTCGTTCCAGGCCCGTCCACGCTCTCGGCGCAACGCGCGCAGCGCCTCGCCGAGCAGCGCGCGTTCATCGTCACTCAAGCCGTCGATGGGATCTTGCTTGCGCACGATGTCGGTCTCCGGCAAGGCCCATCGGCGTAAAAGCGCACGGGTGCGCAGCACGCAACCTCGCGCGGCCCATGCCCGCGCATCCACACCGCTCGTTTCTGACACGGCAGAAAAGCGATGCCGCGGCCGGCGTGCCGGCGCGGCAAAATTTTTCGGCACCGGAAGGACACTATGCGCAGCCTGCCGATCGCGCACACCGCACCCGCCAGCCCTATGTGGGGTAGCGGACCGGCCCCGCCCGGTGAGAGCGAGGCCGGCACTGCATCAGGCCGCTTCGCTGATCTCCGCTTCGGCTCCGGCGGTGTCGCCGGATACCGGCACTGTCGGGCGCAGCACGGGAGGAAGCCAGCCGGTGCCTGCGAGCTTCTCCTCGGCACGTTTGGCCAGTGCGTCTTTCTTGAGCTTGGCGAGGTTCTCCGCTGCCCCCTTCGAGCATGCCTCGGTGACGGCTTCGAGGATGCGGGCCTTTGAGACGCGCCCGACGTAGCTGGCGGCGGTCGGTGGCCACCACTGCGTCATGTCGAGACCAAGGGCTGTCGCGAGCCGGTCGGCATGTAGCAGGTGCGGCGCATCCGCCCGGTCCTGTGGCTTATGCACGGCATTGACCGTGAAGGCCGCGCAACAGGCCAGAAGCGCGGTCAGGGTGCCCTCGGCTTGGGTCAGCAACCAATCCCACAACCCGTGGGCTTCCTGCGGCAGGTGGCGGGTCCAGGCCGCATGGCGTTCGTCCAGCGTTTGAGCGGCCCGGCTGTCAGCGATGCCCTCCGCGCTGCTGCGCAGATCGGGACCATGGGCGCGAAGGCCAAGGCAACTCGCCGTGCCGTAACTGTCGCCATAGAACACCGGCAGGGCCATGGCATGCACCACGGCGGCAAGCGCAACAGGCGGATTGTCCGTCAGCATGATCCTGAGCGCTGCCGTGCGATGTGCCGTCAGGTCCTCAATCAGCCGGTCGGGAAGGGCAGGGGAGGCATCTGTCCCGTCCGTATCATCTTCGGATTCCGCCGGGCGGATCACTACCGGCGCCTGCTTATCCTCGGACCGGATCAGGCCGCGCTCGATCTCGGCGTCGCCGTCATGGCCGATGGCAACGATGGCGCCGCTTCTCGCCATGTCCTCGGCCCGCCACGTGAACAGACCCTCGGACAGGCTGTCGATGCGCTCTGACAGGCTCTCAAGCTGCGGTGCGATCTCGGGTTCCGGCTCTTCGCCGTGCTCCTCGATCAGGGCCTCATACTCGGCGCTGAGGTTGTCGAGTTCTTCGGTCTGTGCCTCCGGGATCGGCTGGCGTTCCGGTGTGGCCCGCCCGATACGGCGGAGCATGCCGTAATCGAGATCGGGCATGATCTCAACCCAAGCCCAGCCCTCGGCGCGGACGGCTTCCGCCTCGCTTTCCAGCTTCGCGGTCACCGGCCGGTCGAGCAATGCCGGGTCGGTGAGGTAGCCTTCATGCTCGGGCTGGAACAGATCACGGCTGAGGATGCCGCCGGCTGCCATATACGCGTCGATGCCGACGAAACGTGCCCGCTTGTGCTGTGCCTCGACATAGGCGGCGGTGAGGATGCGCCGGATGGCGGCGGGGGTGTGGTTGAAATCCGGCTGATCGAACCATGCCGCTTCCTGTGCGGCGTGATCGTCGGACACGGCGAAGGCCATCAACTGATCGAGGTTCATCGCGTCGGCACGGTAGAGGTCCAGCAAGCGGGGGCTGACGGCGGCAAGCTTGAGCCGCTGGCGCACCGTCGCCGGGGTGGTGCCGAAGCGCACCGCGATGTCCTCCGGTCCCTTGCCCGCATCGGCCATCGCCTTGAAGCCGTCGAACTGATCGGCGGGATGCATCGGTTCCCGCATGACATTCTCCGCCAGGCTGGTCTCGCCGGCATCGTCGTCGTCGCGAAGATTGCAGGGGATGTCGACGTCCTTCGCCAGCTTCTTCTCTTTCACCAACAACCGGAGCGCGGCGAGGCGTCGGCCGCCGACCGTCACCTCGAATTTTCCGGACTTGGCCCTGGCGGGGCGGACTTGCAGGTTCTGCAACAGCCCATGGGCGGCGATGCTGGCGGCGAGTTCCTCGATGGCGATACCGGTGCCGATCTTACGGGCATTGGCAGGGGAGGGGATCAGTTTGTTGAGGGGGATCATTTCGATGTTCATGGGGTGGTCTCTCTCTTTTCGGGTTGCGAAGCAGCGGCCGCTGCTTCCTGCCCGTCGGCGAGACCAGGGTGTGCAAGCGGAAAGGGGCTTCGCAGGGACCTGAAACGCAACGAAATTGACCGCCCTACAGGGAAATTTCGTCTGTCGTTTTGGGTGGAAGCCCCTTGGAGTACGCCGAGGGGCTGGCCCCTAAGCCCTGCCAGGCAGGGTCAGGCCGCGTCTGCGGCAAGAGGCGCCTTCGCCCGCGTAGAGCCTGGCCCAGCCCTTCGTGGGGACGCGCCCGCCGATAAGCCTTGGCCTGTGTTGTCATATATGACAACATCTAGGATGGATGAGAGACACACGCCCCATAAGCTGCCTCAAGGGAGCCAGGAAGGATTTCGAGGACTTCCCTCAAGGGGCGCAAATCGAAATGGCGCGAGCGCTCACCATCCTGGCAGAAGGTCGGATGCCGGACATCGCCAAAACGCTCACGGGCCTCAGCTCGGGGGTGATGAAACTTGCGCTGCGGCATCCCGAGGATGCTTTTCGGGTCGTCTATGCGTTGCAGATCGACGACGACATCTGGGTCATTCATGCATTCCAGAAGAAATCGAGGTCGGGGATTCAAACGCCAAAGCAGGAGATCGATCTGATCCGCGACCGTTTGAAGCGACTGAGGGAGATGCTAAAATGAGTGACGACAACGAGATCATCCGAGGCAGCGGCAACATCTTCCGCGACCTGGACCTTCCAGACGCTGACCGCGAGCAATTGCGCGCGCTACTCGCGGCGCAGATCATCGGCGTGCTGGACGAACGAAAACTGACGGTGGGCGCCGCGCACGAAATCACCGGTGTTGCAGCGGCCGACTTCTCCCGCATCCGTAACGCCAATCTCGGGCGCTTCACGATTGATCGCCTGATGATGATCCTCTCAGGCCTAGGGCAGGAGGTCGAAGTCTCGGTCAATGTCCATCCGCGGCAAACCGCGGCGCCGATAGAAGTTCGGTTGTGAGATTTCCTCCCTCGTCTGTCTGTTGTCAGCCCGATAACGCGCGCGTTATGGTAAGCTGAAGACGTTCAGCGCGCGGATGGTGATGGATTAGGCCTAAGCGAGATTATTTTGGCGGTGCCCAATCATCGATACCATACTTATTGAAGATCGCTTTCACCGTGCCATCTGTTTCGAGCCTGGCCAAAGAGTTGTTTATTTTGCTGAGCAATTCGCTATTTCCCTTTTGGACAGCGAACCCCATCCGAGGCTTAGGCGACGGTGACACGTAGGAACTAACAATTCTCAGATTTGGGAGCAAACCTTGCTTAGCGGAAAATATCGTGTCTCCGCCGGGAGTCACCGCTGCCTTCACCTGACCTGATGCAACTGCGTCCCAGGCATCTTTTTCCGTCGCGTAGATCTTGATTTCGGAAAAACCGCCGGTCCTTTGCAGTAGTGCGAGCTGGATGCTGCCCTTCTGTGCGCCAATCGGCAAACCTTTGAGGTCCGCCAGGGTTCGGTAGGCTGTTGTGTCGCTTGCCGGAACGACAACGGTCTCAGTTGGCGGATTGTAAATCGTGTTGCTGAAATCGACTTTCTCCGCGCGTTCGGGCGTGATTGCCATGTTGCTGGCGATCACATCGATCTTGGCGCTCACCACCGCAGGGATCAGGTCGGCGAAAACCATGACCTGATACTCGACCCGCAGGCCGGCATCTTTGGCGACGGCGTTCATCAGATCGACGGCGACTCCTGAGAGCGCGCCAGTACTTTTGTCGTGCTGAACCCAGGGAGGGACGTCCTGACCTGCTGCTTTCAGCGGCTGCTGCGCCCAGCAAGACGCCGCTAAACAGGCCATCGCACTTACGCCCGCGATTGCCGCGAGAACTCTTCCCATGACGCCCTCCCATCCTCAAACCCACATCCGAAGCTGACAAGCGAAGCACCGCGGGGCATCGTCGGCAGATGGACCCCGTTCCTCCATCGTGACCGACAGAGTGCGCGTCGGCGTACGCGGCTCGCAATGACACCGATCCGAAAAGTTCGGAAAGGCTCCGAACTCCGGGGACTTCGGCGACTCGCCCGAAACAATGGCCGCTGCTACACTGTTTCGCGTTTGATCTAAGTCAACCGTACAGCGAGGAGGCATATGAGCGACCAGGGAGCGGTCGAAAACCTTCTCTTTGAAGGTTTTACGCTCGATCGGCGGGGCCTTTTCCGGCTGAGTCCAATGGGGGCCGAGGTTCCCGTCGCACTTGGCGCGCGCGCGCTCGATCTGCTCTTGCTTCTCGCCACACGTGGCGGCGCGGTGGTCTCAAAGCACGAATTGATCGCGGAGGTCTGGTCCGGAATCGCGGTCGAGGAAAGCAATTTGACAAAGCAGATTTCGGCGCTGCGTCGCGTATTGGACCGGACCCCGGGGACAAGCTGCATTCAGACAGTGCCTGGCCGCGGATATCGTTTCGTCGCGACTGTGAGCCGGACCGAGCATGCGACGGCCATCGCGCCGCCACCAGCCATTTCCGAAAGGCCGGCAATCGCGGTCCTGCCGTTCCAAAACCTGATGGGCGATCCGGAGCAGGAGTATTTTGTCGATGGTGTCGTCGAGGAGATTACGACCGCGATCGCCCATTACTCCTGGCTCCTCGTCCAGCAATTCTAAATTCGGCTATTGCTGGGTTTTGTGTTGGTTCTGCTCCGTTTTTGATGGGTTGAATGCGGGACGAAGGAACGCG
>Ga0265338_10009510_pt1 | contig 11576 bp, 15 predicted proteins | sample 42126metaG_FD_193579 | JGI IMG/M metagenome (GOLD analysis project Ga0265338, IMG submission 193579) | Rhizosphere microbial communities from Carex aquatilis grown in University of Washington, Seatle, WA, United States - 4-21-26 metaG | ecosystem: Host-associated > Plants > Roots > Rhizosphere... | reverse complement strand
CAGGCCATCACCCAACATGCCGATGCCTTCAATAGTCTCGTCGTCCTCAAATGTGAGGTCTCGTGGCAAGGATTGAAACCGAAAGTGGTTCGCGTTCCGGTCGACTTCGCCTTCTTAAAGCGCGCCCGCGTGGGTTTGGCCCTGCGCATCGGCCCCTTCAATGGGCCGTTTGTGGCTGATGATTCCACCAGCATTTTTCTGACGGAACTGGCCGCCTCTATCGTGAACGAAGCCAAAGCCGCTGGGCTCACCCCGGCTGAACTGCAACTTGATTTCGATTGCGCCGACTCCAAGCTGGATGGCTATCGTGTTTGGGTTGAGGCAATTCGCCGCAAAATCGCTCCGATTCCACTGGCTATCACGGCGCTGCCCAGTTGGTTGAATCAGCCATCCTTTGCGGGATTAGCAGCCGCGTCCGGGACATATGTCTTACAAGTACATTCGTTGACTCCTCCAAAAAATTTCGCTGCCCCGTTCACACTTTGCGATCCGGCTGTCGCCATGCGCTCGGTGGAGAACGCCGACAAGTTCGGCATTCCCTTCCGGGTCGCATTGCCCACTTATGGATACGTTGTGGCCTTTGATCCCACCGGAAAATTCATCGGGCTATCTGCAGAGGGAACAGACCGGACCTGGCCGACTGGCACCCAATTACGAGAGGTGATGACTGATGCGCGGGACATGGCCCAATTGGTCCAGTTTTGGAAGACCAACCCTCCCGCTACCCTGCGCGGAATCATCTGGTATCGATTTCCTATTGCGGACGACGCTCTGAACTTGCGTTGGGCCACTCTCAGCGCGATGATGGCCGGGCGTCCGCCGCAGGAACGGATCGAAGCGGTGGCGCGCCGGGTCGAGTCGGGGTTGACGGAAATCAGCCTCGAAAACAACGGTGAACTCGACATTTCCTCACGGCTAGTGGTGAATATCCGATGGCAAGGCGCACGCGTAGTTGCGGGTGACGGCATCGGCGGGTTTGAATTCGTGGATTTCGGTCCCGACCACGATCAACCTGATCAATTCTCCGCTCAATTTAAAATTGATCATTTAACATTCCGCCTGCCGGCCGGTGAAAAACGTACCATCGGCTGGCTGAGGTTGAATGAAGAACGTGAGGTGAAGTGTGAGATTCAAAAACCTTAGTACCCGTGGCCTTTGCCTGCTGGTCTGTTTCGCGGCTCTCCGGTTGCCGGCCTGCGGACCCTCTTTCCCGAACAGTTTGCTCATCGGCGGCGATGCCGCATTGCTGGCCGGACCCGTCGGAGATTTTCGCCGCGAACTCGAGCGGATGAATGTTGAGCCGCCCGGGTTCCGCGCGGTTACGGCCACCAACGGTTACGCGGAGGAAAGTGCGCTTGCCGAAATCAGCGACTTGCGCCTCGCCCTCCAGCAAATGGGTGCGCCCGCTGCCGCCACGGATCAAATCGTCGCACGGCATCTGGCAGCGCGAAAGCAATTGCAGGAATATCTTGAAGCCCGCAGGCGTTCCAATGATATCGCTTCGCTGAGTTGGTCAGACACTGTCACCAACGAAGTCCCTGCTCGTCCCGGAGCACCGGAGTTTCCCGCGCTTTCGGTTGTGCAAGGTTTGCCCGCGGAATTCGGCGATTATTTTTCCGGCGTGCTTGCGTTTGAAAATGCGTCAGCGACCAACCGGGACAGGGCGCGCGAAGCATGGGAAGCAGTACTCGAACTTCCCGCGGCAAAACGCCAATTCAAATCCACTTGGGCGGCTTTCATGCTCGGCAAACTTTGGACAAAGCAGGATCCGGGACGAGCCATTGCCTATTTCCAGCAGGTGCGCGCTTTCGCCCGGGCTGGATTCGCCGACTCCTGTGGCCTGGCGGCTGCAAGCATTGGTTTGGAGGCCCAGGTCGAATTGCGCCGGCAGCATTTTGAGAAAGCCATCGAGTTTTACCTGTCACAACTGGTCACTGGCGATTCCACGGCCATCAATTCCCTCCGGTCAGCGGCAGCGGCTGCATTGACCGCTGGTCAAACCACGGCCTTGAAAGAGCTCGCGGCGAACCCAAAAACCCAACGTGTTCTCACGGCCTATCTGATTTCCCGTCGTAGCAGCGAGCGTACACGCGCGTTGGCGGACCAATGGCTCGCCGCAGTCGAAGGGGCGGACGTCAAAGACGTGGAGTCAGCCGAAGCACTCGCCTTGGCGGCCTATCAATCGGGCGCATGGGATGCCGCGCAGCGCTGGGTCCTGCGTGCCCGTCCCACCCCGGTCACGCAATGGCTCCAGGCAAAGTTATGGTTAAGGGCTGGAAAGATTGATGAAGCCAGCGCCATGTTGGCGAACGTCTCGCGAATGTTTCCTCTGGATGGCGCCGGGACGAATTGTTCAACCGATCTCAAGGGCAGCCTGGTTATGGAGCAAAACGACGATATGGAATCGATCGATCCTTCCGCCCAGGTTCTCGGCGAATTGGGTGTGCTGCATTTGAGCCGCCGTGAATATACGGAAGCCCTCGATGCGTTGCTGCGGGCTGGTTTTTGGATGGATGCGGCTTACGTGGCTGAGCGCGTACTAACGGCCGGCGAATTGCAGGCTTATGTGGACCGCTATTGGCCAGCGAGCGATGCTCCGGCGCCAAATGAGGTCATGCTTCAATACAGCCGGAAATCAATGCGGGCTGAGATTCGCTACCTGTTAGCCCGCCGACTCGCGCGGTTGCATGTCGAAAAAGACATACGCGCCTATTATCCTGCCGAATGGCAGCCTCGGTTCGACCAACTCAAGCTTTCGCTCGACCTGGGCAGGGACGCGTCACTTCCTTTGCGTAACCGGGCTGCGGCCTTGATGTCTGCGGCGTTCATCACCCGGACCAACGGAATGGAACTTCTCGGTACGGAATGCGAACCGGACTGGCACATTTATGATGGTTCTTATGAATTCGGCATTTCAATCGCTTTCCGGACCAACGCGAACACCCAATTGGCTGTCCCTGATCCGGATGAAATTCGTCGTGCCGCATCGGAAACGGTAAAGTCCAACAAGCGTTACCACTATCGCTTTGAGGCCGCCGAACTGGCTGTCGAAGCCGCCAACCTGCTGCCTGATAACTCCGATGAGACTGCGCGCGTACTCTGCGTTGCGGGCTCGTGGATCAAGAATCTGGATCCCCAAACAGCCAACCCCATATACAAAGCGCTTGTCAAAAGATGTGGCCATACCGCCCTGGGCAAAAAAGCCGCGCGCCGGCATTGGTTTCCTGCTTTAGACGACCCCAGTGGTTCCTTGATGATCACCAACCCATAGATCCGGCGCGGACGGGGCTCACCGGGTCACGAAAAGATCCACAAGGCATGTCACGCTTCGATGCGGTGCCTGATCCCCTCAGTATAGACTGGAGCCGATCCCGCGCTTCATTCGCCAACGAGTCCTGTTGACAATAAAATTAGCGCCATGAATCGCATCGGATGAAATTCCAAATGGTTGCATCTTGTCAGAATGCCCTCCACTTTCACGGGGTTTGACCCTTCAGACTGCATCGCAAGGCGGATGCGAAAATCTGCGTTCGATTTCCACCTTTCCACGTCGAACGATCCATGTAAACGGTATACTCCCAAGGATTGGTCGCGCACTGCTACATCCTCACGAAGGAACGTTTTTTCATCTATTGGAAGGTCAGAAAAATAAACAGCTGAAACCGCACCGTTCGTGAGGCGGTAATTGCCGTTCACATATTTTTGTCGATCATGCACAAACAGGATGTTGCCTCGGGACCTATATTCTTGAGGGGCATCGGCTGACGCATGGGGAATATCAGGAGAAATTGGAGGTATTGGCGCCACAACGCTCCATCCGGTTAAAGCGTCGGCAAATTTAGGGTCTAATGATTGGAAATCTTGGCTGATCGGTTGTTTCGCTGGTGCATTGGTCGTCAGCTCGCCTCTCGTTATTGCGCCGCGGAACTCACCAACTTGTTCGCTGGTACAGCCGCTACTGAACGCAGCCAAAAATGCAATCAACGACATCCAGATTGTGCCAGTTGTCCATCGCATATGTTCGAATGCCGCCTCCCGTCCAGAGTTCAGGTAAGTGGGGCGGATGACTTCTTCCGCAAAAGCAGAACTGAGGACTCCATTCCGGGTTACCTGCAGTGACTTGATACTCACTGCCTTTCTCGATCTACCTCTGTTTTAGCTTTCAGGATCTCCGCCTGAATGTTAGGCATGACATCTGCCATGTAAGCCCCAAACTTTTTCATTGCTGATTTTCCAGCTGGTGAACCGTAAAAGTCGGCCAGTGCTTTCAACTCGTCTGCGGTGAACTCCTTGACCAATGAATCTCTAATATCTTTTGTAATCGCGACAAAGTCGAGATGCTTAAGCAGGAGTGTCTTAAGGCCATCGCGTTGGTCTGGTGCCGAATTCTTTGTCATTTGCTCAACCATGTCCGTCATCATTTCTTTCGGTGGCGTGGCCGACAAATACCGGTCAGCCTCGTGTTCTCGATTTGCTGTCGTATCGTCCAGAGCCCAGGCGGGGAGGGTTAGTAATGCGATCAGTGCAATAAATGTGATTTTCATAAAATATATCCTGTGATGCCTAACGACCCAGGCTCAGCGACCCGGCACACAAGACGCGTCGATGCAAACCGCGACGCCACGCCGGGTTAGATGCCATGATGGGTTGAAACGGCGCACGGGAAGGTGCGACGCTGGGAACGCAGTCAACCCATAACGAATCAAGTATATGAAAGAATACATTCTCAAACCCATCATGACAGCCGCCACCCTAACTCCGGTCGCCAGTACGCTCAAGCCCGCAATGCCGCCGCGCCAACCGTTGCCCCGGGCGGTGATTGATCCAGGCAAACCGATGCTCAAACTGGGACTGGATGTGCATCTGGAGTTCATCATGGCTGTGGCGCAACGCGACCACGGTTCCCCGCAGGCACCCCGCAAGTTCACCTGTGCGGAGTTGGTGGCCGCGGTGCGGCAGTGGGCCGCCGCCGGGCTCCAGGTTTATTGCGTGAGCGAGAGCTGCGGCTTCGGTTTTGTGTTACATCGCCAACTGGTGAGGGCGGGCGCCCAATCTTTTCTCATCACACCCATGGCGCTCAACGGCAAACGCAAGACCGACAAGCTGGATGCGCGGGCGTTGTGCTTGCGGTTGGCTCGCTGGTTGGACGGTAATCGGGATGAGCTCTCACCCATCCGCATCCCTTCGGAAGCAGAGCAACGCAAGCGGGAAACGACGCGCCGCCGGCAATTCCTGGCGCGGCAGATCCGGATGCTGGCCAATCGTGGGCATGGTCAGGTGGCCGAGTATGTGCATCAAAAGCTGCCGCATCGCTGGTGGGGTGCGCGTAACTGGAAGAAGCTGGCACTGGATCCCTGGCTGTTAGGTGTGCTGGCCAAGTTGCGCGAATTGATCGAAGCGATGGAGCAGCAACTACGGACGCTGGAAGCGGAAGCCAAGGCGCGGATCCAAGGTCAGTCGCTCCCCAAGGGTCTGGGGGAACTATCGCTGGTGACGTTGGAGGGTGAAGTGTGTGACTGGCAGCGCTTTAGCAATCGCAAACAAATCGGGAGCTATACCGGCTGCTGTCCGGGGGAACACAGCAGCGGGGGCAAACGGCAGGTCGGTTCCATTGATCGCCTGGGCAACGGACGTGTCCGGGCCATCCTAGTGGAAGCGGTCTGGCGTTTCCTGAGGTGGCAACCGCAGTGGCAGGCTGCGCAACGGATGAAGGTGAAGCTGGCCGACGGTCCGGCCCTGCGCAAAAAGACGGTGGTAGCGCTGGCGCGGCAACTGGCCATTGACCTGTGGCGCTGGCGCACAAACCGTTGCACCTTCGCCGATCTGGGTTGGGTGGCCGCCTGACCTTTCACCCATGATTTCAACTTTCTTCCGAGCCAGACCGTGAGAGTTTTTGCGATCGGGCCAGTCCTGTCCGTAGCTGCAGCTGGTGAAGTCAGCCTTCACCCGTGGGTTAGATGGGACGGACTGCCCGGTCGCCGCCAGTCACACAAGCATGACACCATGGGCGTCCCGACTTGGTCGGGACTGTCCGGATAGGAGCTGGTGCGGGACTTTAAGTCCACACACTAAGACACGGCGACACCGATCGGCAAATCTCACAAGAAGGCAGAGGAAATAACCAAAAGGAAAAAATGCTTCTAAGGTGAACTCTTCGGAGACCGGTGTGGCGCAAGGTGGAGAACGGGAAACTTTCCATCGATTAACCGCCGCCGCGCGCGACTCCGCTTCACTCCGTTGCGCTCCGCGCGTCGGACCTCACCAGAAAAAATCTTTATCGAACATCACAACCCGGTTGACAACCCTCATAGGCGCTGCAGCGCATGGTTAGGCGGCGTCATCTGTCGAAAAAGAACAACGGTCTGGCTGGCCCGAAAAACACAAGGGTCAGAATAACGCCATCAAGCAACAACTCCAAGTCGCTGAACATGTCCTCTAAACCGCTCCTGACTTTCCAGAATACCGAAGGGAACAGCAGAATCTTGCCAGCGAGGCTGCCAGCGAAGATCCAAGGCGCAAGATGCCAGCGAAAGAACAGACCGATAAAACCGACAATCCCAGCGCCGACGACCAAACAACTCGTGATCGTGAATACTCCAAGATAAAGCTTGGACTTCTGCGCGAGAATCTCCTTGCGATTGGGCTTCGCACGCTCGACATGGTCGGGCAACGGCACAATTTTCCCTACGAGGAAACCACCCGCAACTACCAAAGCGTAGCCGCAAAGTATCAGGATGAGTTGTTGGTATGTCATGGGGCAGCCGCCTAACGCCCCAAGCTCAGCGACCGCCGCCGAGAATGACGTTGAAATGCGATAGGAGTTTCTAAGTTCATACAACCGTCGAATCGGGAGGCGGAACGGCGGGTCGCTGCAGCGCCTTGTTAGACCGCATCTGTCTCGCGAACAAGATAAGTCCGACGACAAAGAATGTTAGTCCCCACAGTCCGATGCGATCCATCCAGGTCCACACGTCCTGCTGCAATCGAAGTGTGTCCATATCTGCAGGAGATTCAATCGTGCCTTTCATCGGCCAAAGTCCCATCGCCTGATTGAGGACGAACTGCTTGACGAATGCGTCGCAGCTCCTGAGTACTGAGCCAACTAACATGAGCCATGCTGCAGCGCGCTGGGCGCGTCGAAATAGCCAAACAGACGCAAGTACCAATCCGAAATATGGAATCACCTCCCAAGCAGCGAGGAAGTAGTAGTATGGTGGAATCGAGTCGGTGTGCATAGCGGTCTAACGACCAAGCTGAGCCACCCGGGACAAGTGAACGTGAACCGCGACAGCGGAACTGAGAGCGCCAACCCGGGTTGGCTCCAGCGCCTTGTTAGGTGTCGTCATAGCTCAAGCATCTCGGCGAACTGGCTGAACGATGGGGCGACATAAACCCAACGATTCCGCTCGCCTCGGTGTGACCAACGATAGCGAATCACAGTCGGGCAGTCGAGGCTCTGCCGATAGTCAAGGGCGATAGGAGCGTCAGAACCCAAGCCGAAATCTGCAATAACAACAGTCCTGTCGTAATCAATGTCTCCTGGCGGTGACTCCGGGTCTGGTTCGCCGTGGAAATCGACGAGCTTGGAGAATACGTCCGCCGGCTTCCCGAAGGGCGGGGCGCAAAGGTAAAGCCAGTCCTCCTCTGGCGCGAATCGACGGATGCGCTCAACTGGCACACGAAGCTCCAAATTCTGTCGGATAGCCTCTTGTGAGGTACGCGGCCAACGGCCCGACTCAATCAAAGAGACGAGAGCTTCGGGAACTGGGAGGTCGGCAACGATCATACGCGCGTAGACACCTAACGAAAAAAGCTGAGCCACCGCCGACCTGCGACGTGAACCGCGAGAGCGGAACGGCAAGCGCCAACGGCGGTTGGCTCCGGCGACTTGTTAGGCGTCACCATTTGCGATTGGTATAACTACCCCAATTTTCGGAATCCTTCGCGTAATGTCCGTCCGCCATCGTTTTCGCATAATCAATTTCCCACTTATTTGCCCCGATCCGCTCCATCACCGCCAGTTGATGCTTCATGCATTGCTGCTCGGCATTCGTTCCGACCCAAATGGATGCAGGCACGTCTCCGTCATGCACCTTCTGGTAATCGTGATACAGCTTCGAGTGAAACGAGTCATGCGCAATCGTCGCGGCGCACCAAGTAATCGAATAAAAGGCAGTGGCATCGTTCAATTCAAAAGTTGGCGGCGTTTTATAGGCCCACATTCCGCTGTGTTCCCCTTCTTGTATCCGTCCTACATAGTTCGTGACTATCGCGTAAGCTTCACCGTCCCGCGATGCTAAAAGAACCAAGGCTTGATGAACTTGATTGCTGAATTGCCCCGAACCCATGATTTCTGGTTCTGCGGCACAGACACAGTCGCAAGCCCGGAAAAAGGCGAACGCCAGCAAAAGGGCCAAAATGCGAATGAAGCAAAGTATTCTCATGCCGCCTAACGGCTAGAACTCAGCCACGCCGGATGAATGATGTCAACCGCGAACGCGGAACTGTGACGGCCAACCGGCGTTGGCTGCAGTGATTTGTTAGGCATACTTAACGTTCGCCTTTCTGTCTATAATACGTGATATCAAAATAAACGGTGTTTGTCCCAGAAGAAGAAGGGAACGAAATAATGTCAAATGCGCGCCCATCCAAACTCGCGTTAGTGAACGTCATAACATTGTCTTCAACTCCGAATTTTTCGTGAATTAGGCCGCACTCGACTGTTGCCAGCCCTCCTGCATGCGCCTTCCTGAGAATATATGCAGTCTGAAAACTTTTCCCGTCTCCACTAGTAATCACTGGCCAATAGGTGATGAAAGTCCAATAAAAACCTCCGTCAGGCTTAGGCCGACAGAACGCGACGAGAAAGATGAATGCTGCGGCGAAACAGCAAGCCAAGACGGCGGTAGGTCTCTTGATCATCCAATGTGCCTGAGTATGCCTAACGAAAAAAGCTGAGCCACCGCCGACTCGCGACGTGAACCGTCCCGCAGAGCGGGACGGAACTGCCGGCGCCAACGGCGGTTGGCTCCGGCGACTGGTTAGGCCACGGTGTCATGTCAAAATATTCTTCAATCTCTCCAGCAGTGAAACGCTCGCTGCTGCACCGGCAGCGCGCCGACTCTCACGGGATGAATCATGTGGCCAACACTCAACGTGACTCATGCTCAACCCGGTGCGCCTGCCCTGAGTGATCGCAATAGCAATGCCGCATGTATATTTCGCGGCACCGTGTGGATAACGACCATCCTCAAAATAGGAAAGCCGTCCCTCAATCGAATCAATCCCAAACTTCGTCAGCTTGTCTGTGACGACCTTCGACTCCGAAATCTCGTAGCTGTAAATGCGAAGCAACTCTCCGGGGTAAATCTTGAAGCTAAACTTCGGCCTCCGCTCTCTCTTCGCAACTGCGCAAAGCATCCCGATGCCCCAATAGCCCGCGATGTCATTGTTGCGCGAGCAGAGGTAGGCGCAGAGTGAATGCGCCAGTGAATTCATTTCGCGTCGCTTCATATTGTGCGCTTCGAGTGGCCTAACGACCCAAGCTCAGCGACCCGGCGCACGAGGGTGTTCGATTGCAACCTGGACGCGGTGGCCGGGTTCGCTGCAGTGCATGGTTAGGCCGCTTAAACATATTTAGCAGTGAGATAGTCAACTTCTTCGATCCAAACCCTGTAGTTTGGTTCTTGGTCGCGCGTGCGACAAAGCTCGATGAATTCGCACAACACTTGATTATACCAGCTCTTAAAGTAGTGACTGAGAAGCCGACGAGTCAGCGATTGGCTAACGTAACCCGCCTGCAAGAGCAGTGATGTCTTGCTCCAAAAATGCATCACCTTTTCTAGCGCTAGAAGGTCGTCGTTTAGTCCCGTATCATGTAACTCGCGAAAAGAAATCGGGTGGTCTTTCTTCTTGTTTATCTCAAGGAACCGGAAAGCACGCTGACGATACAACTCCATCTCTGTCGAAGACCACTCAGTGTAGAGTTCAAAGGCGTGCCTACGCCTCTCATGATGCGAATATGCTAGGAAGCTAATTCCAGCACCAACGATAACTCCGATCAGGCCAGATATTGCATCGCTCATAATTCTTTGCCTAACGTAGAAAGCTGAACCACCGCCGACTCGTGGTGTGGATTGCAACCGCAGCGCCAACGGCGGTTGGCTCCGGCGAATTGTTAGGCGACAAATTCATCGTAACGACTTCAGAAAATAGGCTGCGGCAAATGCTATAACCAGACCAATCGGCAAAAGCCAAACGCCAAATCTGAAAAGTCCGCGCATCGAATCTCGAAAGCTCGTGCCAGCATAGCCGCGAGACTCAGCTTCGAAAATCCGACGCGCCGGAGCAATCAGCCAAAGCAAAATATTGCCAAGCATGAAACCAACAACTATCGCGCCCGGCATCAACGAGAACACCATCAGGAAACTAGGAACAAAACTCCAAAAACTGATACCTGCCTGCCAAAAGTCTCGGAACTGATGCTCTGGATAAATGGCGACATGAAAAAGCCAAACAAGCCTGAACAGCCCATACCAAACCACAAGCCATCCACCAAAACAGAAAGGAATAAGCAAAGCGTTCCATGCACTCTTGCGCCGCTGCGCTCGGTGGCGTGCTGCTGCGTAATACTCCGCTCCTTTCTGGATGAGATTTCGCATGGTGGTGGCTTGTCGCCTAACGACCCAAGCTGAGCCGCCGCCGATGTGGGAGGTAGCCCGCGATAGCGGAGCTGCCACGGCCAATGGCGGTTGGCTCCAGCGCATGGTTAGGCCACTCGTTCCAACAACAAATGTGAAAGTAAAAATGCACAGTAAACTCCGTAAAGAGTAAGGAACATCAATTGCACCGTCGCAAGTCCAAAGAGTGTGGTCGGTCGTGTGAACTGCTCATGGCGCAACGAGATCAGAAAAAAAGTGATGATCACTGCTGGGAAAACCCAAGCAAGCGTTCCAAACCACCGCCAGACTAAAAACTGTGCAGGCAGAAGTCCTGTGCCCATCCTCGTGTGCTCGATAGCTCTGTCTGCAAGGTAGTGATGCAGGATGGGAACACTGAGCGAACTCAGTAAGAGAACCAGGTAACCAAAGACCACTGAGGGCTTGGATCGCATGTGTGTGTAGTGTGGCCTAACGATTAGAGCTCAGGCACGCGGGACAGGTGACGTAGTCCGCGATAGCGGAACTGAAGCCGCTATCCCGCGTTGCCTGCAGCGATTGGTTAGGCGTCATGGCCGAATCATTCATAAAGATTCCAAACTTCTTTGACGACGCTCTCTGAATCGGGTGGATAAACTCGCCCGGCGTCGAAATGGCTCAAGCTGCCGTCACTCATCCGAAATGTCTGTGGATATGGCTGCAACGTCCTGGGCAACGGTGCCGAACACTCTGGACAAACAAACTGCTCAATGCGCTTCTGAAGTGCAACGCCGGAATAATGCTCGGCTTCTGGGCTGGCGACGAATAGTGCCCCGCAACTCGTGCATGAAAAGAGCCGGTCACAATCACCAAAATCCGGCATGGTGAACCAAACGTCTTCGAAGCGATCTTGCGCACCGAGTGCCTTGCCTTAGTAAC
>Ga0265338_10009508_pt1 | contig 11577 bp, 10 predicted proteins | sample 42126metaG_FD_193579 | JGI IMG/M metagenome (GOLD analysis project Ga0265338, IMG submission 193579) | Rhizosphere microbial communities from Carex aquatilis grown in University of Washington, Seatle, WA, United States - 4-21-26 metaG | ecosystem: Host-associated > Plants > Roots > Rhizosphere... | reverse complement strand
GCCCGGCGGCAGGTCCACCAGCAACACGTCCAGTTCGCCCCAGTTCACCGCGAGACTGAATTGCTGAATCGCCTTCATGATCATCGGGCCGCGCCAGATCACCGGCGAGTTGCCATCCAACAGCAACGCCATACTCATCATCTTCAGCCCGAAATTCTCGACGGGATTCAGTTTCTCGTCCGTAATCGTCGGCCGCTGCACCGACCCCATCATCTTCGGCACGCTCGGCCCGTAAATGTCCGCGTCCATGACGCCGATCTTTTGGCCCAACGAGGCGAGCGCGCACGCGAGGTTCACCGCCACGGTCGACTTTCCGACTCCACCCTTGCCGCTGCCAACCGCCACGATATGTTTCACACCCGCGATTTGCGGACGCGCTGGCGCCGCGCCCGCGCCGGCCATCGGCATCTGGCCCTGCTGCGGCGGTTGTTGCGCCGTCATCTCGATGTTCACCCGGCCAATGCCGCTGAATTGTTTCAGCGCAGTTTCGACGTCCCGTTGGATCTGACGGGGAACTTCCGGGTCGCGCGTCATCACATGCAACGCAATCGTCACGTCGTTCTTGTCGGTGATGCCGATGGATTTGACGATGCCGAAACTGACGATGTCGCGGCTGAATCCAGGAAACTTGATCCCTTTCAGGACTTCGCGGACCTGTTCGTCGGTCAGGGGATGATCAACTCGGCCGGCCATGATACCTCAATTCGCCCCTGCCACGGCCTTCGCCGGCGGCGCGACCTGCACCTTCGGATGGAGCAGGTCCGTCAGGGTCGTGCGCGCGAACACTTCGTTCACGCGGTTCTGCGCTTCGGTGAACACCGCGCACAACGTGCATGTGCTCATCCGCGTCGTCGACACCACGCACTCGGGATCGTCCGTCACGCATTTCTGCAACGCAAACACGCCTTCCACGCTGTGGAGCACCTGCAACAGTGTGATCTCGCCCGGCGGCTTCGCGAGACTGAACCCGCCGCCCGCGCCGCGATTCGAACGTACCAGGCCCGACTTCGCCAACGACTGGAAAATCTTCGCGAGGAAGCTCTTCGGCACGTCTTCCGCCTCGCTGATCTCGTCGATCATGACCATGCGCTCCGCCGGCTGTTTCGCCAGGTACAACAGCCCGATAATCGCGTATTCGCCTGCTCGTGTGACTTGCATGTTTTGAATCGGACTCGGTTTGTCTTGTTTCCGCCGCCAATATAGGTACCGCCTCCAGAAAAGTCAACGAACCGCGCTTCAGGCCCATGGAATCGCCTCCATTCCCTCGATACCGCCCGGGACCGAACCCATATTATGCCACAAAACACCCTCCCGACGCTGTTTCCCACTCTCCACCCCCCTTGAATTTGGGTTCGCTTCGTCGACCGAACCCATCTTCGTTTTTGCCTAATCTATTCATATCGAAATACATCCGCAGTTTTAACTTGGGTTCGGTTTTCCAAAAAGGCTTTTTTGAAAGCCCCGTGCCAACCGAGCCGCGCCCCGGTGTAGCGTGCGCTGTCCCCAGCGCATCCCAATCCGGTTGTGCGACCGGCCCCCATCCGCCTCTGCGCACTGTCTGTCAACCAACATGCCGCCACCATACCCGCCCCGGCCCACCGCGTCCAGCCAAAATATCAATTCCCGATAACCACCGCTATGCCTCCGCCCTGTAGTCGCAGGCTTTAGCCTGCGCGATCCGTACCCGTGTAGCGTCGGCTGCCTGCCCTCGTGCCGTGTACGGGGTCCCCAGCCGATTCGCCTTTGCCGCTCCCCTCTGAAATCCCAGATTTCCAATCTGCGATTCCCAATCCAACGCCGAGATCACCAGCCGCACCAATACCGCCATCCCCTCCTCGGAGGGGTAGGGGTGGGTTTCCACAATCCGCGAATGGCTTTGCTGTTGTCCGAGCTGTCTCCGAATTGTAGGACAACGGGCCCCGTTGTCGTCATCACCCTTCGCCCTTGCGACTGCCCTGCGATTCCGCTACCATCTTTGCCGCAAAGGTGACGCTCGGATGACAATTCCGACCGCTAATAGAATGGCTCGCGATGGTTGCGGGCTGCAGGTCATAATGGGAAATGTCGGTTCAGGGAATTACAATCAAGAGAAGCGACGCAACGATCGCGCGGGCCATTGGCTTGTGAATGCGGGGCGCTCGCTGCACCTTATCGTTGGCGCGGTTCTCACGCTGGCATTGGTCGGGCTTGCCGGCGGGGCCGATGCTTCGCACCCGGCCACGGCGTACGTTGAAGGCGAAGTCCTCGTGAAGTTCAAGGACTCCGCCGATTTTGCGACAACGAAAACAGTTCTCGGAGCCCATGGGTTGGAGTGGGCGCGGCATTTCGACTGGCTTTCCGAACACATCCACCGGCATTCGGGATTGGTCCGCGCCAAGGACCGGACAACGGCGGCGCTGATCGGTGAGCTAAAGCGGGATTCGATGATCGAGACGGTCGAGCCAAATTACTTTCGCTGGACGTCGGCTTTGCCAAACGACCCGGAGTTCTCGCAGTTGTGGGCGCTCCAGAACACAGGGCAGACCATCAACGGCACGAGCGGTACGGCCGGGGACGATATCGACTTTGTAGCCGCTTGGAACCTGGTGGGATTCTCATCCAACGCGGGGGTGGTCGTGGCGGCGATCGACACAGGGATTGATTACGCGCATCCCGATCTGGTCAGCAACATGTGGCACAACCCCGGTGGAATCCCGGGCGACAGTTACACGGGGGACTATTACGGCTACGATTTTGCCGACCAGGTGGGCGACCCGATTGATTCGGGCTATCACGGCACGCACGTGTCCGGCACCATTGCAGCGACGGGCAACAACGGTGTGGGCGTTATTGGCGTCGGCTACCAGGCCAAATTGATGGCGCTGAAAGCCTCAGCCGACGGCGAGACGTTTGCCGACTCCGCGGTCATCGAAGCCATCCAGTACGCGACGATGATGAAGAATGGGGGCGTGAACATCGCGGTGATCAACGCGTCGTTTGGCGGCGGGGGGTTCAGCATGACGGAGAGCGATGCCATCCAGGCGGCGGGGGATGCGGGCATAGTTTTTTGCACGGCCGCCGGTAATGACGGTGTTGACATTGACACGACGCCTACCTACCCGGCCAGTTACCGGTTGCCCAACATGATTGTGGTGGCCGCCACGGACCAGAATGATGCGTTGGCCAGCTTCTCAAACTACGGCGTCGGGACCGTGGACTTGGCCGCGCCGGGGGTGAATATCCTGTCGACCATACCGACCTGGCTCTCGACCACCACCGCAGTGGTATACCAAGCGGGTAATACCTATTTCGGCAACGGCTTGACCTACGCGGGCACCACCACCGGCATTACCGCGACAGTCTATAATTGCCTGCTTGGAAACCCGGCCGATTTCCCCGCGTCGGTGAACGGCAACATCGCATTGATCCAGCGTGGCACGCTCACATTTTCCAACAAAGTGGCCAACGCGATGGCGGCTGGGGCCAAGGCGGCGATCATTTATAATAACGTGTCTGGGAGCTTCACCGGCACGTTGATTACAGCTGGCTCGTGGATTCCCGCGGTCTCGTTGTCGCAGGCCGACGGCCAGACGCTTTTAGCGGCGTTGCCGACGACCGCCACGGTGGTCAACCAGCTCGACCCGACACAAATATACGAGTTTCTCGATGGGACCTCGATGGCGACGCCGCACGTGTCCGGCACGGTGGCGTTTGACGCCATGATCTATCCGTCTGAAACCGCGTCGCAACGGGTCCAGCGCATTCTGCAAAATATCCACCCTGTTGCCGGCCTGAGCGGCTCAGTAGCAACCGGTGGCCGGCTCAACCTGGCGAGCACGCTCGTCGCAAGTAACCTCACACCGTCCGTAACGATTACCAGTCCCACCGATGGAACGAGTTTTACGAACGCGCAAACCGTCACCATCGCGGCGACAGTCATCGACAGCGCGCCGGTGAACCGGGTCGAGTTCGATGAAGACGGCGCGCTGGTGGGGACGGCTTCGGTGTCGCCCTACGTTTACGATTGGACGTTCACAGACGTGAACAACGGCACGCACCGGTGGACCGCTGTGGCCTACGACGCATCCAACAATGTCGCCACGTCGGCGGTGGTGACTGTGACCGTGAGCATACCTGCGCCGGGATGCTCGTACGCGCTCTCGGCCAATACGGTCAGGCTGGGCGCGATGGCGGCCACTGGTAGCGTCAATCTGATTGCCGGTGCCGGCTGCGCGTGGGTGGCCACTACGACTGCCGATTGGATCAGCATTACCTCGGGCGGTAGCGGTTCTGGGAACGGGACGATCGACTACGTGGTTGACGCCAGCACCAACGCCAGCCCGCGCACAGGTACAATCACTGCAGGCGGCCAGACTTTCACCGTTGATCAGGCGGAAGCCAGTCCAGTGAGCTTTACCTTTGGCAACGTGACGCAGACTTGCAAGACGAAGGTCAATAAGAAGACGGAGACGACCAATACCACTTGCACGGTCGCATTCAATCTGGTCGTTAGCAATGGCGGCGCGACAGAAAGCGCGAAGTCTGAAGTTCTGTTGTGGTTGGAGCAAGGCGGCAGTTTCGATCCGAACTCGGGTCTCGCTCCTGTCGTGAAGGCGGTGAAGGTGCTGAAGACGGGCAAGTCGGTCACGCTGAAGATCAAGAGCCAGAAGTTCAGTGGAGACCAAGCGGGTACTTTTATTTTTGCCACCGACACCGACACCAACATCCTGGCTTTTGTTGAGGTGCCAGGTTCGTAGCTCCGGGTAAAAGCCTGTGCTATGTTATAGGTAGTCCAGTTGGGGTGCAGCGGCAGGCGGCGACGAGAGCCTCAATGCGACAAACTGTGCCAATCCGTTCCATCTGCGCCCCGCCCGTGCGGGCGGCGCGACGTCTTATCCAATACAAATCGCTGCCGCCAACGCGAGTCGGCGGTGGCCCAGCTTTCTACGGTAGACGGCCAGCGAGCAATTGCCTATGAATGATTGGTTCAACGAAATCGCGGCTGGCTGCGAACTACCGGCGAGTGCCGCATGGGATCTGCTCGATTCGGGCTTCGCCGTGATTCAGGGCGTTGTGGCGACCGAGCGCCTGGCGCAACTTGCCGACGCCTACGATCTAGCGGTAGCCACCGCGGCTGCCCCTGACCTAAACATCGGCAGTAGCACCACGCGACTCCACGATTTGGTTAATCGCGGCGCAGAATTCGACCCGTTATATATCTCCCAGCCCATCCTCGCGGCGTGCCATTGCGTCATCGGCCAGTCCTTCAAGCTCAGTTCGCTGCTCGCGAGGACATTGCGGCCATATTCCCAGGCACAGCCCCTTCATGTGGACTTTCGATCTGATGCGGAGGGGTGGCCGATGCTTGGGTTCATCGTCATGGTGGACGACTTTCGACAAGATAATGGAGCCACACGTTTCGTGCCGGGCACGCATAAGTCGCTGGCAATACCAAGCGACTCCATGAAGGACCCCACGTCAGATCACGAAGACCAGGTGCTGGCCTGCGGCATGGCGGGCTCCGTCATCATCTACATCGGGTCCGTGTGGCACGGACACACAGCCAATTCGTCCGATAAGCCTCGCCGCTCCATACAAGGCGCCTATATCAGGCGTGAAGCCCAATCCTCTGTCAACCTGCCCGGTCGCATGCGTCCCGAAACTCTCGCTCGCATCAGTCCCCTCGCAAAATATGTATTGGCCGTCTAACAATTCACTGCCGCCAACCGCCTTTGGCGCGGTCAGCTCCGATTTCTCCCGCCATCCCCAATCCATTGACCTTCGACCTTGTGATCACCGCGAATTTTCGTTAATTTTCTCGCCGCAAAGGTGATCCTCGGATGGCAATTGGAATCGACGCCAATATGACGTCTAATTCATTGCGGACTTGACCATGAATGCCAAACGGCAACTCGCTTTACTGGTATTGGCGGCCAGTTGTTTTTTCCTTCTCATACTTGGCGCGATTGTCTCTTCGGATGTGGCTACCGGCAAGTTGGTGATCGTCTCGCTATTCATCTTGCCGGTGTTCTTCGTTTATCTGCCGGTGCGCTTTGTCATTTCATGTCGCGGCTATCTTGCAGAGCGTCCGCTTCTTCGTTTCACAGCTTTCGGCTTTTCAGTTTCGCCTCTGGTATTGAGCGTTCTGTTTTACGTTTTCATGGTTATTTACCGATGATAATTGGGTAACACCATGAAGATCTGCGCTGCCCAAACACGACCGATCACCGGCGACATCAAAGGTAATGCGCCGATGGCAATTCCGCCTGCTAATAGAAAGGATCGCAACGGGAATCGACGCCAACATAATATCTGATTTGTGTTCGGCAACATGAAGAGACACCTGCCATTTATCATTGCCAGTGTTCTGTGTCTGCCATTCTGCGCGTTTGTTGCGATTTATCTCGTGGTATTGGCATGTACGGGCGCTACCGGCTTTGTTCCAGAAGCCCTTGCCATCCCTTTTAACTACGGATTTCAGGGATTGTGGTGGCTCTCGATGTATCCGTTGGTCGGATTGCCAGTTCTTGCATCGGTGTCAGTCGCTGTGGTCGCGGTGTGGTTCCAGAGGGCCAAGACCAGACTGGAGATTGTGTTAACGTCTGTTTATAGCATCGTCATGGCGCTTTATCTTGGTTATGAACTGTGGCTGTCGTGGTCCCATGCGCCATTCTAGCGTGCACGCTATGAAGAGTAGCCGAACCATTCGGTTCAGCCATCACGATGGTCGCAGCCACTTGCCGCTCAGATGTGATTTCTTGCGGAAATGCTCTGCAACGTCTGCTAGAGTGCAGCGAGGAGGTCACCATGACACAAGCGGCAAAGCTTTCAAAAAAGCAGATTGACCAGCAGTTCGCGAAATTGGCCGGTTGGAAACGCACGGGCGACGTAATCACCAAGGAATTCATTCTCGAGAGTTTCACCGGGGCCGCGCGGTTTATCACCAGAATCGCCCCGGTCGCCAATCGAATGGATCATCACCCCGATCTCAAGTTGTACCACTACAAGCGCGTGAAGATCATGCTCTCGACGCACGATGCCGGCGGCCTTACGCGGAAAGACTTCATTCTCGCCGCCAAGATCGACAAATTGGGATGAGCGCGCGCCGGCTGGTTATCACCAAGCACGCGAAAACGCTCGTCCTGCTCGACGGCGAGGAGGAAGTGTTGCGCATCCCCGTCGTCACCGGCAAGAACTCCGCCGACAAGCACCGCGAAGGCGACTTGGCAACACCCGAAGGCGCATTCTTCATTTGCTCCAAAAATCCCAAGAGCCAGTATCATCGCTTTCTCGGTTTGAGTTATCCCAATGTCGAAGATGCCGACCGCGGCCTCCGCGATAAGCTCATTACGCAAGCTGAGCACGATCAAATCCGTGACGCGATTGCGCAGAAGAAATGTCCGCCGTGGAAAACTGCGCTCGGCGGTGAGATCGGTCTGCACGGACCCTGTCCCAACGTCACCTGGACGCATGGCTGCATCGCGATGAGCGTCGAACAAATCGAGCGGCTCTACGACTTGCTGGAAATCGGGGATGAGGTGACGATTCTTCCGTAACGCTTTCTCGCGATACCCGCATGACTCAACGCTTTCTCGTTTACCCGATTCTGTTCCTCGTACTGACCCAGTGGGCGCCATTGCTGCGTCGCGACCGGCGATGGTTTGCCGCCCAGATCGCGCAATTGTCCGTGACCCTGCTGGCCTGTCTTGGCGGACTTTATTTCAGCGATGACTTTATCTGGGTGGTGATCGCGTGGACGTTGTTCGTGTGCTTCGTCGTCGCGCCGGCCCTGCTGACCTCTCTGTCGGCGTCGCGCGAACACCGCGGGTACTGGCGAAGCGCAGCGGCATTTCGTCAATTGTCCGGTTACGCTGCCTGGGGACACACCGGCAAATTGTATCGCCAGTATTCCTCGGTTCTTCGCTTGGTCGCGAGTGAACAATCGGAACAGGCCTTGACCGCGTTGGACGCACTTGCCGCGCAACCAATGCCGCCGGACATCCACGGCATCGTGCATGCGTGGAAGTTGTCGTTGCTGGTCACGCTGTGGCAGTGGGAACGCGCCATCGCATTTTACGAAAGCGTTTACGACTGGGGCGCGCTCGGTCAGGCAACACAGGCCCGATTGTTCGTCGCCCGCGCGCTGGCCGAGACGGGCCAGATGGACCGCGCCTTGCGCAACCTCCAATTTGCCGCGCTCTCGCCGAGAACGCTGGGCGCGCGTCAGGCGCAGCTGTGGGCGACGCGCGTCTGTGTTGCAGCTCTCGCCGGCGACACAGCCTCGCTCGAAGAGCTGCTCCATCGACGTGAAAACGCGCGCCGGTCGCGCGGCTTTGCAAGGTTTGCTGCCTACTGGCGCGGTCGGAGCGCGCTGGTCCACGGTGAGTTCGAGGAAGCGGCGCGGTTGTTCACGCGCGCATCCGAATTAACGCGTCCCCATGACCGTTTGTGGCACGACGCCATCGCGCACCAGTTGCAGCGCGTAGAGGAGGGGACTCCGCCGACGCACTGGGCTGTGCAAGACCCCGAGTACGCGCACGGCCAGGAATTATTGCATCGCGCCGAGCAGGACACCGCGCCATGGCGCGCCTTGATGTCCACGGGACGACCCGAACTCGCGACTTTGATACTGCTGGTCATCTGTGCCGTCGTGTATCTGGTGGGTGACGTGTTTCTGCCGGGCGAATTACAGGACAAATTTCTCCTCTGGGCGGGTAATACTCCCGACACGCTCCGCGATCACGAATGGTGGCGGCTTTTCACCGCGCTGTTTCTCCACGCCAACCTCCTGCATCTCACGATGAACGGCGCGGGGTTATGGATTTTTGGGTCGGCCGTGGAAAAGACGTTGGGTCGCTGGCGTTTCCTGTTGATCTTCCTGTTGGCGGGCGTGCTCGGCAACCTCGCCAGCGCGTTCCAGGCGCACTACGACGTGGCCATCGGCGCCAGTGGCGGAATCTTCGGCGTCATTGGCGCTTTCGTTGTTAGCGTGTGGCGGCTGCGCTCGCCGATGTACTTCGCGTTGCGCCGACGCCTGCTCCTCATCCTCGCGATCATGGTCGCGTGCGATTTCACCATTGGCGGCCTGGAACCGCAAGTGGACAATCTCGCCCATCTCGGCGGCTTCGTCGCCGGCATCCTCATCGCCCTTCTGGTCTATCCGCCCCGCGGCAAGAAGCATTGCGGCGAAGACCCAATTCCAGTATCTTGACGACACTGTCGCGCGAGTGGCGGAACTGGCAGACGCGCAGGACTTAGGATCCTGTGGGGAAACCCGTGGAGGTTCGACTCCTCTCTCGCGCACCACCCTCCATGCGGAGCACGAACGCGCCCCGCCATAGCTTGAATTTTCCGTGTTGCAGTCCGAACAGTTTTTGCTATTGTCTCCGCGGTGTCCCACGGGTGCGAGCGTAGCTCAGTCTGGTAGAGCGTCACGTTGCCAACGTGAATGTCGAGGGTTCAAATCCCTTCGCTCGCTCCATTTTTGTCTGGCGGTCAGCAGGAGGAGGTCAGCATGACAGGAGCCATTCTGTTGTTATTGCTGCTTGTCTTCGGAGTGCCCATCGCACTGTTCGTCTGGATTGGGACCAAAGCCTCACAAGCGGACCGCGGCGTGCGCGATCTCGAGGCGCGCTTTCGATCTCTCCAATATCAACTCGACGTATTATCGCGTGAACTCCGCAGCCGTGAAGCGGCCAGCGCCGCTCCGCCTCCGAAACCGGTCCCGACGCCATTCGTCCCGCCAGTCCGGGCAACGACCGTGCCGCCTCTCGTCGAGAAACAACCGCCGCCACTCGCCGCGCCAGCACCCACACCGAGAACGGAAGAGACGCAAGCCGTGCCTCCACCGATTGTGCCACCGGTATCGCGAGCCCAATCATCAGCTTGGGAGGATTATGTCCCGGAGCGCGAGCGGCCCGCGCCATCCACGCCCACGCCAAGCTTGCCATCCATCAACTGGGAACAATTCATGGGAGTGAAGTTGTTCGCGTGGATCGGCGGGCTGGCGCTGTTCCTTGGTCTCGCGTTCTTCGTGAAATACTCTTTCGACAACAATCTGATCAGCCCGGAGATTCGCGTGGCGATCGGGTATATCATCGGCGTGGGTCTGTTGGTCGGTGGCCTCGTCCTGGCGGGGCGCAAGTTCTCCGTGCTCGGCCAGACGTTGTGCGCCACGGGCGTGCTGGTGTTGTACGCGAACATCTTTGCCTCGCACGCCTTCTACCATTTCATCGGCGTCATCCCGGCGTTTGGTCTGATGGTGTTGGTAACAGCGGTGGCATTTCTGCTGGCCGTTCAACTCGACGCGCAGGTGGTGGCGATTCTTGGATTGCTGGGCGGTTTCCTCACCCCCATCCTGCTTTCGACCGGCAAAGACAACCCGCTCGGCCTGTTCAGTTACATCGCGCTGCTCGACGCCGGCCTCATCGCCGTGGTCACGCGCAAACGCTGGAACTACCTCGTCCTGCTCGCCGCCGCAGGCACGCTATTGATGCAGATCGCGTGGACCGCGAAGTTCTTTGAGGCGCCGAAAGTGTTTACCGCCATGAACGTCTTCATTGGGTTCGAAGCGCTCTTCCTTCTGGCGTTCGTGGTAACTGACCGCGACGACCCGTGGATCAGCGCCTCAACCATCGGCATGGCGTTCGCCCCGCTGGTGTTCACGCTGTTCTTGCTAACGTATGACTCGCTCGGGGCCAAACCATGGATCGTTTTCACCTTCGTGCTCGTGGCAGATCTCGGGTTGCTGACGGTGGCCGTGCTGCGGAGTGCACTTGCGCCCGCACATCTGGCGGCAGGCCTCGCAGCGTTCCTCCTACTCTCGATTTGGACAACCTTTTATGTGTCGGGCACGTTGCTGAACTGGGCGCTGGGGTTCTACCTGCTGTTTGCCATCCTCCACACCGCCTTTCCCATCGTCCTGCAACGCCTCCGTCCCGGAGCCATGCCGGTGTGGTGGGGCCATCTGTTCCCGTTGGTGGCGTTGGTGCTCGTCATGATCCCGGTCGTGAAATTGCCGGAACTGGGCTGGTTGGTTTGGTTGTGCATTCTCGCACTCGATGTCGTCGTGTTCGCGCTGGCGCTCGTGACGGCGTCGGTGTTGGCCATCATCGGCGCATTGGTGCTGACACTCGGGGCGACCATGATCTGGCTGTTCAAGCTGCCCGCCGTCGTGACCGGTGTGCCGGATTTGCTGATCGTGATTGGCGGGTTTGCGTTGGTGTTCTTTGCCGTCGGGGTGTTTGCGGCTCGACGGCTGGCGCTCAAACCCGCGGGAAGCGGTGGAGGCCTGCCCGAGTTCCCGTCGTTGCCGTTCCTATCCGACAACGTGGAGGCGCAGATTCCGGCGCTTTCCGCCATCCTGCCGTTCTTGCTGCTGATCATGGTGGTGTTGCGGATGCCGTTGGCGAATCCGTCACCCGTGTTTGGATTGGCAATGCTATTGGTGGTACTGTTGTTGGGCGTGGCGCGGTGGACGGGGGCGGAATGGCTGACGGCGATTGGGCTCGTCTGCAGCGTGGCGCTGGAACACGCGTGGCACGAACAACGGTTCAAGGTGGACGCCGCCATGGTGCCGCTGATTTGGTATTTGGCGTT
>Ga0265338_10009507_pt1 | contig 11579 bp, 11 predicted proteins | sample 42126metaG_FD_193579 | JGI IMG/M metagenome (GOLD analysis project Ga0265338, IMG submission 193579) | Rhizosphere microbial communities from Carex aquatilis grown in University of Washington, Seatle, WA, United States - 4-21-26 metaG | ecosystem: Host-associated > Plants > Roots > Rhizosphere... | reverse complement strand
GTTGCCTGCCCGGCGGCCACGAGCAGCGCAGGGACGGTCTTACCCACCATGATCATCCCGGGTGTCAGTGGAGAAACCAGCAATTGGTCGAAGGTCCCCTGTTCCCGTTCACGGGCGATCGAGAGTGAAGTGACTATCAATGTACTGATCGTCGTGATTATCGCGACCAGGCTCGGAATAATATGCCGTTCATAATCAAGGTTTGGATTGAACCAGTGACGCACAATGACCTCCGACTTCGTCGCGCGTCCCATGGAAGCGTTCCGATTATCCAGGTAGCCCTGCAGAATCTGGCGAACATACCCCAAGGCAATCTGTCCGCCATTCGAACGCCGCCCGTCCAGGATTGCCTGTATAAGCGCAGGTTGTCCGCCCGCCACAGAGCGCGAAAAGTCCTGCGGGAATCGCAATACGACCAAGGCTTCCTGGTTATCAATCGTTCGGCGCAATTCCTCTTCGCTATGGACAAACCGCATCTCGGTGAATGCCTTGGCTCGTGAAAGACGCTGAATCAGTTCAATCGATTCTGCCCCGCTGTCCTCGTTAAAGACTGCCAGTGTGTTGTTTTTGACTTCCAAGGTCGCCGCGAAAGGGAAGATCGCCAACTGCAGGATTACCGGGGCAATCAATAGCGTCCTGCTTTGCCTGTCTTGCAAAAGCAATTGCAGTTCTTTGCGGATGAGTGTCGCGATTCGGAACCACATAGGCGCTTCTATTCCAGGCGGCGTCGCGTTTTGAGAGCCGTCAGTCCAATGAAAAATGCGGAGGCGATTGCCAAAAAAGCCATGCTGCGCAAAAGCACGTGCCAGACATCTCCCGCCTGGAATAATGTCTGCATCGCCGTCACGAAGTAACGGGCCGGAATCAGGTAAGTCACCGCGCGAATCACCAACGGCATGCTGCGAATCTCATAAATGAAACCTGAGAGGATCAATGCCGGAAGAAATGCGGCGTTAAGAGCCGCTTGAGCGGCGTTGAATTGATTTCGCGTGGCGCTGGAGAGCAGCAGGCCCAGCCCCAGTGCGCTGCCCAGGAACAATGTTCCAATCATCCACAGCACCAGCACCGATCCGCGGAACGGTACCCGCAGCAAAAACACCGACACGGCCAGGCAGATGAACAGTGAGGCAATCCCCAAGGCATAGTAGGGAAGCAATTTGCTCAGCAGGAACTCCGTCCGCGTCATTGGTGAGGCCAGTAATGCTTCCATTGTGCCCCGCTCCCACTCGCGCGCCACCACCAACGATGTCAGCAGGGCGCCGATCACTGTCATAATGACCGTGATCGATCCAGGGATGAGATAGTTTCGGCTTTCCGCCGTGGGATTGAACCAAAATCGAGGCTCGAGGTTGATTGTGGCGGGAGTCTTTTCACCTCGCTCGGCGGCGCGTTCCTGTTGCCAGCCTTCCCACGCGCTGAGATCATAGTTCTCAACGAAGTTTGCCGTGTTCGGTTCCGCGCCATCTGTGACAATCAAGATCGGCGAGGTATCGAGCGGTCGCTTTAGTTTATCGGCGAAATCCTGCGGGATCACCACAAACCCACGAACCTGTCCCATAACAAGTTGCTGCCCCATTTCGGCGCGGCTCGTGCTCGAGGTAATTCGCAGGTAAGGTGAACCATAGAGACTCGCCGCAAACAGTCTGGCTTCCGGACTGGTATCCTCGAGAACAAGTCCCACTCTCAAACCTGAAGAATCGAGGTTGATGCCATAGCCAAAGATCAAGAGCATCACAATCGGCAAGGCAAACGCTATGAGGTTGCTGCTGGGATCACGAATGATTTGGTAAGTCTCTTTGCGGCACAGCGCAAAAAGTCGACGGCAAAAAGCTGATTTCATATTTTGCCCCGCGATCTCCCGCGATTGTAGGGCGGCCTTTCGAGGCTGCCGGTTCGGGGCGCTTTCCAGCGCCCCGGCCCCAATCCTGGTGTCTTACGCAGACCGAAATTCATGGAGGCCGTTCCGTGCCCTCCTGGTCTTGCTTCTGCACCAACTCCACAAAAGCGTCTTCCATCGACGGATCCTCGTTTGTCGATGTTCGGGCTTGTGCTTTAAGCTGATCGGGTGTCCCAGCCGCAATCACGCGCCCCTGGAATACCAGGGCGATTCGATCACAATATTCAGCCTCATCCATGAAATGCGTCGTAACTATGACAGTCACCCCTTTCTCTACCAGTCCATTAATGTGTGTCCAGAATTCCCGGCGAGTGACGGGATCGACTCCCGAGGTTGGCTCATCCAGGAACAGGACGTCCGGCTCATGCATCACGGCACACGCCAGGGCCAGGCGCTGTTTGAAACCTAACGGCAGTGTGTCAGGCGTTGTCGTGAGGAACGGATGTAGCTTAAAAACATCGATCATTCCCCCGACGACTTCGTCTTGACGAGGCCCGCGCAGGCCGTACACACCCGAAAAGAAATTCAGGTTCTGTTGCACCGTCAGATTTCCATAAAGAGAGAACTTTTGAGCCATATAACCAAGCCTCTGTCGCGCCTCCCGCGGGCTCCTTTTGAGATCGATACCCATAACGTGGGCGGTGCCGGAAGTCGGCGTCAACAACCCGCACATCATCCGAAACGTTGTTGATTTGCCTGCCCCATTTGGACCCAATAAACCGAACACTTCACCTCTCCTGACTTGGAAATTGACCTGATCGGCGGCTGTGAAGTCGCCAAATTTCTTGGTCAGATTCAGGGCTTCAACAACTGTGTCCGGACCTCCGGCAGCCGGATGAACTCGTTGTGCCAAAGCTGAATCTCCCCCTGGACCTCCGCCCAGTACATCAATGAAGCCGTCCTCAAACCGGGGAGGGACCGGTACTGTTTCGGCTTCGGGTCCCGCGTTCAGCTCACCTGCATCAGGCAGCGTTTTGTTCTGGCGTAGGACTAACCGAACTGCATGGCCCTGAATGACACCGTCCATGACTTCCGGCCGCCGCAAGACCCGCGCAAGCAACTCGCGCCGGCTGCCGGTGGGGTTGCGAATCTGCCAGCAGCGTTCTCGCATCCGCCCGGTCAGGTCGCCGGGTTTGCCGCCAAACAAGAGACGGCCTTCATTGAGCAGCAACACTTCCCCGCATAACTCCGCTTCATCCAGATACGCCGTGCTCCACACCACGGTCAGCCCCTGTTCGATCAGCTCATGCACCATCTTCCATAGCTCCCGTCGTGAAATCGGGTCCACACCGACGCTGGGCTCATCCAGCAGCAACAAACGAGGGCGGCCTAGCAGCGAGCAGGCCAATCCTAACTTTTGTTTCATGCCGCCGGAGAGTTTCCCCGCCAGCCGCTTTGTGAATCGGACAAGATCGGTGAAAACCAATAATCTCTTGAAGGCCCGGTCGCGTTCTTCACCAAGAACTCCTCGAAGATCCGCGTATAATTCCAGGTTCTCCTGAACCGAAAGATCTTCGTATAACCCAAACTTTTGCGGCATGTACCCAATCCACTCGCGATGGTGTTCTGATTTCGCCGACACTCGTTTAGTGTTCGTCGCTGGCTCGCGGTGCGGGTGTGTGTGCCGGGATCCACCTTGCAAATCCGTTTCATCGAACAGGATTCGACCGGAACTGGGAAGCAACAGCCCCGCGATCAGCCGCAGCAGGGTAGTCTTCCCCGCGCCATCGGGCCCAACCAACCCGGTAATAAGGCCGGGTTTAATTTCCGCCGAGATGCCCGCCAGAGCCGCGCGCTGCGATCGCGGAAATCTCTTTTCAACCTGCTCAAGCCTGACTCGCAGTTCGCCCATGAGTCTTATGGTCCAAGGATTCTGGCGGTGACCGGCATCCCTTGTCGAAGTCCGTCGTCAGCGTTCGTGACCACGATCCGGAGTCGATAAACGAGGCTCGTGCGCAATTCGGTCGTCTCCACGTTCTTGGGCGTAAACTCGGCGCGGGGTGAGATATAGCCAATCGTGCCCGTATAGGCTTTGCTTGGATTCGAGTCAGTGCGGATCTCCGCCTTCATACCCGGATGAATCCTTCCCAAGTCGGTCTCCTGAATGTAAGCGCGAACCCAGACGGGCTGCTGCAATGACACAGTCAGCACAGTCGTTCCCGCCTGCAGGATGGCCCCGGGTTCCTGGGCACGCGTCAGAATCACCCCTTCGGCCGGTGATTTGAGCACAGTATCCGTCACGCGAAGTTCCGCGCTCGCCAAGGCCGCTTCCGCGCGGGCCAGGTCCGCTTTGCCCTGTGCGATGTCTTCGATTCGGAAACCAGACTCCAGCAGGTTGAGTTGCTCGCGGGCTGATTTGAGCCGCGCTTCTGCTTCCCGATAACTGGCGTCAGCGTCATCACGCTCCTGAATCGATACCGTCCGGTTCTGAAACAATTGTTCCTGCCGAGTGTAGACGCGCTCCGCGTTTGTGGATGTAACCTCGCGTTCGCGAACCTGCGCGCGCGCTTGAGCAATTTCTTGCGGGCGATTCCCTGCCTCAAGTAAAGCCAGCCGGGCGCGAGATGAACCGACCTGGCCGCGCGATTCTTCTACCTCGCGGCGATAGGGCTCATCATCCAGTCGCGCCAGAATCTCGCCTGCCTTTACGGCATCCCCTTCATCGCGCAAAACCTCCTGCAGCCGTCCGGATACACGAAATCCCAAATTCACTTCTCGTATATCGACGTTCCCGTGAAGCTGCAAAACCCCACTCTCCTCGTGTCGCATTCTGGTGCGCGCATACCAGACTCCCGCACCAGCCAAAGCGAGAACGAGGATCAGAATTGAAATTCCCTTTTTCATAAGATTGGTGAACCGGTCAGAGTCTTTTTACCTGAACTTGGCCAGCGAGGCGTTCGACATCCTCCCGATCCAGTTCCCCGGGCATTATGCTTAACGCATTAGCAGCGCCGGCTGCGGAGCCCCATCGGCAGGCTTCACCTAAATCCTCTTTTCGCACTAATCGCCACACGAGTGCCGCCATGAATGCATCACCTGATCCAATTGGGCTTACGGCTTTAATATCGGGCGATTGAATCTTCCACAGGCCCGTAGCATCCAACGCAAGCGTTGCCGATGTGCCAGCCGTGACCACTACGCGGCTAGCTCCGCGCTCGTGCACTTGACGCATCGCCATTATTACCTCCGCTTCGCTCCCCAGCGACATTTGGAAAGTACGTGCCAATTCCTGCCGGTTCGGCTTTACCAGGTCCGGCCGGGCCGCAAGGGCCTCCACCAGCGGCGGCCCTTGGGCGTCAACGACCGAAAGGATTCCCGCCTCGGTTCCGCGTTGCGTTATTTCTTTATAGAAATCAACCGCCGCTCCAGGAGTCAAACTGCCAGACATGATCACTGCGTCGCAACTCGACAAATGCTTTTGGATGATCACCTTCAGGGAGGAATAGTCCCCGGGCGTGACTGGCCGGCTCTCCTCCACCAGCTCAGTTACCGTATGAGATGATTCATCCAGCACCGATAGGCATTGGCGTGTCGGTTGATCAACAACAACAAATTCTGCTTCGATTCTCTTTAACGCCAATTGTCTAAGCAGTGTCCGACCGCGGTCGCCTCCAACAAACCCGGTTGCGATCGGACGTGCTCCCAGCGTTGCTAACACCTTTGCCACATTGATGGACTTGCCTGCCGCACCGTCCAAGGTGGTGATCGCTCGATTTACCCCGTCCAGTTCCAGCCTGCGAAAGACCATCACACGCTGCGCTGCCGGGGTTGTCCCAATGCAAAGAATCATCCGGCCACCACTCTTCACGAAATTGACTACCCACAAAAGTTTAAAACGGCCTACTAAAGCAACAGGGCGATTCTTTCGAATCGCCCTGTTAAGCAGAGACTGAGAAATTTCCTTAAGACTATTGCGTCTTATCCGGTGCTTTTGACTCGGGTGCCGGTGCCGGTGCTGGCGCTGGCGCGGCATTTCCAGACTGCCCGGGACCCTCCTGCCGACGCGCGCGCATTTCCTGCCTCAATGTTTTCCATTTCTCAAACTGATCGGAAGTCAGGATGACCTTCAACTGCTTGTTCTCCTCCTCCATGAGCGCCCGCATCTTGTCGCGCCGTTCCTCCCGCGGAACGGCGGAATCCCCAAAAATCTCCCGGCGTTGCTTTGCTTGCTGTTCGAAAAGTGCCGTGACTTTGGCCTTTTGGTCATCGTTAAGCTTCAACTCAGTCGTCATTCGCTCGACCCGTTGCGCGACCATCGGGCCTCTGCGTTCGGCTCTCCGGTTGGCGTTGGTGTCCTGGGCCGAGCTGAGGTTGTTACTGATCAGCAAGCTGCCCAATGCTGCCGCGGCCACTAAACTAAATGTGTGCCATTGCAATTTCATTTTTTCTATTTTTCCTTGTCCAAGCTCCATTTGCTTGGACTGCTTCGTTACATTAGTAAAGACGCGGTCCTTTAGAATTGGTTACAAGTAAGTTTCATCGAGGGGAGCGGAAAGGGACTTGTGCGGTTATTAGCTGTTTCGTCGTGACATCTGCCGCTGGGCATGGAACATTCTGCCGCGCTATGAAGTTACTCATTTGTGCTGTTACTATGGCCCTGAGCCTGGTTGTTGCCTCGGCCGAAGATTCTAAAAAGGAAAACGCCACTTCTGCTCAAAACACCTCGGAAAAGAAAGGTGACAAAATGAATACAAACGAAGTTGCCGTCATAAAAACGACGGAAGGAGATATGGTCGTCGAGTTCTGGTCGGACGTGGCGCCCAAGACAGTCGAGAATTTTAAGACCCTCGCCAAAAAGGGGTTTTATGATGGGACTTGCTTCCATCGCGTTATCAAAGATTTCATGATCCAAGGAGGGGATCCCTTGACCAAAGATCCCAACAAGGAGTCCGTTTGGGGCACCGGCGGCCCGGGCTACCAGGTCAAAGCCGAGTTTAACGATCACCATCATGATCGCGGCGTGCTTTCAATGGCTCGCTCCAATGATCCTGATTCGGCCGGCAGCCAGTTTTTCATCTGTCATGGGACCCCCCGCTTTCTGGATCGCCAATACACAGCTTTTGGCAAACTCATCAAAGGCGATGACGTGCTTGAGAAGATTGCCACCACTCCCACCCACCCGCCGGATCGGCCCAATAAGCGGATGGGCATCGAGAGCATCAAGATTGTGCCGGCGGATTCGGTGAAATAACGATATGGTTCGGAGTCTCGGCTCTGGCCGGCTGGTCTTCCTAAATTTCTTGGAAGTTTGAGGGCGCCTGAAAGACCACCTTCGAACCGAGAAGGCTGGACTTCCTGCTTCTAAAACAAGTTAGCGCCGCAGGTGTCTCACAACCTGACGCAGCATTCGATGACGTGCCAAGAACTCGCTACCGTCCTTGAGGCCTTGGGTTGCCCTTCAGGCAAATCGCTTGAAATGGCGTCACAACTCGACAAGCGCGCAAAACAGTTGGCTGAGCAAAAGAGTCGAACCTACGATGAGGCCCTGATCCATCTCTTGGAACTCATGCGGCAAGGATGGGCCGCCAAGGAACAAGGGCTCGCCGGTGATTAGACTAAACAGAAGCTAAGATGAATATTGGGACAGGCCTTCGCACAACTCCTATCGTGTGGTCTTCAAATCTTAATCTCATTGATGATTAATATGTTGAAGGCCTGGGAAAAAATCAGTTCGCAGCCGCTAGGGGATTTTAAGATTTTTCAGCTCCGTTCCGACCGTGCGATCTCTCCGCGCACCAGGCAGCCGCATGACTTCATCGTCATCGATTGCGTAAACTGGGTCAATGTTGTCGCCATTACGCCCGACCAGCAACTGGTCATGATAGAGCAGTTTCGACACGGCTCGGGTACCATAGAACTGGAGATTCCCGGCGGCATGATCGACCCGCATGATAGCTCACCGGAAGCCGCGGGGATCCGTGAACTGCGTGAAGAAACTGGCTACGCCGGCGAATCATCTCGAATCATCGGCCAGGTCTTTCCTAATCCAGCGATCATGAGCAACACCTGCTTCACTTTGCTGGTTGAGAATTGTCGCTTCCTCCATCCTGTCGAGTTTGATCACGGCGAGGACCTGATTACCAGGCTGGTGCCGATCTCTGAGATTCCCGATTTGGTCGCCACCGGCAAGATCCGACACTCATTGGTCATCGTGGGGCTTTATTATTTCCACCTGTGTCGATTGAGCGGCGCAAACCGCTAAAAGTTGTTGATACCTTTAGACGCCTAAGGGCTGAAAGGCGGGATTCCAAACCGGTTCCTCGAAATCACTTCGCCGGCTGGTTCCGGACCTTTTCCCTCTTCTCTTCAAAATTAGCCCGAATTGATTTGCGGTCACTCGTAAGTTGCTTCTCCAATTGTGCGATGGCTTCCGAATCATTTTTATCGACAGCTTTGGCGATCTCTCCTTGAAGGAGCAACTCGCGCTCCGCGATTTTTGCCGCGCATTGCGATTCCAGTTCCGCAAGTTGCTTCTTCTGTTCTTCGCTAAGCTTGGTTCCGGGTGAAGCCTTGCTTAGGCGTTCCATTGCGAGTTCGTATGCCGTTTTCATGATCGTGGACAGCTGAAGTCAGTGCGGGTTCTGAGTCAAGTTTTAGAAGCGTCACCGGCAGCGGGCTTTTTCTTCCATGGCATGTCAGGAAATTTACTGGGCAGTTTTACCGGGTCCAATTTTGGCTTGGCCAACTGCAGTTCCGGATCGGCAGCGGGTGATGGCTCAGCGGACTTGGCCTGCTGGGCCTCGGTGCGCCAGGAGGAAATGCGTGCCTGAAGCCCATGGTGTTCGGCGGCAGCTTTGTTGCCGGCTTTCATGTAAAAGAGCGATAAATTGGTGTGAGCCAATTGTTCGTGCGGCTTGAGTCGTTCGGCCTTGTGCCCTTCGGCAATAGCAGAAGGGTAGTCGCCTTTGCGATAATACGCCATTCCCAGCGCGAGCTGGGCGTCGAAGTTGTCCGGTTCTTCGGCCAGAATTGTGCTGAACTTCGCGATTGCACTATCGTACTGCCCAGTGCTGAAGTCGAACATGGCATCATCGTATCGATCCTGAGTTTGCGACATAAATTGACATCCGAATCTAAGGTATCATCATATGCTTGCGCAAGTGAGGCAAAAAACGATGGCCTTGCCTATTAAACTGATTTCGACTGATTTCGATGGCACCCTGTTTGCCGAATTCGAGAGCCCTCCCATCCCTCGCCACCTCTTGCAGATCATTGCCGGCTTGCAAGCTGAAGGAGCCAAATGGGTCATTAATACCGGCAGAGAAATGTCGAGCCTTATGGAAACACTAGCCCGGGCGGGAATCTCTATCGAGCCCGATTACCTGGTGCTTGTGGAGCGTGAAATTCATTTCCACCATAAATCGCAGTACCTTGGCCTGGAGGAATGGAACTCCGCTTGCACGCGCACGCACGCCGACCTGTTCGCTCTCGTTCAACCCAACCTGCCCGGTGTGATCGCCTGGATTAACGAGCGGTTCCACGCCAGCATCTACGAGGACGCGTACTCACCCCTTTGCCTGATCGCCAGGGATAACGATCAAATGGACGCTATCCACGCCTATTTGAACAACTTTTGCCTGACTGTCCCAAACCTGGCCGTAGTTAGGAATGACGTTTATGCGCGGTTCAGTCACCAGGCGTTCAACAAAGGCTCCGCTTTAGGCGAGATCACCCGGCGCCTCGGCCTCCAGCGCAGTGAGGTATTTGCAATCGGCGATCACTTGAACGATCTTCCAATGCTCTCGGCGCAGTACGCAGCTTTCTTGGCCGCTCCTTCAAATGCGGTTCCAATCGTCAAGGAAACCGTGCTCCAAGCCGGCGGTTACATCAGTAGTAGAGCTCACGGTAAAGGGGTCACTGACGCAATTAAATATTATCTTGAGCGGCTTGGCGGCTGAATATTGAATTTCATTAATACTTGTACGGCGATTATTTCAATTAATTGACGTTTTCTATTTGCTCAATCGCGCTTGGATTTAATGTTCTAAACTGTTAATATTCAATAAAATACACTGGACCATTAGAAATTGACACGTACCCCTTCGATGATACAGTTTTATCAAGACGGTAATGTCGGCTGATTGAAAGCCGGTAATACCGATCGTCGTCGATTTTTTGAATGAGTCATCTTGATCATGAGTGAAGCAACACCATCGGCCCAAAGCAACGGCAGTTCCCCTAAGATTTCCACCATCAACGAGGCCGTCATCCGTATCGCGGGCAATTCACAAGACGGGATTCAAGCGATCGGCGGTTTCCTGGCCCGGTTGGCCGGACGCAGCGAGCAGGAGGTCATGACCTTCATGACGATTCCATCGACGATTTCCGGTGGTCCGTCCATTTTTCAAGTGCGCATCGGTTCCGGCGAAGTGGCCAGTGCGGGCGATGACGCCGACCTCCTGTTGGCTTTCTATCAACATTCTTACGAAGAGCATATCAATTCGCTCAAGCGTGGAGGAATTGTTCTATACGATGCAGACCATGTGGAACCTAAGCCCGAATGGCAGAAAGAGTTTCACCACATTGGGATCCCAATATCCAGCTTGACGATCGAGGCAATCGGCGGAACGGCAAAGGACAAGGGCAAGAACATCTATGCGCTTGGATTGCTTGCGAAAATGTTCGATCTAAACATTCCCAAGCTGGAGGCGTTGATCGGCGAACGCTTTGGAGGCAAGGACGTCAGCGTGCTGAACAACGCGTTGGCTGCCTTTCACGGCGGCTACGGCCATTCCTTGGGCCAGGTCTTCGAGACCTTTAAGTTTGCCGAGAGCCGCGTCAAAGAGGGGCAGCAAGTGGTGATGAATGGCAACGAGTCGCTGGCCTACGGAATTATCGCTGCGGGCGTGCGGTTCGGCGCTGCTTATCCAATCACTCCCTGGTCCGATGTGATGGAGATTCTTCGCCGGGAATTGCCAAAATATGGCGGCACTTTTGTCCAATGCGAAGATGAGATTGCGGCGATCTCGATGGCCAATGGTGCTGGTTTCGCAGGGCGGGTTGCGGTCACCGGGTCCAGTGGACCGGGGGTTACCTTAAAGATGGAAGCCCTGGGGTGGGCCGTTATGGCCGAAGTTCCACTTGTAGTGATTGATGTGCAGCGCGGGGGGCCATCCACCGGCATGCCCACCTCGGTCGAACAGTCCGACCTCACGCTGGCCTGTTTCGGAAGCCATGGCGACGCCCCCCGTGTTGTGCTGGCTCCTTCTGATGTCGAAGATTGCTTTTACACCGCGATCGAGGCCGTCAATATCGCGCGAAAATACAATGTCCCTGTCTTTATCTTGAGCGATCAGTCCATCGCGACGCGGATCGAGGCTTTCGCCGCGCCGGACTTCGAAAAGGTTTGCCAGGATATCGCGCCAAACCTGTCACCTGTCTCGGATTACAAACCGTATGATTTGTCCTCCAATGACGGTGTCACACTCCGAGTTGTGCCCGGCACGCCGATCCTGAGCGGTCGCTATCCCGTGGCCGGCGGGTTGGAGCATGATGAATTTGGCCATCCAACAAGTTCGCCGAAATTGCATATGCAGATGACCGCCAAGCGCCGCAAAAAACTGCAAGCCTTGGCCTCAACTCTGCCGACGCCAAAAGTGTATGGGCCCCCTGAAGGCAATGTGCTGCTGGTTGGGTGGGGCTCAACTCGCGGCCCTATCAAGGAAGCCGTCGACCGCGCTCG
>Ga0265338_10009506_pt1 | contig 11580 bp, 8 predicted proteins | sample 42126metaG_FD_193579 | JGI IMG/M metagenome (GOLD analysis project Ga0265338, IMG submission 193579) | Rhizosphere microbial communities from Carex aquatilis grown in University of Washington, Seatle, WA, United States - 4-21-26 metaG | ecosystem: Host-associated > Plants > Roots > Rhizosphere >... | reverse complement strand
GGACAAACGCCCTCGGAAATCCAATTTACTCCACACCCGCGATACGGAGCGCCGACGGCATGATCTTCGTGACGACCCACGGCCCAAACGGCCAGCTTGTGGCGCTGGACGCCACAGGGCATCCGCGGTGGGCGAGGCCGGTGACCAACGATCAGTTTACCCCGGCGCTCGATAGCTCGCCCACACTCTCCGCCAACGGCGCGATCCTTTACGTGGGCGATCAACAGGGCAACTTATTCGCAATCGATATCGCCACCCAAACCAACAAGTGGGATGCGCACCTGGGCGGCGCCGGCGCCATCATCCTTTCCACCCCGGCCCTATCGGCGGATGGCAGCATGCTTTATGTGACCGTCGGTTTCGGCGGAACAAACGGCCTGTTTGCGGTCCATTCAAACGACGGCTCGGTGGCGTGGGTCTTTGTTCTGGACGACGCGATTGCTCCCTATCCGGCTGGCGGTTGCAATCCCGCCATTGGCCCCGATTGCACGATCTATTTCACGGGACAGGCCGATCTCTTTGCGGTCAATCCCGATGGCAGCCTTAAGTGGATTTTTCCAATGCTGGCCAGCAGCGTGATTTCCAGCTCCCCGGCCGTGGATGCCTCCGGCCTCATCTATGTTGGGGACAATATCGGCTTCATGTACTGCATCTCTCCAATAGGAACCGTTGAATGGGTGTTTGACACCGGCGACCAGGCCGCCATTGAGTCCAGCCCCACCCTCGGGCCGGATTCAACCGTCTATTTCGGCTCAACCGACGGAAATATCTTCGCTGTCCGGGATGGCGTGGGCCTATGGACAAACTCGACCGGCGAAGAGATGGTGGGAAGCCCGGCTGTCGCAAGCGACGGCACGGTCTATATCGGCTCCGATGGATTCAACCACACCTTCTACGCCATCACCAACGGCGCGGTAAAGTGGTCTGTATTTACGGGCGGCGCCCTCCTCGGCTCACCGACCATTTCGGAAAGCGGCGCCGTTGTTATAGGATCAGGCGACGGCTCCTCATATTGCCTGGCAGGATCGCCGGCGGCGCCGCCCCCCGCGGAAAGCGCATGGCCAATGTTCCATAAAAACGCCAGCCACACCGGCGCCATTCCGAACCCGGTGTGCTCCGGCCAGGGCGGCTTAAGCATTTTTCCAAATAACATCAACGTCTCCCCGGGCAACGTGACGTTTTACTTCAGCGGAACGCCCGGCGCCAGTTGCACGATCTACGCGACCTCCGACTTCGTTCAGTGGATCCCCGTCGGCTTCACGACGCTGGGTCCGGGCGGAACTGCCTCCATGTCGGATCAAAGTTCGACCGCTGGCGTGGGCAATCGCTTTTATGTGGCCGTCTCCGGCGACTATTGCTCCGACGCGATAGGCTACGTCAACATCTCTCTGGCTCCGTACGCCAGCAATCTTGTGGCGAACCAACTCTACGGCGTCAGCGACCTCAGGGAGCCGCAGAATACTCTGGCTGGCTGGGACGGACTAGGATTATCGTCGGGTGTGCCCGCCGGCTCGTCCGTTCTTACTTGGACGGGAGAGCGGTTTGCTCAGAGCACGCTTTTATTCGGCGGCAGTTGGTCTCCGAGCGCCGACGCAACCCTTCTCCCCGGTGAAGCGTTTTACCTCTCAAACCCATCAACGAACTCGGCGACCATTTCATTTGCGGGCCGGGCGCCTCGCGCCTTGCTCGCCAATCCTATCGATCCGGGGAAGAACTATGTCAGTTGCATCCTACCCCTTGCGGGCCGCTTGACCCGCGATTTGAATTATGTCCCCACATTAGGCGACACGGTCGCAATCGGTTCCTCAACCTACACCAATACTGGCTCCGGCTGGCTTCCAAGCGAGCCTGTGTTGCAAGTCGGCCAGGGTTTCCTCCTCAATGCGTCAGTGGCAAACAACTGGATTCAACCCATGTTAGGTTGTCCGACGATGGCGCCAGCAACCTGGAACTATGCACTCTCTAGCTCGCCTATCTGGGCCTCGCCAATCCTGCCGGGCGACGGAAAGACTCTTTACATCAACTTCATGGCCAGCTCGGATGAGCTCCTTGAGATCAGCGCGAGCAGCGGCTCTCTTCTCCGCAGCAATAGCGTTTTCACAACCGGCTCGTCCCAATTCGCCGAATTCTGCGGCTCGCCCTCCTATGGCTCCAACGCCATTTACATCGCCACCGACGGCACAACCATACGATCTCTTACCACGAACTTTGGCCTCAATTGGGAATTCGATCTGGGCCAGGCGGCTTGTTACTCAACACCCGCCATTAGCGGGCACACCGGGCGCCTCTACATCGCCAGCGATGAAGCCAACGACAGCGCCGGCGGACCCAACGCCGGCCTTCTTTGCCTCAGCCCCATAAACGCCGCGTCCAATTGGTGGTTCCAGCCGCAGGACGTGCATGACAGCAATAAGGGCGACATTGATGGCAACCCCGCAATCCTCGCCAACGGTGACGTCGTCTTCCTGGCTGAGGCCATGCGCTTCTATTGCCTGTCGCCTTCCGGCGCTGTCAAGTGGTTCGTGCCGACCCCCGGCGACAAGGAACCGGACGCCAGTCCCGCGATCGGGTCCAACGGAACCATCTATTTCGGCGGCAGCCGCCTGCTCCGCGCCCTAAACCCCGACGGCTCGACAGCCTGGCTCTTTGACACCGGGATCCAGGGCGACACCATTCGCACAAGCCCCGCTGTCACATCCAATAATATCGTCATCTTCGGTTCGCACGCGGGCGGTTTGTTCGCCGTGACGAACGGCGTCCAGCAATGGGCCTTCTTTAATTTGACAGGCGGCGCATTCGACTATTCGTCGCCCGCCTTGGCGCAGCATTCTCATGTCATCATCGGCGGCGCGGATGGTTTCGTCTACTGCGTCAGCAACGGCGTTGTCCTATGGTCCGCGCCCACAGGCGCTGAAATTCGCTCCTCGCCGGTTCTCGCGCCAGACGGCCAAAAAGTCTATCTCGCCAACACTGCCGGCCACGTGATCGCCATCCCTGCCAATGAACCGCCCGACACCAACGCCCCGTGGCCTATGTTCCAGCACGACGCCGCCCACACCGGCCAGCAAACACCCCTCGCCGCTCTCGATTCGGACTGCTCCGCGCCCTTCCTTTACGACGGCACCAATGACGGCCCCAACCGGTTTACCTTTTGCATGGTTGGCCCGGCGAATACGGCGTGGAACGTGTTTACCTCCTCCAATCTCGTCTCATGGACTAACATCAAAAACAACCTCGTCCTGGACGCCGCCTCGGGGACAAATGCGTTTACAGATTCGACCGCCTCGAACAACGTCACGCAACGGTTTTATCGACTTGGCAACGGAAGCTGCTGCTCCCGTGTCTATGGTTTTGTCAAAGTTGCCATCCCGCAAGGCGCAAACCTGATCGCCAACCCCCTCTGCCAGGTCGACGACGGACTGCTCGACGACAACCTGTTATACGCGATGAACTCGTTGAACGGCCTGTTCAACAATTCCTTCACTGCCGCGCAAAACGGCGCCCAAGTCCTCGAATGGAACGGGCATTCCCTGGACGCATTCACTTTCCAATCCGGCCCCGCATGGTATGACGCCAACACCAACCAAAACTACACCGCAACCCTCCTTCCAGGCGCGAGCGCTCTTTTCAATAACCCAAACAGCGCAGTCACAAACACGTTCATCGGATGGATTCGGACGCAACAAGTCTTCAACGTCACGGCCAACTCCACCAATTACCTCAGCGCCACCGTCCCCACAAACGGCCTTCTCACGACCGTCACCGGATATGTCCCCCGCACCCGCGACAAAGTGCAGCTTTGGACCAACAGCGTCGTAACCACGTTCACCTACACGACCAACGGTTGGTCGCGCGGCGCGCCATCCATTGGCGTCGGCCAGGGCTTCGTCCTCATCTCCGCCGCTGCCAATTCATGGACCAACTCCTGGAACCCAGCCTGTCCGTGACCTGTCCCGGTAGGGACGCCTCGGCGAGGCGTCCTGCGCCCCTCGCCAAATGCCGCTTGACATGTTGCAAATTCCAACATACCTTGATCCCACGGGCTGGCCTCGGCGGCCGGATGGCGTTCTTTGACATCGGCTTTGATGGACCGCGCCGCGCTCCAACCTCATGGTTCGGGGCGCCGACTCCTTTTGCCTTTGAACTTTGAACCTTGAACTTTGAACTTTCTTGGGGGGGGGAGAAAATTCGGCCCGTTCGCCTTTCACGTTTTCACCTGCCCCTTGTCACCTGCCCCTTGTCACCTGTCAGGTTAAAGGTTCTGCTCGCGGCGAGTGGCCGACTCCTGATAGATTGACGACACAATGAGCCGCGGTTTCGTCATTCGGTTGGGGCTGATCCTGGCGCTTTTGATGGGGCCGAGCCTGTGCGCGCAGACCAACGCCGGGCGCGAAATGGATTTCCGGGTGGTCGATGAATCGAACCAGCCAATCGCAGGAGTCCGCGTCCGCTCGTGGGCCAGGGGCCAAACGGAAACCGATGCCCAGGGAAAATGCGCCCTCCCGCTGCCGGAGCCAAAACCCGGCGCGTTCCGCTATCGCATCACCATTTCCAAAACCGGTTGCGTCCCCAAGTTCATCACATGGTCCACCGCCCAGAACGACACCATTGAGGATATGCCGACCAATTACCTCGCCCGTATGAGCCCCGCGGTCGGCATTGGCGGCATTGTCAAAAACCAGAAAGGCGAGGCCGTCGCAGGCGCGAAGGTGATTTTTTCGGGGCCGCCGCCCGCGGGTGTGGATCGCGAGAAATCCTTTGTGGCCCCGAGTTTTCACAGCGAGCGCACGGATGATGAGGGACGATGGACCAACAGCGAGGTCCCCGCTGATTTCAAGGCCCTGACCTTTCGCGTGACCGATCCGGAGTATGTGCCGGCCACATTCAGTTGCTCGGAGAACCCCGACGACACAAACATCATCGTCCTGGCGGAAAAGGACTTTCTGGCGGGCGCAGCCGTGATGACCATCGGGCACGGCATTATAATTGACGGCACGGTTCTCGACCCCGCTGGCAAGCCCGTCACGGGCGCGATCGTGACCAAGGACTACGAATGGCGCAATCCGGCCGTAACGCAGCAGACCGATGACAAGGGCCATTTTGAAATGCTGAATTTGCGCGCGGGAGAAATGATGTTGACCGTGCAATCGCCGGATTGGGCGCCGCAAACGCTGCCGGTGACCCTAACGAACGGCCCGCAGAATTTGACGATCTCCCTGAAAGCCGGCGCCGCGCTCAAAGGCCGCGTTGTGGACGAGATGGGCAAGCCGGTCGCGGGCGCGCGCGCCCAACTGGATCGCGCCGGCAACGCGCCGCTGGAATTTGACTGGAGCGCAGAAGCGGATGACGAAGGGCGTTTCGCGTGGAGCGCCGCGCCGGAAGGCGAACATCCTTATATGGTCGCGGCGAACGGATTCCATCCGCGGTCGATACCGGCGTGGACGGCAGGCGGGCCGGAAAAGGTCATCACGCTGCGGCACGAGAAGGACGGCGATGGCGTGGAGGTGGACGGCGCCGTGACCGACGCGTCGACGGGAAAGCCGCTGCCGAAGTTCGCTCTGCACTTGACAGAATTTCGCGGCGGGGCGGTGATCACTTCCACCCAGGAGGTCGCCGTGCAGGATGGGCGTTACCGCGTAACGGTCGACGACAAGGACCAGTCGTTCGCCCTGGCGGTCAAAGCGACGGGCTACCTCCCGCAGGCCGGCGAACGGAAATCCGCGGGCGACGGCGATCAAAGCGAAGACTTTGCGCTGGACCGCGGGATGGCGCGGGACGTGACGGGGCGGTTTCTTGTCAATAATTATAATGACTGGATCGATTGGACCAACGGCCTCGACGCCGTCCTGATGGCCGTCAAGTCTCGCACGAACGCCGGCCCGCGCCGCGTCGAATGGCCGCTGAAAATCGAAGTCGATGGACGCGGCGTTTTCAGGATTCGCGATGTGCCGCCGGGCCAATGGAAGCTGGCGGGCCAACTCGAGAAGACCCCGGACCAGGGCGGCGGGCGGATCGGCGTTTTAAAAAAAGAGATAACCGTCGCCGAACCGGGCCCCGGCGAAAGCGCGCTCGATCTGGGCGCCGTTGAAATCGCGGCGCGGCATGATCTGAAGGAGGGAGACCTGGCGCCGGATTTTGAGGTGAAAAAGGTGGATGGAACGCCGCTGAAACTGTCGGAATTTCGCGGACGCTACGTTCTGCTTGACTTCTGGGCGACGTGGTGCGGCCCGTGCGTCGGTGAGATGCCCAACCTGAAGGCCGCATACGACGCCTTCGGCCAGGACGGACGCCTGGTGATGATCAGCTTGAGCCTGGACCAGTCCGTCGAGGCTCCAAAGGCGTTCGCGCGGAAAAACGGGATCAAGTGGACGCAGGGTTTTCTTGGCGAATGGTCGGCCTCGGACGTGCCGGATCGTTACGGCGTGGAGGGCATTCCGGCGATTTTTCTGATTGGGCCGGACGGGAAGATCGTTGACCGGGAGCTGCGCGGACCTGGGATTGGCGAGGCGATCAAAAGGGCGCTCAATACGCCGAACTAAATAGGATTGCCTGATGCTCCAATACGGCCCGCCCTGTAGAACAAGAGCCGGGAAGACCGCATCAGTCAAGTATTGGGTCGATCCTCGACTTGTCCTCACTCTGGACAGCGGCGCGCGAAAAATGCACAGAACGGAGACAGAGCACGCCGTCCCGTCGACTCCGATAGACGTTGCCGACTCCTTAATCGACCTGCGATGGCCCACCGAAGTGGAAGCCCTCTTCGTCCTCGTAACCCACTGGCGCCAAGGCTCTTAAGCTCTCAACAATCCAGTGCATCACCCCGAGGGCAATTACCACCGCCATCGCCATAAATGGTCCAGATGACTTGGTCATGCCCTAATAAGTAGCATTACCAATGCCGATGGATGGCGGCCGCGCGCAGAGTCAGCGTTTGGCGGCCTCGTAGTTCCTGGCGACCTCCCCCCAATTGACGACATTCCAGATGGCCTTCAGGTAATCGGCGCGGCGATTCTGGTATTTGAGGTAGTAGGCGTGCTCCCAAACGTCGATGCCAAAGACGGGATGGCCTTCGAGACCGGACGTCGCCTTGCCCATGAGCGGACTGTCCTGGTTGGCGGTGGAACCGATCTCCAGTTTTCCATGATTGACAACCAGCCACGCCCAGCCGCTGCCAAACCGGCTGACCGCCGCCGCCTCGATCTTTTCCTTGAACGCCTCGAAACTTCCGAAAGCGGACTTAATGTCGTCCGCCAGCGGACCAGCGGGGGCGCCGCCGGCTTTGGGCGCGAGCAGCCTCCAAAACATCGAGTGGTTTGCATGGCCGCCGCCGTTGTTGCGGACCGCGCCGCGGATTTCAGCGGGGACGGCGTCGAGATTGCTGATAAGCTGCTCGACGGTCTTGCTTTCCAGGTCGGGCTTGCCGGCGATCGCCTTGTTGACGTTGGTCACATAGGCGCCGTGGTGCTTGTCATGATGAATTTCCATCGTGGTGGCGTCGATGTGCGGTTCCAGGGCTTCCTTCGGATAGGGAAGAGGAGGTAGTTCGTATGCCATAAAGAATATGCGTTTTGTTTCCAGTTAATTGACGACCGTGGCAACCTAAACAAAGAATCGCCATCTTTCAACCGTAACGTTTCGGCCTTCCGACTCAGCCCCGGGCGAGATCGACAAAGTTCTTGAGCAGGCGCAGGCCCACGTCCTGGCTTTTTTCCGGGTGAAATTGCGTGGCGAATACGTTCTCGTGCCAGACGGAGGATGCGAAAGTCTCGCCGTACTCGGTCTCCGTGGCAACGATGGAAGGCAGCTTCGGCTTGGGGAAAAAGCTGTGGACAAAATAGACATAGCTGCCCGACGCGATGCCTCGATAAATCGGACATTCCGGTTGCACGATACTCAGTTGGTTCCATCCGATTTGCGGGATTTTCAGGCCGGGCCGCTCGGCGAAGCGAACGACTTTTCCCGCAAATATTCCGAGGCCGGGAGCGCAACTGTTAAACTCGTCGCTGCCTTCGAAGAGAGCCTGGTACCCGACGCAGATGCCAAGGAACGGGCGCCCGCTCCTGATGAAATCCCCAAGCGCGGCGAGCAATTCCTGCTTGCGCATGGCATTGAGGCAATCGTCGAACGCGCCGACGCCGGGCAGGACAGCGGCGGCGGCGTCAGCCAGCGGCTCTGGGCGGCGCGTGACCTGCACGTCGGCGCCGACCTTGAGCAGCGCCTTTTGAACGCTGCGCAGGTTTCCCGAATCATAGTCGACCAATGCGATCATGAAGGGACTTTAACGTCTAATGTTTAAACTTCAAAGTTGGAAAGGTCAGACCCAGGTCAGACCCGCTTCGTGAGCGCCACGCCGTCGCCAATGAGCTTTTGGGCGGCAGCCGGGGATCTGGATTCGGCATAGATGCGAAGGATGGGCTCGGTGCCGGAGCCGCGGAGCATAAGCCATGAGCCGTCACTGGCGGTCATTTTGACGCCGTCGAAGGTCTGAATGCGGTCGAGTGGCGAGCCGGCGAGCTTGTGGAGCGGATTCTTTTGACAGTATTCCATCAGCGCGGCCCGCTTTTCGAAAGGGAAATGGGCGTCGCGGCGCGCGTAGCAATGCGGGCCGTATTTCCTTTCGAGGCGCGCGAGAAGCTGATTGATTGACAAACGTTCCGTGGCGAGCAGCTCCAGCAACACCATGCCTGCGGCGATGCCGTCGCGCTCCGGCATCAACTCCGGGAAACCGATGCCGCCGCTTTCTTCGAAGCCAAGCAGCACGTTGCCTTTGAGCATCTCCACGCAGATATATTTGAAGCCGACGCCGGTCTCAACGAGTTCGAGGCCGAAGTCGGCGCACATTTTGTCCACCATCGAGGTGGTGGTGAGCGCCTTAATGACGCGGCCTTTGCGGCGCCGGTTGCAAATGTAGTGGTGCAGCAACAGGCAGATGACGTTGTGCGTCGTCAGCGGGCGGCCATGACCATCCATGCCGCCGACGCGGTCGGCGTCGCCATCGGTCACCAGGCAAAGGTCGTGCGGATGCTTTTTAAGATACGCCGAGCTGGGGCCGTAGTTGGCGGCGATCGGCTCGGGGTTGATGCCGCCAAAATTGGGATCGTGGACGGCGTCGAGATTTGTGACCCGGCAAGTCGTCCCGCGCAGAAGCTGGTCAAAACAACCAGCGCCGACGCCGAACAGGCATTCGTGAGCGAAGCGAAGTTTGGATTTGGCGATCAGTTTGAAGTCGACCATGTTCTTGACGGCGCGAAAATGCGCGGCGCGAAGATCCTTGATCTGGATTTTGCCGGACTTGACCGCGTCGTCAAACGGAGCGATTTGCGGCGGCCGTTTGTCAAGCATCTTTTCGACGTCCTGGCAGGTCCCCGAATCGGCGGAGCCGCCGTAATGCGCCTTGAGCTTGAATCCGTTGAAAATGGCGGGATTGTGGCTGGCCGTGATCATCACGCCCCCGGCGGCCTTCATGGTTTTGACGGCGAACGAGATCGACGGCGTGGGCGTCGGGCAATCGCTGAGGATGACTTCGTAGCCGTTGCCGGCGAAAACCTCGGCGACACTGCGTCCGAACCCGTTTGACAGGAAACGGCGGTCGTAGCCGGCCACGACCATCCGGGAAGCGGCGGGCGGCGGGTTGGCGGTCCAGAAATCAGCGCTCGCCTGGGAAGCGCGGGCGACATCGGCGAAGGTAAAGTCCTCGCCAATCACAGCGCGCCAGCCATCGGTGCCAAATTTAATCGAGCTCATGCGGCAACAAGTCCGACACGGTTTACCGGAAGGCCGGGAATTTGCAAGCAACGGCGGCGATGGGGCGTGATTGGACACGCCGCTTGCGACCGGGCAACGATCTAATCCGCAACGGAATGGGTGGCCGCGCGGCGGGGCTTGGGGGTGGGCTCATTTTTTTTGAAATAAAGATGGAATATTCCTGCTTCTTTGCTACAGTCCCCCACCCGCCAGCGCGGGCGCTTTCTGATTTACCAACGGAAGCGATGAACTTGAATGTCTTTGGAAAATAACGTGAGCATGAAGAAAGCAGCGCCATCATCGGCTCCGCGCGCAAAGAGGCCGGCGCCAACCGCCGCAACAGCGGCGTCCATACTCGGCAAGCCGATCCACACGCCGGCGTCGTCGCGCAATGGGCAGCCCAAGATAAAAGCGGAATGGGCCAAGTATTATGAGCATTTGCTGGAGCTGCGCGAACGCCTGCTCAAGCAGATGAGCGGCCTGGCCAAGGAATCGGCCGAGGAGATGTCCAATTACAGTCTGCACATGGCCGATTCCGGCACGGACAATTTTGACCGCGATTTTGCGCTTAGCCTGCTGTCCTCCGACCAGGATGCGATTTACGAGATCGAAGAGGCCCTCAAACGAATCGAGCGCAACACCTACGGAATTTGCGAGCTGACAGGCAAACCAATCCCCAGGACCCGCCTGGACGCCATTCCATGGACGCGTTTCACCGTTGAGGCGCAAAGCCAGTTGGAGCGCGACGGCGCGATGCGCCAGCGGCGCCTTGGGCAATTGGGAACCGTGGACACCGCTGGCGGCATGGAAGTCGAGGAAGAGGACGAGCCAGCCGAAGAGAAGCCCGCCAAGGACAAAGAGTAGGGCACAATTTATGCCACGCGAAATCATCACCATCGAATGCACCGAAGCGCGCAAGGCCGGAAAATCGCCTTCGCGCTACACGACGACGCGAAACAAAAAAACAAAGACCGAGAAGCTGGAGCTCATGAAGTACAATCCAGCCCTGCGTCGGCACACGCTTCATCGCGAAATCAAGTAAAGGCAAACTATGCCACGGAAAACCCATCCCGATAAACCCCCCGGCCGCGGCGGACGCGGCAAGAGCGCTCTCGAAGTCCGCACTCCCCGTCCGAAGCCGAAAATCGACTTTACAGTCGATGCCCTGGACTTCAAGAACGTGGCGCTGCTCAAGCAATTTGTCACGGACCAGGGCCGCATCCTGCCGCGGAAATACACCGGGTTGCCCGCGCATTACCAACGACGTCTGAACCGCTCAATCAAACGGGCGCGCCAGATGCTCTTGATGAAGTAGAAAGTCCAAATGCGGGAGGCCGATCCCGCGAACAATCGGCCCAATCAGGAGGGGAAAGGGAATGCATTGCAATTGCGAATCATTTGCAATAACTTCGGGAGCGCATGGATTATCTCTTACTGTTGTCGAGCATTGTTTTGGGCGCGTTCAGCGTCTTCAAACTTAAGCTCGATCAACCCCAGTACCTCAAGCCCCTCAATGCGTTCACCGGCGCGTTTCTTCTCAGCCTGACTTTCCTTCACTTGCTGCCGGAGCTTTACGAAACCAGCGGCCCAAACCCTTGGCGGATTGGCGTCCTGATACTGGTCGGATTTTATTTGCAGGTGGCCCTTGAGAGCCTTTCACAGGGAGTCGAACACGGGCATTCCCACATGGAGCTGCACGAACACCACGAGGACGAGCACGAGCACGACCATGAACACGGGCACGAGCACGAGCAAGGCCGCGCGCACGGAGTCCCCATCGGCATCCTGGCGGGGTTGTGCGTGCATGCGTTTGTTGAAGCAATCGCGCTGGGGCGT
>Ga0265338_10009505_pt1 | contig 11581 bp, 8 predicted proteins | sample 42126metaG_FD_193579 | JGI IMG/M metagenome (GOLD analysis project Ga0265338, IMG submission 193579) | Rhizosphere microbial communities from Carex aquatilis grown in University of Washington, Seatle, WA, United States - 4-21-26 metaG | ecosystem: Host-associated > Plants > Roots > Rhizosphere >... | reverse complement strand
GAAGCTGCTCCAATAGCCGACCATGGCGTCGGACAGCGCTTGTTCCTCCGGCGTGGATGGCGGCTTGGGCCAAGCCGCCGGCAGGTTGTCAAAGGTCCCGAACACATAGGGCAACTCGCTGGCGTGGAAGGCGTGCAGCCCGTGTTCGTCGGCGGCGGGATAGCCGTGGTCGAACTCATACAGATAGGCAGGTTGGCCGATGGCGGCCTGCTTGCGGACCAGCCGCTCGGCGGTCCAGGCGTACATGGCGTCCCGGGTGGTCGCCAGGATGCTCTGCTCCATATCGGCGCCGGGATAGAGCCGCAGGAAGGCGTCGGCCAGGTCGCCGTATTGTCTGCGGATCTGGCCTTCGTAGGCCGAGGCGCTGGACGGCGGCTGGGGCGCCAGGACCCGCAGCGAGCGGATTTCGCCCTGGTTGAACCCGGCCAGGACAGGCACCGGCGCCTGTTGGCCCTTGTCCAGCGTCTCGACGATCTGCTGGGTGAGCACCCGCCCGTCGATGTTGGCGAAGGGCTGGAAGCCGGCAGGTCCGGCCTTGTCGGTCAGGACCTGGGCATCCATGGCTCGGAGGGCGGCGATGCTCGGACCGCCCAGCTTCCGGGTCAGGTCGGCGCCCGCCGACTCCGCCGAAGGCAGGCCAAAGGCCGCCCGCTTCAGCTGCGGGGTGGTGATCATGTAGGAGCTCTCGGCGATGGCCTTGGCGAACAGGCCTCGGGCCGGAGGGGCCGCCAGCAGATAGAGCACGCTCAGACCGCCCGCCGATTCGCCAGCGACCGTGACGTTGCCGGGGTCGCCGCCGAACGCCTCGATATTGCGCCTGATCCAGCGCAAGGCCTCGATCTGGTCCAGGAGGCCGTAGTTGCCGGAAACGCCCTTGGGCGATTCCGCGCTGAGTCCGGCATGGGCCAGGTAGCCCAGAACGCCCAGCCGGTAGTTGATGCTGACGACGACCAGGCCGCGACGGGCCAGCCGGGCGCCGTCGTACATGGCCTGGTTGGAGGCGCCGCCGGCCAGCGAGCCGCCGTGGATCCAGACGAACACCGGAGCCTTGCGAGAGCCCTTCGGCGTCCAGATGTTGAGCCGCAGGCAGTCTTCGCTCGTCGGCAACTGGCGGTCGGCGTAGATGCCGCTGGTTTGCGCGGCCGGCTGAATGCAGGCCGGGCCGAATTCGCCCGCGTCGCGCACGCCCTGCCAACGCGCCATGGGCTTGGGCGGCGTCCACCGCGCGGAGCCGACCGGCGGCTGCGCATAGGGCAGCCCCTTGAAGACCTGCAGGTCCCCCTCCGCCAGGCCCTTCGCGGCGCCGGCCGGGGCGTCGACGACCGGGCGAGGATCGGAACTGGCGGCGGCCAGCAGGGGAACGAGCGCGGCGACCGCGCAGATGGCCAGGATGCGGGGGATCGAGGTCATGGCATCCTTTTCCACCCTGGCTCAGGAGCCGGGGCCTGGGCCCGCGCCGTCCCAGCTCGAGTATTCGGCGCGCAGCCGGGTCTTGTCGATCTTGCCGGTCGCCGCCAGGGGCATCGACTCCAGCTGGATCACCTGGTCGGGCAGCCACCATTCGGCGACCTTGCCGCGAAGCGCGGCGAGCAGGTCCCGCGGGTCGATCGTCTTGCCCTGGCGGGCCTCGACGATCAGCAGCGGCCGCTCGCCCCATTTCGGATCGACCCGGCCAATCACGGCGACCTGACCCACCGAGGGCAGCCGGCCGACGATCTCCTCGATCTCGGTGGGATTGATCCATTCCCCACCGGACTTGATGAGGTCCTTGGAGCGACCGCAGATAGTGAGGTTGCCGTCCTAGTCGAGGCTGGCGAGGTCGCCGGTATCGAAATAGCCTTCCTCGTCCAGCGCCTTGGTCTCGGTCTTGAAGTAGCGGTCGACGACGCTCGCTCCCTTGGCCTTGAGGTGGCCGATCGTCCCGCGCTGGCGGGGCAGGGTGACGCCATCGGCATCGGTGAGTTTCAGGTCGAGCCCCATCGGCGGCCGGCCCGAGGACCGACGCCCTTCGGCAGGGGTGTCCGGCGCCTCGATGACGCCCAGCGGCGACAGCTCCGTCATTCCCCAGCTGTTCTGCACCCGCACGCCCAGCCGCTGCTCCATGCGCCGGAGCAGGGCGTCCGGGCAGTTGGAGCCGCCGATGATCACGCGCTGGAGTTCGGGCAGTTCGCCGCCCGTCTTGTCGAGGTGGTCCAGGACCCCCAGCCATACCGTGGGCACGCCCGCGGCCACGGTGACCCCTTCATCCTTCATCAGGCGGGCGAGGTTCGCGCCGCCGCCCTGCCGGCCAGGCAGGACCAGCTTGGCGCCGACGGCCGGCGCGGTGAACGGCAAGCCCCAGCCATTGGCATGGAACATGGGCACGGCCGCCAGCATGACATCGCGCCCGGCCAGGCCCATGGCGTCAGCCTGAAGAGCGCGCAGGGTGTGCAGGTAGTTGGAGCGGTGGGTATAGAGCACGCCCTTGGGCCGCCCCGTGGTGCCGGAGGTATAGCAGAGCGCCGCCGGGGTCTCCTCGTCGAAACGGCCCCACTCGCAGGCCGAGCCGCGCGTCAGGAGCAGGCTCTCGTAGTCCCAGAAGCGCAGCCCCTCTGGCGCTTCGGTCGGGACAGCCCCGTCCAGCACGATGACGTGCTCGACCCCCGGACAAAGGGGCCGCAGCTCGGCCAGGAGCGGGATCAGGTTGGCGGCCACCGCCAGCACCCGGTCTTCCGCCTCGTTGATCATGGCGGCGAGGTGGGCCGCGGTCAGCCGGGGGTTCAGGGTGTGGCAGACCAGGCCCGCGCCCATGGCGGCGTAATAGGTCTCCAGGTGACGCTGGGTGTTCCACGCCAGGGTGCCGATCCGCTCGCCGAACCCGAGCCCCAGGGCGCCTAGCGCGCCCGACATGAGGTTGGCCCGGACCCTCAGCTCGGCGTAGCCGATGCGCGCCACCGCCCGGCCCGCCTCGGCCGTCACGACCTGCTGCGCGCCCGACCACTTCGCGGCGTGATCCAGAAACTTGTCGAGGGTAAGCGGATAGGACTGCATAAGGGCGCGACTTGGCGAGTGACCGGAACGGAACCGCCGCGCCCATCTCCAAGCGCGGCGGCCGACGCGACCCTCGTCAGAATGTCTTCAGCACACTGACGCCGAACTGGCGCGGATTGCCCGCGATGCGGATCGGCGGCAGCAGCGCGCTGACGTATTGCTCGTTGTTCAGGTTGTAGGCGTAGCCGGTGACGGTGAAGGTCCCGTGGGTCCAGGCCAGAGAGGCGCCCAGGACGTTGCGCGGGGCCAGGTAGTCGCCGGCCGCGACATTGTCGAACAGGGTGCCCCACTGGCTCGACACGTGGGCGTAGGTGATGGCCGCCGTCAGGGTATCGTGCTCGGTCACCTTGAAGTCGTACTGGGCCTGCAGGTTGAAGGTGAAGTTGGGCGCATAGGTCTGCGGGTGGCCCTTCAGGTTGATGCAGAGGGCGCTCGCCGGGCCGGTGGTGGCGTTGCAGGTCCCGCCCAGGCCCACGCGCGGATCCTCGACATAGAAGGCGCCGAGCTCGCTGTGCTCCACGCCGACGTTCGCATTGATCGACAATGCCCCCAACACCGCCTGGGCCGAGGCTTCGAAGCCATACAGCTTGGTGCCGTTCGGGTCGTTGTCCTCGGTGCTGAACTGCGGGTTGTTCGGGATCGGGATGATGACCTGGAAGTGCTGGAAGTTATTGTAATAGGCCCCGATCTGGGTGCGCAGGTGATCGTCGAACAGCCGCGATTTCCAGCCGATCTCGTAGTCGGTCACATATTCCTGCCCGAATGGCGCCGGGATGGCCTGCTGCGGGAAGGCATAGAGCGAGATGTTGAGGCCGCCCGGCTTCGCGCCGGTGGCGACGAAGGCGTAGAGGAAGTTGTCGTTGTCGACCTTCCAGTTCAGCGTGACCTTGCCCGTCAGGTTCTGGCCCGAGAAGGTCTCGTTCATCGACTGGTTCAGGAAGGGCGCGTATTCGGGCACGAAATCGAGCCCGACGTTGGTCGTGCTCCAGGCCGAATAACGGAGCCCCGCCTGCAGCTGGAACCCGTCCGGCAGGTTGAAGCTCACCTGGCCGAAGCCGGCCGCGGTGTGGGTGATGTTGTTGCCGTAGAGCTCCTCGTCGAAGCCCCCCGGTGGAACCCCGATGTCGAAGATCGGGTCCTGCGGGAAGCCGTAGTCGCTGTGGTTGTAGTAGGCGCCCAGGATCCAGCTGACCGGCCCCTTGTCCGGGGAGATGATGTTGAATTCCTCGGACCAGATGGCGTCGTCGACCTTTTCCGAGATGATGTAGTTGGGCGCCGCCAGGTCGGTGCCGTCGATGTCGCCCCGCCAGCCGCTCAGGCCGCGCTGGAATCCGGTGATCGATCGGAAGTCGATCCCGCCCGAGGTCTGGTAATCGATGCGCAGGATCGAGCGCACCATCACGTCCAGCGCGTGGGTCGGATAGTTGTTGGCGAAGTTGAACAGGCTGGTGGTCGGATTCACCTGGCCGGTCAGCGGATTGAGGATCGCGTCGCCGAAGTAGCCGCCGTTGTCGAGGTAGCTGTAGTCGGTCTTGAACAGCACCCTCAGCGCGGGCGTCGGATCCCACAGCAGCGAGAGGCGGGCGCTGTACCACTTTAGGCTCGGATCCCCGGTCAGGCCGGTGATGTGGTAAAAGCTGTCGCGGTCGTCGGTGTTCACTGACACCCGGGCGGCAAAGGTGTCGCTGATCGGGATGTTCACCGCCCCCTGCACGCCATAGTCGTTGTAGTTGCCGTAGTGGCCCAGGGCGTAGCCGTTGTAGCCGCCGTTGATGATCGGGTTCTGGGTGTTGACGATGATGGCGCCGCCGGTCGCGTTCTGACCGCTGAAGGTGCCTTGCGGACCACGCAGCACCTCGACGCTGCCCACGTCGTAATAGGGCTCTTCCTGGATGTAGCCGGGGAAGGTCGAGACCCCGTCGCGGTAGGTCACCACCCCGGTGCCGGTCTGGGTGTTGTGCTCGCCCTTGCCGATGCCCCGGATGTCGATGTCGTTGCCCTGGCCGAAATTGTCGACGGCCAGCGATGGGGTGACGAACTGCAGGTTGTCGACCACCGAGACGCCGCTCTTGAGCAGGTCCTTTTCGGTCAGCACGCTGGCCGCGATCGGGGTCTGCTGCAGGTTCACGGTGCGCCGTTCGGCGGTGACCACCACTTCCTTCAGCGTGGAGTCGGAGGCGCTCGCATTGCCGTTCTGGGCCGGCGGCGTGGATGTCGTGGTGGTCTGCGCGGATGCGGCGCCCGCCCAGATCATGGCGACCGCGGATGCGCCGAGGCACAGCGTGTGGAGTTTCATGAACCCCTCCCCAAACGTTTTTGTCAGCGCTCTACGGCGCGTAAACGGAGGCTGAAGCTCATTCATCCGAATGTCAACGCTCATTAGACTGCGAACGAAGATGTGTTGTATGAGTGTCGCGCTGCCGGCCGCCGTCCTCGCCGGATGGCCCGGCGCCAGGACGCTCCACCAAACGAGAGCGGGCCTCGACCGGGTGCTCCTGACGGCCAGGGTCGCGACGGGAGGTCCGCCATGTCCGCGTGCAGGCAAGGTCAATGTTCCCAGGGGCTCGTGCGGTGACCGCTTCGCCTCGAGGCCGCCGGCGCAACCCGCTGCAGGACTGGCGCCTGGACCTTGCGCAGGTCCGCTATGTCGGCCGCGACCTCCAGCGCCCGGAATGCATCCTGGCCGAGGCCGACGGCGGCCTGTGGACGGCGGACTCGCGGGGCGGCGTGGTGCACATCGCCCCGGATGGGACCCAACGTCTGATCCGCCAGGATTTCCCGGCGGCCGTCCGTCCGGAACCGGTCGATGGCGTCCCCAGCCTGGTGCATGGCGCGCTGCCCAACGGCCTGGCCTTCGCCCGCAACGGCGATCTGCTGATCGCCAATTTCGGCTCCGAGGCGCTGGAGATCATGGACCGTGACGGGCGCAGCCGCGTGCTATGCGACTCCATCGACGGCTCCCCGCTCGGCAAGGTGAACTTCGTGCTGCGCGACCGCCAGGACCGGCTCTGGATGACCGTGTCCACCCGGATCGATCCCTGGCCGGCCGCCATCTGCAACCGCTACGCCGACGGCTACATCGCCCTGGTCGACACGAACGGCGCACGGGTGGTCGCCGACGGCCTCTGTTTCGCCAACGAGATCCGCTTCGACGCCAACGAGCAATGGCTCTATGTGGCGGAGACCTGTGCGCGCCGGGTGAGCCGGTTCCGCGTGGGCGCGGACGGCGCCCTGAGCGGCCGCGAGGTGTACGGCCCAAGCTCGCTGGGCGGGGGGCTCATCGACGGGATCGCGTTCGACGCCTTCGGCAACCTCTGGGCGACGATGATCCTGGCGGACCGGCTGGCGGCGATCACGCCGGAGGGCGAGGTTCTGACCCTGTTCGAGGACGGCGATCCCCAGGCCACGGCGCGCTTTGATGCTGAACTCGACAGCGGGGCGGTGGTCTCGGGCGAGACCATGGCCGTGACAGGCGGCAAGCTGGCGCCCTGGATGACCAGCGTCACCTTCGGGAGCCCCGATCTCCGGACGGTCTATCTGGGCTCGCTCAAGGGAACCGCCTTGCCCTCCTTCCGCAGCCCGGTCGCGGGCCTGCCCATGGTGCACTGGAGCCGGCCATGATCACCCGACGCGAGGCGATGGCAGCGGGCGCCGTCCTGGCCGCCCCGCTTCCGGCGGCGGCCGTCCTGCCGCGGCGCAAACCGCCGCCCGGCTTCCTGTGGGGCACGGCGATCTCGGCCTATCAAAGCGAAGGCAACAACACCAACACCGACTGCTGGCTGCTCGAGAACCTGACCCCGACCCTCTACAAGGACCGCTCGGGCGACGCCTGCGACAGCTATCATCGCTTTGGCGAGGACATCGCCCTGAACGCCGCCCTCGGTTTCAACGCCTATCGCTTTGGCATCGAGTGGGCGCGCATCGAGCCCAGCCCCGGGCAATTCTCCAACGCCGAGCTCGACCACTACGAGAAGGTGCTGGAGACCTGCCACGCCCATGGCCAGACGCCGATCGTCACCTACAACCACTTCACCTCGCCCCTCTGGTTCTCCGAACGGGGCGGCTGGGAGCAGTCCGATGCGCCGGACCTGTTCGCCCGCTATTGCCAGACGGTGACCCGGCGGCTGGGCCCTCTGATGGGGCTGGCCACCACCTTCAACGAGGCCAACATCCAGGAGCTGGTGCAGGTGATCGCGCCCCTGGCGCCCCCCTCGCCGGTGACCGCCCGGATGATCGCCGCCGCGCGCAAGGCCACCGGTTCCGAGCGCTTTGCGACCCTGGTCTATTCCAACCCGCAGATCAGCGGTCCACTGCTGCTGGAGGGCCACCGCAAGGCCTATGATGCGATGAAGGCCGCGCGCGGCGCCCTGCCGGTGGGCCTCAGCCTCACCACCCAGGAGATCCAGGCGGTGGGCCCGAACTCCATCGCTCCCGAGATGGAGGCCAAGCTCTACGGCGGCTGGATCGAGGCGGCGCGCAGCCACGCCTACTTCGTAGCGGTCCAGACCTACATGCGCCTGATGTTCGACGACAAGGGTTGGGTCCCCTGGCCCAAGGGCGCGGAGATGACCGCCGCGGGCTACGAGTTCTATCCGCAGGCCCTGGCCGCCACCATCCGCTGGGCGCACCGCACCATCGGCAAGCCGATCTATGTCACCGAGAACGGCATCGGCACGGACGACGACCGTCGCCGCATCGCCTTCATCGACCAGGCGCTCGAGGGCGTGCGCGCCTGCCTGGACGAGGGCATCCCGGTGCACAGCTACCTCTACTGGTCGCTGCTCGACAATTTCGAGTGGACCTCCGGCTACGCCAAGCATTTCGGCCTGGTCGCCGTCGATCGCACCACGTTCAAGCGATCGCCCAAGCCCAGCGCCCTGCATCTCGGGCGCCGCGCCAGATCGGGCGAGATCTAGGTGCTGGCCCCGCCGCCTTCGTTCCGGCTCGACGGCAAGCGGGCCCTGATCACCGGCGCCGGGCGCGGCATCGGCGCGGCAGCGGCCGCCCTGTTCGCCCAGGCGGGGGCGGAGGTCGTGCTGTGCGCGCGTACGGCGGCCGAGGTGTCGATCCTGGCCGAGGAGATCCGCGCCGCCGGCTTCAAGGCCGAGGCCTTCGTCCTGGACGTGACCGACATCGCCGGGACGCGCCGCGAGATCGAGGCGCGCGGCCCCTTCGACGTGCTGCTCAACAACGACGGGACCAACCGCATCCGCGCGATCACCGAGGTCACCGAGGAGGACTACGACGCCGTCCTGGGCCTCAACCTGAAGGCCGCGCTGTTTGTCGCCCAGGCGGTCGTCAGGGGGCTGCTGGCGTCCGGGCGCCCGGGGTCGATCATCAATGTGTCCTCCCAGATGGGGTTGACCGGCGCGGCCGGCCGTTCGCTCTACAGCGCATCGAAGTTCGCCCTCGAGGGCCTGACCAAATGCATGGCCATCGAGCTGGCGTCGTCCGGCATCCGGGTGAACACCCTGTGTCCGACCTGGATCGAGACCGCCATGACCACGCCCCTGCTGGACGATCCGGCGACGCGGGAATGGGTGCTGGGCAAGATCAAGCTCGGCCGGCTGGGCCGGATGGAGGAGCTGAGCGGGGCGCTTCTCCTCTTGGCCTCGGACGCGTCCACCCTGATCACCGGCAGCTCGCTGGTGGTCGACGGCGGCTGGACGGCAGGGTAAGGCGCCGCAGTGCAGCATCTGCGTTGACAGACTGCACATATTCATTCAGGCGCTAATTAGTGAGATTCAGCACATGGAGATGCGGATGTCGTTGCAAGGTCGGGTTGCCATCGTCACGGGCGCGGGCGGCGGCCTGGGCCGCGAGCACGCCCGCTATCTGGCCGGGCAGGGCGCCCAGGTGGTGGTCAACGACCTGACCCAGGAGGCCTCGGAGCGCGTCGCCAGCGAGATCGTCGCCGAAGGCGGCCAGGCCATCGCCATCTCCGGATCCGTCACCGACGAGGCGGCGGTCGCGGCGCTGGTTCGGCGCACCATGGAAACCTGGGGCCGCATCGACATCCTGGTCAACAACGCCGGCATCCTGCGCGACAAGAGCTTCGCCAAGATGGGCCTGGACGACTTCCGCCTGGTGGTCGAAGTCCACCTGATGGGCGCGGCCATCTGCACCAAGGCGGTGTGGGAGATCATGCGCGAACAGAAGTACGGCCGCATCGTGATGACCACCTCCTCCTCCGGCCTCTACGGCAACTTCGGCCAGGCCAACTACGGCGCCGCCAAGATGGCGCTGGTGGGCCTGATGCAGACCCTCGCAATCGAGGGCGAGAAGTACGGGATCAAGGTCAACTGCCTGGCGCCGACCGCGGCCACCCAGATGACCCAGGGCGTATTGTCCGAGGAGGGCCTGAAGCTGCTCGATCCGGCGCTGGTGAGCCCGGGCCTGATGGCGCTGGTGGGCGAGGATGCGCCGACGCGGGCGATCCTCTGCGCCGGCGCCGGCCACTTCGCCTGCGCCAACGTCACCCTCACCGAGGGCCTGCAGGTCGGCCGCGCCGAGGACGCCGGCCAGCAGGTGGCCGCACGTTGGGCCGAAGTCTCGGACCGCACCGGCGAGATCGTCCCGGCCTACGGCTTCACCCAGGCCGAGCGCGAGCTCGCGGCGGCGGGGATGTCCGACACCGTCTCGGCCATGGCCCGCTGATGCGCGACGCCGTCATCGTCTCCACGGCCCGCACGCCGATCGGGCGGGCCTATCGCGGCGCCTTCAACGACACCCACCCGCTGGCCCTGGCGGCCCATGTGCTGGAAGCGGCGGTGCGGCGGGCGAAGGTGAGCCCGGACGAGCTGGAGGACTGCCTGCTGGGCTGCTCCCTGCCCCAGGGCGGCCAGCAGACCATCGGCCGTATGGCGGCGTTGCGGGCGGGCTTCCCGGTGAGCGTGCCCGGCATGACCATGGACCGGCAGTGCTCGTCGGGCCTGATGACCATCGCCACGGCGGCCAAGCAGATCATCGTCGACCGCATGGACATCGTCGTGGCCGGCGGGGTCGAGTCGATCTCGCTGGTGCAGACCCCCGAGCTGCGGATCGACGCCGATCCGGTGCTCGATCAGATGCGCCCCGACGCCTACATGCCCATGCTGCAGACCGCCGAGGTGGTGGCCCAGCGTTACGGGATCTCTCGCGAGCGCTGCGACGCCTATGCCCTGCGCTCGCAGCAGCTCACCGCGGCGGCCCAGGCGGCCGGCCGGTTCGACGCCGAGATCGCGCCCATGGCCGCCCGCACCAAGCGCGTCGACAAGGCGACCCAGGAGGTCAGTTTCCACGACATCATCCTCGGCCAGGACGAGGGCGCGCGGGCCGATACGACCGCGGAGGGCCTGGCGTCCCTGAAGGCCGTGCTTCCGGGCGGGGTGGTCACCGCCGGCAACGCCAGCCAGCTCTCGGACGGCGCCTCGGCGGCGGTGCTGATGGAGGCGGCCGTGGCTGAAATGCGGGGGCTCGAGCCCTTGGGCCGGTATGTCGGCATGGCCGTCTATGGGACCAAGCCCGACGAGATGGGCATCGGCCCGGTGTTCGCCGTGCCCCGCCTGCTCGAGCGCTTCGACCTCGGCATCGACGACGTCGGCCTGTGGGAGCTGAACGAGGCCTTCGCCGTCCAGGTGGTCTACTGCCAGGATCGGCTGGGCATCCCCGACGAGCGGCTCAACGTCGACGGAGGGGCGATCTCCATCGGCCATCCCTACGGCATGTCGGGCGCTCGGATGGTGGGCCACGCCCTGATCGAGGGCCGCCGCCGCGGCGTGCGCCATGTGGTCGTCACCATGTGCGTCGGCGGCGGCATGGGTGCGGCGGGCCTGTTCGAGGTGCTGTAGGCCCTCCCGGAAGACATTCATCCATACGCGAGTGAGCGTTGACGGCCGCGACCTAAGGGCGGCATGCTGCGGGATATGTCGGCGCCAGACCGACGTCCAGGGAGCTGCGGGTGCAGGAACAGGGAGCTCAAGGCCCCGTGGCGGTCCGACCCGGCGTGGGCGCCTGGATCGCGCTCGGCATGCTGTGCCTGGTCTATGTGCTCAACTTCCTCGACCGCCAGCTGCTCTCGATCCTGGCCAAGCCGATCCAGGACGCCCTGCACGTCAGCGACGGCCAGCTGGGGCGCATCGGCGGGCTCTATTTCGCCCTGTTCTACTGCCTGATCTCCATCCCGGTCGGCTGGGTGGCCGACAAATCCAACCGGGTGAAGGTGCTGTCGGTCGCCTGCGGGCTCTGGAGCTTGGCGACCATGGCGTGCGGCCTGTCGGCCAACTATCCGCAGCTTGTGGCCGCGCGCATGGCGGTGGGCGTCGGCGAAGCCGGGGGGGTGCCGCCCTCCTACGCCATCATCACCGACTATTTCCCGCCCGGCCGTCGGACGACCGCCCTCAGCCTTTACAACCTGGGGCCGCCCATCGGCCAGGCGCTGGGCGTGGCCTTCGGCGCGTCGATCGCGGCGGCCTACAGCTGGCGGCTGGCCTTCGTCGTCCTGGGCGGCGCGGGCGTGCTGGCGGCCCTGGGCGTCCTGGGCTTGGTGCGAGAGCCGCCCCCCGCGGGGCGG
>Ga0265338_10009503_pt1 | contig 11584 bp, 1 predicted proteins | sample 42126metaG_FD_193579 | JGI IMG/M metagenome (GOLD analysis project Ga0265338, IMG submission 193579) | Rhizosphere microbial communities from Carex aquatilis grown in University of Washington, Seatle, WA, United States - 4-21-26 metaG | ecosystem: Host-associated > Plants > Roots > Rhizosphere >... | reverse complement strand
GCCCCACCGTCGCCGGCTCGCCGCCGCTGGACTATGTACACCCCGCCGCTCTGCCGAAGAAGGCCGGGGCGCAACTTGGATGGAAGATCAGCGCCAAAGGCCGACTTGACCAGGTGCTGGAACTACTGTACTACCTCGATGCCGAACCATACATGCACAAGGTCGAGCAACTGAGCATCTCCCCTGCCGGCAACGAGGTCAAGGTCGACGTGACCTTCCTCACCATCGTCCTGCCGGAGGTTAAGGATGCCAGCCTCCGGGTCGTCACCACCATGCCCGCCACCACCCAACCCGCCGACATGGAGAAACGCAAGATCGCCTACGCCCTGATCGCCGCGCGCGATGTGCTGCGGCCTTACATTCAGCGGGTTATTCAGCCCCAGCCCAACGACCCGCCCACGAGGCAGCGCGAGGCGACCCCAGATTCTCAGCCCACCGACCCTACCGCGCGGCTCAAGCTGTCGGACATGAGCATCTATAACGGGCAGGACGACCAGGTTGGCTTCTACGACCTCACCACACCCGACAAGGTGCAGTGGATGAAGGTCGGCGACGCGATGGCCGGCGGCGAGATCGTGTGCATCGACCGCAGGCCCTTGCCCAAGCGCGATAAGCCAGAACTGGACTCCCCCGGCAGGATCATCATCCAGATCGGGCAGGATTACTTCGCGGTCGAGGTCGAGACGACCGTCGCGCAGAAGTACCCCCTTCCCGCAGATAAGTTGCCGGCGGGACTGAAGAAGTAACCGGCTTCAAGCCCGAATGGCGAAATCAGAATGACGAATCAATGACGAAGCCACAATGACGAGCGCGCTCGGGACCATACGTTGGCTATGGATTTCGGCATTCGAGTTTCTGGTTTGTTTCGACGTTCTGACTTCGTCATTCGGACTTGGTACCCTCAGCACTTGGGGGACCCTTTGCGGTTTAGGTAAGTATCTCTTTAAGCAGTAAGTATTGTCGTACACCAAGCCCGGTGATTGCGGGCTTTGACAGGAGCGTACCATGCGACAGGCACCAATTACCCTGACCATGGCAAGCCTATTGGCGTTGCTAGTCTCGGCGAGTGTACTCGCTCAGACCACCCCCACCACCAAACCCGCGCCGACACCAGCGCCAGTAGCGACGCCCGCGCCAACAGCGACGCCTGCACCAGTTACTAATTCCGCGCCCACGGTGGCGCCTGCGCCAACCCCCGCGCCCAAAAGCCTCGGCACTGCGCTGCCTGTGTCGAACACGTCTAACGTTGCATCCTCCGCAACCACGAGACCAGCAGCACCCGCGAGCACCGCTACACCCGCCACACAACCCGCCAGGCGTGACTACGTCTTTCAGTTCGGCGGCACGCCGTATGTCGACGTCATAAAGAGGTTTGCCCAGACCGCCAAACGGCCGCTGATTGGCGATATCGCCGTCGACGGACAACTGACGTTCTATGACAGCGAACCATACAGTTACGAGGAGGCCCTTGAGACCCTCAACACGCTGCTGGCGATGCGGGGCTATTGCCTGATGGAACAGGGGCGGTACTTCCGCTGCGTGCCGCTGTCACAGGTCCCGATGATGGACATCAAGATCTTCACCGGGCTCGATAAGACCCAGACCACCCGCCCAAGCGAGATCGTCACCGTCCTGCTGCCACTGAAGTACATCGACGCAGAGGCCGCCGCCAAGGCGGTCGTGCGGATGGTCAGCGCGTACGGCTCCATCGCCCCAATGACACGCGGCAAGGGCGTAGTCATCACGGACCAGTTGTCCACCATCCAGCGGATTAAACGCCTCCTGGACGAGATGGATAAGGACTCGATGAGGCAGCAGCAGATTCGCACGATCTCACTGAAGCAGGCCCAGGCCCGAAACGTGCAGAACGTGGTCAACGCCCTGTTTGCAATGAAGCGCGAGGGCGGCGGGCCCAACGCACCAGCCGACGAATGGGCCTTCGCCGTCTCCGATGAGCGGACCAACACCATCATCCTCCTGGGCGTGGGCACCAAGCTCGCACTGGCCGAGGACATGGTCAAGCAACTCGACAGCGGCGCCGGACCAAAGGAAGGCGACCTGCGGATATATGAGCTCAAGAACGCCAAGGCCGACCAACTCGCCAACACGCTTCGTGCGGCGCTCACCCAGGGGCGCGGCGATCCCAGCCAGGGCATGACGATCGTCGGCGATGCCGCCTCCAACCGCCTGATCGTCTCCGTGCCGCCAAACCTGATCAAGCAGGTCGACGAGATGGTCGCCAAGCTCGACGTCGGCACGACGGCGGCAATCGCATCGGGATTCCGCGTCTTCAAGCTCAAGTCCGCCGACGCAAATCAACTGTCCAACATCGTTCAGGCCATCCTGCAACGAAGCCGCGGCGACCGAGGCGGGCAGCCGCCGGCGGTGATGGCCGACCAGGCAACCAACAGCATGATCGTCAGCGGCATGGCCAGCGACATCGAGTTGGCCTCGGCAGTCGTGAAGGAACTCGATACCGCCGAGGTCGGCGAGGGCAAGCGCGACGTGCAGGTCGTGCCGTTAAAGGGCGGCAAGGCCAACGAGATGGCCAACGCCCTGCGGAACCTCTTCTCGCAGCAGCAGGCCCGTCGAGGCCAGCCCGCGGCCAACAGCAGCCTCCGCATTGAGCCCGACTCCAGCGGCCACAGCCTTATTATCTCGGCCAGCCCCAACGACTGGGCGGCCATACAGGAAGTCCTGAAGAAAGTCGACGCCAATATCCCCGCCGCCTCCGTCGTATCGGCGCCGGTGACGCGACTGGTGACTATCAAGAATGGCAAGGCCATCGAGCTGGCCCAGATGCTGGGCGGGCTTTATAACTCCCGCCAGCGCCCCGTGCCGGCGATCATCGTGCCGTCGGACCGCACCAACACGCTGCTGATATCGGCCACCCCCGACGACCAGACCGAGATCTCTGAACTGCTCAAGACTCTCGACGCCCCCGCCGACCAGCGTCAGGACGTGCAGATCATCAGCCTCACCGGCAGCGACGCAGCCAAGCTCGTCGAGACGATCCGTGCGATGATCCCGCCCGATCAGCAGGCCAAGGTTCAGATAACTGCCGACGTGATCAGCAACTCCGTGCTACTGCGTGCTCCGGCCAGCGAGCAGAAGCTGCTTGCGGACCTGATCGCCAAGCTGGACGTGCAGATCCAGAAAGAGATCACGCAGATACAGACCGTGCAGCTCAAGAATGTCCCAGCCTCGCAACTGGCACCGGTCCTGATGCAGCTTTACAGTCGCCAAGCCGGCGTGCCACGCGGCCCTGGCGGCCCAGGTGCTCCCGGCGGCGCCCCGAATGGGCAGCCGCAGCCGCCACAGCCTCCAGTGGCGGCTGCGACGAGTCCGGACCTGGTGATCGTGCCAGCCCCCGGCGACAAGGCCATTATCATCAGCGCCCCCGGCCTGAAGATGGCGCAGATACTGGCAATGGTCAAGGAACTGGACGTTGCCCCGTCTGGCCAGGCGGCCGCAGCCGTGCGTATCGTGCAGATCAAGAGCGGCGAGGCGCGAAAGCTGGCCGATGCCGTTCGCGCGATGATTCCGCCAGAACTCAACGGCCAGGTGCAGGTCGTCGCCGACCCCGGCAGCAACAGCGTTATTCTCCGCGGACCCGAGACCGCGCGGGCGGCGTTGGAAGACATGATCGCCAAGCTAGACGCCTCCACGCGTCAGGGCGTCAGGCAAACCAAGATCGTCAAACTTGCAAACGTCCAGGCCTCTCAAGTGGCCGCAACGCTATCGCAACTTTACTCCAACCGCGGCGAGCCAACACAGAATGTGGTTGTGGCCGCAGCCCCTGGTGACAAGCAGATCGTCATCGACGCCCCGACCGCGATGCTCGACACGGTAGCCCAGATGGCCGCCAGCATGGACGTCCAGGACGCCGTGACTGCACAGAACGTTCGCGTGTACGCCATCAATAAGGGCTCGGCAAAAGATATATCCGCCTCGCTTTCACGGCTGTATCAGCAGCACGAGGGCGAACGTCCAAACGCCAACAAACTTGCCCCACCGCGATTTGAGTACAACGAGACCGGCAATCAGTTGATCGTCTCAGCCAGCGACGAGCAGTTCAAGACCATTGACGAACTCGTCAAGAAACTGGAGACGGTCACCGAGCTGACGACCAGTACGCGGACCTTCAAGCTGAAGTTTGCCAAGGCCAAAGAACTGGCGGACGTGCTCCAGAGCATACTCGGGACCGGAAGCGCCAAGAATGAGAATCAGGATAATGAGTGGGACTACTTCTATTACTACCGGCCCAAGCACAACGAACAACCGCAGGCAAGTCTGTTCCATGTGGCCGCAATCGAAAGCTCCAACTCGCTGATCGTTCAAGGCTCGACCGACAAGCTGGCCCTGGCCGACCAGTTGGTCAAAACATTCGACGTGGCCGCCCCCGAAAACGAGAAGTCCATCCAGATCATTCAGCTCAAGAACGCCAAGGCCCAATCGCTGGCGGCTAGCATCACAAAGACGCTGTCTGAACGCACAAGCGGTGGCGAGAACGAATGGTGGCGCCCCGCCCCAGTGTCCACACAGAAGGTGACCATCACGCCCGAACCCAACACCAACAGCGTGCTGGTTCGCGGCCTGCCGGCGGACCTTGTGCCGGTGCTGGAATTGATCAAGAAGCTCGATTCCGGCGGCGAACAGAAGATCGAAGTCAAGGTCTATCCGCTGCACAACAGTGAAGCCACCGATCTTGTGAAGGTGATCGGAAAGCTCATGGGCGACGTAGCCCGCATGGGCAAACGCGGCGAGGAAGGCCCAGACGCGCCGGACTTCAGCATCGCCGCCGACGAGCGGACCAACAGCCTGATAGTCTCCACGACGTCCTCGCAGTTCAAGGTCATAGAGAACCTGCTGGCCAGCCTCGACAAGGGCGAGGACCGTGTGCTGCGCGACGTGCAGTACGTGTGGCTGACCAACGCCCAGGCCTCTGACGTGGTCGAAAAGCTCGACGCCATGTATGCCGATCGCAAGGGCGCCGACAAGCCCGTCATCGAGGCCGATTCGATCATGAACGCCGTGACGATCATCGCCAAGGAGGCCGACCTCAAGACGATGCAGGACGTCATCGCCAAGCTTGACAGCCAGGCCATCAAGAAGAACATTCAGGTCAAGGTCTTCCCCCTTACGGCCATGCGGGCAGAAAAGATGGCTGAGGTCATCAAACGCGTTTACGGGCAGATGACCAACGCGCGGATCGACGTGATACGAAAGCTCCCCGCCCGTGACAGCCTGCAGTTCCCCACCACCCGCCCCAGCGGAACTGGTGCGGGTGATCAGTTCAACATCGCGCCCGCGTTGCAGACACACGCGACCACAGAGATACCAACCGCCACCGCGAAGCAAAGCCCCGGTACTGCGTTGCCGGGGTCGAACGCGGGCAACGTCGCACCCGGTGCAACTACCAAACTAGCCACGGTTGCAAACACCGCAGCCCTACCACCTGCAACCACCGGCCCCGCGACCGCGGACGTCATGCCGGTCACCATCTCGGTCGACAAGGATTCCAACTCGCTGATCGTCTCGGCGACACGGCAAGAACTGGAAAACCTCGACGTCTTCATCCGCCAACTGACCTCCAGCACATCCACCAGCGAGATGGATGTGAAGATCTACAAGATCAAGTCCGCGGACGTGGCGGCGATCGCACGCACGCTGGACCTGCTGTTTAACCCCCAAGCCCAACGCCAGGCGCCAGCGGCACCGGCGACGCCAGCACAGTCGCCGCGCCAGGGCCCCCCCGGCCGCAACGGCAACGGCGCCAACGGCGGGCAGGACTCAAATAACCCCCAGCCTCAGCCGCAGCCGCAGCCGCAACCCGAGCCCGCCCCGGCGGTCGCCGGCAGCGTGATCATCGTGCCCGACGCCAGGACCAAGACGCTGATCGTCCGCGCCAAGCCGGTTGAATTCGAGATGATCGAACTGCTGCTGGCCGAACTGGACAAGGAGTCCGGCACCGCCAGCGAACTGCGGGTCTTCACGCTCAAGAACGCCGATGCCAACGAGGTGGCAGCCAATCTCAAGGAACTGTTCCAGCAGGCGCAGGCCCGCGTGGAGAACGTCCAGGCTCCGCCGGCGCAGCCAAACCAGCCCGCACAGCCAAATCAACCGAACCAGCCTAGCGGCAACGAGCGCCGTGCGGAGATGCTCCGCCAGATGCTCGAACTCCGTCGCCAGCAGGGCCAGCCCGCCGACAGCGACGTCAGCGTCTCGGCCAACCGGCAGAGCAACTCCATCGTCGTCGCCGCACCGCCAGACGCCATGAAGCTCATCGAGAGTCTGGTAAAGGAACTCGACCAGTCCGCTGGCGAGACCGCCACATCCAACGTCCGCGTGTTCCCCATTAAGTCAGGCAGCGCCGAGGCCGTCGCCAAGTCGCTTCGCGAAATCTTCGCCGACGGCGGTCGCGACAGGCGTAATCCTCAACGCGGCAACGTCTCCGCTACCAATGTCAGCATCAGCGCCAACGAGCAGTCAAAGGTGGTCATCGTCCAGGCCCCCAGCAACGTGCTGGACCAGATCGAGAAAATCATCACCACGATGAGTGTCCCGGCCTCCAGCGAAAAGTCCGAGGTCCTCATCCTCCCGCTTAAGAAGGCCGACGCGACCCGCCTGGCTGAAGTGCTCAACAATATGCTCAGGCCGGACAAGGACGGCCAGGTCACGCCCGATGCTCGGAGCCTGCAGGAGCAGGTCAAGCTCCTGCGGGTTCGTTCAACCGTCAAGGACGAGGTGCCCGAACTGGACCTGACCAAGCCCATCAAGCTGACCGCCGACGGGGCCCAGGGCTCCAATTCGCTGGTCATCTCCTCCACGCCGGACAACCTTAAGGCAATGCGGGCCGTGGTGGAGATGATGGACATGCTGCCCGTCGGTGACGGCGTGGTGGTCCGCGTCGCCCACCTGGAGCACGCCGATGCCAACAGCGTCATGCAGGTCCTCCGAGAGGTCTTCGACCAAGGCCAGAAGCTCACCACTCGAGGCGGCGCCGGCGGAAGAGCCGAGCCCACAACCGCCAGCGGAAAGGCACTTACCAATCCGCTGAACGTAGCCGTTGACCCGCGTACCAACACCCTGGTCCTGGCAGGCGTGGATGAAACCGTCGCCTTGGCCGAGATCGTCATCAAGGACCTCGACCGTGAGAATGGCAAGTTCACCACCGAGGTCAGGCTCTTCAAGCTCAAGAACGCAAACGCCACCTCGCTAGCGGAACTGGTTCGGGCCGTCTTTGCAGAGGGCTCGGCCACTCCTGGCGCCGAGGGCCTCCAGACGCAGATAACCCGTCTGAAGGTCGTCATGAGCAAGGGCGCCGCCACGCAGCCGGGCGAGAGCCCCTCCCCTGCCGTAGAGCCGGCCCAGACTAATATAGCCAAGGCCCGTCCCGCACTCACCGTGCAGTCCGACGCGACCAGCAATATCCTGATAGTGGCCGCCCGCTCGGACATCATGCCACTGATCGCCGACGTGGTGCAAACGATGGACATTGCCGGCACCGGCGCGACGAACAAGGTGCGAATCCTGCCGCTTGTCAACGCCGACGCCACGCGACTCCAGCAGGTCATCACCACCCTGTACAGCGGGGCCAGCGCCGCCACCGTGCGCCCGGAGGATAAGCCCACCGTCGCCGTCGACACGCGGACAAATGCACTGGTTGTCTCGGCCACCGACAAGACGTTCGAAATGATCGAACAGCTATTGGCCAAGCTGGACGCCAAGGGCGCGATCGACACGCTGGAGGTCCGCCTGCTGAAGCTCAAGAACGTCGACGCCGGCGAGTTGGGTGCCACCCTGCAGAAGATCATGGAGGCCCGCGTGCAGCGTCTCATCACACAGGGCGTCCGCAACCCGGAGTCCACCGCCGTCACCATCGTCCCGGATACCCGCAGCAACAGCCTGATCATCGGCGGGTCGGCCGAGGGCTACGAACTGATCAAGACGCTGGTGACCCAGCTTGACGTCACCGAGACCGCCCTGTCGGGGCAGGTCCAAATGATCCCGCTGACCAACGCCAATGCCGTGATCATCGCGCCGATCCTGGAGAACCTCTTCACGCAGCGGTACCAGGCCATCAAGACGCCCGACCTGGCCCGCCAGAAGCCCATCATCCTCAGTGATTCGCGCAGTAACAGCCTTATGGTCAGCGCCAATACCGAAGACAGCAAGCTGATGATGGAACTGCTCAAGAAGCTCGACGTAAAGATCACCAACCCGTCGGTTGGCATCCACGTCGTGCCACTGAAGTTCAACGACGCCGCCACCGTCGGCACGACGATCAAGGGCATATTCGCCGCCCGCCTGACCGCCTCCACGCCGTCCGGCCAGGCCGCAGCCGCTCAGGACAAGGTCGACCTCGAAGTCGAGGCCATGACCAACTCGCTGATCATCGCCTGCTCCAAGGAGAACCTTGAACTCATCAATGAACTCCTGGTCAAGGTCGATGTCGAGCCCTCCGTCAGCGGCGGCGTGGTGCGGATATTCCCGCTCGTCAATGCATCGGCCGCCAATGTACAGGGCATGATCCAGGGCCTCTTAACTCAGGGCCTGTACAAGCCAGGCGCAACGCTGGCGGGCACAAACTCCGCGGCGGCCGCCAAGGAGAAGGTCGCCATCGTCGCCGATGCCCGGATGAACCTGCTGGTGGTTTCGGCCAGCAAGGAAAACTTCGCGATCATCGAGCAGATCCTAAAGAGCGTGGACGTGAAGTCCACCACGCTGGCCGGCGATATGCGGGTGTACCCAATCCGCAACGCCGACGTGACAAAGCTCGCCCCAATGCTCTCGCAGTTCTTCACGGCCAAGCAGGCCGGCGAAAAGGCCGTCAATGCAAACGCGGTCGTCATGCCGATTGTAATCGTGCCCGACGCCCGGACCAACACACTGCTGGTGGCCGGGGGCAAGGAGAACTTCGAGGGCATCGAGCAGATGATCTCCAAGCTCGACGGCGCCGACATCGCCAATAGCAGCACGTTCAAGGTCTTCCAGTTGAGGAATGCCACCGCCGCCACGCTGCAGCCGACCCTCAGGGAACTCTTCCAGGCCCGCCAGCAGGCCGGCAAGAGCAAGGACCCCGCAACGGTGCTTGCCGACCAGGCGTCCAACTCGCTCCTAATCGGCGCAAGCCCCGAGGACATGTCATTCGCCGAGACCATCATTCGCCGGCTGGACGCCAAGCCCGAGAACCCGGGCTCCGCCCTGCGGATATTCCCGATGGTCCACGCCGATGCAACCAACGTGGCCAAGACCCTGCAGGACCTCTATCGTACCGCCGGCACCGGGGCTGGTGCCCAGAACGCCGTCGCCATCAGCGTCGATGAGCGGATCAACGCCATCCTTGTGACTGCCGGCGCCAACGACCTGTCGCGGATCGACGAGATGGTTCGCCAACTGGACCGCGAGACGCTAGCCCGCGTGACGGAGATCCGCGTATTCCCGCTGAGCAACGCCGACGCAACGCAGATGGCGGCGATCCTGGGCGACGCACTGAACAACAAGGCCCCGGCCAAGACTGGCCTGTCCCCCAACCGTCAGGCACTGCTTCAGTTCGTGACGCGAACCAAGGAGGGCAAGGACCTCATCGCGTCGGCCCTGCAGGAAGGCGTGCTACTGACGCCGGACGCTCGCACCAACTCGCTGGTGGTGTCGGCCCCCGTGGAGAACATGCCACTGCTGGATTCGCTGATCAAGGCCCTGGACACGGCCAGCCCCACGGTGGTGGAGATCAAGATATTCCCGCTCAAGAATGCCGCCGCTCGCCAAATGGCGGACATCCTGACGAAGCTGTTTCGCCTGGACGGCGGCACGACGAATAGCAAGAACAAGACGCAGATCCAGTTGTCCATGCCAGGCATGTTTAACGGCCTGATGCCCGGCGGGCTGAACTCCGGCGGCATGACTCCCGGAGGTATGGTCATTGGCGGCGGCGCGACCCAGGGCGGCGCGCTCCCCGGAGCAAACACGCCAGGAGGCACGCGAGGCATCAGGCCTGGCAGCGGTACCAGCAATGGCGGAGCTACTGGCGGCGGCGTCCGCGGAGACGCGGCACCCAGCGACGTGGCCAGAGGCGGAATGAACGGCGGCGGACTCGTCGGGGGCCTTCAGCCCGGCCTCGGCGGCATGATGGCCGCCGGTCAGTACGACAATGGCGGCTCCGATAATCAAGGCGGCGACGTTCAGCCGGTGCTGTCGGTTACCGTCGACCCGCGAACCAACAGCCTGCTGGTTGCTGGCACCAAGTCCTACCTAGATATGGCCACCAAGGTCATCGAGGACCTAGATAGCCAGGAGGCCGAGGAACGTAAGACCCAGGTCTACCGCATGCGGAACAGCCAGGCCACGGACATCGAGACGGCCCTCCGCGGCTTCCTCGACCAGGAGCGTCAGCGCCTCCTGCAAACCCTCGGCCAGGACGGCATTGGAGCCGCTGAAAAGATGCTCGAACGTGAGGTGGCCGTTGTGGCGGAGAAGAGCTCCAATACACTGCTGGTCTCGGCCAGTCCCAAGTATTTCGAGACGATCGCGCAGATGATCCACGAGCTCGACCAGGCGCCGCCGCAGGTGCTTATCCAGGTACTGCTGGCCGAGGTGGCGTTGGACGACACATTGGACCTGGGCATGGAGTGGTCCTACGCAACCACGGTCGAAGGCGAGAAGGTCAAGGGCGGGACCAACTTCGGCTTGGCCGCGTTGACCAACGGATTTACGTTCTCCGTCACCGGCGATAACCTGAACCTCTTCCTGCGAGCCATGCAAAGCCAGGGCCGCGTGGAGGTACTCAGCCGCCCGCAGATCCTGGCGTCGGACAACATGGAGGCGTCGATCAACGTCGGGCAGGAAGTGCCCTTCATCCGCGATAACCGCATCACCGAGAGCGGCACGACGATCAGCACCATCGAGTACGAGAACGTGGGCATCATCCTGAACCTCACGCCCCGCATCAATCACGAGGGCATGGTAAAGCTAGACGTCGCCCCGGAAATCAGCTCCCTTTCCAACTCCAGCGTGCAGATCAGCCCCGGCGTCTTCGCGCCGATCATCAACAGCCGCAAGGCCAAGACCACCGTCACCGTGCAGGACGGCCACACCGTTATCCTGGGCGGCCTGATCACAACCAAGGAAGACAAGCGTGAGGAGAAGGTGCCGGTGCTGGGCGACATACCACTGTTGGGCTGGCTGTTCAAGCACCAGAACACGGTGAAGGAACGGACCGAGCTATTGATCATCCTGACGCCGCACGTGGTCCGCAACCCCGGCGATGCCGACACGCTCACCGACGAGCAGATCCGCCAGATGAACCTGCTGCGGCACATGAAGGTCGGCGCGAACAAGGACGGCGGGGCCTGCCTGGTGCCTACGACGGGCGATCCGGCCCCTGCGTCTGGCGGCCCGCAATACGGCCCCCGCACCGGCGCATCGACCCAGGACCAGCTCAACCGCTTCAATGGCCAGTCGAAAGCGACCTCAAGTCTGGAAGAGATGAACAAGGCGAAGAACTGATCCGCAGACCTTCCTGCCGGCAGGCAGGAGATTACACAGATGGTAAGAGAATGATCCAAATAAGAAACATCAAGCA
>Ga0265338_10009502_pt1 | contig 11584 bp, 11 predicted proteins | sample 42126metaG_FD_193579 | JGI IMG/M metagenome (GOLD analysis project Ga0265338, IMG submission 193579) | Rhizosphere microbial communities from Carex aquatilis grown in University of Washington, Seatle, WA, United States - 4-21-26 metaG | ecosystem: Host-associated > Plants > Roots > Rhizosphere... | reverse complement strand
CCTTGAGCGCGGCCGTGAAGCTGCAGGTGGCCACGCTTTCGACCCCGATCATGCGCACCCGCGGCCGCAGCGCCTTGACGGCGACGGCGATACCGGCAATGAGCCCGGCGCCGCCGATCGGACAGAACACCGCCTCGACGTCGGGCACCTGGCGGAGAATCTCGAGCCCCAGGGTCCCCTGGCCGGCGATGATGGCGGGATCGTCAAAGCCGTGCACCCGGGTCAGCCCTTCGCTGACGACGAGCCGGTCGACCTCGGCCTGCGCCTCGGCGAAATCCGCGCCGCGCAGGATGACGCGCGCGCCGAGGCGGCGGCAGTTGGCGATCTTGATCAGGGGCGCGTACGCCGGCATGACCACGGTGACCGGAATGCCGAGCAGGCGGCCGTGATAGGCCAGGCCGAGGGCGTGATTGCCCGCCGAGGCCGCCACCACGCCCTGCTTCTTCCGGTCGGCCGGCAGCTGTAACAAGGCGTTGCGGGCCCCGCGCTCCTTGAACGATCCGGTCCGCTGGAAGCTGTCCAGCTTGCAGAATACCCGGGCGCCCGTGATCTCACTGAGCGGAATCGACTCGGGGCACGGAGTCACCACGAGCCCGCCGGCGATGCGGCGGGCGGCGGCTCTGATTTCCGGCAGGGTCACGGGCATGGGGGGCGCGTTTCAGCGCACCATTCCCCTAGAGCAGGCCCCCGTCTGCGGCCATCCCAAACCACCAGGGTCGCCCGCCATCGCCAAGCCGGTGACGGTCGGTTCGGCGGGCCCGCTGGCCCGCAACGCTCCCCAATCAGCGCAGGTTCTTTCCATTGCGGCCTTGATGAATGGGTGTGGACCCGGCTATGTCTGGCTGGCAGGCTCTTCCGACGGGCGGGCTGCCCGACATCATGTACCAGGTGACTTTTTCCGAGCAAAGCATGCGCGAGCTGAACAAGCTGGACAAGCTCGCGCAGCTCGTGGTCATCGACCCGATCAGCCGGCTGACGGCCGCCGAACTTGCCGACCCGCATGAGCCGCTCGGCCGTTTTTCGCGGGGCGGCCAGGTTTTCTACCGGCTGCGCTCCGGCGACTTCCGGTTCTATTTCGAGCTGCGCGGCGAGACCCTGCACACGCAGTACATCCTGCACAAGGACTCGCTGGAGGATTTTCTATTCCGGACCAAACTGCCGGTGTCGGAGCAGCAACTATTCGAGCAGCATTCAAAGTTCTGGCGGTACCTGGAGAGCCTGACCAAAAAGTAGCCCGCCGGGCGCTTGTTCCCGCAGGTCCCCCGCCGTTCCTTCCGCCATGCCTGACCTAGAATCGCGCGAAAACCCGTACAACGTCAAACAGGCGAGCCGGATCTACTTCCTGCCGAATCTGATGACGGCGGGAAACCTGTTCTGCGGATTTGTCGCGGTGATCAAATGCATCCAGGCCCGCCTGGCCGAGATCGCCCCGAGCACTTATACCCATTCTTCGGCGGAGCTCTATACGCAGGCGGTCTGGTTCATCCTCGTCGCAGTCATTTTCGATTCCCTGGACGGGCGGCTCGCGCGCCTCGGTGGCCGCGAATCCCTGTTTGGCGCGGAGTTTGACTCGCTGGCCGACGTCGTGTCGTTCGGCGTCGCGCCGGCGCTCATGATGTTCTTTTTGATCCTGTCCCCCACGCAGGGCTATCCGATGTTCCGCCAGATCGGCTGGTTTATCGGCTTCGTCTACCTGCTGTGCGCCGCCGTGCGCCTGGCGCGCTTCAATGTCATCACCAACCCACTGCTGCACTCGCCGAAAGAAAGCAGCAAGGATTTCGTGGGCCTGCCGGTGCCGGCCGCGGCCGGCACGGTGGCCTCCCTCGTCCTGCTGCTGCTGAACCTGTCCGAGGGCAACCGGGAGCTGCACAAATTGTCCTTCGCCCTCCCGGTGCTCCTGCTGATGGTGGCGCTCCTGATGGTCAGCACCATTCGCTACCCAAGCTTCAAACAGCTCGATTGGCAGACCAAGACGCGGTTTCGGACGTTTGTCGCCATCATTATCGTGGGCGGCATCATTTTCTGGCTGCAGGAGCTGGCGTTGGTCGCCCTGTTCCTGGCCTATATTTTCTACGGGATCTTCCGCCATGTCCGCCGCGCCCAGTTCATCCACCGCTTGCGGCGTCAGCGGAAACAAGTCGTGCACAATCGACCAACAGCCGTCCAATAACCACCAGCCTTTCCGCGGCACGTGAACAACCCGACCTTTTCGCGCACGCTACCCCCAAATTCTGCACCATCGCGATCTTCCGATCCCTACGAGCGAGAATCGCCCCGTTCAGACGGGTTGTTGGGCAACTTCACCAGACATAATAAGATGGAATAATTCCTTATTGAACCCGTCTCTGATTGCCCTTTGTTAGTTAGTTGTCGTTTTTGGTCCAACCGTCCCTTCCCCACATGAAGTTCAAAATCAACCGCGACCATTTTAGCAATGGCCTGCAGCAGGTACTCAACGTCGTCGGTTCGAAGGCAACGATGCCGATCCTGAGCAATGTCCTGATCGAGGCGGAAAAGGACCACATTTCCCTCGTGACCACGAATCTCGACCTGGGCATCCGCTGCCGCATCAAGGCGGAGGTCAAGGAAACGGGTTCGGTGACGCTGCCGGTCCGGCGGCTCGCGACCATCGTGCGGGAGCTGCCCAACGTGGATGTCGCGCTGGATTCGACGCCGAACCACCAGGTGAAGCTGAACTCGGGCGGATCGCAGTTCCGGATCATGGGAATCGGGAAGGAGGAGTTTCCCCCGCTGCCGGAGTTCGGCGACGACAAATCGTTCTCCCTCGAGCAGAGCGAGCTGGTAAACATGCTGACATGTGTCGCTTACGCGCAGTCGGCCGACGAGACGCGCTACATCCTCAACGGGGTCTACTTCAATTTCCGGGACGGCAAGCTCTCGCTGGTGGCGACCGATGGCCGGCGGCTGGCCCTCGTGAGCAAGGAGCTGGAGTTTCCCGCGGCCAGCGCCGGCAGCATTATTCTCCCGGCCAAGACGGTGAACGAACTGCTGCGGCTGCTGGACAAGGGGGCGAAGGTCAAGGTCTCGTTCAACGAGCGGCGGGCGTCATTCCAGATCGCGACCGACAAGGACACCAGCGGGCTGGTCGACAACATCTACCTCTTTTCGAAGGTGGTGGAGGGCAACTATCCAAACTATCAGCAGGTGATTCCGAAGGAGACCCATCAGCGAATCAAGCTCGAGCGTGAGCTGCTGCTGCAATGCGTGCATCGCGCCGCCCTGGTCTGCAGCGAGAAGGCCAACTCCGTCCGGATCAAGCTCAGCAGCAATCTGCTGGAGATCACGGCTTCAAGTCCGGACTTTGGCGAGTCGCACGAGGCGATGGCGATTTCCTACAGCGGCCCGGACCTGCAGGTGGCCTTCAACCCGCAGTTCATCATGGATCCGCTGCGGGCCCTGACCAAGGACGAGGTCTTCTTCGAATTGAAGGACGAGGTGAGCCCGGGCGTGTTCAAGACGCTGGAGAGCTTCATCTGCGTCATCATGCCGGTGCGGCTGAGCTGACCGGCCCCGGGGCCGGTCGCGCCGCCTGACCGGCCCGGCGCCCTGCGTGACGACTCCCGCTGTGAACTTCGACCTGGCCTACGTCCTGCTGGCCGTCGCCATCCTCGCGCTGGTTCTCTTCTCGCTGAATCAACGGATGGCGTCCCCGGTGCTGGCCATCTTTGTGCGCTGGCTGCGCTGGTTCCTGTTTACTTTTGGCGGCGCGTTCCTGGCGGTCCAGTGGGGTTGGAGCAGCCGGCCGTTCTGGGTCCTGGCCATGGGCCTGTTCCTGGTTTGGTTCATGTTTGAGACGATCTACAACTGGCTGGCCATCTCGGCCCTCAGCCAGAGCCCGCTGCCGCTTTTCCCGCACTATGTCGTCAACGACAGCGGCGAGGAGTGGCCGACCCATCCGCGATTGCTCAAGGTGCGCGAGTGGCTGCGGTCGGGGAAATTCACCCAGGTGCAGGCGCTGAAGGCCGAGCTCGGCGGCGGCGTCTTCCTCCGGGTCTCCGTCTATCAGGACCAGGCGGCGCAGACCCGGATCCAGGTGACCTTCGTGCCGCAGGCCAACGGCGCCATCGCCGTGTGTTACACCCTGGCCACGCGCCGGCACGACGGGCTCCGCTATGTGACCGACAACCTCTACCTGCCCTTTGGCGGATTCTATCCGGAGAACTGGCTGGTGGAACGGACGCCGTGGAGCCGCAGCCTGCCCCGCCTGCTCGCGCGGCACCAGCGGCGCCTGGCCAGCACCGGAGGCGACTATCTGCCGTGGACCGTCGATCCGGCGGAGGACCTGAACCGGCAGCAGTCCGAGCTGGAGCGGCTCAACACCGAGCTGGGCTTCCTGCTCCCGCATGACCAGCGCGAAGAATATGGCAAGATGACCTACGAGGGCCGGTTCCGCGTGTGGCGCGAGGTTTGGATGCTCGATTACTTCGGCCGTCCCACCCGTTATCAATGAGCGGGCGGCTCAGCCGCCGATGTAGCTCATCTCGATCTTCTGGCGCGTTTCGTGGCGGGCGAGCAGTTCCGCGCGCTCGTCGGAATAGCGGTCGAGGCGCCCGCGCCAGACCCGTTCGACAAAAGCGCCCAGCTCCTCGTCGCTCGCGCCGGCCCGCACCGCGCCCAACAGGTCCCAGCCGTGCGTGGCGAACAGGCAGGTGTAGAGTTTGCCGTCGGCGGACAAGCGCGCGCGATGGCAGTCGCGGCAAAAGGGGGCCGTCACGCTGCTGATCAGCCCGATCTCGCCGCGGCCGTCCCGATAGCGGTGGCGCACGGCCACTTCGCCCCGATAAGCGGGGCGGCAGGCCTCGAGCGGCCAGCGCGCAGCCAGCCGGGCGAGGATTTCGCCCGCCGGCACGACGCGCTCCCGCGACCAGCCATTGTGGTTGCCCACGTCCATGAACTCGATGAAGCGCAGGAGATGGCCCTGGTCCCGGGCCCATTCGGCCATCGCCAGCACGTCGTCGTCGTTAACCCCGCGTTGGACGACCATGTTGATCTTGATGGGGAAACCGAGGGCCCGGGCGGCGGCGATGCCTTCCAGCACGCGGTCGACCGAAGCGCCCCGGCCGCCGCTCAGGCGGGCGAAGGTGTCGGGGCGCAGGCTGTCGAGGCTCACGTTGAGACGATTGAGCCCGGCCGCCCGCAGGGCTGGCGCCATTCGCGCCAGACGCCAGCCGTTCGTCGTGAGGGCAACGTCGGGTACCCGCAGTTCCTGCTTCAGCTGTCGCACCAGGTCGGGCACGTCCGGCCGGAGCAGCGGTTCCCCGCCGGTGATGCGCACCTTTTCCACGCCCACGCGCGCGAATTGCCGCAGGATGCGCGCGAATTCCGCGGAGGACATGACCTGTCCGTGACCGAGGAAGGGGTACCCCGGCCCGAACACCTCCGCCGGCATGCAATAGGGGCAGCGAAAGTTGCAGCGATCGGTCACCGAAACCCGGAGATCGCGCAGCGGCCGGCCGAGTTGGTCGCGCAGGTCGGACATGGGAATCAGGAGGTAACTGCAAAGCGGGCAAAGCGCAAAACGGCGAGAGGAAACGGAGGCGCGGGCCGGCGCATTTCCTCCGTGCCCTGCGCCGCCGCTGTGCTATGGTCCGGCCATGCTTTCCGTTGCCGAGGCCGAAGAACGCGTGCTGGCCGCCATGGCGCTTCTCCCGGCCGAGGACTGTCCGCTGGTCCAGGCCAACGGCCGCGTGTTGCGCCAGCCGTTGGCGGCCGACCGTGATCTGCCGCCGTTCGACCGGGTGGCGCTGGATGGCTACGCCCTGCGACACGAGGCTTGGCGCAAAGGAGCCCGCCGCTTCCGGGTGGACGGCCTCCAGGCGGCGGGCGTCCGACCGCGCACCCTGCCGGCCGGTCGTGCCTGCATCGAGGTCATGACGGGCGCCGTGCTGCCCGAGGGCGCCGACACGGTCGTGCCTTATGAGGACACGGCCCGCGACGATGAGTCCATGACCGTCACCGCCGCGGCGGTCGCGTCCGGCCAGGCCGTGCACCGGCGCGGCTCCGACCACGCGGCCGGCTCGGTGATCGTCAAACCGGGCGTCAGGCTCGGCGGCCGGGAAATTGCGGTGGCGGCCGCCTGCGGCTATGCCCATCTGACGGTGAGCCTCCTTCCGGCCGTTGCCGTGGTCGCCACCGGCGATGAACTCGTCGATGTGGCTTCGTCGGTGGCGCCGCATCAGATCCGCCGGTCGAACGACTATGCCCTGCGGGCCGCCCTGGTGGCCGCGGGTTATCCCCGGGTGGAGCGGTTCCATCTGCGCGACATGCGGCAGGAGATCGAGCATCTGCTCTGGCACATCCTGGCCGAATACGACGTGGTGCTGCTCACCGTCGGCGTGTCGAAGGGCAAGTTTGATTTCCTGCCGCAGGTGCTCGAAGAACTCCGCGTCGAAAAGGTTTTTCAGGGCGTGGCGCAGCGTCCCGGCAAGCCGTTCTGGTTCGGGATGAGCGCGCGGCGCACGCCGGTCTTCGCCCTGCCCGGGAACCCGGCGTCGTCCTACATCTGCCTGCACCGGTACATCCTGCCGGCGCTCGCCCGGATGAGCGGCCTGCACCCGGCGGCGCCGCGGACGGCGGTGCTCCTGGAGGCGGTCGCACCGCTGGCCGGGCTCGCGCGCTTCCTGCCGGTCAGAACCACTCCGGGTCCGCGCGGCGAGCTGCAGGCCGCACCGGCGCCCCTGAACACCTCGGGTGACTTTGCGGGTCTCACGGGCACCGATGGCTTTGTGGAGCTGGCGCCGGCGCCCGACGCACCGGCGGCGGGCGCGGCGGTGCCGTTCTGGCCGTGGGTGTGAGCAGGATCGGTCCGGGCGCGATTTCCCGTTGCGCCGCGGCGGCTTTGGGCGACAGTACCCGCCATGTTGTCCCACGTGGACGCGAGGAACCGGCCGACCATGGTGAACGTGGGCGGCAAGACGCCGACCTGGCGCACGGCGCACGCCACGGCGGTCGTGGCGCTGCCGCCGGAGCTGGCCGCCGAGGTCGTCAACGGTGAACTCGCGACCAAGAAGGGTCCGGTGTTTCAAACAGCCATCCTGGCGGGCGTGATGGGAGCCAAGCGGACAGGCGAGCTGATCCCGCTTTGCCACCCGCTGCCGCTCGATGACTGCCAGGTCGAGATCGAGACGGCGGCGGATGGACGCGAGGTCATCATCCACTGCCGCGTGCGGACGCATGCCCGGACCGGAGTGGAGATGGAGGCGCTCACCGGCGCGAGCATCGCCGCGCTGACCATCTACGACATGACCAAGGCGGTGTCGCACGGCATCCTGATCCGCGAGGTCGGGCTCCGGGAGAAAACCGGCGGCAGGCAGGACTACCGGGCGGCAGCCCTGCGGTCCGCCGCAGGATCCGGGGGAAGCGGCCTCGGGCCGCGACGGCGCCGGCGGAGAGCACGGCCGCGATGAAACAGGTGCGGGTGCAGTACTTTGCGATGCTGCGCGAGCAGGCGCGCTGCAGCGAGGAGACCGTCGGGACGTCCGCGGCGACACCGGCGGCCCTGTATGAGGAGCTGCGGCGCCGGCACGGGTTCCGGCTGGCGGGCGCCCAGCTGAAAGTGGCGATTGACGATGACTTTGCCGCGTGGGACTCGCCGCTCGCGGACGGGGCGCGCGTGGCGTTTGTGCCGCCCTTCGCGGGCGGATAGGCTTGGCGCCATGTTTCGCGTTTCTTCCGCGGCCCTTGACCCCGACGCCCTGCGGCGTGAGCTGTCCGCCGCCGGGGCCGGCGGTTTCGTGACATTTGAGGGGCGCGTGCGCAGCCACAACGAGGGCCGCGAAGTCCGCTCGCTCGAATACGAAGCCTATGGCGGGCTCGCGGAAAAGGAGGGGGAGGCCATCCTGGCCGAGGCCCGGGGAAGATTCCACCTGGAGGCGGCCCTGTGCGTGCACCGGGTGGGACACCTCCAGATCGGCGAGATCGCCGTATGGGTGGGCGTGGCCGCCGCGCATCGCGGCAGCGCCTTCGACGCCTGCCGTTTCATCGTCGACGAGCTGAAGCAACGCGTGCCGATCTGGAAAAAGGAACACTATGCCGCGGGAGTGGCGGCATGGATCAGTCCGCCGGCGGCGCCGGGGGATCGCCCGCCGGCCTGACGCGGCATGGGCCGCGTTCGCCCCGGTTCCGCGTGAGACGAACGGCGGCGGAGCACCGCACAATCGGCTCGTGTTTGCGGGGCAACGGGCTAGCCTGCCGCGCCATGCTGAGCTTTGCCGTCAGTGCGATGCAGAAGCTGCACCGGGTCCCCCGTGAGAATCTGATCAATCTCGGGCTGGGCCTGCTGGTTCTGGTGGTGGTGATCGTGCTGGTCAAGGTCGCCGCTCGGGTGAACAAGTTCGTGTTGTTTGCGATCCTCTTCGTGCTGGTGCTGGTGGTGGGGTTCACCTGGGTCTATGAACGCAACGAACCCAAGTTCCTCAAGCCGTTCATCGACTCCATCGCCCCGTTCTTCCCCCAGCGGCCGCACTATTGATCACGACCGATGCCCCGCCCTGGTTCGGCGCCATCGCGTCCGGACGGGAAGATCCGGCGGTGCTTGATTAAACCAGGGACCCAAGATCATTTTCGCTTATGCCCAACAAATTTTCTGATGCCGGACTAGTCGGTCTGGCGGTAATGGGGCAGAATCTCGCCCTCAATATCGCCGACCACGGGTTCCAGATCTCGGTCTACAACCGGACGACCGAGAAGATGTCCAAGTTCGTCGCCGACCACCCGGGCACGCCGGGCGGGCTGGTCGGAACGGCGACCCTGGAGGAATTCGTCCAGTCGCTGGCCAAGCCGCGGCGGATCATCATTCTGGTCCAGGCTGGCGCCGGCACGGACGCGGTCATCGACGGACTGGTGCCGTTGCTGGAAGGGGGCGACATCATTGTCGACGGCGGCAACGCCAAATGGACGGACACCATTCGCCGCGAGAAGGCGCTCCGCGAGAAAGGGCTTCGGTTCATCGGCTCCGGCGTGTCCGGCGGCGAAACCGGCGCCCGCTTTGGACCGTCGCTGATGCCGGGCGGTGACGCTTCAGCGTACCAGGAGTTGGAGCCGATCTGGAATGCGATCGCCGCCAAGGTGGATGCCAAAACCGGCCGCCCCCTGCTCGGGGCAGCGCCCGGCAAACCGGTGAAAGGAGGCGTCCCGTGCGCCACCTACATCGGACCGGACGGGGCCGGCCACTATGTGAAGATGGTTCACAACGGCATCGAATACGGGGACATGCAGATGATCTGTGAGGCTTACGACCTCGTGCGTCGGCTCCTCGGCCTGACCGCCGCGGAAATCGGCGCCGTGTTCGCCGAATGGAATCAGGGCGTGCTCGATTCCTACCTGATCGAGATCACGGCAGACATTCTCCGCCAGAAGGATCCCGTCACCAAGAAGAAGGCATTGGTCGACGTCGTCCTCGACGCCGCGGGCCAGAAGGGCACGGGCAAGTGGACGAGCGTGAACGCGCTCGACATGGGGGTGCCGGCGCCCACGGTGGCCGAGGCGGTCTTCGCCCGCTGCCTGTCCGCGGTCAAGGAGGAGCGCGTGGCCGCCGCCCGAATCCTCAAGGGACCGTCCCGGAAGAAGTACTCCGGGCCGAAGAAGGCCCTCATCCAGGCGGTCCAAGACGCGCTCTACTGCTCGAAGATCTGCTCCTACGCCCAGGGGTTCCAGCTCATGCGGGAAGCACAGCGCGGGTACGGCTGGAAGCTCAGTTTTGGCGCCATCGCCCAGATCTGGCGCGGCGGCTGCATCATCCGGGCCGCGTTTTTGCAGAAGATCACGGAAGCCTACGGGCGCAATCCCGACCTGGCCAACCTGCTGCTCGATCCGTATTTCAGTCGGACGGTGAAGGGCGCGCAGGAGAACTGGCGCCGGGTCGTGGCACTGGCCGCCCAGCACGGCGTCCCGACGCCAACGTTTGCCTCAGCTCTGGCTTACTACGACGGCTATCGCGCCGCCCGTCTTCCGGCCAATCTCCTGCAGGCCCAGCGCGACTATTTCGGCGCCCATACGTACGAGCGCATCGATCAGCCCCGCGGCAAGTTCTTCCATCTCGACTGGCCCGAAGAGGGGCGGCCGCAGCTACCGGTCAATTGAAGCCGCTGCTCCGGCGGCCTGGCGCGCGCGACGCCCGGCCGCCGGCTGACGTCTCGATTCGGCATCCATCAACTCGCGCCCGCCCTGCCCCATGAAGAAGCTGCCGTTGCCGTTCTTGTTGATCGCCGCGCTGCTGGCCTCCGGCGCTTTCCTCGTCGCGGAGGAAACGCGGCCGCCTTATCTGGACCCCGCCCAGCCGCTGGACGTGCGCATCCGGGATCTCATCTCGCGCCTGACCCTCGAGGAGAAGGCCTCGATGATGCGCAACACCACTCCCGGCGTGCCGCGGCTCGGCATCCCGAAATACGACTGGTGGAGCGAGGCTCTGCACGGCGTGGCGAATGCCGGCCACGCCACCGTGTTCCCGCAGGCCATCGGCCTGGCGGCGATGTGGGACGAGCCCCTGCAGCAGGAGATCGCGCACGTCATCGGGATCGAGGCGCGCGCCAAGTTCAACGGTTACGCCGGCACGGAGCAGGCAGGCACGATCTTTCACGGGCTCACGTTCTGGTCGCCGAACATCAACATCTTTCGCGATCCGCGCTGGGGCCGCGGCCAGGAAACCTACGGCGAGGACCCCTTCCTCACCGCGCGCCTCGGCGTGGCCTTCGTGCGCGGCCTGCAGGGCGACGATCCGCGCTACCTGCAGGCGGCGGCGTGCGCGAAACACTACGCCGTGCACAGCGGGCCGGAACCGCTCCGGCACAACTTCGACGTGTCGCCATCCGAAGCCGACCTGTACGAGACCTACCTGCCGGCGTTTGCGGCGCTTGTGCGCGAAGGCCATGTCGAGATTGTGATGACGGCCTACAACTCGCTGTACGGAACGCCGTGTTCGATCAACCCGCTCCTCTACTCCCTCCTGGCGAAATGGGGTTTCAACGGCCACGTGACCTCCGATTGCGGGTCGGTGGCCGACCTCAGCCGCACCTACAAACGCGCGAAGGACGACGTCGAGGCCGAGGCGATGACGACCCGGGCGGGCATGAACGTGCGGTGCGGGTGGGAGGCGACCGCGCTCGTCGAGGCGGTCCGGCGGGGCCTGATCTCGGAGGGCGAACTCGAGGGCCGGCTCGCCCCGCTGCTGCGCACGATGTTCCGTCTTGGCTTTTTCGACCCCAAGGACCGCGGGCCGTTCAGCCGGATCGCACCGTCTGAAAACGACACCCCGGCGCACGGAGCTCTCGCGTTGCGGGCCGCCCGCGAAGGCATCGTCCTGCTGAAGAACGACGGCCTGCTGCCCCTGCGGACCGCCTCGCTGAAACGCGTCGCGGTCATCGGGCCGAGCGCGACCTCTGTGCCGGTCCTGCTCGGCAGCTACAACGGCCAGCCCTCCGCGCCCGTGACCATCCTCGCTGGCCTGAAGGCCGCGCTCGAGCCGGCCGGCGTGCAGGTCGATTACGCCCACGGCTGCGATTACGCCGCACGACCGGTCACGGTCCGCCCGATTCCGCACGTCTGGTTCCGGGGTGAATACTTCGCC
>Ga0265338_10009501_pt1 | contig 11586 bp, 11 predicted proteins | sample 42126metaG_FD_193579 | JGI IMG/M metagenome (GOLD analysis project Ga0265338, IMG submission 193579) | Rhizosphere microbial communities from Carex aquatilis grown in University of Washington, Seatle, WA, United States - 4-21-26 metaG | ecosystem: Host-associated > Plants > Roots > Rhizosphere... | reverse complement strand
TGGCGAGCCGTCCTGGTGCTATCTCTATCGGCATGTCGTGCCGGCTCTGGCGGCCAACGGCCACCGCGCGGTGGCGCCGGATCTCGTCGGCTTCGGCCGCTCCGACAAGCCGTCGGAACAGAGCGACTACACCTATGAGCGCCATGTGAAATGGATGAGCGATTGGCTCGTCGCCAACGATCTGAAGAACATCACGCTGTTCTGCCAGGATTGGGGCGGGCTGATCGGGCTGCGCCTCGTCACCGCGTTTCCCGAGCGCTTCGCACGCGTCGTGGTGGCGAATACCGGGCTTCCGGTCGGCGGCGGCATCACGCCGGCCTTCGAGGCCTGGCTCAATTTCAGTCAGAGCGTGCCGGTGCTTCCCGTCGGCCAGATTCTGCAAGGTGGTACGAAGCGCACGCTGAGCGCGGCGGAGATTGCGGCCTATGACGCGCCCTTCCCCGACGAGACCTACAAGGCCGGCGCGCGGCGTTTTCCGGCGCTCGTGCCCGTGACACCGAAGCACGGCTCCGTCGCGGAGAACAAGCACGCCTGGACGGTGCTGGAGAAATTCGAGAAGCCGTTCCTGACCGCGTTCGGCGATTCCGATCCCGTCACCAAGGGCGGCGAGGCCGCGTTCCAAGCCCGCGTGCCGGGCGCCAAAGGCCACAAGCACGTCACCGTCGCGGATGGCGGACACTTTCTGCAGGAAGACAAGCCGGCGGAGATCGCCGCCTTGCTCGACGAATTCATCCGTACCACGCGCTGAGGGAGAGCTTCATGAAGGTCGAAAACGCCGTTTATCCGACGCAGGAGCGCGTTGCCACGCTGATGGGCAATCCTTCGGCCGAGCCGATCGTGATGCTCAATCTGCTCAAGTTCAAGGACAAGGCGGTCTACGCCGATGGACGGGCAACGACACTGTCGGGCCGCGAGGCCTACATGCTGTACGGCGCGGCGATGCAGAAGGTCGTCGAGAAGAACGGCGGCAAGTTCCTGTTCAGTTCACCGATCCAGCAGCTCGTCATCGGAGAAGTCGAAAATCTTTGGGACATCGTCGCGATGGTCGAATATCCGTCGGCCGCGGCCTTCGCCAAGATCGCGACCTCGCCGGAGGTGGCCGAGATCGGCGTTCACCGCGCTGCGGGACTCGAGGGCCAGCTTCTCATCCGGGTTTTGCCGAATACGCGGTGACGGCCGTCACCCCGCCGACTTGAGGCGCCCGCCCAGGAGGCTGAGCAGCAGAAGCGAGACGAAGAACGTCAGGTGGTACCAGATCGGAAACTGCGTCCAGATCGTCGTGTGATAGGGCACGAAGATGAGCAGCATCAGGACGCCGGTCACGAGCGGTGCACGCGAGCGATCGCCGGCGACAAGCGCCGCGACAAACCCTCCGACCAGCGAGCCCAGAAAGCTGACAGCCAGCCGTTCGGCCAGCGCAGTGGCGGTCGCATGCACATTCATCGCCGCCGATAGCACGGGCGCGACCTCGCGCAGCAGCAGGCTTACGCCGACGACGACGGCAACCCATGCAACGACGCCGAGAACGGCACCTGTTATCAAACGACCCATACCATCCCCCAGTCATCGCCTTGGTTCTGCATTGCCCGACCATCACCGAGCGCGCTTTTCCGTCAAATCGGGGCGGGTCGATGCTTTCGACTTCAGTTCACGCCCAGCTGGCGAAGACGACAGCCGGCCGTCAACCCAGGATATTGCCGGACCGAGCGGCTTGCACAGTCCTTTGTCGACGCGGTCCGTCGGTGATGCGGTCTTGCCCTGTCCAGCAGAGCATACGCCATCCGACAGTCCCTCCAGGCTTATGCAAATGCAGACGATGGCAACTACAAAGCCGATCCAGAAGAGAGCCTGGACCGGAGAGAACAGCCACGTTATGCGCAACCGCATCAACATCCGGCGAATGAACCCGCGCTTGGTCAGCCGCAGTTCCGAAATATCCAGGCGGTTGGCAACAACGTCCTGCAATTTCGCGACCGCATCGAGCGCGGTCTGAATTCGGGAATAGTGCAGCGCATCCATCACCATGAACAGTCCGCACACGGCGGCCAACAGGGCGGACGCCGATATCGCAAAAATGTAGAGTCGGCCGATAAACGCGTTTCCAAACCCGGTCGCCAGCGCCCCGAAGATGACGAGGAAATATCTGATGTATGTGTTCCGCTCTTCGGAATGATAGAGAAGATCGCCTTGAACGTGACGCAATGCCTCGCCGATCAACAGGGTGGGGCGATCGTCATTGGAGCCTGCTTTGATGCCCGGCCGCTCGCCCTCGACAGAACCGCCGACATCCAAGGCGGCCAGATCGGCCACCAATTCCCCGTTGATCTGCGCAGCTACGCCGGGCCCTGCGGCCATCTTTCGCAAATGCATTTTCGCCCCCCGACGCCTGTCCACCCGTCCCCACGCGAGCTGAACCATGTCACTATAGTTGAGGCGAATTCACATTCAACATCAACGGTTGCAGGCCTTGATGCGGAACCCGGCTAGCGGCCTTTGAACACCGGCTCGCGTTTTTCGACGAACGCCTTGGCGGCCTCGCGGTGATCCTCGGTCAGGCCGGTATGGTTGTGATGCGTCGCCTCCAGGTCGAGGCAGTCGTCGACGTCGGCGCCCGTCACGGCGCGGTTGATGTTCTCCTTCATGTAGCGATAGGCGACGCGGGGGCCTTTGGCGAGGCGATGCGCGATCTCGCGCGTCTTGGCTTCGAGCTGATCCGCCGGCACAACCCAGTTCACCAGGCCCAGGCGCAGCGCCTCCTTCATGTCGATGCGATCGGATAGGTAGTAGAGCTCACGCGCCTTGGCGCTCCCCACCAGATGGCTGAGGAAATAAGTGCCGCCATAGTCGCCGGAGAAGCCGACCTTGGCGAAGGCGGTCGTCATCACCGCGTTCTCGGAGGCGATGCGCAGGTCACAGGCCAGCGCCAGCGACAGGCCCGCGCCCGCCGCGGCGCCGGGGATCGCGGCGATGGTCGGCTTGGGCATCTTGTAGAGCTTGCCGGCGGTCGCCCGCTGGCTGAGGCGCTGGGCATGGATGCGGCTGTCGAGATCCGCGCCGGCTGCCGCGGTCGAGCCGCCGCCGGTGCCGTCCGCCATGCCCTTCACGTCGCCGCCGGCGCAGAAGGCGCCCCCCGCCCCGGTCAGCACGACGCAGGCGACGGCCGGGTCGGCCTCGACGGCCGACAGGACCGATGACATTGCCGTGAGCATGTCGCGCGACAGGGCGTTGCGCCGCTCCGGCCGGTTCATGACGATGACGGCGACGCCGTCTTCGACTGTGGCCAGAAGGTCAGTGGTGCCGGTTTCAATTGTGCGCTTTGCCATGATGTTCCTCCGATTTTTCTGAAGGTTAGCGTGGCACGGCCCGCGCGGCCTTAGAAGGGCCGCCCTTCGGCGCGTATGGGCATGCGATGCGCCGGGGACAAGGAGCGGACGCATTCCTTTTCCGCATGGCTCGCATTCGGTGCAACGCAGCATGGGGACTATTGCGAACTGCCCACCACACCCCATCTCCGGGTCACAGGCGGACGAATTCGAACCGCCTGAACAAATGGAGAGTGGGTCATGACGAATGAAGAAAGAACCGGCGAAAGCACGGGCGCGAAGGCCCTGATGTTCGCTTTGATCGCGGGTGCGGCGCTGCTGTTCCTCGAGGTCACCTGGTCGCCGACATTCCAGCCGGTGCAGCATCCCGTCGCGCAGACCGTGACGGTGCAGCCGGAGCGCGTCGCCGCCAACAGCTAAGCGGCGCGCTCTTCTAGCTTCACGTCGTGGCCCCAGAGGCGTTCGACGTGGGCGAGCACCAACTCCTTGGTCTGATTGTGCAGGGGAATGCCGCGATGCATGGCATGCGACAGGAACAAAGTTCGGTTGCCTTTGAGGTCGGCGCCGGTGACCTGGATATTCGGGTCGGCGGCGCCGACGTCATACTGGCGGGCCAGCATGGCGCGCACCTGGCGGTATCCGCCTTCGTTGTGGATTGCTGACACCTTGAAGGCGGAGGCATCCGCCTTGTCGTAGAGCGCGAAGAGACGGAAATCGCGCATCAGCTTGGGCGACAGAAACTGCTCGATGAAGCTTTCGTCGCGATAATTCGCCCAGGCGTTCTTGAGAACCCCCATCCAGTCGCCGTTGCCGGCGAAATCGGGAAACCAGTCGCGGTCTTCCGGCGTCGGCTTCTCGCAGATGCGGCGGATGTCCGCCATCATGCCATAGCCCAGCGCATAGGGATTGAAGCCCGAATAGCGGCGGTCGCTGAACTCGGGCTGGAACACGACCGAAGTATGGCTATGCATGAACTCCAGCCACGATCCTTCGGTGATCTGGCCGCGTTCGTAGAGCATGTTCATGATCGTGTAATGCACGAAGGTGGCGCAGCCTTCGTTCATCACCTTGAGCTGGCGCTGCGGATAGAAATATTGCGACAGGTTGCGCACGATGCGTAGCGTCTCGCGCTGCCAAGCCTTCAGGGACGGCGAGTTCTTTTCCAGAAAATAGAGCAGGTTCTCTTCCGGCAGCTTCATGTCGTCGCCGAAATCGTCTTCCGGATCGGTCGTCATGGGCGCGGCCGGCGGCTCGATCCCGGCCGGCAGGGTGCGCCACAACTCGCTGTAAGCCTCTTCCTCGTACTTCGCCCGCCGCTGGCGCTTTTGCTCGACGCGCTCGCGCGACGGGCGCGGCGGGCGGCGGTAGCGGAACACGCCCTGCTCCATCAGCGCGTGCGCGGAATCGAGCACGGCTTCGACCTCGTCGCGGCCGTAACGCTCTTCGCAGGCGGCGATATATTTCTTGGCGAAGGCGAGATAGTCCATGATACCTTCGGCATTGGTCCATTGCCGGAACAGATAGTTGTTCTTGAAGAAATGGTTGTGGCCGAAGGCGGCATGGGCCATCACCAGCGCCTGCATCGTCATCGTGTTCTCCTCCAGCAGATAGGAGATGCACGGACTGGAATTGATCACGACCTCATAGGCGAGCGCGGAATAGCCGGCGCGGTAGAGCGCCTCCTCGCGGGCGAACATCTTGCCGAACGACCAGTGATTGTACATCAGCGGCATGGCGATGGACGAATAGGCGTCGAGCATCTGCTCCGACGAGATGATCTCGATCTGGTTGGGATAGACGTCCAGGCCGAGATCGTTCAGCGCGATGTCTTCGATGGCCTTGTAGGTGCGCTGGACGGTGGCGAAGTCCCATTCGGATTCGCTGAAGAGCAGGCTGTTCGCGCTCACGCCGCCTCCGACTTTTTGAACAATTCGTGGAAGACCGGGAAGATGTCGCCCGGCTTGGCGATGCGCTTGGTGGCGAAATTGGGCCACTCCTCGGCCACGGTGCGGTAGGCGCGCCACAGCTCCGCGCCGCTGTCCTCGCTCGCGAAGACCTCCATCTCGCGCTCGTCGAGGATTTCGATGTAGGCGTAATACTGGCAGAGCGGCATGATGAGCTGGTTCAGCATGTCGACGCAGTGCCGCGCGTCGCCCGATTGGGTGTAACCGTCGGAGGCTTGCGCTGCGTAGATGTTCCAGTCCGCGGTGGCGTAACGCTCCTTCTGGATCTCCAGCATCTTGTCGAGCGCGGTCGAGACGATGGTGCCGCCAGACTGGCGCGAGTAGAAGAATTCCTGCTCGTTCACCTCCTGCGCGTCATGCGTGTGGCGGATGAAGACAACGTCGACCTTCTTGTAGCGCCGCTTCAAGAAGAGATGCAGCAGCATGTAGAAGCGCTTGGCGAGATCCTTCTCGCGCTCGCCCATCGAGCCGGAGACGTCCATCAGGCAGAACATCACGGCCTGGCTGGTCGGCGTCGGCTGTTCGGTGAAGGAGTTGAACCGCACATCGATCGGATCGATGAAGCCGACCCATTTGCGCTTGGCGATCGCCTTGGCGAGCTGTTCCTTGAGCGCCGAAATCTTCGCTGGATCGACCGGATCGTCCTGCTCGGCAGCCGCGAGCTGCGCCTCCAGCGCGGCGACGTCGGCCATGGTCGGCCGCTTGAGCGCGAGCCGCCGGCCATAGGAATTGCGCATGGTGCGCACGAGGTTGATCTGGGTCGGTGAGCCGGCCGTGGTGATGCCGGCGCGTTTCCACTGCTTGTTCGGCGTCTCTTTCAGCGTCGTGCGAACCAGGTTCGGCAGCTCGAGATCCTCGAAGAAGATATCGAGCACCTCTTCCTGCGTCATCGTGAACTCGAAATCGTCTTCGCCGTCGCCGGAATCCGATGCGTCCTTGCCGCCCTGCCCGGCGCCGGATTTCGGCTTGTCGATCGAATCGCCCGGGCTGAACTCCTTGTTGCCCGGCAGCACGAAGTCGCGTTCGCCCGACGTGCGCGGATCGAGCCGGAAGCGCGGCTCCTTCGTGCCCTTGGTCGAGATCTTGATCTTGCGATCCTTGTCGAGATCGGCGACCGCGGAATCCTTCAGCGATTTCTGCACGGCCTCGCGAATCTGCGTGCGCGCCCGGCGCAGGAAACGTTGCCGGTTGGCAAGGCTCTTGCCCTTGGGGTTCAGGCGGCGGTCGACAAAATGGGTCACGGTCGGCTGCCGCTACCCCGCCTTGTTGACGCGCATGTACCACTCGACGAGGCGGCGGACCTGGCGGGGCGTGTAGCCCCGCGCCAGCATGCGCTTGATGAACTCATTGTGCTTGTTCGCCGTGTCGTTGTCCTTCTTGGATTCGAAGCTGATCACCGGCAGAAGGTCTTCCACCTGGGTGAACATGCGCTTCTCGATCACAGAACGGATCTTCTCATAGGCCGTCCAAGCCGGGTTCTTGCCGTCGTTCTGGGCGCGGTAGCGCAGCGCGAACTTCACGACCTCGTTGCGGAAGTCCTTCGGATTGGCGATGCCGGCGGGCTTTTCGATTTTCGACAGCTCGTTGTCGAGCGCGGCGCGGTCCAGCAACTGGCCGGTGTCGGCGTCCTTGTAGTCCTGATCCTCGATCCACGCATCGGCATAGGCGATGTAGCGGTCGAACAGGTTCTGACCGTATTCGCCATAGGACTCCAGATAGGCCTTCTGGATCTCCTTGCCGATGAACTCGGCATAGCGCGGCGCCAGCTCCGCCTTGATGAATTCGAGATACTTCTTCTCGGTTTCATCAGGCATCTGCTCGCGCTTGATCGCCTGTTCCAGCACATACATCAGATGCACCGGATCGGCCGCGACTTCGGAGTGGTCGTAGTTGAAGGTCTCCGACAGCGTCTTGTACGCGAAGCGGGTCGAGATGCCCGTCATGCCTTCGTCCACGCCGGCCATGTCCTTGTATTCCTGCAAGGTCTTGGCCTTCGGATCGGTGTCCTTCAGCTTCTCGCCGTCATAGACGCGCATCTTGGACGTGATGTTGGAATTCTCGTGCTCCTTGAGCCGCGTCGCGACACAGAATTTCGCCAGCATTTCCAGCGTTTCCGGCGCCGTCGACGCCTGCCCGAGGTTGGACGCCTCCAGCAGTTTCTTGTAGATCGCCGTCTCCTCCGTCACGCGCAGGCAATAGGGCACGGTGACGACGCAGATACGGTCGAGGAAAGCCTCGTTATTGCGGTTGTTCTTGAAGACGGTCCATTCGGCTTCATTGGAGTGCGCCAGGATCGTGCCGTTGAACGGGATCGGTCCGAGCGTTTCGGTGCCGATGTAGTTGCCTTCCTGCGTCGCGGTCAGCAGTGGGTGCAGGACCTTGATCGGCGCCTTGAACATCTCGACGAATTCGAGAAGGCCCTGGTTGGAGCGGCAGAGGCCGCCGGAGAAGGAATAGGCATCCGGATCGTTCTGGCTGAAATGTTCCAGCTTGCGGATGTCCACCTTGCCGACGAGGGCGGAGATGTCCTGGTTGTTCTCATCGCCCGGCTCGGTCTTGGCGATGGCGTATTGGCGCAGCTTCGAGGGATAGATTTTCGCGACCTCGAATTTCGAGATGTCGCCGCCGAATTCGTCGAGGCGCTTGACCGCCCAAGGGCTCATCACGCCGCCGACCCGGTGACGTTCGATGCCGTAGCGCTCGGCCAACAGATTTCCGAGTTCGGCGGAGCGGAACAGACCGAGCGGGCTTTCGAACACCGGGCTGATCGTGTCGCCGGCCTTCAGCACATAGATCGGATGCTTCTCCATCATGTCCTTCAGCCGTTCGGCGAGCGAGGACTTGCCGCCGCCGACCGGACCGAGGAGATAAAGAATCTGCCGCTTCTCCTCGAGGCCCTGCGCCGCGTGCTTGAAGTAGCCCACGATGCGCTCGATCGTGTCTTCCATCCCGAAGAAGCCGGTGAAGGCCGGATAGCGCTTGATGGTCCGGTTGGAGAAGAGGCGCGCGAGGCGCGGGTCCTGTGCGGTGTCGACCAGCTCGGCCTCGCCGATGGCATCGACCATGCGTTCGGGTGGAGTCGCGTAGAGCATCTTGTCGTCGCGCGCCGCGAGCAGCCAATCGCGGAGGGACATTGTCTCGAAGCGCTCCCGCGCATAGTCGCGCGAGAAAATGTCGAAGACGTCGAGCGAGCTCATGACTCTAACTCCTTATTGGCCTCCGATTTCACGACGCCCGTCGTGAACGGGGGCAGCACATGCGTTTCATCCTGCGTTCAGTCGGACATCCCCGCGGCTCGCACGGAACCCATTCTGTAAACTAGGTTTCGGCAACAAAAGTTCCATTGCGACTCGCGTGCCCCAAGCGTCACACCTTTGCCCGCACCCATCGGTGCGACCGCCTCGCCGTCGCGTTTCCTCTGTCGTTTTTTTCTCGCAGCTCATCCGCTAAGCCCAGCAGCAGCATGGCTGAATTGATTCGAGCATACGCCGACCACGGAAAATGTCTATCAGCCACAAGCTATTCCTGCGCGCCAGACGCCGCACTGATCGGCGGATCGGGAGTATTACCGATCCTCTGTTGTCGCAGCGCCACGGCGGCGCACGCTGTTCATCGTCGCGTTCATCATAGCCATCCGGATTTCGCGCGGCGCAATTGCGCCGGCCACACTTTGCCACAATGATGAACGCGGCTGGCTTGCGGGGCGGATTTGTTCGTTCATACGGCATTCGACATCGCGGCCTGGATCAGCGGCTGGCTGATCGGGCGCGCGACGACGCGGCGTTTTTTCGCGGGATCGCTGACTCTGTCCGGCAATCCCGGCTACTTCATTGCGCTCGGCATCGGCGCCATCGCGGGCGCGCTGATTTTCGGCAGCCTCAATCTCACCCTGGCGGGTTTTTGGCAGATCGGCCACTCGATTGCTGGAGCGGTAGCGGGCGGTATCGCGGGAGTCGAATTGTTCAAACTCGCAACTGGCATGCGCGGCTCAACCGGTGGACCGTTCGTCGCGCCCCTGGCGCTGGGCATCGCCGTCGGACGACTCGGCTGTTTCTTCGCCGGCCTGCCCGACTACACCTATGGCACGGCGACGAGCCTGCCCTGGGGCATTGATTTCGGCGACGGCATCCGCCGCCATCCGGTGCAGCTCTACGAGTCCGCCGCAATGCTGCTGTTTTTGGCGGTTTACCTGGTCGCCATGGCGCGCGGATCGGTGTTCGTCCGCCGCCAGGGGTTCTATCTGTTCGTGGGCTGGTATGCTGTCCAACGCTTCGCCTGGGAATTCCTCAAGCCCTATCCGGTCCTGCTTGGCCCGCTCAACATCTTTCACCTGATTTGCATCGCGCTCTTCGCCTACGCGCTTTTCATGATGAGGCAGAACCATGAGCTTCGTGCGGCCGTCTAGGAATTACAGCTTCTACGGACAGACCATGTCGCTGTGCGAGACCTGCCTGCGGCTGGTCGATGCCAAGATCGTCATCGAAGGCGACGACGTCTTCTACCTGAAGCGCTGTCCGGAGCATGGCGCGCAGAAGACGCTGATTTCGACCGACGCGGCCTACTTCAAGAGCACCAAGGATTACATAAAGCCATGCGATCTGCCGCTGAAGCATCAGAGCCGCACACATTATGGCTGCCCGTACGATTGCGGACTGTGCCCCGATCACGAGCAGCATTCCTGCCTCGCGCTGATCGAGGTGAACGACGAGTGCAACCTGACCTGCCCGGTGTGTTTCGCGGATTCCTCGCCGGCGAAGACGCGCAACCTGTCGCTGGCGCAGATCGACGCGATGCTCGACACTCTGGTCGCCAGCGAAGGCTTTCCAGACCTCGTGCAGATCAGCGGCGGCGAGCCGACCATCCATCCGCAAATCCTGGACATCCTGGCGCTGTGCAAGACCAAGCCGATCCGGCATGTTATGCTCAACACCAACGGAATCCGCATCGCGACAGACAAGGCGTTCGTCGAGGCCCTGGCGGCGCTGAAGCCCGGCTTCGAGGTCTATCTCCAGTTCGATTCGCTGAAACGGGCGGCACTCGAAAATCTCCGCGGCGCCGATCTGCGCAAGGTGCGCGACCAGGCGCTGGCCAATCTCGAAGCCGCCGGAATCTCGACGACGCTGGTCTGCGTCGTGAAGAAAGGCGTCAATGACGCGGAGATCGGCGATATCGTGCGCCACGCGCTATCCTACAAGTGCGTGCGGGGCATCACGTTTCAGCCGGTGCAGGATGCCGGCCGCAATGAAGGCTTCGACAAGAACAGCGACCGGATGCTGCTGACCGACGTTCGCCGCGCCGTCGCCGCGCAGGCCGGCGAGGTGTTCGCGGCGGAAGACATCATTCCCCTGCCCTGCAACCCCGATTCCATCGCCATAGCCTATGGCCTGCGCGACGGCGCGAAGGTGACGCCGATCACCCAGCTCATTCCGAGGGAGACGTTGCTGTCGGACGTCCCCAACACGATCTCATTCGAGAAATATCCCGAGTTGAAGAACCGCCTGTTCGATCTTCTGTCGCTGGCGTCGTCCGGCGAGCAGACAAAGACAAGGCTTGGCGAGCTCCTGTGCTGCCTGCCGCAGGTCGAAGTGCCGGACGATCTCGGCTATGATCGGGTGTTTCGGATCGTGATCGTGCAGTTCCTCGACAAGTACAATTTCTGCATCGCCACGGTGAAACGGTCCTGCATCCACTTCGTGACGCCGCAGGGCAAGATCATCCCGTTCGACACTTATAATCTGTTCTATCGCAGCGGACTCGATGTGAAATTACGGGAGCGTAGCCATGTCGTTGCGTGAGGAGCCGCCAAAACCGCATTTCAGCGTTGCCGGCACGGTCGCGCTGTTCGTGATCGGCCTGCTGATGCTGGTTCCATCGGGCCTGTGTACCGGCATCATGGGCGGCGGTGCGCTGCTCGCCATGATTACCGATCCCAAGAATGCGGGCGACAGCATAGGCATTCTCCTCATGGCCCTTATTGTCGGCGGTCCGTTCGTGGTCGGTGGCGGCGCGATGGTGTGGCAGGCGATCTCGCGTATCCGCGACCGCTGACGCAATTCGCATCGGCGGTTTCACATTTTCGATTTCGCACTTGCCCCGCGCCTTGGCTTGCGCGAAGCTTCGCGTATGGACGAACTCGCGCTGACCATCAGAGTGGCGCGGCCGAAAGATGCCGCGGATGTCGCGCGCATCTACATCGAATCCTGGCACGACACCTATCCGGCGGTTCTGTCGCGCGCCATGCTGTGTGCGATGACGCCGACGGGCCAGACGGCGCGCTGGCAGGCCGCGATCCGCTCGCA
>Ga0265338_10009500_pt1 | contig 11588 bp, 7 predicted proteins | sample 42126metaG_FD_193579 | JGI IMG/M metagenome (GOLD analysis project Ga0265338, IMG submission 193579) | Rhizosphere microbial communities from Carex aquatilis grown in University of Washington, Seatle, WA, United States - 4-21-26 metaG | ecosystem: Host-associated > Plants > Roots > Rhizosphere >... | reverse complement strand
ACCTGGGTGATCTTGACGTCGGGGCAGTCACTGGTGATGACGCTCTGCAGCGTGCCGGCCGGCACGGTCAGCGTGGCCGACACGGTGTACTTGCGCGGCACACACGTCAGGAAGCGCGCACCCTTTAGGTCGGTGCTCTGGCTGCAGTCGAAATTCTTGAGAATCGAGCACCAGGTGTACTCGGGAAAGGTGCCCGGTCCGCCGCCCGTCCAGAACGAGTACTCGCACGAGACGCTCGAGCCAAACGTCTTTTGCGACAGGTAGCGCCGGTAGTACAGCAGCGACTCGGTCGCGCAAGCCGGGTCGTACAGCACGTGGTAGTTGGCGTCCCACTGCTCGCGCGTAAAGGTGCCCGTCCAGTTGGCGCCCTTGAGCAAATAGGTCAGCTTGTTGCAGTTGGCGCCCGCCGTCGTGCCGCCGCCAATCAGCTCGGGCGGCGGGTCGTAGATGTAGCGACCATCCTCGTCGCCGGCAAAGCGGAACAGAAACGGCTGCATCGACTCGGCGCCAGTGACCGTCATCAGCACATTGGTCGTCAGCGTCCGGTTGGGCACCTTGAGCCACGGGTACTGCTCCTGCACGCCCGGCTGGAAGCGAATCGTGTCGGTCGCCGCCGCCATCAGATTGCCCTGACGGCCGAGGACGCGACCCTCGATGCCGGCAAAGGTCGACTCGAGCGACAAGTACTCGAGGTTGACCATGTCGGTGGCCACCGAGCTGAAGCGCGTAAGCAGCGTGCGCACATTGCCAAACGTCCGATTGTCGCGGTCGTATGGGATGTTGTTGGACTGGATGCCGTACGGCAGCGAGCCGTAGACCTTGTTCTCCTCGGCGATCAACACCGTCTTGGAGATGAGCGTGTAGGCCTGGATCCACGCCAGGTAGAGGTTGGTCGCGACCGAGCTGCTGTCACTTTCGGACGTGCCGTAAAACGTGCTCGTGCAGCCGCCAATGTCGTACTTGCTGTTCGCGAGCAGCAGTGGGGTCGAGACGTTCCACTGGTTGCGCAGCTCGACCGAGCCGACGCGGAACGTCCAGCCTTGTTTCGAGACATACGTGCGGCCTTTTCCCGTTGTGCCCGTGTTCTTGTCCCGATCCTGTGTGCAGAACAGGCCTGTCATACGCGCGATCAGCCTCTCTTGCGAGTCAATGTACACGGGGTTGTCCGCATCGAGCTTGGCACGTCCGCCGTCGCAGACGCTGGTCTCCAGATTGACGAGCGTGCGCTGTGTGGGCCCAAAGTCAAAGGGATAGACCTTGCCCGAGCTGCTCTGGTCCTTCATCGGGCACGAGTAGGACATGGCGCGCACGATGCACGAGCACGTCCACCGGTTGATATTTTCCTTGTTGTAGCAGTCGGTCGGTCCGAGCCGTGCGAACAGCACCTTGAGCGACATGCCGGGCACATAGTTGTTGAGCAGGAAGAGACGGTCGCACTTGAGCTCGAACAGCGTCGACCTGGCCGTCTTTTGACCATTGACCCATTCCGTCCACTGCACCGGGCTGACCGCTTGCAGGATGGACACGGCCTCGTTGCGCAAGCTGCGTTGCGCGGCTTCCAATGGAGGGTTGCCGGCCGGCTGGCGACCGGTGCCGACAAAGCGCTCGGTCAAGCCAATCTCCTCGTCACAGTAGACACAACTGTCCGCCGTCGGCGGGCACAAATTTGGGTTTTGGCACAGTGGCTGGTGCTCGGGCAGTGCTTGCGGTACGACCATTGGCGAGAGCGTCATGTCCCAGTAGAGCTGTGTGGCTGCGCGCCGCATGCCCGTGTCGCGGTAAATGTCCCAGATGGTGCTGATCAGGTTTTGGATGTTGCGCGACTGGCCCTGCAGTGCACGGTTGGTTTCCAGGAATTGGCGGTCGGTCGAGTTGAACAGACCGGACACCAGCCCAAACAACTTTTCGGTCCTGTACGACTCTTGGACGATCGCCGCCTTGAACGACGTGAAGCCTTCCGTCACCTGCTCGGCCAGCAACATTTCGAATTCCCACAGCAGCGGAATCTCATTGTTCAACCGCTCCACGGCGGCGTCGGTGTTGGCCTGGTTCTGGTTGAGGATATTGATGTACTCTGTAAAGTGTCCAAAACGTTCTTCTGCGCCCGATTGCCAATCCAGACTCTGTTTGGTGAATGTGGTCAAATCATCCAACTGCTTTTGCAGTTTTCCCATGACGTCGCTGAGGTCGCCGTCGCCGCAGCCGCCGAGCCACGAGAAGCCTGTCAGACAGCCAAGGTCGACGCCAATGCCAATGCCACCTGTGCCCACCTGCAGCGACGGCTTGAATTTCGGGTCCCAACCGCGCCGTTGCCGCATGCCCTCGGAAACGGAAAGGAGGCGTCGGCCGTAGCCCGCCTGCTGCCCCATGTGCTCGAGCGGCGAGTTGAAATCATAGTCGGCATTGTCGGGCAGCGACTCGTTTTGGTTGTACGGCGTCATGCGCGTCGAGTAGCTGCTGTCAATGACGTAGAGCGGCGAGCTGCCCATGGTTCGTATGGCAAACGTGTACGTTGGCGGGACACACTTGACGCGGAAGAATTCCATGGTCGGCGTCACCGGATTGCCTTTGGCGTCCACCTTGTCCGATGGCGTGATGATCTGGAATTCGTGCTCCGAGTCGGCGTCGGTGTTGGTGCACACAAAGGTCGCCGTCTTGGAGCGCGCCCGGATGAATTTCGACGGGTCCTTTGGGTCGCGAATCTCGTACACGTTGACATAGTCGGAAACGACCTGCACGCCGTGCGCTAGCTGCGCGAGTGCGAACAATAACACACCCAGCAGTACGCACGCAGCTCGCTTCCTCGGCATGTGTGCACAGTTGTACGCACATTTGGAACGACGCCTCCATATATACAGAGCGATCACCCTTTATGACGGCAATCGACGATGGACGAGACCGTGCAAAACGTCAGCGACGCAACGCACGCGTTCTACTGCATGACCCTCGGGACAGCCGCGGCCGTCGGTCTCTTTACCTATGTTTGGTGGTGGGTGCTTGGACCTGATGCACCTGGGACACTGGTGCCGCAGCCGCCTCCGCGTGGGCGTACTCTGACAAATACCGCTTTTAACGCACGCCCAGCAGACGAAAAGCACGACATGGCCTGCTTCTTGTCCTTTGCATCGAACGCGCGCTACGTTCAGTTGGTGCAGCAGCTGATCAACACTCTCTTTCGCGACGCTGTAACGGACAAGGTGCATTTTCGACCCAAGCCCGACGCCATCTTGATGGCTTCGTGTGCGCGACAACCAGTCGGACGATGGCAACGAGCGTCGTCGACGACACTGCGACCCATTGTTTTTCGTTGCGTGCAGTTGGTTCGGTTGCTTGTCGACGGTGAGCTGCCCGAGCTGCTCGCCATTCAAGTGGAAGCCGTCTTCGCCAGCGACGCCAGCGCATTGATTGGCGAACTGACGAGCGACTATGGCGAATTGGAATCACACGAGCCGTGGCTCATTCCGGTGGCCAATGTGCGCGCCGGTGTAGGCGACGCCATACTTGAAGCCTCGAAAGCATGCCCGGCGTGGGACATGATGCGCAAGCATTTGATGATGGCGGATGAATTGGTTTGGGTGCTCGCGCACAATCGGAACGAGGTGCATCGATTGACGTTGCAAAAATCCTAAGAGGGGGGGGGTAAACACCCCCTCCGACCCCCCGATATACCAGCTACTTGCTCGCGGACAGCCGCTTGGACGTGCACGGCAACGTCAGCCGATGGCCATTGCCAATATGCAGCGTGACGTTGCCATTGGCAACGGCCGCAATGACGCAAGAGCGCCATGTTGCGGTCGCAGGTGGCGCGTCTGCCGTCTCGTCGATGGCAACGGTGCCCTCTGTGTCATCTAGTGCCATCAACACGTCAACCGTGGATCCCCGAAGTGACTTGTCTGCCGCGAAGACAGCCGAAGCCCAACATGGGGTCACGTTTGCCTTGCACTCCACCTTTGCCCTCGACAGGTCACTGCTGCTGCTGCTGCTGCTGCTGTTGCTGCTCATGACGCAGTTCCAAAAAATTGGAATTATCGAATTTCCCAATGGGCGACCGACGCAGTTGAGTGTAGAGAGCAAACTCCGAGTCTACACTCTATGTGCGTGTTTGGGGGGTGGGCTTTTCATCTGTCTCACATCCATGAAGCACGCCATGTCGAAACGCCGAGAAGCCGCGGCCGCCGCCGACGACGACGATTTGGAATCAGAAGCCGATTTTCAGGCCAAGCTGCGAGCCATTGACCAGCGGGCTGTTACTGCTGGTGCGCGCACACCACCGCCGCCACCGCTCAATCCGTTCCATCTGGCCGGTCAGCCACATCTGCCGAGCGACGTCAAGGTGACACGACGCGCTGCGTCAGCGTCGGATGATCCGTGTCGATTGTGCCAAAAGGACGACGGAAGTGCCAAGCTGATTGTTTCATGTCGGTGTCGGGGCGTCGTGCACACCCATTGCCTGAACGCGCGGCGGACGCTGTCGGTCAACAAGTTCTATATGTGCGAAGTCTGCGGGTGGGTGTACGACCTTGAGAAGGATCGCGCGTCCATCCGCGCCTCGGACCTGGTGGCGGACGACAATGAGGAAGAGGACCCCGAAGACTGCCCGAACCGCACGCGCCGCAACGTATTGTACTACATACGCGGGCCCACCGGTTGCTTGATGATCGTCCATCTGATGTACGTGATGGTGGCGCGCGTGCTCATGTGGATCGACTCCAACATGGTGCTCGCCGAGTGGGCGCACGCTGACATGCAGTACTTTACCGAGATGGAGATCAACTACTCGATTGCCGTCTGCCTGGTTGCTCTGCTCATTTTGGTCGTCGCAACGGCGCACCACGGCTTTTCCATGTGCATCTACATCTGGGCCACGTTGCCCAATGTGCTGTTTTGCCTCTGCCTGGGCTCCTTTGTCGACCCATTTTACGGCTTTGTCATGTTTGGTATGTGGCTCGAGCAAGTCATCTGGAACGCGCTCGTGCGACGTGAGCTCGAGCGCATGGTCTACGAATGGCCCGTTTGCAATTTGCGCGTCCAATAACAGCCTATAATCGGAAATCCGCGCCGCTGCCACACACACGCAATCATGTCGGACAAGAAAGTTGCAACACCGCCGTCGCCGCCGCAAGCTCAGGCCCATCACGCTGCACAATCCATTTTGCCCAGCGACGGAGTGCTATCGTTCCTGGATGAGCGCTCCGTGTTGGCGCTGTTGCAAACGAGTCGTGCCACGCGCGCGAAAAAGGAAGGCGAGGTTGTAGCCAAGCCGCCTGTGGAACCAAACAGGGCACGTGCTCGCAGCGCGTCTCGATAGCCCGGCTCGTTTTATGCGCGTTCTTGCAATGCTAGTAACGAATCAAAGTGTTCGCCAAATGTCTCGCATTCACACTGCCATCAACGAATGATAATTGCTGTGGTCGGCAATGCACGAGTCAAGTTTTGCCATGCGTCCTCGCCGGAATTTCTATTGTGGTAAAGGACGAGCTCGTCCAGTTGTTTCAAGTGCGTCAAAGGAGACACACGGTTGTCTATCGTGTAGGAGGAAAGATACAGCGTCTGCAGCTGCACAAGCTTGGCCAGGGGTGTCAAGTCGCCTTCCTCATATGCGTCCATTTTGAGCGTACGCAGATTAAGCAGATTGGACAGCGGTTGCAAGTCGCCTTCCTCGTAGCAGTGCAGGTCGAGCACTTGCAATTGCACGAGAGACGCCAATGCGCGTAAACTTCCTCGTTTGTACCAGCCGAGATCGAGCTGTTGCAGTCGAACGAGTGGGGCCAAAGGAGCCAGGTCGCCGTCGACTTGCCTATACTGGGACAGACTCAACGTCTCGAGTTGCAGCAGCGCCGATAGAGGTGCCAGATCGCCACTCTCTACGCCGAGCGTGAGAGATCGCAACTGCTCAAGCTTCTGCAGTGGCGCCAAGTCAAGGTCGGTTCGTCGGTCGCCAAACTGCAACGACCACAAGCCCACCAACGTGCCGACGACCGTGAGATCGCCTTCATATTGTGTCAACTTCAGCGTGTGCAGTTGGAGGAGCGTTTGCAGCGTACGCAAGTCGCCGTCGCGATAGCCGTCAAGCTCGAGCGTATGCAGCTTGAGCAGCGTGGAAAGCGGTTCCAAGTCGCCTTGCTCGTACGAGTGCAGGTCGAGCACTTGGAGTTGGACGAGAGACGCCAGCGTGTGCAAGTCGCCCCGTTTGTACCCGCCGAGGTTGAGCTTTTGCAATCGGACGAGCGGGGCCAAAGGAGCCAAGTCGCCGTCAACTTGATTGTACTGGAACAGACTCAAAGTCTCCAGTTGCAGCAGGGACGACAGAGACGCCAGATTGCCACTCAGCACACCGAGCGTGAGCGATCTCAATTGCTCGAGACGCTGCAGCGGCGCCAAGTCAAGGTTGGTTCGTCGATCGCCAAACTCCAACAAGCGCAAACGCACCAACGTGCCGACGGGCGTCAACTCGCCTTGGTATTTCGTCAATTTGAGCGTGTGCAGTTTGACGAGCTTTTGCAGTACAGGGCGCAAGTCGCCTTGGCGATAAAAGTCAAGCTCAAGACTCTCCAGTTTGATGAGCGTCGCCAGAGGAGCAAGCTCACCGTCCGTGTACTGGTTCAGTACGAGTGTCTTGAGGCCAACGAGCGTTGACAAGGGGCGCAAGTCACCCCGTAGAAGACCCTCAATGCGCAGCGTGTGCAGCTTTACGAGCGTCGACAGGGGGCGCAAGTCTGGGTTATTCGGCAGAAATAGCATCGATTCGAAATGCAGCGCCTCCAGATGTTGCTCGAGTCGCAAGCGCGATAGCAGGAGAAGGCTGCGCGTGTGGTTGATCAGAGTCAGCGACCTCGTCAGCCGTAGGGCTTGTTGCAGCGTCTGCAGAGCCACATCAGACGTGACGATGGCAGCGACTTGTTTGTCTGACAGCGAGGCCGCGTCGAATGAAGGACACTTGTTTTCAGGCAGCACAAAGCGATTCCCGGGCTGCTTGGAGACGGTGCGCAACTGCACGCCTTCCTCCAACGACAGCATGCCAAGCATCTGTGCCATCAGGTCCACGGGCAACTTGTCCACCAAGCGCGATGGCGACACCACTGCAACGCCTGCACTCGCAGCCGCTGCCTGGACCAGTGCGGTTGCGACGTTGCTCGTTCGTCGACGTTTCTTGCGTTCTTCGGTCATCAATCACGCTATTCTGTGAGCATGCACACGTCTTATTATAGTCATGTTGCACACGTAATTCAAAAACACAACACTCATTTAATCAAATAAGATGGCCGTGTTGGGCATCGACCGACGAAACGCATGACGCGCGTCCATGTCGAAATCGAACAGCTCGTAGCTAAGGAGTACAAGTTCATGCAATTGTTGCAGTCTTGTCAGCGGGGTCAAGTCACCTCGTCGATACAAGCGTAGATTGAGTTGCTTCAAACGCACCAGCTTGGACAGTGGCGTCAAGTCGCCTTGTTCATAGTAGCGCAGATCGAGTACTTGCAGTTGTACTAGGCTAGCCAGGGGGGTCAAGTCGCCTTGCTCGTAGTAGCCAAGATCAAGCGTTTGCAGTCGGACGAGCGCGGCCAGCGGGGGCAAATTGCCATAGGAATAGCTTGGCAAAAGGAGCTCCGTCAACTGCACGAGCGTCGCCAGCGGGGTCAACGAGCCGTGATCAAGCATGGTGAGGTGCAACGTTTGCAATTGCTCCAGCTTGCCAACTGGCGTCAAGTTGCCACGATATCCCAGCACGAGTGTCTGCAGCTTCGGTAGTTTGGTCAGCGGCGTCAAATCTCCTTGGCGGTAAGAGTCAAGTCGGAGTGTCTGCAGCTTGACGAGCTTCTCGATTGGGCGTAAGTTTCCTTCGGAATACCAGGACAGTTTCAACGTCTCCAGTTTCACGAGGGCTTCCAGTGGCGTCAACTCACCTTCCCAATACATCTCTAAGCCGAGGGTGCGCAGGCGAACGAGCGTTGCCAAGGGGCGCAAGTCACCGCGCCTCAACGAGTCAATCGTCAGCGTTTCAAGGTGTTCGAGTGCAGACAGAGGGCTCAGATCTGCGTCATCCGGTAGCAACGATATCGCTCGCATGTTCAGCGTTTGCAGTTGCTTGAATTGCAGCTTGGCGAGCAGACGCAAGCTGTTTCGGCTGTGCAACGTCAGCGACCTCGTCAGCCATAGGGCATGTTGCAGCGTTTGCAGTGCCGCGTCTTTCGACAACAATACCTCGATTTGACCGGACGCTAAGCTAGCCTCGGCAATCGATGGAAACTTGTTCTCTGGCAGCACAAAGCGATTGCTGGGCTGCTTGGAGACTGTGCGCAGTTGCACGCCTTGGCCTAGGGACAACATGCCCAGCATGTGCGCCATCAGGTCGGCAGGCAACTTGTCCACCAGGCGCGAGGGCGGCACGGCCACACCTGCGCTCGCAGCCGCTGACTGAATGAGTGCCGGCACGATTTTCGTTTCGGTGCGTTGCTTTTTCTTCTTACGCTCTTCAGTCATTTTTGTGTATGTCGTGCGCGGCGGAGGACGATTATAGTCGCAGCTTTCAGAAACGGCGCGGAGTTGCTTTTGCGTCGACATGGCTTTTTTGCAAGTGCATTGACATATAAAAAGTGTCTAGAAATGAAGCACCGTCGACGGGAGCGCGCGAAGCAAGGCATCTTTTGCTTGATCATCCTCAAACTGGTAGCTCGTCAGATAGAGGTCCTTGAGCTGCCGCAACCGCATCAAGGGGGTCACGTCGCCACGCCTGTAGCCGCTCAGGTCGAGCCGACCTAGTTGCGCAAGGTTGCCGAGCGGGGTCAAGTCGCCTTCGAGATACCAGTGCAGATCGAGCCAGCGCAGTCGTGCAAGGTTGCCAAGCCCGGTCAAGTCTCCATGATCGCACATGTTCAGGCGCAGGGATATCAACTGCACGAGAGACGCGAGCGGCGTCAAGTCCCCTTGTCGATAGTCGATGAGCCGGAGTGACTGGAGACGCACGAGCTTTGCGAGCGGCGTCAAGTCGCCTTGTTTGTACCAATCGAGATTCAGATGCTGCAATTGCACGAGCGATGCGAGCGAAGTCAGGTCGCCCTCGCGGCAGGCAATCGTGAGTGTATGAAGCTGGCCAAGCTTGCTCAAGGGCGTCAAGTCGCCATAGGACTGTCGCAACTCGAGTTGTCGCAAGTGGACCATTGCGCCAAGGAAAGTTATATCGCCCTGGTACGCGCCGAGGTCCAGCGTCTCCAGTTTGACCAGTGCTGCCAGCGGTGTCAGGTCGTTCCCATCGTAGCGTGACAAAAGGAGCATCCGCAGGCCGGTCAGCTTTGCCAACGGTGCCAAACTGCCGTGGCTGAACGTGCCCATGTTGAGCGTTTGAAGCTGTTTGAATTGCAGATGGGACAAGAGACGGACGCTGTCGGGTCCGTCCAACGTCAATGACCTTGTCAACCACAGGCTGTGCTGCAGCGTCTTCATTGCCGCATTTGATTGGACGACAGCGGTGGTTTGGTTTGCTGACAGCGATGTCGAGTCGAGTTGGGGAAACTTGTTCTCGGGCAACGCAAAGCGGTTGCCACGCGGTTTGGAGACGGTGCGCAGTTGCACTCCTTCCTTCAACGACAGCATGCTGAGCATTTTCGCCATGAGGTCGGCGGGCATCTTTTCAACCAACCGCGAGGGTGGCACGGCCACGCTTGCGCTCGAGGCTGCTGCTTGAAAAAGCGCAGGCATGGCAGCATTCGTGGTGGTTCTTCGACGTTTTCTGCGTTCTTCGGTCATGATGATTGGCGTCGCGTTTGAGGTGCGGCGCCGCCGAAGGAAAGACGATAATAATGGTTTGCAGCACAAAATGTCTAGAAATCAAACGTCTTGTACACGATCCACGGCCATTCGCGCTCCTCGAGAACAAGCATCGCAAGCAAGACGCGCTCATGACCAAAGGGCTCGCTTCCGGACAAGTACGCGGCGTGAATCGCAGCACGATTCGCCTCCATGGCATAGGCGTCGTAGCCAACCAAGTTGATGGAAATGCCTTGTTGGCGCCACTCGACCAATTGCCTGAACTCGGGCGTTGGAGCAGCGAGGCGCGCGAACCAGTTGCAGTAGAATTGGCGCGAGTTGACATAGGACAGATAGTGTTCTTGCCCGGTCTTGTCGCGCCAGACAAAGCAGACGGGGACATTGGGATTCTTGGCATCGTCCGACGAGCGGTACTTGTGGCGCTGGGGCACCTTGTTCTGCAGACCGGCCAGACGATTGCTCTCGTAGAGCGGCCCCGGCTTGAGCATGCGCGTGGGACGCCACGGTGTCGTCTCTTGGGGCAGAAACTCGATCTCGAGCGGCACACTGCTCGGCACGCACTCTTCCAACCAGCACTTGTTTCGTGCGCGACAAGGTCGTTAATGAATGTCTTGCAACAACATGTACATTGCACAAAACGCAGTCACGCCTAATCGCGGGGGGTCGAGGGGGGTCCGCTTCGACCCCTCTTGCACCAGCCGTGTGCGATTGCATGTAAATCTAGACTCGAGATATGGATTGCCTGGTGGTGTGCGAGAACCGAGTACGAGGCATTGCATGGAACATTAAAGCCCAATCATCGTCATCATGGATTACACACGACAAAAACGGTGGGTAAAGGGCTTCTGGGTCAAGGATCGTGGCCAGATCGTGCAAGTGGCGGACATGCGCACCGCACACCTGGATCGTCTCATTTCGGCGCTTCGAGTGAAAGGTGGTGGGCGGCCAAAATGCATGACCAAGTGCGACGAATTCAAGCAAGAAATGGGGCGACGCGAACGCGGCGAGTCAAAGGAGCCGGTTGACAAGCGCTACATGCCCGGCATGTGGCTGACCAAGGACGGAGACCATGTCAAGTTGTCGTCCATGTCCGACGAACACTTGAAAAACGTTGCGCGGCACCTGCAGCTCTATGGCGGATTCGACCTTCAACAAAAGACGGAAAAGCTGCTCGAAGTGTGCCGTGAACTCGATTTTCGCGCGAATCCTCCAGCGCCTCCACCACCGGCTCCGCCAGCGCCACCGTTGCCGCAAACGATGCCCACAGCAACGTCTGCCACTGTTGTTGTTGTCGCGCAATCGTCCTAGTTGTTTCCATCGTCTTTTGAAAGGCTCATAATAAATTGACCCAAGAAGGATACGAATAACTCGTGTTCATCCCACGCACGCCCGTATTCTCCGTCATAACGTGCGACACGTACTACCAAAATCGATCAAGTGGGCCACATGACCAAGTTTTGAAAATCGACAAAGTTTGAAAATTCGACTGTTCTCGCATGATCACCTCGCTCTCGCTCCATTCGTGTACGGTGAAATGTGTGTCACGATGACGATGAATCTAGAGTACGATTTTGATTCGTCACTCAACGCAACATCTTGGCGTCGCGCAAACAACCTTCGAGCACGTCAACATGTCCAATGAGAAGAAGGTACCGCTCGGGCAGCGCGCGCAACGGCGGCATCAGCAGGCCGACTTGGAATTCATGTCCTTGAAATGCGGCGCGAATCGTCTGTTTCGTGGTGGCTCGAGGGTCCAAGAGGCGCTTCGGTCGATGGTCGAAGCTGTGACATGGATGTCGTTCGAGGCATCCAAGTTGGTCAAC
>Ga0265338_10009498_pt1 | contig 11588 bp, 8 predicted proteins | sample 42126metaG_FD_193579 | JGI IMG/M metagenome (GOLD analysis project Ga0265338, IMG submission 193579) | Rhizosphere microbial communities from Carex aquatilis grown in University of Washington, Seatle, WA, United States - 4-21-26 metaG | ecosystem: Host-associated > Plants > Roots > Rhizosphere >... | reverse complement strand
TACAATTATATTACGCCTTATTCCCATGAACTGTTTCACGGCCTGGTCCTTTCCATTTTGGCCATCGCGCTCCTGTCCGATTGGATCCATAAACAACAAATTCGATATGCGCTCGCGGCCGGTTTTTGTTTCGGCCTGGTGTTTCTGACCAAACCGGAAATTTTTCTGGCGCTGGCCGCCGGAGTCGCCGCCGCGTTCGTCCTTTTTTATGTTACCCGCGGGCGGATGGATTTTGTGATCAAATCGGCGGTGGCGTTCCTGCTGGCCGCCATGATTCCAGTGTCGGGATTTTTTCTCTATTTTCTGAGCGTGGAGGATTGGCGCACGAGCTTGTATTCCGTTGCCTTTGCCTGGGCGCCACTGGGGCTGACGCCGGTCGCCAAAAGCCCGTTTTATTCGTGGTGCGCCGGACTCGATGCCCCCGTTTTTCATCTCCGCCAGATGGCCATCCATTTTTTCTGCGTCGCACTTTTGGTGGCGCTCTACGCGAGACTGTTTCAGCGCGAGACGGGGCTGGGATCAAAACGAACCACGTGGCTGGTGCTGGTCATTCCGTTGCTGGCCGCTGCCGGCTGGTTTGACTGGCTCAATTGCGGCGCATCGCTGCCGCTGTTGGGCTTGGTGGCCTGCGCGCTGTTGCTCAAGAATTACAAAAACCTGTCCGTCGAACGGGAACTGGCATTCCCACTTTTGTGGAGCGTGTTTGGCCTGGTGTTGCTGGCAAAACTGGGATTGTTTTCCCGCATCTGGCACTACGGATTTGTTTTGGCCATGCCGGCCGCCGTCACGGCAATTTATTTGTTGTTCTGGCTCCTGCCCGTTTCGCTGGGGAAAAAATACGACGTGGAGCCGCGCCCCTTTCGCCTCGCGGTCTGGCTGGCGTTGATGATCGGGTTCGGGGTTTTGTTTTGTGACTCGGAATCGTGGTATGACGCGAAAACTCTGGCCGTGGGGCAGGGCGGCGACCGGATTCTCGCCTTCAACCCGCGCCTTAATCCGGCGGGCGAAGGAATCAGGCAGGCGCTGGCCTGGATCGAAAAAAATGTGCCGCGCGATGGAACGCTGGCCGTCTTGCCGGAAGGGACCGTCATCAACTATCTCAGCCGCCGCGCCAATCCGACACCGTGTCTGGATTGGACGCCAACCGTGCTGACCGCGTTTGGCCAAACCGGCATGACGGTGGAATTTGAAAAAAATCCGCCCGACTACATTTTCCTGGTGGAGCGGGACACCTCCGAATTCGGCGTTGGGTATTTTGGGCGTTCCCCCGGTTACGGAGCCGAGTTGAAGCAGTGGATCGGGAAAAATTACCTGCCGGTGTATCTGATTGGCCAGGAACCGCTCCGGGACGGCCGGTTTGGCATTGAGATTTTGAAGCGGCTTCCGTCCATCCGGGCGGAGGCCGAAGGAAATATTGTTTTGCAAAATCCGGCGCTTCCGCCTTGAATTGAGAAAACCGGCGGTGAACTGAATCCGCGAATTTTACGAAGCCAATGTTCCCTTTCATGGCCGAAGCGGAAAGAATCGGCGTCAAATGTTGAAACGCGAATCCAACGCATGAAAAAAAATGTTTTTCTGGTTATGGTAGCTTTGCTCATGAACGCAAAACCGGCCTCCGGCAATATCGGAATTTTTTCCGACCATCAGGACGTCGGCAGTGTGGCCAAGCCCGGCTCCGTGGATTTTAACCTGGCCAAAGGCGGATACGTCATTGCGGGTGGCGGCGAGAACATGTGGTCCACCAACGACGCATTTCACTACGTCTGGACCAAAAAGTCCGGAAACCTGGCGCTGGCGGCGGACATAAAATTTCCCGACCCGGGCGGAAATCCGCACCGCAAGGCCTGCCTCATCATCCGCCAGTCGTTGGATCCGGATTCCGTGTACGTGGATGTTGCCGTGCACGGGGCGGGCTTGACCGCGCTTCAATACCGGGAAACCGCCGGTGGCCCGACGCATGAAATTCAGTCCAGTGTCTCCGCGCCGGCGCGCGTGGGCCTCGAGAAGCGCGGTGATTACATTGCCATGTCGGTCGCGGCGGCGGGCGAAGCGCTGCATCCTTCGGGAGCCCTGTATCGGATTCAATTCCAGGAACCGTTTTATGTCGGCCTCGGCGTTTGCGCGCACGACAACAAAACCATTGAGCGGGCCGTTTTTTCTAATGTCGATCTCAAAACCATTCCAGCCGGGGGAAAAGCCGGGGCGTTGACCGAAAGCGCGTTGGAAACCATCGCCATCGCCTCCATGGACCGGCGTGTGGTTTATCAAACCCGCGACCATATCGAGGCGCCAAACTGGTCGCGGGACGGAAAATTTTTCCTCTTTAACAGCAGTGGTCGCATTTACAAATTGCCGGTCACCGGCGGCACGCCGGAACTGCTCAACACCGGCGGCCAGACCCGCTGCAACAATGACCACGGCCTTTCGCCCGACGGCAAACAATTTGCCATCAGCGACCAGACCCAGGACGGCAAATCACGGATTTATGTGCTGCCGATTTCCGGCGGCAAACCGCGCCTGGTCACGCCGCCCGCCCCCTCGTATTGGCACGGCTGGTCGCCCGACGGCAAAACGCTCGCGTACTGTGCCGAGCGGGGCGGTAATTTTGACATCTACACCATTCCGGTCCGGGGCGGGACGGAAACGCGATTGACGACGACGCCAGGCCCGGATGACGGCCCGGATTATTCGCCGGACGGACAATACATTTACTTCAACTCCGAGCGCACCGGCCGGATGCAAATCTGGCGCATGAAACCGGACGGCGCGGACCAGCAACAAATCACCTCGGACGATTACAACAACTGGTTCGCGCATCCGTCGCCCGACGGCCGATGGATCGTTTTTCTCTCCTACGCTAAAGACGTGAAGGGCCATCCGCCGGGCCAGGACGTGCTGATCCGGCTCCTGTCGCTTTCAAACGGGAAAATCCAGGTGCTGGCGAAATTGTTTGGCGGGCAGGGGACCATCAACGTGCCGTCCTGGTCGCCGGACAGCCGAAACGTGGCTTTTGTCAGCTATCAGACGGTTTATCCGTGAAACTTCGGGTCGGATGGCCGACAGGGTGGCAGGATAAAACCGTGGACACACAATGGACATTAACAGTCAGTTTGCATAAACGCGAAAAAACATGAAAAAATATCTCGTTGAATTCATCGGCACTTTTTTTCTCGTGCTGACCGTTGGCATGACGGTCATCAACCCGGATGCCGGCACGATGGCACCGCTCGCCATCGGCTCGGCGCTGATGATCATGGTCTATGCCGGTGGTCACGTCTCGGGCGGCCATTACAACCCGGCGGTCACGTTGGCGGTCTGGCTGCGCGGCCGCTGTCCACAATCGGACGTTCTCCCGTACATCGGTTCACAAATCGCCGGGGGCATCGTGGCCGCAATGGCGGTGTTGTTTCTCAAGGGGGATCCGACCGTGATGCCGCAGGCGATGGAAATTTTCCCCGCGCTCGTCGCGGAAACGATTGGAACCTTTGCCCTCGCCTACGTGGTGCTGAACGTGGCCACGGCGAAAAGCACCGCCGGTAATTCCTATTTCGGCCTCGCCATCGGCTTCACGGTGATGACGATGGCGTTTGCCCTGGGCGGTGTTTCCGGCGGCGCCTTCAATCCGGCGGTGGCGCTCGGCATCACCGTCATGCACCTCGCCAAGACCGCGAACCTGTGGGTTTACCTCGTCGCCAATTTTGCCGGTGGCGCGCTGGCGGCGGCGGCATTCCGGTTCATCAATCCGGAGGACAAATAAATTCCCGTTTGCCGGCTTCACGTGTCATTCCCCAACTTCCTCCGCGCGCAACCGGACGGCGCCTTGCTGGCGGTGAAACTGCAACCCCGCGCATCCGCCAATGAAATTGTCCCGCACGGTGGCGCCGGCGACGAATTGCGGATCAGGGTTTCCGCGCCGCCCGTTGACGCCGCCGCCAACGAAGCATTGATCCGGTTGCTGGCCAAACGGCTGGGTTGTGCGCGCAGCCGGGTTGAACTGGTCCGCGGCCACAAATCACGACACAAAATCATCAAACTGCACGGTTTTTCCCCGGAGCAAGCGCTGAGACAGTTGTAATCCGGCTTCTTCATTTCCCCGCCAAGGGTTCTTTGGCGGGTAAACAGCCGCCCGCAAGGCCGGGCTGTTTCCAACAACGGTTCGCCTTTCGGTTCCGGTTGTCCTGTTTGGAGACAAACAACGGCGGGCGGCCAGTGAAAAAAATAATGAAGCAGCCACAGGGCATAAAGGCATTTAACCTGCTACGCATTTATACACCCGAATGCTTCATCTCGGTCGGGCGTAATTTAAAAATCGGTTTTTTTTAAGTATGAACGCAGCAAAATGCAAAAAAACGCCGTTGCCGGGAGGCAATGCCGCTCGGAAAAATGGAAACGGACAAGCGGTGGAGAGTTTGGAGCGATCGCCAGCCGCGAAAGCGGGCGGGCGGCTTGCCGAGCATACCGCTCGTATTTCACAGGAATATCTGCTGTTGCGGACACTCATTGACAACCTGCCGGATTGCATTTACGCCAAGGACAGCGCCGGCCGAAAAACGATGGCCAATCCGGCCGACCTGAAAAACCTCCGCTGCAAAACCGAAGCCGAGGCCGTCGGCAAATCGGATTTCGACCTCTTTCCCAAGGACGTCGCTGAAAAATTCTGGGCCGACGACCAGGCGGTGATTCAAGGCCAGCCGGTTATTGACCGGGAGGAGTATTTTCTGGACGACGCCGGCAAGAAACACTGGCTGTTGACCACCAAGCTGCCGCTGCGTGATCCCGACGGGAAGGTGGTCGGGCTGGTGGGTATTGGCCGGGACATCACGCGACGCAAGGAGGCGGAAGAGGCGCTGGCCCGGGAACGTTCCCTCCTGCGCACGCTGATTGACAACCTGCCGGATTGCATTTACGCCAAGGACATCGTCGGCAGGAAAATCCTGGCCAATCCGGCCGACCTGAAAAATCTCCGCTGCAAAACCGAAGCCGACGCCGTCGGCAAAACGGATTTCGACCTCTTTCCCAAGGATGTCGCCGAAAAATTCTGGGCCGACGATCAGGCGGTGATTCAAGGCCAGCCAGTCATTGACCGGGAGGAGTATTTTTTGAACGACGGCGGCGAGAAACGCTGGCTGCTGACCAGCAAGCTGCCGCTGCGCAATCCGGACGGGAAGACCATCGGGCTGGTGGGTATTGGCCGGGACATCACGCAACGCAAGGAGGCGGAAGACGCCCTGCGCAGCAGTGAGTCAAAATTGCGCCAGTTCACGACCCAGCTTGAGCGCAGCAATCGTGAGTTGCAGGATTTTGCCTATGTTGCGTCGCATGATTTGCAGGAACCGTTGCGAAAAATTGTGGTCTTCGGCGAGCGGCTCAGGGAGCAGTCCGCTGAAAAATTTGACGCGGAGTCGCGTGATTTTCTGGAGCGAATGCAAAGGGCGGCCTCGCGCATGCAGACGCTGATCAACGATTTGCTGACTTTTTCGCGCGTCACCACCAAGGCCCGCCCGTTCGTCCAGGTCGACCTGGCGGAAGTGGCCCGTGAAGTGGTGAACGATTTGGAAGGGCGAATTGAACAGGTCAAGGGGCGCGTCGAAGTGGGAACGCTTCCGATCCTTGAAGCGGAATCGCTTCAGATGCGGCAGTTGTTGCAAAACTTGATCGGCAACGCCCTCAAATTCCGCCGTCCCGAGGCGCCGCCCGTGGTGAAAGTTGAGGCCCAAATCATTACCGGTCCTCCGGCGGAGGGAGACGCCGGGGTGGCAAAGAAATTCTGCCAATTGATGGTCAGCGACAACGGCATCGGTTTTGACGAGAAATATCTGGACCGGATTTTTACGGTGTTTCAACGGCTGCATACCCGGAACGAATACGAAGGCACGGGGATGGGGCTTGCCATCGCCCGGAAAATTGCGTTGTTTCACCACGGTGACATCACCGCAAAGAGCAAACCGGGCGAGGGCGCCACGTTCATCGTGACGTTGCCGGTAACCCATCCCAAAGAAGAAGACAACGGCGTACTAAACGAATGAGAATACCATGAAAAAGGAAGGAAAAATGATTACAATTCTTTTGGCAGACGACGACCCGGATGATCGCCAGTTGACGCGCGACGCGTTCGGACAAAACCGTCTGGCTAACGAACTTCACTGTGTCGAAGACGGGGAGGAGTTGCTGGATTACCTGCATCGGCGGGGCCGCTATGAAAATTTGAGCGGCAAGCCCCTGCCGGGTTTGATCCTGCTCGACCTGAACATGCCGCGCAAGGACGGACGCGAGGCGCTCAAGGAGATGAAGGCGGACCCCATTCTGCGCCGGATTCCCATCGTCGTGCTCACCACTTCAAAGGCGGAGGAGGACATTCTGCGCAGCTACGATCTGGGCGTGAATTCCTACGTGACCAAGCCCGTCACTTTTAAATCGCTGGTCGAGTTGATCAAGGTTCTCGGCCAATACTGGTTTGAAGTCGTCGAACTGCCGAAAGACGAAGGATAATACCAGACCACGCCGCATATGCCAGACGCTCCCGTCAGGGTCCTGTTGGTGGATGACGATGAGGATGATTATATCATCACTCGCAACTTGATTTCTGGAATCAAGAATCATCGCTATAAACTCGAGTGGCTGGATAATTACGATGCCGCGCTGGCCGCACTTCACCGTCGCGAGCACGATGTCTGCCTGCTGGACTATCGCCTTGGCGCCCGGACGGGTCTTGAACTGTTGCGGGAAACCCAATCGTTCAATGGCCGGCTGCCCATGATTTTGCTGACCGGGCAGGGTGACCACGAGATTGACCTCGAAGCCATGAAGGCTGGCGCTGCGGACTACCTGATCAAGGGCCAGCTCGACGCCGACAAGCTGGAACGCGCCATCCGGTACGCCATCGAAGGCCAGCACGCCCGGGAGCGCCTCCGTCGGGAACGCGATCTCATCGGCCGGATCATGGAAACCAGCCCCGTTGGCATCGTGGTGGCCGATCAGACGGGAAAAATCACCTTTGCCAACCTTCAAGCCGAAAAGATTCTCGGTCTGACCAAGGACCTCCTCGCGCAAAAAACCTGCAGTGTTTTGGACTGGGGCCTGACCGACTCGGAAGGCAATGCGCTGTCCGGGCCGGCGGCGTCCCTGAAACAAATTTTCGATTCCGGCCAGCCGGTGCACGATGTTTGTTACGCCATTGGCTCCGGCACGAGCGGCGGGGTTGATCCTTCCAGCCGGGAGCGTGCCCTGCTCTCGGTGAACGCCGCGCCGCTGTTTGATGCCGGCGAAAAAATAGACGGCATGGTGGTTACGGTCGAAGACATTACCGCGCGGCTGGCGCTGGAAGCACAACTGCGCCAGTCCCAGAAAATGGAGTCGATCGGCCAGCAGGCCGCCGGTGTGGCGCATGACATCAACAACATTTTAACCATCATCCAGGGGCATGCCGGGCTGTTGCTCAACGCCACGTCCATGGACGCGGATTCGTTGAAATCCCTGAAGCAGATTTCCGCCGCTTCGGAGCGCGCGGCCGGTTTCATCCGGCATTTGCTCATGTTCAGCCGCAAGCAGGTTTACCGGACCAAAATTCTGGATCTGAACGCCGTGCTCACCAATTTGGAAAGCATGCTGCCGCGCATGCTCGGCGAACACATCACGCTGGAAACCCGCTTCGGTTCGGATGTGCCGCGCATTGCCGCCGACGTCGCCATGGTCGAGCAGATTGTGATGAACCTGGCGGTCAACGCGCGCGACGCCATGCCCAAGGGCGGCAAACTCGTCCTCATGACTTCCGCCGCTGACATCGCCGCCGGCCAGGTGCAATTGCCGCCCGGGGCTCACGCGGGCCGGTTCGTCTGTTTGACGGTCACGGACAACGGGTGCGGCATGGAACCGAGCGTGTTGCAGCGGATTTTTGAACCATTTTTTACCACCAAGGAGGTGGGGAAGGGAACGGGACTGGGGCTGGCCACGGTTTACGGCATTGTCAAACAACATCGCGGCTGGGTTGAAGTCAAGAGTGAGCTTGGCGTCGGCACCACTTTCAAGGTGTTTCTCCCGGCTGCCGGTGAAGTCAATCAATTGTCGGTCATTTCCCCCGCCAAATCCGGAGCCGTCCAGGGCGGCCCGGAAACCATCCTGCTGGTCGAGGATGAAAACAACCTGCTGGAACTGATGCGGGAGGTGCTCGAACAACATCATTACCGCGTTTTGACCGCGGCCACCGGTGGTGAAGCGTTGCGGGTTTGGGACAAGCACCACGGCCAGATTGATTTGCTCCTGACCGACATGATCATGCCCGGCGGCATGACGGGTGATGAACTGGCCGCGGAATTGAAACGGCGAAAACCCGGGCTCAAAACGATTTATGCCAGCGGCTATACCTCCGCCTTTGTGGGCAAGGATTTCGGCCAGGATCACATCACCTTTTTGGCCAAGCCCTATCAACCGCAGCAGGTGGCGCAGTTGATTCGACAAACCCTGGATGCCTCGGCCAAGGAGCAGTCCACCCCGGACAAAATCCAAACCAAGGAAGTTCCCGTTTTGATCGGGCAACCGGTTTGAGGTAAATCCGTACGGCCACCGCCCGGCGGATGTTGCGTTGGGGAATTGGCCCGGACAAGTTTTGCCATCGGACCAATCCGGATGTCACCGGCGTTGCGCCCTCCGGGAAGGGAGGCAAAATCCTTTGTCACCTTTTCGACTCGGTTGGCCACTCATGCGGTGATATGATGATGACCAGAGCCATGTCCGCCACGACCTGTAACGATGCTGAATTGGTGGGTAAAAGCCTGGCCGGGAACCGTGATGCCTTCGGACAAATCGTTGCCCGCTATCAGTCGCTGGTTTGTTCACTGGCTTACAGCGCCACCGGCAGCCTGGGCCAGAGCGAGGATCTGGCGCAGGAAACATTTGTTGCCGCGTGGAAACAACTGGCCGGTTTGCGCGAGCCGGAAAAATTACGCGCCTGGCTCTGCGGCATTGCCCGCAATCTCATCAATAATTCTTTGCGCCGACAGGGCCGCGAACCAACTCACGCGGCTGAAACATTGGACTTGATTCACGAAACGCCCGCGCCGGAACCGCTTCCGCCCGATAACGCCACCAGCCGGGAAGAAGAAGCGATTTTGTGGCGGTCGCTCGAACGCATTCCCGAGATTTACCGGGAACCGCTCGTTTTGTTTTACCGCGAGCATCAATCGGTTGAAGCCGTGGCGCAAAATTTGGAACTGACGGAGGACGCGGTGAAACAGCGGCTGTCGCGCGGACGCAAAATGTTGCAGGAACAGGTCCTCGCGTTTGTGGAAGGCGCGCTGGAGCGGACAACGCCGGACCAGGCCTTCACCCTGGCCGTGCTGGCGTCGCTGCCCGCGCTCACATTTTCCGCCAAGGCCGCGACGCTGGGGGCCGCCGCCAAGGCCGGTACCACCGCAAAAACTGCCGGCGCCGCGGGTTTGCTCGGCGCATTCCTGGGTCCGTTAATCGTCTTTTTGCCCAATTATATTGTCTATCGCATCACCCTCGCCGGGGCGCATTCGGATGAGGAACGCGCCGGCATCAAGTCCATTTTCGGCAGGCTCGGCGTGATTACTTTGGGAATATTCATTCCCGTTGCGGCAATGATCTTGTGGCTGTCCCGGAATCAAACGGACCGTTCGTTTTTGTCCGGCCTCTTTGCCACCGTTCTGGTTCTGATTTTTCTGCCGACGATGTTTGCCCTGGTCTTCGCCTCGAAGCAGCAGAGCCGTGACTATTATACGCGGATTCTGGCGCGGGAATACGCGGGGGTTTTTCCAAAACCGGCGTGGGAATATCGCAGCCGGTTGAGCCTGTTCGGACTGCCGCTCGTCCATATCTGCATCGGTGACCGGTTTGCTCTTTTGAAGAAGCCGGTGGCGGCGTGGATTGCCGTGGGCAACGCGGCGATTGGCGGATTGTTTGCGTGTGGCGGAATGGCGATTGCGCCGTTGAGCATCGGCGGTTTGTCCATCGGCGTGTTGTCACTGGGCGGTTTGTCCGCGGGGATATTTGCCCTCGGCGGCATTGCTGTGGGCGTCTGGCCGGTGTTTGGCGGGCTGATCATCGGCTGGCAGGCGTTTGGCGGCTGCTTCGCCATTGCGTGGAACGCGGCCGTGGGAACGTTTGCGCTGGCCCACGATTTTGCGTTCGGCCGCTTTGCCTGGGCCGCGCAGGCCAACAACGACATCGCCTGGCAATTCATCATGCCGAATTTTTTCCGCCGCTGCGCTGAATTCATCAACCACCACTGGCTCTGGCTGAACCTGTTCTGGCTGATTCCGTTCCTGGTCCAGTGGCTGATCACTGCGCGGCGCAAGGCCGGACAGAAATGAATCAACCCCGTTATTGAACCAGGACGCGATTCCATCTATTATAGGAAAAACAACAACCATGAATAAAAACCTCATACTGATTGCCACCGTACTGGCCCTGAGTCTGCCGTGGGTGGGTTGCAACCAATCCGGCAAACTGAACCAGCCCTCCACCTTTAAGCCGCCGGCGGGCCCGATGGAGTTGAAAGTCAAATGGCTGCCGGGCGAACGCATCGTGCAGGACATGGATATGAAACAAAACATGGAACTTTCCCTGCCGGGCCAGCCCGGTCCCATGAAGCAGGACCTGACCATGGGGCAGGAATACGAGCTTGCCGTGTTGAATGCAGACTCCGACGGCGGGCATGAAGTGGAGATGGAATTCCTCAGCGCCCGGATGGGGATGACGATGGGAGGCAAGACGGTGCTGGATTACGATTCGGCCAAAAAATCATCGGCGGACAAGGCGAATCCGGTGGCTGACATGTTCGGAAAAATCGTCGGCTCCAAACTCCGGTTTTTCCTGAATGCCAGCAACGATGTCGAACAAATCGAAGGCGTGGATGAACTGACGAAGCGGCTGGCGTCCGGCGGACAGGCGGATCCGCTCGCGCCCCTCAAGAGCATGTATGGCGAGGGTTATTTCAAGCAGATGATGAGCGCAAACCGTTTCCTGCCGCCCAAGGCGGTGCAGCCGGGTGACACCTGGCCGGTTCAGTTCGAATTTCCGATGGGCACCATGGGCACCTTGGTGGTGGATTACAATTTCACCTTTCAAAGCTGGGAAATGCGCGGGAAACGCAACTGCGCCCGACTGGAGTTTCAGGGAACCCTCAAAACCAAACCCGATCAAAATTCAAATCCGGCCGGGATGTCTATTTCCATTCCGGACGGCAACTCTTCGGGTGCGTCCTGGTTCGACCCGGAGCTGGGGATAATCATTGAGACGACCATGAACCAGGACATGAACATGGTCATAAACATGCCCATGAATCCGCGCGGAAATCCGGGCGCCGCCGGCGCGATGCAAACCATCACGAACCGGATGAATCAGGTCATGACCATAAAACTGGTTTCGGTGAGGTGAAGTTGTCCCTTTCGACCTGCGCGGACTGCTGGCTGATAAGATTCTCGTTTAGGGTGGCGAAATTTCCGCCGCCAGTTCCTCCGCCGGGTACGCCCAGATTTCCGCCAGCGTCGGATGATAATGCGGCGTCGCGGCCAGTTCGTGAACCGTCATGCGCTTCGCCATCGCCACGACGATTTCATGAATGAGTTCGC
>Ga0265338_10009497_pt1 | contig 11589 bp, 8 predicted proteins | sample 42126metaG_FD_193579 | JGI IMG/M metagenome (GOLD analysis project Ga0265338, IMG submission 193579) | Rhizosphere microbial communities from Carex aquatilis grown in University of Washington, Seatle, WA, United States - 4-21-26 metaG | ecosystem: Host-associated > Plants > Roots > Rhizosphere >... | reverse complement strand
GGTTGCCGCTTTTGCGCTGTACTTCTTCAACTATTCGACGTTCCTTTGCCAGCCTGGCCTGTACCTGGAGGATCTGTTCGTGCGGCCCGGCTACCGCGGCCGCGGAATTGGCCTGGCGTTGCTCAAAGCGCTCGAGCAGCGGGCGCGTGAGCGCGGCTGCGGCCGCTTCGAGTGGTCGGTGCTCGACTGGAACCAGAGCGCCATCGATTTCTACCTGGAATTCGGCGCGCGGCCGCGTCCCGGCTGGACCCTTTATCGCAAGCAGCTGTCGGGCTGATCGCGCAATGCCGCAAATCACCTACATCGAACCCGATGGGCGTCGCGTGACGCTGGATCTCAAGCCCGGTCAAAGTCTCATGCGGGCGGCCATGGATGCCGGTCTCGAAGGCATCGAGGCCCAGTGCGGCGGCAACTGCGCCTGTGCCACCTGTCACTGCTACGTGCAACCCGATTGGCTGGACAAACTCAAGCCGCCTTCCGATGATGAGTTATTCATGCTCACCAATGTCGCCGCCGAACGCCGGCCGAACAGCCGATTGTCGTGTCAGTTGATCGCGCAGGACGCGCTCGACGGTCTGACCGTGCAATTTCCGGATCGCCAGAGTTAAATCCTCAGGATAAATAAAAGGAGCGCGGTGGATTCCAATTCCCGAATCGTGATCGTCGGCGGCGGCCAGGCCGGCATCCAGATTGCCGAATCGCTGCGCCAGGAAGGTTTCACCGGCGTGCTGACGCTGCTTGGTGATGAACCGCACCCGCCCTATCAGCGTCCGCCGCTCTCGAAGAAGTGGCTCATCGAAGGCGGCGCGGTCGGCGCGCTTTCACTGCGCGGCCCGGCAGCGATCGAGCGCCTGCGAATCACGCTGCGGCCGGATACGCGTGTGCGCGCAATCGAACGTGTCCGCAACGCCGTGGAACTGGCCGACGGTACAGCGCTGCCGTACGACCGGCTCGCCATCGCCACCGGTTCGTTGCCGCGCACGCTACCCGTGCCGGGCGCCTCGCTATCGGGCGTGTTTTCGCTTCGAGGGATCGCCGATTCGCTCGCGATTGGCCAGGCGATCCGGATCTGTGCCGACGAGAAGCGACCCGTGGTGGTAGTGGGCGGCGGCTTCATCGGCCTCGAAGTGGCGGCAGCGGCGCGCAAGCTGGGTGCACAGGTGACCGTGCTCGAGGGATTGCCACGATTGATGTCGCGCGTAACGGCACCCGTGGTGTCGGAGACCTTCGCCCGCCTGCATCGTGCGCACGGCGTTCAATTGATGTTCGGCGCGCAGGTGGCAGAGATCGTGGGACGAGAGGGTCGCGTCTCGGCCGTACGCACCGCGGATGGACAGGAATATCCGGCAGGCGCAGTCGTGGTTGGCATCGGCGTTGATCCTGATGACCTGCTGGCACGCTCGGCCGGGTTGCTCTGCGAGCGTGGTGTGGTCGTGGATGACTGTGCGCGCACATCCGACGCCACGATCGTGGCGGCCGGCGACTGCACCGCACGCCGTCTTCCCAACGGCGAGCTGGTGCGGCTCGAATCCGTGCAAAACGCCATCGAGCAGGGAAAATCCGGTGCGGCGGCACTGATGGGTCGCGAGCGGCCCTTCACCAATGCCCCTTGGTTCTGGTCGGATCAGTACGACGTCAAACTGCAGATGGTGGGACTGAGCCGCGGCTACGATCAGGTGGTCACACGGGGCGATCTGGCGAAACCGGCCTACTCGGCGTTCTACTATCGTGCCGGCCGTCTGCTGGCCGTCGACTCCATGAATCGCGTGCCCGATCACATGCAGTCCAAGCGATTGCTCGATCACGGCGTCTGGCCAACGCCCGAACAGGCCGCCGATTCCCAATTCGACCTCACGAGCCTGCTCAAGGGTGCCACAGCGGCTGCACCGGGAGGCGCTGCTACCCCGGGAAGCGCCGCTACTGCGGGTGGAGCATGAAATTCGTGCCGTGATAGGTGAGTTCGACCCCGTCGCGATCGATGGCAACCACGCGCGCTCCTTCGGGCAGCACATCGCCCTCGTGCACGCGGTGCATGTTGATGAGCGCGTAGCGATCCGCTGGCCGCACCGCATACACGTGCAGATCGAGCCGCAGGTCCGGCACATCGCCGCCAATGTCCGAGAGGCTCGGTGGACGCGCGCGCCGCGCGGCTGAATCCGCGGCCGACGCCGGTGCCCCCGCCTGTCCGCCATACGGCACGGCCGGCTCGAAATCGGCCGGATTATCCCGCGGCTGATCCGACGCGTCGGGCGGGATCGACGGACCGGTCGAGGCCAATGGCGCTGGTGGCGGCGCAATAGTTGGTGCCGCCGCGGATGCGGCCACGGAAGCCGTCGCCGCGGCTGGTGCCACGGCGGGCGCCGCAGTGGGCGCCGCAGTGGGCGCGGCAGTGACAGGTGCAGGCGCTGCCGGACTTGCACTTGCGGGAGGCCCGGCGCCCTGACCGGGTCGGTGCAATTCGAAGGCAACCAGAAGCAGAATGTTGATGGCAAGCAGGGCGCCGATCACTATCGTCCACGTGGGAAAGCGCCGTCGTGGCTGTGCCACCCGTACTTCGAGTAGCGTCGGGCCGGTCTGACGCTGTCGCTCGGCTTCGGCTTTCTTGAGTGCGTCGAGAATGAAGGACATCAGCCACCCCGTGTCGAGGTGGTTGCGGAGGCGGTGGCGGCTCGTGTCTCCAGTCGCGGCGAATCCGGTCCCGCCAGCGCGGCATCGAGCGCCACCTGGGTTTCGATGCCGGCGACGCCGTCGACCGTCAGTCGATTGGCACGCTGGAACTGTTCTACGAGCTGCATCAGATCTCCGTCGAACGCATCGCTGTTCGTTGGATTACTGTCGGCGCCGCGCCAGCGTCCGAGCTGCTCACGCAGTCGCCGCACGAGTGCGCCGTGCATGCCCTGGCTCAGATCCCGTACGTCCCTGGTCCCTGGCCGCCATACCAGCACAAAGTCGCCAAACCAATAGCGGGACAACTCAGCGACGCCGACATTGGCTGTCTGCGTGCCAATCAACAGGCGCGCCGTATCGTCATGCAGCTCCCGCAGCACCACCTGGTAGGCCGCACCGCTGTCATCGCTGAGCATCAGGATGGCGGGTCGATTGAGCAGGCGCAACTGCGCGAAGGAACCGCGCTGCACCAGGCAGTGCAGGCCCTGGGTGAGTGCCTGGGTGCAGCCGTCCACCTTGCCGGGCACGTACTGAGCGTTCCACAGCGACAGTAATTGGCGGAACGCACTGTCGCTGTCGGTGCTGTCGTGATCCTGGCTCAGAGTCTGCGCCAGGGTTGGCACGGCAATGGGACCGGACGCGACGGACCCGGTCGCGACCCCGATCCCGGCCCCGGCCGTGCCTGCGCCTGCGCCTGCGCCTGTGCCCGCGCCCGCGACAGGCGCGGCGATGGTAGCGGGTGCTCCGGTTGCCGCCGGCGCTGCGCTGGCGGTCGATACCGCGCCCGCCGGCGATGCCCCCGTGGAGCCTGCGGCGACAGCCGGTGTCGGCGCTGCGGGATGCGCCGTGTGCAGAAGGTCCGGCAGCCACCCGGTGGAGGCGTAGCGCCACTGCAGCAGGCCGCTGCCGGCCAGTATCACCGCCGCGAGTCCCGACGCCGCGTACGGCATCCAGCCCGGCAGGTACTCGCGGCCGAAGATTTCGGCGCCAGCGCGGCGCACCAGCGATGCGGGTACCTGGTGCAGTTCCTGGGTATAAGCGCCGAGCATCGCGCGGTCGCAGAGGATATTGATGACCCGGGGGATGCCGCCGCTGATGCGATAGATTTCGCGCAGCGAGCCGCGCGTGAAGACGTCGGTGGTGGCGCCCGCCACGCGCAGCCGGTGACGCACATAGGCATATGTCTCCTCGCGCGAGAGCGGGTCGAGGTGAAATCGCGCCGTGATGCGTTGGGCGATCTGGCGCAGGTCCTCGCGCGCAAGCAATTTACGCAGCTCCGGCTGTCCGATCAGGATGATCTGCAGCAGCTTCTGCGTTTCGGTCTCCAGATTGGTCAGCAGGCGCACCTGCTCGAGCACGTCGGGCGCGAGGTTCTGAGCTTCATCGACCACCAGTACCACGCGACGCCCCTGCGCGTGCGCGCGCAGCAGGTAGCGGTTAAGCAGATCGACGAGGCTCTTGTTGTCGGCGCCGGCATTGTCGTCCGCACCGAGGCCGAGTTCCTCGCAAAGCGCACGCAGGAATTCGGTCGCGGACAGCCGCGGATTGAGGATCAGCGCGATCTCGGCACTCTTGGGGGCGCGCGCCAGCAGCGAGCGGATAGTCGTGGTCTTGCCGGTGCCGACTTCGCCGGTCAGCTGGATGAAGCCGCCTGCCTCATTGATGCCGTAGACAAGATGCGCGAGCGCGTCCGCGTGCCGGCCGCTTAGATACAGATAGCGCGGATCCGGTGTAATCGCGAAGGGCTTTTCAGCCAGCCCGAAGAATTGCAGGTACATTCGGGGCTCGGTCCCGGCTTAGACGGAAACCTGGTTGAGCGCCGGCGGAATGACAAATTCAACCTCCGCGGCCGTCGCCTTGACACCTGACGCCGCCGCCGGACTCGTCGCCGAAGTCGTCGCCGAAGTCGTCGCAACTCCCAGCTCGTGTGACTCGAAGTCATCGACGTTGACGATGTCCATGACCTTGCGATCGTACTCGGCCAGGAACAGCGCCTCATGCTCGCTGAGCACGCCGAGTTCGCGCGCCTGCGCGATCTGGTCGGCAAGATTCAGCGCGCTGACGCGTCCGGTCTTGCGGCCCTCAACGCGCAGCTTCTTTTCGATGGATTCGGCCATGGGCGCCATCTCGAGTACGTTCTGCAACGCCGCGAGCACATTGTCGGGGCGGTCGGTGTTGTAAAGCTGGCGGCTGAAGGAATTGCGCGTGGCTGTGTTGTTGAGCACCAGGTCCGCCACGCGGCGGCCCAGCCGGTCAGCCGGCGCGAAATAAGTCAGGCCGCGCGGAAACACCATCAGCCGCGCCAGCCAGGCAATCGGCCGATTGGGCAGGTTGCGCAGCACGCTGTGCAGTTGTTCCTGCGCCTGGTAGAGCAGCTCGCGGCAGGCCCACTCGACCACGGGGAGCTCCTCGGGCGGGCTGTCGCGGTTGTCGTGGTGCTTGAGCACCATCGAGGCAAGGTACATGGCGGAGAGCACATCGCCGAGTCGCGCGGAGATAGTCTCCTTCTTCTTCAGGTAACCGCCGAGCGTCAGCATGGCCAGATCAGTGACGAAGGCGAACGAGGCGCTGAAGCGCTCAATGTGCTGGTAGTAACGGCGTGTCGCGCCGACATCGGGCGCACGCCCGAAGCGTGCAAACGTGATCGCCAGGATGAGCGAGCGCACGGCGTTGGAGATCGCAAATCCCATGTGCGCGAACAGCGCGCGATCGAATTCAGTCACGCCGGCCTTGTGATCGGGGTTGCGCGCGGCGTTCATCTCCTTGAGCACAAAGGGATGGCAGCGGATGGCGCCTTGGCCGAAGATGATCAGGCTGCGCGTGAGGATGTTCGCCCCCTCGACCGTGATCGCGATCGGGATCGACTGATAGCCGCGGCCGAGGTAATTCTTCGGCCCCAGCATGATGCCCTTGCCGCCATGCACGTCCATGGCGTCGTTGCCGACTCTGCGGCCCATCTCAGTGACGTGATATTTGAGGATGGCGGCCGGTACCGCCGGCTTCTCGCCGGCATCGATGGCGGCCGTCGTCACGCTGCGCGCCGCATCCATGATGTAGGTGAGCCCGACCATGCGGGCAATGACCTGCTCGACGCCTTCGAACCGTCCCACGGGTGTGTTGAACTGGCGGCGGATGCGTGCGTACGCGCCGGTAGCAACGGTTCCCGCCAGCGCGCCGCCGGTCGCATTCGCGGGCAGCGAGATGCAGCGGCCAACCGAGAGCTGTTCCACCAGCATGCGCCAGCCAAGCCCTGCCATCTTGAGGCCGCCGATGATGCAATCGAGCGGCACGAAAACATCGCGGCCGTGGACCGGACCATTCTGGAAGGGGATATTGAGCGGCAGATGGCGTCGGCCGATCTCGACACCGGGGGTGTCGCGCGGAATCAGCGCACAGGTAATGCCGATGTCCGCCTTCTCGCCGATCAGGTGATCGGGATCGAGCATGCGGAACGCCAGTCCGACGACGGTCGCGATCGGTGCCAGCGTAATGTAGCGCTTCGAGAAGTTGAGCTTGAGTCCGATGATCTCGCGGCCCTGGTAGATGCCGCGGCACACCACGCCCGTGTCTGGAAGCGCGGCGGCGTCCGAGCCGACTCGTGGACCGGTCAGCGCGAAGCAGGGAATCTCCTCGCCGCGGGCCAAGCGTGGCAGATAGTGATTCTTCTGCTCCTCGGTGCCGTAGTGCACCAGCAGTTCCGCTGGCCCCAGCGAATTCGGCACCGCCACAGTCGAGGCACAGGTGACGCTGCGGCCCGCCAGCTTTACCAGCACGCAGGAATGCGCGTAGGTCGAAAATTCCAGGCCGCCGTAGCGGCGCGGAATGATCATCGCGAAGAAGCCCTGGGTGCGGATGTAGTTCCAGACCTCGGGCGGCAGGTCACCGCGGCGATGGGTGATGTCGAAGTCATCCAGCATGCTGCACAGCGTGTTGCATGGCCCGGCCAGAAACGCCTGCTCCTCGGTCGATAGCTTCGGCGGCGGCGCATCCTGCAGGCGGCGCCAGTTGGGATTGCCCGTAAAAAGCTCTCCATCCCACCACACCGTGCCGGCCTCGAGTGCATCGCGCTCGGTATCCGACATCGTGGGCAGCAGGCGCCGGTAGGCCTTCATGAACGGCGCACTGATCAGCACGATGCGCAGCGGCCGCAGATTCAGCAGCCAGAATGACAGCAGCATGATCACCAGCAGGCCCAGCCACAGACCCGGCGGGTTGCCGAAGGCGCCATAGGCGACCAGCAGTACCGTGAAGGCAATCGTGAAGGACAGCAGCGGCAGACGACGGTAGGCGAGGTACACCACCGAAAGCGCGAACAGGATGGTGATGAGAGCGCCGATCATGATTTGCGCGGCGGCAGCAGGTCTTTGACGCCGTCACGCTCCTCGCGCAGCTCGGCCTCGGTCTTCTGCATGCGCGCACGGCTGAAAGCATCGATCGACAGTCCCTGCACGATGGAATAGTTGCCGCCCGCGCAGGTGACCGGATAGGAATAAATGATGCCTTCCCCGATGCCATAGCTGCCGTCCGATGGAATTCCCATGCTGGTCCAATCGCCGGAAGCCGTGCCCTGCATCCAGGTACGCACGTGGTCGAACGCGGCGGAGGCGGCGGACGCGGCCGAGGAAGAGCCGCGCGCCTTGATCACCGCAGCGCCGCGCTGCTGCACGGTCGGGATGAATGATTCCTCGATCCACTTCTGGTCCACGAGCTCACGCGCAGGCTTGCCCTTAACGAGCGCGTGACTCAGGTCGGGATATTGAGTGGATGAGTGATTGCCCCAGATCGTCAGCTTGCGGATGTCATTGACGTGGCTGCCGGTCTTATCGGCCAGCTGCGAGAGCGCGCGGTTGTGATCGAGCCGGGTCATCGCCGTGAAGCAGCGGGCATCCAGATCCGGCGCGTTGTGACAGGCGATCAGCGCGTTGGTGTTGGCGGGATTGCCCACTACCAGTACGCGCAGCTTGCGATCCGCGACTTCGTTGAGCGCCTTGCCCTGTGCCGAGAAGATCTGCGCATTGGCCAGCAGCAGATCCTTGCGCTCCATGCCCGGACCGCGCGGCCTGGCGCCCACCAGCAGCGCCACGTGACAATCGCGGAAGGCCACGCGCGCATCGTCGGTGGCCACGATCTTGTTGAGCGTCGAAAATGCGCAATCGCTCAATTCCATCACCACCCCACCCAGGGTCGGCAAGGCCGGGGTGATTTCCAGCAGATGCAGATTGATCGGCTGGTCGGTGCCAAGCATGGCGCCCGAGGCGACGCGGAATGCCAGGGCGTAGCCGATCTGTCCGGCAGCTCCCGTGATTGCGACATTGAGCGGTGATTTCATGAAGGCTCCAGGCAAAAAAGAGCGCTGATTCTAGAGAGCTTTGCCTCGGCGGCAACCGCTGTGCGGCAGCGGCGCCGATCTGTAGCTTACAGGCAACAGCCCATCCCTGGAATCCTATACCCATCCCGCGGATCCGTTCACGGCGATCTGGCCGGATTTCGACAAAAATAGGGCCGTGGCGCGCCTTTCATCCCGTTGGACTTTCTTCTACAAGCGTCTGTTCCCGGTCATTTGGTTCGGTTTCATTGCCCTGTTCGTGCTGCTGCCCTGGATCAGCCGCCACCAGATGCAGGGGCCGCCGCTGCCGGTGTTGATCTTTCCGTTCGTGATGGCAGTCTTCGGCTACCTGCTGTTCCGGCACCTGCTGTTCGACCTGGTCGACGAGCTGTGGGACGACGGGGACGTGCTGGTCGCCCGCAATGGCGGCATCGAGCAACGTATTCCACTGCAGAGCATCATGAATGTGGGCTTCTCAACCATGACGCGTCCGGAACGCGTGACCCTGCGCCTGCGTGAGCCAGGACTGCTGGGCCAGGAAGTGACTTTCATGCCGCCGTCGCGATTCATGCCTTTCAGGCGCAATCCGATCATCGATGAGCTGATCGAGCGCGTGGACCGCGCGCGTCGCGAGCATTGATCGGTAGCGTCGGCCGTTCAGACCCACTGCGCCCGATCGAGAAAAAGATGTCCCATGGCCGTGGGGCGCACGCCGCGGATGCGTCTGGTCGTGACCGACAGCCAATCGTAGAAGTAGGCGGCGATGATGGGTGTTTCATCCAGCAATAATCTTTGAATGCGGCCGGCCGCTTCGCGCTGCGCCGCGGGATCGAGCGCGGCGATGTAGCCGGCGACGAGCCGATCGTAATCGGGATTCCTGAAGTGCGCGGCGTTGAATGTGCCGCGGCTCGCCAGTGTCGCGGTCAGGAAGATATTGGGAACGCCGCGATGGGCGTAGTCTTCGATGCCCAGCTCGGAGTCCAGCCAGTCCGATTGTCCGTAGACGGCGCGCCCGTAGTAGGCGGACTGTTCCTCGACATTGAGTGACAGCTCGACACCGATGGCGCGCACCGCATTCTGGATCACGACCGCATAGTCGGGCATCTCAACGAAGCGTTCGGTGGTCAGCGTGGCCTTGAAGCCCCTCGGGTGCCCCGCCGCCTGCAGCAGTTCGGACGCCGCTCGCAGATCCTGTCGCCGCTGCGGCACCGATGGATCGGTGGCTGCAAACAGCGGCGCGAACGGACTGTCGTTGCCGGCGGTGGCCATGCCGCGGAACATGCCGGTGACCAGGTGCTCGCGGTTCAGGCAGAGCGCCATCGCCCGCCGCACGCGTGCATCCGCAAACGGGCCGGTATCGGTGCGCATGTGCACCTGTTCGTGCGCCGTGGATTTCAACGAGAGGACATTGAGGCGCCGATCGGCGAGCAGCGCCTGGCTGCCCTGGACCGGCGCGTGCAGCAGCACATCGAGCTGCTCGCCCTGCATGGCCAGCACCTGCGCCTGGATGCTGTCATAGAAGATGAATCGGCTGCGAGCGATGGCCGGCGCCGCGCCCCAGTAGCCGTCGTGACGGACGAATGAGGCATGCGCCTTGGGGGTGTAGCGTTCCAGCCGATAGGGCCCGGTGCCCATGAAGTTGCGTTCGAAGCCGCCCTCATAGTCCGCCGGGAGGATGATGGCGTTGTAGTTATCCGAGGAAACCAGGTACGGGAAGCTGCCGTTGGGTGCGTCGAGATGAAACTCGACGGTGTAGTCATCGACCGCGCGCGTGCCGCCTTTCGACAGCGCACCGGCGAATGCCGAGAGCGCCACGGAGCCGTTGGCCGGATCGGCGAGCCGCTCCATGGTGGCGAGCACATCAGCGGCGGTCATGGCGCGGCCATCGTGGAAGCGCACGTCGCGCCGCAGATTGAATGTCCACACGCTGCCGTCGCGATTCGGATGCCAGCTGGTCGCGAGCCAGGGCTGCAGATGCAGATCCGGATCCGACAGTGCCAGGTACTCGCCGGTTTGCGATAGCAGGCAGACGCCGCCGGTGTCGGCGACCGTCAGCGGATCGATCGAGCCGGCCGGCACCGTCATGCCCACTGTGACTGCGCGCGCGCCGCTGGCATCGCTGGCGTCGCGAGCAGCCGCGCGCGCGGCCGATGGCCACAGCGCAGCGGGCAATGCGGCGATCAGCGGGGCGGAAAATCCGAGGACGGCGGCGTGGCGCAGCAGCTCGCGCCGGGAGAGCCGGCCGCGAATGAATTCATCGAGGATTGCGTTTTCGAGCGGATTGACCTGCGTGCGCAGCGCATCGAGGCTACGCGCAGACGGGTTCGGTCTTCTTCTCTTCAACAGCAAACGCCTCGGCCGTGAGCGCTGCGGCCAGGCGGCCGAGCTCGGGACCGAGAATACGATCTTCGATGAGCGGTGGCACGTAGCTTCGCACCATCGCTGTGAAATCGCGCAGTGCCGGCGGGATCGGCCGATCGGTGACGTGCAGGGCCTGCGAGGCGACTACCGCGAGCATCGCCATCGATGCGTCGAGCAATCGCCCGGCGCGCTCTTCCTTGCTCCAGGCGTGGAACACCGGCGATGCCACATCGTCCTGTCCCTGGCCGGCATCGCTGCCGTGAATGAAGGTGCGCTGCGCGTTGGCTTTTGCCAGTTCGATGTAGCCCGAGGCCGCCATGGGCACGTAACCGATGTGGCCGCGGCCGTCGCTCTCGCCGGGCTGGCGCCCCACGAGCAGCATGTCGGGGAGCTGCGAGACGCGGCCGTTGAGCAGCTTGGTGCTGTGGCGCTCGCAGAGCAGGCAGATGTCGGCCCAGATGGCCGACAGATCATCCAGCGCCGGCGCGGCCATTGAGTTGTGATAGCCGCCCGTGCTGATGCAGCGGCCATTGGGGTATTCGCTGTCCGGCGGCAGGTAGACCGGATTGTCGGAGATCGAGGATAGCGACACGCTGGCCGCGTGCTCGGCGGCCACGACCGCGCGATGCGCCGCGCCCAGCACTCGCGGCACGATGCGGTAGCTCACCGGCGCCTGGTAGTGACGCCGTCCGTCTCCGGCACCCACGAGCAGTGCACGCAGCGCTTGCAGCACCGCGGTTTCGTCCGGATCGCCCCAGAGCAGTTCCAGCGCCGCATCGTAATGCTCCAGCGGCGCGCGGAAGGCCTCGATGGAGAGCGCGAAGGTCTGCAGCACGAGTTTCAGGCGCCGCCTCGAGGACAGCGCCGCATCGGCGACCAGGGCCGCCGCGCAGGGTGAGCCGTTGATGAGCGAACCGCGCTCCTTGACCTGCAGATCGAAGGCGCGCGACAGATCGGCGAACAGCGGGTAGAGCGCCAGGATCTCGCCCGCGCCGCCCTGGCCTGCCGCTGCGATGGCCGGCATGGGGCCGCCATCGAGCATTTGCACGACCGCCTCGGCGATGCGTGGCGTCGTTGCCGCATGGCCTTCGATGAAATTTGTCAGCCGCGCCAGCACGATGCCGCGCACGACGCGCTCGGGCAGGTACTCGCCGAATGAGGTCGCGGCAGGGAAGGGCTTGATGCGTGCATGGCGGTCGCGCTCTTCAGGCGAGAGGCGCTGATTGGCGAGTTCT